>Ga0207679_10000417_pt1 | contig 30484 bp, 37 predicted proteins | sample KBSC73metaG_FD_184320 | JGI IMG/M metagenome (GOLD analysis project Ga0207679, IMG submission 184320) | Corn rhizosphere microbial communities from Kellogg Biological Station, Michigan, USA - KBS C7-3 metaG (SPAdes) (version 2) | ecosystem: Host-associated > Plants > Roots > Rhizosphere > Soil ... | reverse complement strand
ACGTTCGTTAGGTGTCTAGCAGCGACTGAAACATGATCACGGCGTCCTGATAGGTGCCGTCGCTCTTCCGCACCGCGCCGGGGAGCACCGCCAATTCTCTGAAGCCCAGTCGTTCCCAGAGACGCCGCGCCCATACATTTTCCGAAAAGACGAGGTTGAAGATCACGCTCCGGTAGCCCAAGTGCCGCGCATACTCCAACATCGTGGCGCCCAAAAGCCAGCCCAGTCCCTGCTTGCGCCACTCGGGTGCGACGATAAAGCCGGCGTTCGCCACCTGCCTGGCCCGCCCCGGCCAGTTCGGCTTCAGATAGAAGGCCCCGGCCATCGCCGCTGCCCCCTCACGATTGGGGATGTAGGCGGCAACCGTTGTCTTGCCGCGGAACCAATAGTCCAGGAAATCGTCCTGATCCGGAAACCTGTCATGAGGATACGACGTCCCCTCGTCGACAATAATGCGGTACAGCGCTCGTAACGGTTCGATGTCGCGCTCCCCGGCCAACAATAACTGCACCGGCGAGCCATCCTTGAGCTTAGCCTGAATAGGAAAAGTGAGACTCACGTGATGGACTCCCGCTCACCACAACAACCTCGGCACGCAGTCTATAGCGAGAGTCCTGCCATATCCAGTTCCCCTGCGTGATGCGGGGATAGCCCCGCATCACGTGATGGGGGCATTGTCCCCGCGCCGCTTACTGACGTCTCTTCCTCTCCGAACCCCGCAACTTTCCTGGTCTTCTTGCCGGATAGCGTTCTGGGTTTCACGGGCACTCTGGTTGCTCAAGCATCCGGCCAAATGAAGGGCCGGAGCAGGGACGGAAAGGAGGTGAAAACCAGCAACCCGTCCCGGCGGCTCAATCCGAATACCCATTGACCGTTCACCATTGAGCAAACCGACAAGGAGGATTCCATGCAGAAAGGTCCATCACAGATCACATCCGGAAATATCACGCCCAGCATCTCAGGGCCCAGGAAAGATAAAGACGTGTTGGTGGTGTCCGGGCTCGTTGTGGGCCTGGCCGCCGTGATCGGGGCCGTTTGGTATTACTCGTCGACCGAACAAATTAACAGCCACGAGCCACTGAACGGTTCGCAAGTCACCGAGGTGCTGAAGAACACGCAACCGATGATCACACCGGCTGCGGTTTCACGGTCCAAGGTGGAAGAGACTGTGGCAGCCGGCGTGAAGTCTGGTATCGTCCACACCGATCTCTACTTCGAGCTCGGCCGCAAAGGTTTGACCGATCAAGCCAGAACGTTGATCCAGGAGCATGCCTCGCTGCTCAAGAAGGACGCGGATCTCGGCGTCCTGATTCAGGGCTACACGGATCAGCAGGGCTCAGCCACCTACAACATGAAGCTCGGGATGCAACGCGCAGAAACCGTGAAAACGGAATTGGTGAATGCCGGGGTTGCGGAGCATCAGATCAAGACCATCAGTCTCGGCAAAGACGGGGTGCTCTGCATCGATATGAGTGATGTCTGCCGCCAGATGAACCGCCGGGTGCATCTGGAAATTCGTCCGATCGGCGAAGAACACATGCGGATCCCGATCGTTGCCACAACGCCGGCACCAGGTTCGACACAGGCCTCAAGCGATCCCGCCGAGAACGCTCAGGCCGATGGCTCGCTCATCGACAGCCTCGTGCCTCCTGCGAATGCCGCCGAAGGCGACAACGGCACCCTTGCTACCGAACCGGCCTCCGGCAGCTGAGACCACGGCAATGGATGCGTCTGCACGAGTCCTTTCGTGCAGACGCCGCTCATCCTGACCTTCACCTCCACATCATGAGGGCCTATGACAACGCTACACGAGGCAGCACAACGCAACGCGAAACCCACCAGACCAGTCCTTCTGCTCACGCTTCTGATGGTCATCCTTTTATGGGTCGGTTCACTACCAGTGGCCCTCGCTTGTGGCGATCCACCGTCAAATGAGAGCGACCTGGCGGAGAGGGGCATGAGGCTCAAGGACGTGACGCAGGGGAGTCTGCTCTTCAAAACCCATGAAACAGGCCGTTTCACCCCTGCTCCTCTCTTGAAGACCGACGTCAAGATCTCTATCTCCGGCGTGATCGCGAGAACGACCGTCGCACAAGAATTCGTCAACCCGAGCCGTCGCAAGAACGCTTGGGCGGAGGGCCTCTATGTCTTTCCGCTTCCAGAGACCGCTGCCGTCGATCACCTGCGCATGAAGGTGGGCGAGCGAACAATCATCGGGGAAATCCGGGAGCGTGCCGAGGCCAAGAGAACGTATGAGCAGGCGAAGCAGGACGGCAAACGGGCGAGCCTCGTCGAACAGGAACGACCCAACGTGTTTACGGTCTCAGTCGCCAATATTGCTCCACTGGACCGGATCATCATCGAGATCGAGTACCAGGAAACGGTGCGCTACGATCAACAGGTGTATTCACTGCGTTTTCCGATGGTCGTGGGCCCTCGCTACATCCCGGGAACGCCGGTCATCATCGAAGGGGAGACGCAAGGCTCAGGCTGGGCAGCCAATACGGACCGCGTCCCCGACGCGTCGCGAATGACTCCGCCCGTCCAGCACCCCGGCCTTGGTCCCGTTAACCCGGTCACTCTCACGATCGATCTCGCCGCCGGCTTTCCTCTTGGGAAGATCGCATCGCCCTATCATGACATCCTGACGATCGCGGATCAGGACGGCAGGCGGCACATCACCCTCCGGCAGGATCGTGTCCCGGCCAACCGGGATTTTCAATTGACCTGGCAGCCTGCGGGAGGTCCTTCACCGAGCGCCATCGCGTATCTCCAGCAGCAGAGCGAGAACAGCTACGGTTTCTTGATGGTCGCCCCTCCTGCATCGAACGAGTCTGTGAGCACACCTCCGCGAGAAGCAATCTTCGTCATCGATACGTCCGGCTCGATGGCAGGGACATCGATTGAACAGGCCAAGGCGGCACTCGTGCTCGCGCTCGGCCGGCTCACCTCGCAAGACCGCTTCAACGTCATCCAATTCAACAGCGCCACCCACCTCTTGTTCTCGGAGCCTCAGCCCGTAAGAACGGATACCCTTGGCAAGGCTGTCCGATACGTCGAGCAGCTCCATGCCGACGGCGGCACCGAAATTCTTCCCGCCTTGAAAATGGCACTCAAGGGCAGCCCTCCGCCAAGTCATCTACGGCAAGTGATCTTTTTGACGGATGGCCAGGTCGGCAACGAGGATGAACTCTTCGCAGTGATTCGCACAGAGTTGGGGACGAGCCGGCTGTTTACGATCGGAATCGGCTCGGCACCGAACAGCCATTTCATGCGGAAAGCGGCGGAATTCGGACGAGGCACCTTTACGCACATCGGCAGCACCAGCGAGGTGAAGGCGCAGATGGATGCGATGTTTCGGAGGGTGGAGCGACCGGTGCTGACGGACATTCACATACAGGGCTTTGAGGCCACTGCAGAGCTCTTCCCATCGCGGATTCCCGACCTGTACGACGGCGAGCCTGTAGTCCTTGCCTTCAAAACATCCACGATTCCCTCAAGCATCACTCTGACCGGCACGTTCAATGCGAGGACCTGGACACAGACGGTCGATGTGGCGGGCGCTTCGCCCAGAGACGGCCTGTCGGTCTACTGGGCGAGACAGAAAATTGCGTCGCTGATGGATCAGAAAAGATCTGAAAGGAACGACGGGTCGCTCCGTCAATCGGTGCTCGACGTCGCGCTGGCCCATCACCTCGTCAGCCCGTACACGAGCCTCGTCGCCATTGATACGGAACCGATCAGACCGAACGATGCGTCGCTGATGACCCATGCGATAAAGACCGATCTCCCCGAGGGTCAGGACTATCAAGCCATCTTTGGCTTGCCGAGGACCGCCACGAATGGCCCCTGGCATCTGCTGATCGGCCTGATCGCTCTGGCCGTTGCCTTCTGGCTCTGGCGTCCTCGAGACCGGTTCGCATGAGCCCGATTCAGACCACTCCCCGTCCCCTCGTCATGCTCACGGTCTTCTTCCTCACCGTCGGGCTTTGGCAGACCGGGGAAGGATCGTGGATGTATGCGAAGGCCAGGCTCGCACAGATGCTGCTGCAGCGAGCCTGGTCCCGGACGCTGACGGGAGAACGGCTGGTCAAACCCTGGCCTTGGGCCGATACCTATCCGGTCGCAAAGCTGACCGTGCCTTCACTGCAGATCGATCTGATCGTGTTGAACGGCGCCTATGGCCGCACGCTGGCGTTTGGTCCCGGCTATTCGGAATCGAGCGCATTCCCCGGATCGCCAGGGACGACGATCTTGACCGGTCATCGTGACACCCATTTTTACTTTTTGAAGCGGCTGAAGCGGCAGGATGAGATCCTGATCGAAACAGATCAACGAACGTCGCAACGATATCTTGTGCAGAGCAGCAAGGTCGTCGATGCACGGACCGCGTCGATCCGTCTCATGGAGGGGGAGGATCAACTGGTCCTGGTCACCTGCTATCCGTTCGACAGCATCCTCACAGGCGGTCCCTTGCGGTATCTGGTTACAGCAATTCGCGTTCTGTCGGCTCTCCCTCGCTCCAGCGATACGCCAGTTGGTAGAGAATCGGGAGCACGAGGAGAATTAACACCGCCGACGTGAGCATCCCGCCGACGACGACTCGCGCCAACGGCTGTTGAGATTGAGCCCCGATGCCCGTCGCAATCGCAGCAGGAATCAGGCCGATGGCGGCCGCCAGCGACGTCATCAACACGGGCCGCATGCGGACTTCGGCGCTCTTCAAAATTGCCGTGCGGATGTCCTGTCCTTCGAGAAGGAGGTCCCGGATGCGGCTCACGAGAATGAGGGCGCCTTGCACGGCCACGCCAAAAAGGGAAATGAAGCCGACGGCAGCCGAGATGCTGAAATGCGTATGCGTGAGCGCCAGGGCCAACACGCCCCCGACCAGCGCGAACGGCACGGCAATCAGCACGAGCAGCGCATCGCGCATCGAATTGAGGACGAAGTAGACGAGAAAGAGAATCAGCAGCAGCGTCACGGGCACGATGGCGGCCAGACGGCTCTTTTCATCCTGCAATTGATCATATTCTCCGTGCCATTCGATGCGATAGCCTTCTGGCAACGACACGTGCTCCGCCAACAGGTCCTGGGCCTCTTTGACGGTGCCCTCGAGATCCCGTCCCCGCACGCTGAATTTGATCGGAATATACCGTTCGTTGTTTTCACGATAAATAATGAAGGCGCCGGTCTGTTCCGAGATGGTGGCCAATTGCTTGATCGGAATCCTGGCTCCTTCAGGGGTACTGACCAGAATCTGTCCGATCGTTTCGTTATCGCGGCGGTACTCGGGAAGAAATCTGACGACCAGATCGAACCATTTTTCTCCTTCGTAGACCTGCGTGACGGCCTGTCCGCCGATCGCCGCCTGAATCACGTCGTTCACGTCGCCGACCTTCAGGCCGTAGCGGGCACATTCCTGGCGATTGACCTCAATGATCAGGTTCGGCTGGCCCAACAGGTGGAGGACGCCAAGATCCTTCACGCCCCGGACACCCGACATGTGCCGCTGGATCTGCATCGCCGTGGTCTCCAACTGTCGGAGGTCAGGGCCGTACAGCTTGACGGCGTTTTCGCCTTTCACGCCCGACATTGCCTCCTGCACGTTGTCCTGGATCGCTTGGGAAAAGTTGAACGAGATGCCGGGAAACGACGCCAGCTCCTGTTCGATCTCGCCAATGAGCGCATGTTTGTCCTTCACGGACGCCCGCCAGGCCGACCTCGGCTTCAGCGTCACGAGGAACTCGGCATTGAAAAAACTCGTCGGATCCGTCCCGTCGTCAGGACGGCCGAGCTGCGAGGCCACATCGACCACCTCCGGAACATCGCGGAAGACCTGCCGGATCTCGGTCGCCAGCTGCGCCGCCTGTTCGAAGGAAATGTCGACGGGCAGGGTGGCCCGCATCCAGATATTGCCTTCTTCCAGGGCCGGCATGAATTCACCGCCGATGAACGGGACTGCGAAGATGGCCACAGCAAGCGCTGCGCCGGCCACGGCAATGACGATCACTTCATGATCCAGGGCCCAGCCCAACGTGGCCAGGTACTTGCTTCTAATCCATTCGACAATCGCGGTATCGTGCTCCCGCACCTCCGCTGAGAGCAGCAGCGCGCACAGGGCCGGCGCCAGCGTGAATGCCATCAGCAGGGCTCCCGTCAATGCCAGGCCATAGGTCAGGGACATCGGCGCGAAAATTTTGCCGGGCACGCCCGTCATGGTAAATAGCGGCATGAACGCGACGACAATGATCGTGGTCGCAAAAAAGATCGGACGACCGACTTCCTTCGCTGCCCGCATGACGTGCATTGGAACGGTGAGGCCGGGGGCCCGCTTGTGCGAAATGTGATAGAAAATGCTTTCGACCATGATCAGCGTGGAATCGACGATGATCCCGAAATCGATCGCGCCCAGTGAGATCAGGTTGGCGGACTGCCCGCGCACCACCATGACACAAAACGTAAAGAGCAGCGCCACCGGAACCGTTAGCGCCACGATCAATGCCGTGCGCCCATGCCCGAGGAATATGTAGAGGATGATCGAGACGAGGACGACGCCGGCGATCAGAATGTCCACCACCGTTTCAATCGTGGTGTGAATCAGTTCCGTCCGGTCGTAGAACGTCTTGATGGCGACCCCTCCGGGAAGCCGGTGCGCATTCAATTCTTCGATTTTCTTATGCACCCGTTCCAATACCGGTAGCGCCTGCTCCCCCCGTTGCAGCAGGACCACGCCTTCTACCACGTCGTCCCGCTCATTGATGCCCACCTTCCCGAGCCGCACCCGATGGCCGACGCTCGTCTGTCCCAGATTGCGCACGAAAATGGGCGTACCTTCCTTTTCGGTCACGACCGTATCCGCAATGTCGTCAAGACTCTTCATCAACCCCATGCCGCGAACGTTGAAACTTTGCGCCCCCATGGTCAGATAGTTGCCCCCGACATCCGTATTGCTTTTCGCCAGCGCATCCATCACCTGGTCGAGCGTGACGTTGTAGCTGAGCAGCCGGCCGGGATCGAGATCGACATGGAATTCCTTGGCGGTCCCGCCGAACGTGGTCACATCGATGACGCCGGGCACGCGTTTGAACTCCCGACGGATCTGCCACTCCTGAATCGTCTTGAGATCGGTGAGTGCCTTGCCGGCCCCCTCCACCTCATAGCGGTAGATTTCCGCGATGGCGGACCAGGGAGAAATCGTTGGCTGCACATTTTGGGGTAACGTGATCAGCTGCAATCGGTTGAGGATCTCCTGCCGGTCGCGGAAATAATCGGTGCCGAACTGAAAGTACACTTTGATGTCGCTGAGACCAAAAATCGACAGGGAGCGGATGTCGGTCAGCCCCGGCATCCCCTGCAGGGCAATCTCGATCGGCAGCGTGATGGCCCGCTCGATCTGCTCAGCCGACCAGCCCGGGTATTGGGTGATGACCTCGATCATCGGTGGCGACGGGTCCGGATAGGCCACGACGTCGAGGATGTGGAACGCATATAGTCCGCTGAACATGAGGAACAGTCCTGCGACGCAGACAAATACGCGTTGGGTCAGCGAAAAACTGATTGCACGCTCGAGCATCGGACCTCTCGGCCTCCATCAATCCTGAACCGGCTTGCGGTTGGGAAGTGATCGTCACCGGCCGTCGCCGGCTGCGAAGAGAACGACAACGACAAGAGGAGGGAGGTTTAAATGCGAAAGATCTTGAGGACTTCCGGCAGCGGCTGCGGGCGTGTCAGCACCACCGGATCAGACCACGGAGGCAGCTCGGAAAACGCGCCGCGGTGTAGAGCGAAACCCGTCCCTCGCATGGCAGGGGCAGACATGGCGTCCCCGACCGACTCTCGCACCTCGTCCAAGTCGGTTTCCAGGGCGCAGGTTCGATCGAAGAGCGCGTGCTGAAGTTCATCGGTGAGATCGAATGAGTCGGCGAGTGCGAGGCCACCGCTCAGCAACCAGATGGCCATGAGGAGGAGAATTTTCTTCCCCAGACGATTCATTACCCTACAGGGTATCTCCTAGGAGAAGGCTCGTCAACCCAATCCTTATTGGTCAGCTCGCGGGGGTGTGCGGGACAATCCGTGTGATAGTTCACGGCCAGAAGAGGTCGTGGTGAGGTTATCGAACCACTGAGATTGAGAAACTTTTTTCCCGCAATAGGTACAGACAAAATTGCCGGTAAAATACCCCTTGGCATTTTGCTCCAGCATGAAATGGCACGTATGAGTATTTTCTTTGCTTGCCATATTTCCACTATAGCGCGCTGCCCTCCAGAGTCAATCTAGCACCATCCCCAGAATTCATCTATGTTTTTACCCAGTTATGAGTCAATTTCGGGTCTATCGCCTACAGTCTTGTAGGGAGCATGAGGACAGACGGCAAGGGTCAGCAAGGGCGTCTCTTTGGTTCGCCAACTCGCCGAATCGTTGCATATGGGCGTCCAAGAACAATCCGAATTCAAGTCCTCGAGCCCATCTCACTGTTCCCTGGACCACGACGATATTGGTCGGATTGTCTGTGGGCCAGATGCACAACCGCAGATGCGTGCCGACGTCGACGGGCACGCGGCCTGTGATCCGACAGCCGTCTTCATTCACGTCCACAATACTGCCCTTCCCCACAAGCTCTCCGCTGCCATAGAATACAACCCACGACAGCGCCTGGCGGGATTGGCGACGAGCATGCTGGCGTCGGGTCATGGGACCTCCCTTACGCAACTCTTAGTACAAGTGTATGACTGAACGCTGGTCTCCGCCTTCCTCGTTCAGGGGGGATTCGTGTCCCTCCTTTGGGGAATGCGCCGCGACCGGTCACTGTTGGAGGAGAAATCGTCTCAGCGGGGTGCTGTGAATTCGGGGATAAGGATCGGCGCTAGGTATTCGGATCTTTCAACGGTATTGCATCAGGGGTCCCCTGCATCGCTTGGGCTTCTGCTTTTGGAGCGGATTCCGTCGGAGAGGCCCCCTGTTCTTGAAGAACCAGGATGGGTTGTATCGCCGCGGTCGCCCGCTGAATGGCGCTATACAACTGGTCGACGGCATTTTCCTTCGTCAGCACTTCGAACGCGCCCGCTTTCAGCATCGCATCGACGTGGTACGAAGGTGCATTGACGGACAGTCCAAGCACTGCCATCTGCGGATACTGCATCTTGATCAATCGTGTCGCTCCGACGCCATCAAGCGTCGGCATGCCAATGTCCATCACGACGACGGTGGGCTGAAGTTTTGCCGCGCTCAGGATCGCCTCTTCGCCATTCCCCGCTTCGCCAACGACGTCGATGTTGGGATAGGATTGCAAAAGCGCACGCAGCCCTTGGCGGACCATGACATGGTCGTCGACGATCAGCACGCGAATTTTTTGCGCCGCGGTCATGGGAGAATCTCAATCTCGGGTCTCGTCCGCTTTGACGGAGACCATTCATTCGCCGCTGGCTTTGTGTACATGCCGTCGCTTCCAGCTGCTATAAGCCGATTGAATAATGTGCATATGATTTTCAATGAACACCTGCTCGATGAGACCGAACTGAGGATCCTCCTCGAGGCGTTCGGCCAGGGCCATCGCAGACTTTCCAAAATCTGACAGAATTCGGTCGGTGGCATAGGACATAGTACATTCCCCGGTCCACATCATGGTCGGCTTTCCAGAAGGACCTGGCAAAGCAAGAAATTTACGCCGTGCCCTCTTAAGAAGACACGTGGGGCGTTCCTACACTGTTGCTGGCTCCGCCCCAATCTAGGCAGGAACTGTAAGGATTGTCTGCCATGTTGTCTATCAGGGAACGCCTACAATCGTGTAGGCGAATGGGACGTCCCGGCAGTCCAGGCGTCGATCCAGCCAAAGAAACGCACCCTCGCGCCGCTACGCTGGGAATACTCGATCCAGAATTTCTCGCTCCGCGTCCAGCCAGTCTTCCTGAGCATGCCCGTCACGAGAACCTCGCTGCACATACAACTCATAGGCCCGGCTGCTGATCCGAGCATGCAGATCGTCAAATGCCGGCTTTCCCTTCTGAGTCGCCCTGCCGACCCCCGATGAGGAAACTATGACGCGAGATTTTTTCTCGTCCCTGCCTTTTGCCGACGGTGGCTTCATGCGCACCTCCATTAGGTGATGACAGCACGAAGCCCCCACACGTTCCTCGCCGGTGCGCTGGACCTCGGAGCTGCCTGCGATCTGCAATAAGGACGAACGTGAATCAAGAATGATAATAAGGCGACTGCATGAAGAATAGGAGGGATACGCCTGAGAAAGCAAGCGGGCACAAATTGAGACTAGTCAATGGAAAACCGACCGCCTGTAGGTCGATCATCATATGTCTGACAGGAGGTGGGTTCACGACCGCCCCTCCCGGATCACCTCAGACAAGCGATGGCGGTCTTCCAATTCCATGTGAATGAATTCCACGCCGAACTCCTGTCCTTGAAACCATCGAACCTCCGCCAGCGCGACGTAGAGCGGCTGCTCGTACTTGGGCACATGAATCAACAGTCCTAGAGACTCACCCTTTGTGACCACAAAGCTTGCTCGGCATCGACATCCAACCATCGACAGGTTTAATACGATGCCAGTCGCACGAGAAGCGCTACGGGAAAACGCGGCCGAGTATTCGACGCCGATCCGGCTCTCAATGCGTTGCTCCATTAAGGCGGTTCCCCTATACAAATCCCCGACCAAGGTATGCGTATACATGGCCTGCCCACCCAGCACAAGAAACCAAATGGCCTCAAGGAGATTTCGTAGATGACCGACTGTCGAAGAGATCCGAAGGCTTCCGAAGCTGCCGTCAGAATCAATGCAGGAAGATCAACAAAAATTGAGGCGCTAGGCGGGTACGATACCAGCGAAACAGGAAAGATCCGACAATTGAGATCGTGAACCAGAGATTGTCATTGATCAGCCAGCCCTGTGCCTACTGGCTCACCGTCAATAATGCCCGTTCCCTGTGTCTCCTGGCCCTTGTTGGACGATGCCTTCGTAAATTCGACTCTTGATCCCCTGCATGGTTTCTACACCGACCGTTTGCACCCCTTCACTGATGAGCCGCTGGAAATCCTCTTTGACGGACAGACCGGTTTGTTGCTCGAACAACAGTAACAGCGCATTGACCTGGATCTGCATCAATGCGAGGGAGGTCGAAATCGCTGTAATTGTTTTGTCATCCATGTGCGTCTCCACAGGCTGAAGGCCAATACGCGAATCTCGTGCTGTCAGCAAACCGCTGACGATGAGGTGAACTCAGGAAGGACGCTCGAGGGGAGACAGGCGGCGAACAGGCGTGGGGTGAAGATTGGAGAGGCAACTCAAAGCCCGGAGCATTCTGCTCTCAATCTCCGCCGAGCAATGCCCATTCCATCGCCAATTCCACATTCCAAGGAGCAACCTGTGGCAGCTGCTGCACGGAATCGAGTGCAGGAAGCGGTTCTATCTTCCCCTGCTCGCCGGACTGTGCGTTGTCGAATCTCTTCTCGCCACTCGGCTGAGACATGTGCGTCCTCCTTTCTGGTCACACAGACTGGAACCATAGATGATCTAAGGGAGCCACAGAGCTAGGTGGTTCCCTAGTGAGGAACTTTACCAGACATGGTGACGTTCGATGGGCTCAACGAGCGGTGAGAAAATAGCTGCGGCACCGACAGCGTTAAGCGAGCCGAAAGGCTGTGTGCTCCTGACTGCCGCCGCGCAAGGTAGCAAACCTTAAAACCAGTTCCTGCAACCGTTGACGGTCCTCGCCTTTGAGTTTGGGAAACCGTACGCCGAAAGAGTCGCCGTCGCTCCATGTGACTGTCGCACCGCAGACGCACAACGGGTCCTTCTCGTCTTGAAAATACAGCACGATCGTCGCACTGGCTCCCACCATCAGGACCGGCCCCATGATCTTGCATCCCGTTTTTGACAGATCCACCAGCCAGCCTTGGCCACGGGACAATCCCATCCGCTCATCAGTCAGATAGGACACATAGGTGCGCAGCGAGACACGTTCGGCATCCCTGCGGTCTAACACCGATGATGGTCTGCGGGCGCTCGCATGGCTGCTCATTCCAGAGACGGCCTCGGGTACGTATTTGTCCAGGTGTCGTGCTTTCATGGGTGGCCTCCTTTCATCTCAAGGGTACTGGGGGAACCTTCTGCGGTCATTCCCAGAAAGCATGGGGAACCTATGCACCAAAAGCACTCTGGAGGACTTACTAGGTGCGTCAATACTTCACTCCGCCAGCCCCGCCGACGCCGGAGTGACCTACTCCCCCTCCTTTGGGGAAGGCGAGGCTTTTTCGAGCAGCTATAATTGAGGAGGGAGAGGGAAGGAGATTATGCCAGACAAGCAATTCCGGTTACCTTTTTTTCTATTTATAATCAGTGTTTTAGCAGGATGCGGCGGCCTGAACCCCTCCAGGGCAACCTCCACAGCCCCCGTGTTTCTGCCCACCGCCGAGGATGCCCCGCGTGTGGCCACGATGAGACATGAGTTGGATACGAAGTCGGTGCGATGCCTGGAAGCAGCCAACTGTGAACAGGTCTATTTCGGCAGGGCGTTGGTGGGGCTATTCGAGAACCGGGAGGCGGCCAGCGCGAACTTCCGTCGCGTGATCGATCACAATCCCGTGAGTCCTCTGGCCAGCACCAGTCAGTTATGGCTGCGAATGATCGGCGATCAGGAAGCCGGAGCCGTATCTGGCGGAGAGTCAAACCCAACGACCGGCCTGCTGGCGCAGTTCGTGCGGGAATGGATGGAGCACCACCTGAATGAAAGAGCGGCCTTCGCGAAACCAGCAAAGCCGGCCATCACAGCTCAGGAGCAGCCGGTCGGGCAGCAACGTGATATCCAAGGGATGCAAAAACAGTTGCGCGAACGTGACCAGTTGATCGCAGCGCTTCGTGCGCAACTAGAGGCCTTGAGGGTCATCGATGAGGATCATCAGGACAAATATCGCAAGGTCAAGCCGCCCGCATCATTGAAGACTTCCGACCATTATTCGGGACGCTGAGCGCCGCTATGAAACCACGGTACAGACCCCGCCTACGCCTGAGATTCCCGGTCATGCTGGCGTCGGGCTCCCAGACGGGGGAGGGACAGATTCTCGACTTCACGATCCCCGGCTGTCTGATCGAAAGTCCCATGGGCGTCCGACAAGGGCAGTCGCTTCGGCTTGAGATGTTTCTCCCCGGTCATACGTTTCCGCTGTCGGTCCAGCTTGCGGTCGTCCGCTGGACGAAGGGGAAACAATTTGGAGTGGAGTTCATCAAGATCCATGAGTCGCAGCAACGGATATTGCGACACTTCCTGGACCGGCACTATGCTGAGCTCTTCACGAGGAAGGCGAACGTGCCGGGCTAGCTCACCCAACGCTCGTAGACTGAGTGCTCTCACAGTCGGCTATCGCCTCCCACGGATTGACTCAGAGCGCACACGCTCGCTGGATCTTATCTCAGCCCTACCCGTTCGAGGATGGTCTTTCTAAACAGACTGGCCATGTGCTGATGTCCGGCCTTCGTCGGATGAAAACCATCCTCGTCAAACGTAAAATCGTCGGGGGCGGACTCCGCAAACACATTCACCACTGATGCGTTCACATAGGGGGCTTCCACCTCGATGGCACGGTTGAAAGCTTTGACCCGTTCCTGGGTAACGGCCGGATTGGGTGCCGCACGAAAGGCAGGAAGTTGAGACACGTCTGGGAGATTCGCGATCACGACGGTGGTAGATACCGAGCTTTGGAGGCGTCGGAGGAGCGTTCGAAGGTCGCTTTGAAATCGTGAAGGGTCATCCCCATGGACGAGATCGTTCACGCCAACCCACACGGTCGCAATATCGGCGTCGCCCGGGAAATGCTTCGCCAGACGGACCTGTTCGTTCAGCGACTCGATGCGAGCATTCGGAATGGCAAGGGTGATGAGAAATGTGCCTGGAATGCGCAGCTGCAGGTCGTGATTGATGAGATAGATGTAGCCCTCCGTCAGCGGCGTTGCGCCGACACCGATGACGTCGCTCGCACCGAGCGCCAAATAAATGAATTCAATTTTCCGTTCCTGCTCAGCATGGGTACAGGCTGAGAGCAGGAGTGCGAGCATCACCCCAGTAAGTCTCAATCTCACGATGTTCACCTCGATCACCGTTTCCACCCGCCTCAGTCAAGTGCTCTTCCGTCATTTCTGTGCGGCGGTTCTGATTCCCCCCCGTGATATATCCGCGCGTTCCCGTAATGCACAAGATTGTACGAGATTGTACTTATACGTAGTACCATGCAGGGGATATTATCACGGTAACTCTATGAAAATGTTGGATTCTCTTCCAGGGACCCAAAATTGCTTTAGCCACGCTCATCTCATCGTTGGCTCAACCTCGGGAGGGAAAATGGACTGTCCAAAATGCAAAGGTCTCATGCAATTGGAACGCTTCTCGGATTTCTTCCTCATCTTCTATGCCTGGAAGTGCATCAACTGTGGGGCGATCATTGATAAAACCATCGCCAATAATCGGAAAAAGAGTCTCGAGGCTCGTACCGTCAAGACTCCAGCAGCCGAGCCGACCGTTGTGTCCTGACCGCCGAAACGGTTGGATACGTGACGTCAGTGGCTTGCAGGGTCTGGATGGTCACTGACGTAGCTTGGCGAGGACCGCAGCGCTGTCCCAGTAGGCCCACAATGTTGCAATACGCCCGGAGTCGTCGAACTCGAAGACATCGATCCCGACCACCTCGACCGGCTTGCGATTTTTTCCGATAGCCTTTCCGCGGAACACGACCGCCGCCCGATTGGCGGCGACATGCACCGCTTCAGCTTCAAGGCGCACTTCTTCAAGAGCAGCGGCAATTCCGCCAAAAAACTCCCGCAAGGCCTTGGCCCCCTGACGGGGGGTACTGCCATAGGGGTCATGGACCACGGCGTCATCGGAGAAGCACGCAGTGTACGCCACCGGGTCCAAACTGGACCAAGCCGCAAAGTAGCGGTTCACCGCATCACGAATCGCGTCACCAGCGAGCGACATGCGTTCCTTCCTCTCGTTGCCCACAATCCATTTCTCACCCACATCAACCTGACTGCGCCAACTGGCTCGGAGTTGGTTGTGGAGCTTATGACTGGCACGACGGCGTGGTGTCCCGAGCGTTCATGCCTCCCACGCACGAACTCCCCGCTTCTTGAGGCGTTTCCACTCAGACCAAAATTTCTCGCGCACTTCCTCGCGCCGTTGATTGGCCCGCGCGACAAGTAGGCCCGCCGTGAATGCCGCCTGCTGTCTACCCTGGTACTTGAGAAATCCCTCCACATACCGTTCCGCCAGGACGGCGTCTTGGTGTGTGCCCAGCAAATCCTGCAATCGTCCGGCCGCCTTGATAAATCGACCGATCGCCTTGCCGTGATCGCCCCGAGCTAATTCTGCCGCATAGCGTGCCCGCTTGGTTTTGATTCTGACATGATGAAGATCGGCGTTGGAGGGCGATTGCTTAAGGCTCCGGACTGTCTTTCGGAGCTTGCGAAATTGCCGCGCGGCCGCATCGGTCAGCGTGTACTCCGGATTGATCACTGCCGGAGCTTCCGCTGCATCCCGCAATTTGCTGACAAACCCGACATATCGCGCGCTTTTCATCTCGTCCAACAGAGTCTGGTAAGCCTGGTCACGGTCGCTGTGCAGATGGCGCAGGAACCGTTCGAGCGGTCGCCGATCACGGGCTTTCAACTGCTCGGCCTCCCTCCTGAAATACTCCATCTGGACGTCGAGATCGCGCACGCGGGCGAACACCTCGCTGAGCCATTTGAGTCCGGACAGAAGGGGCTCTACCCATTCGGGAGCAGCGATCTTACGGATCGACAGAAGGACGGTCCGCATTCGCCTCGCCGCGACTCGTATGCGATGCACACCTTCGATGTCCCCATCGAGTCGAACACCAGGATCGCACTGCTTGAGTTGCTGAAGTTGACGCAGCAGACTGTAGCGTACCTGCTCGACCATCGAGGCGTGGCCCCCTGGTTCGTCCAAGGGCTGAAACGCAAGTGAGAGCGCTCGAAATAGCTTCGGCCGGCCATCATGATGCCGGGCTCCCACTTCATACAACGATGTGGCCAGCCTCTCGATCCCTTCCTCATTGCCGTTCAATGACTCAATCTCAAGCTCTTTAAACCGCTGAATCACTGCCCCTTCACGAAGGACTGACACGGTATCCAACACCACTTCCACGTTGCTGTCTCTGCCTTCACGCACCTGGACTCCGGTCCTGGCCGTCTGCAATTCGGCAATGGGGACGAGATGTTTGCCCTCGAGCAGGATGATCAACGCATCCACCAGTCGAATCGGCGGAGTCATCGAAAGTTCCCGCAGTTCAATCTCGCGGCGTGCTCCGTTGAGCGGCAGCTTCATCTGCCAGACCGGTGAGCCACTCTCGAGACGACGACGGAGCGTAATACTCGAGCGGGCAAGGCAGTGATCAAGTGTGTCGAAATAGGTGGACTTGAACACTCGTCGGGGAAGTGGATGGCCCGTGAGGGTTGGCAGCCGGAAATCGGCTTCGACGGCAAGCTTCCTCTCCGTTTCCACCACGGACTTGAAAGGGACAACGGAAGGAGCCTGAGAAGTCTCTCGAAGCATGATCTTAGACCCGACAGTAGTGTTCAGTAAACAGTGTGTGGCCGTTCCGATTAATCGCCGTGAGCAATCACGCACTCCTTTCCCACACCATGGAATTTGTTCACGGTATACTCGACGCTCCGGACTTTTGTAATACCGCCAAGCCGCATCGCTTCATTCCCGGTCAAGTCGACCGTACGGCCAAATCCGAGCGGGTCGGAAGGGAGACACTCTCGACCTTCTTTCCCGCCATTGAGAGAAGGATTGGCAAACAGCAACCATGTATAGGACTCGCAGCCCGCGAGAACGGGCAGCAACATGGCGATCAGCAGCATTCGTTTCTTCATAGCCACCTTCCTTTTTCCATATCGTAGCACTGGTAGCTCCTTGCAATCTGCTGTGACTTCCCCCAAACCCGATGCGATATGGCTTCGGATGCTCGAGGCCGTACAAGAACGACGACGGCGAAGTGGATGAAGGATTGGTCAGGGCTGAGGGCTGAACAGCCGCCCAATGACGGCTCGGAGTCGGTCTGCACCTGGATTTGACGCACTCTTGGTGGTTAAGATCTGTTCCGGCGTCACCCGCGAGCCATAATAGGCTTCATTGCTCCCGTCGTACGCGGTCACGGCCAGTCCATCGAGCGACATCCCACCGAAGAGGCCCTTGGACCACGCGAACGTCACGACGTCCAACCCGGCCGTTCCTGCCTCGCCCCACGGCCCCAGGGTGAGCCCTGCATCCACGCCCAATCTCACCGTGCCTGATCCATAGAAGCGTTCCAGACCTCCATGCGTTTGAATGATCATGACCACTTCAGCCAAATCAAGACCGGCCTGCACTCCCACACTGGCCACACTCATTCCGTAGAAGGCGGGATAGGACCATCCGTCGCGGACGAAATCTTGCGCCAAGAGAACGCCTTTGCCCCCAGCTGCACCAACGAGAAACGCCCCGCGCACGAACTTGGGAACGATGAAGACCCCTTTGATATTTTTCCCTTGAGCGACATACCAGGACGCGATGCCGGGACTCTCAAGAAAACGCTGAAATGTCGCCGTGGCTTCATCGACCAGCCGTTGTTCATCCGAGGCACTGGCCCCATGGCCCACCCTGAGCGGCCAACACATCGCCACGACGAAGCTGAGGTACACGACCAGGCGAAAACGCGTGGGTTTGATTGGTGTGAACTGACGAAGCCGCATGGTGTAGAAACGAGACCGCGATCAGGTGAAACCCGCAACAAGATATCAGATTGAATCAGACCCGGCAACGCGCTGAAGGGCGACTGGGGTCACATATGAAGTGAGCATGCCGGGAGGAGAATGAAAGGCACTGGGCACTGCTACCGCTTGTCCGGCAGGATGTTCGCCCCATGATCAACCGTCGTCATCCTGCCTGAGACTGTCATCCACATCCACATGGTGACGACCGTGGCCACCAACATTCCAAGGGCGACCACCAAGCTGATGAGGACTGGGATTCGTCGCTGCTGCATGACTGCTCCGTGCGCATGGCTCACCTCCAGTGGGACCGATCATTGAGTTGAGCCGAACGATGGAGTCCGAGTTTTATTGGCTCGGTTCTGCTCGATCACCAGCGCGCTCTGCGTGATCGCGTGCCCACAGACACCACACGCCCAGAACGCCCCTGTCTGAAACAAGGTCTCCCGTTCACATCGTGGGCAATGACAGTATTTCATGTCGTGACTCCCCCTCTGATTTAATGACAGATTCTGATGTCGGAGGCCGGACCCGGAAGCAGCGTCGACACCTTGGAAGCCTGTCTGACCATTGCACTCAGCCGCCCTACTGATTCTGCAAACAGGAGAAAATCCTCCCGTTCAAAATGCACCGTGACTGATCCGTAGGTGAAATGGAGTTTTCCACACCCGCACAAAGCCAGTTTCGTTTGCCCGTCGTGCTGCATACAGTCCTCCTCAAATATTCCCTAGGTTGCTGAGATGACCACCTTTTGTCTTATGGCGCCCCTCTAGATCACGTGTTCCGCCTCGCCAATCATTATCTCCGAAGCCGGCACACTTTTGGCGAAGGACAGCCGGTTCTTCGTGACGAGTTGGCGGATAGCGGCCAGGGCGTGATCGGTGAAATCATGCATGAATTGAAGACGCAATACGCCCGCCCCATCAATGACGAATGTGCGACAACGGGACAGGGGCTCGCTCTCTGCGACGCCGAACGATCGATGGAGTCGTCCACAAGGGTCACCGAGGATCGGCGTACGCGGCATCTGTTGATAATCGCTCCACGCACGATGCAGCGGTCCCGCGCCGGATGCGACAATCAGAAATCTGACGCCCGCGCGAAGAAATCCCTCTGCGATACTATCGATCTTCTCCGCCGCCATCACTCGGGGATACGGCAGGAAACACACGATCGTGACGTATCCGAGACATTGCATTCCGGAAAGATAGCTCAGCTGTCTGTTGACCAATGCGGGCACGCGAAAATTCAGCATCATGGTCTTGTTTCGTCTCATGGCAAGTCTCCTGGAATGGGACAATTCACCTGTACGCTCCTCTTTTGACATTTTGGCGGTTGGTGCGGGGACGAAGTTGTGGATGAAGCCGATACCAGCCGCAGTTGACACAGCGAACTTCGATATCCACCCCGTAGTTCGCAAGAATGTTTTCGACGGCGAGCCACCCGCCGCACTTTTGACAAGCATCCGTCATGGGCTCATCCTTTCGTTCCTCAATGGGATGTGCTGTGTTGAAAAAACAAAAGCCCAAGGCATCTTTCGATACCTTGGGCTCCGGCCTCAACGACCTCTGGCCTCGTCTGACGAAGTCGGCTACGTGATCACGGCATGATCGCCGGGCGACAGCGTCCTAATTGATATGTACTCTCAATATCATTTAGTTCCCCTTATGTCAACCCCAGAAACGTCAGCGCAAGTACTAAGACAGGCCGCCGGAGAAATGTGTCAGAAACTTTCATACGTGAATTGGAGACGGCGGAACCCCATCTGTATGGCGAAAATCCTGGCACGCTTGATCCGGGACGGCCGCCGTCGACCCTTCTGTGCAGGGGCAACTCAATGCAGATCTCGATTGTCTGATGGCTTGTCAGCAGATGCTCAGGTACGCAGTCCGCCGACGAGGGTGAGGATCATCGCGGTGACATACATCAGGCTGATGCCCATAAACAGGCCACAGGCCATTTCCAAGCGGCGCGTGGCTGTGTAGGAGAGGGCGATGAGCGAGAGGAGGACATAGAGAAGCGAGCCTGCCGCCAGCGAATAGCAAGTGATTGTAAAATAGGAAGACAGTCCCTGCCCGCTTAAGACGGCGCCTAGGCAGGTCGGCGCTCCTGCCAGAAGTCCCAGAAGGAGCACATCCGAACGCGTCACCGGTGTTTTTCCGGCCGCGCCGACGATGCCGAATCCCTCCGTCCCATTGTGGAGGGCAAAGCCGGCGACCAGCATCGCGCTAAGGATCCATTCTCCGTTCGCATAGCTGGCACCGATTGCCAGCCCTTCCCCCAGATTGTGAAGGCCCATGCCGATCGCAATCATATAGGGAAGCGAGAACCACCTGCTTGCGGAACGGCCACCAAACACCTGGTTGGATTCCAACGCGACCAGGCCCACCAAACTGACTCCGAGACTGCCGAGAAACACGATCCAGGAGACCCCATCGCGTGCCCCTGTGAGTTCGACCGCCTCATGCATCAGGTCGAAAAAGAGATAGGTCAATACTCCCGAAGCAATCCCGATCAGCAACCCCTCCCACGAACGAGGGAGCACTCTCCTGAGAGACAGGGCCACGAGAATCCCCAGGAAGACAGGGATCATGCCAGCGACGGCGCCTAAGCCAAGCAGTTGAATCATGCCGTTCTGAATACCATTTTCCCTGGTCAAAGCGATACGGATTATTATCGAGCATGGCGGGCCTTACCATTTAACCACCACATGCGCACCGCTTTCTTTCTACAAGCTATGAACGTTGATTCAGAGGATACGATCTGCAATCCGGAAAGGGCTAGGAATTGAGCGTCGTGAGCCCGTTGGCTAACGCAAATTTGGTGAGTTCTGAGGTCGTATAAACGCCGAGTTTCCGTGTAATGTTCGCCCGGTGAAATTCAACGGTCTTGATTGAAATATTCAGTTGTTCCGCGATGGTCTTTGCTGTCTCACCTCTGGACAAGAGGACCAACACCTCTCGTTCTCGAACGGTCAAATTCCCGGAATAATCCTGCTGTTTGACCCAATCGTGCTCCAACGCCTCTCGCACCTGGGATGGAATTTTCTGGGAAAGGTACCGCTTGTTGGCCAGGACCGTCTCAATCGCCAGCCGCAACTCCTCGGATGCGGACTGCTTCAAGACATAGCCATTCGCTCCCGACCTGAACGCTTCGCTGATGGAGGTCGCTTCCGTCAGCATCGTCACGAGAATCACCTTCACTTTTGGTAGCTGTGCTTTCACTGTCTTCGTGGCCGCGAAGCCGCTCATCTGCGGCATGCACGCATCCATGAGGATGACATCCGGCTGACATGCTTGCGCTCGACTGATAATCTCGTCGGGGTCCTGCACCTTGCCCGCAATGATGTAGTGCGGTGCGAGGAGCGTACTGATGCTTTCGAGGACGAGCGGATGATCATCAACGAGCAAGAGTTTGATCGCCTCGGTATACACCGACTCACCCCCTTCAACAAAGCATATGATCGAGCAGCCCGGACAGCGTTATGCACGCGGGCCGGCTCCTTCGTCACTGCCAGCTAATCAAGCCACCACTGGGCGCACTGCCCTTCTTGAATGGCCTTGTGGCAACAATCAAGGATCGTAACGAGACCAAGCTGAAACTCGAAGGCATCGCCTTTGATGAATGCACCGTCAAGCATCTCGATGGCATGCACAAAAGCGATCTTCCCCGAGACTGCAGGCGGTGCCCCATCGATCCGCATGAGAGCAATCTTCCACGCTCGACGCCATTCATTGCGATCCCAAATTACGTCGCCCCGTCTCATCCACCTTCCCCCCTTCGCTAGTGAGCCAATTCGTGAAACTAGTACCACGAGGCTCATCACGCGTTGTTAAGCCATCTTCTGGGGGAGGTAAACTTGCAGGATTGGGAAAGTAAAGTTTTCGATATGGCAGCGTAGGGCCTACGCCAACCAGGGATGAGGCACGATCCGTGTGCCTGCCGCAAGCCAGGTAAGGAGAGCGGGCCGGGTGCGGCTGCTGGGGGGCCAGCCTCGCCTATTCGAACGACGAGAGGGTATTGGAGGAACGTTGGCCAGCGGAGTTCATATCGCTATGCTGCCAACCTTCTCCAAAACGACGCGATAAGCGGCCGATCTTCCGTATAACCGCACTGCCGGCATTCCAGGACAATCACCTGTTCTTCGCCACCGTCTTCCATCTGCCGGGTCGCTGGCCTTTCAATCATTGGAGCGTGGCATTGCTCACAGATCATGGCGGCCTCCCTCTGTCATAAAGATCAACCGGACGAGGCTCGGTCCGTAGACCTCCTGCTATTCCATAATTGTAAGCACGGGGCAGGCTGGGGCACCCCTAGCACATACCCTTGCTGGAACCTAACCTCAGAAGAAACCACATATTTGGATGCTCACGACAGAGTGAAGATTGAGGTCTAGTAGTGGCTCGGTCGCAGACCGTCAGGACGTTGAGGCCTCCATCGTGCGTTCTATCAACGAACCAGCGGGCTGAGTTTATGGAGATTGATCTGGATGGCGAGGTCGGGGCGTTCTTCTACAGTACCGTGGCAGGTAATGTCTTGATGTTTCTTCACTTTGCCATTCAGCGTGAGCCGATAATGCGTCAACGGCCCCAGCACGGATGCGAATCTTCCGGAGTGATTCGAGACCTCCAGGCTGGCCGAGAATTCGCTGTTTGTCAGAGAATATGTTCCGATGTACACATAATCCAGGTCGCCACCATGGATTTTTCCGCCGTGCACGACCACAATACCCTCTCCGTACTGATCAGCACTCGAGAGGAAATGGGCAGAATACACGCCTTCGACGACAGCACGTTCGGCCTGATTTGCGCTCTTCAAAGTGTCCATATACGTAAGTTCGCTTGCGCTACCATCCCTTATCTAGCTTAGCAGTAATTGATACTGTGATGGAACTGGCTTCACGCAAGCTCACCATCCGCGCGCGGCTGCTCTAGCGAAATGATTCTGCCGTCTGCGTGTCACCCTGGATAGTCAGCCAAATGCTGGCGGTACTTCTCAGCCAGAAGCGCACCATTTGATGATGAGATGATGAGGGCTCCTGGCAGGACGTGATCCATCAGCAACGGCCTACAGTGACGACTTCTATTTCTTTGTCTTGAAGTGAGTCTTGTAAGTTGTTGAGAAACTGGAGCCGGGTGACCGATGTGAACGAGGGGTAGACAGATTCCTCTAAAAGCTGACACTTCGCCTGTTACTTTTGACAGTGTCTGCCCAGTCAATGTTCTCGTATATTTTAAACCCTCCTAGCGATGGATGGGGCAGCCTTGATTGCTGATCTCGCAAGCTCCTACCTGCGTGTCTTTTGCTGAGTGTTGAGGCGGTGTAGCCTCATGAAAGATCGCCCGTTCGCGAGAGGGATTTCCGAAGAATCGCGTGCAGGAAGACGACTTCTTGTGCTTCTTCTTGTGCTCGACCTCCTATTTGTCCCCCTGCTGTCTGGATTACCGCTCTATGCGGACGCGGAGCAAGAATCGCGGCCTAGCGATGCTGAAGATCTGATCAAGGGCGAGAAGATTTTTGCGAAATACTGCTCGGGTTGCCATGGCCGATACGGTCAGGGTGATGGATACCGGATGTTGGGTCCCAGTCCTGCTGACTTCACATCCCCTGCATCAAGGAAGCAATCTGATGAAGAGTTGCTCAAGACTATTCATGAGGGAAAACCAAACATGCCTCCTTGGAAAACACGCCTGTCGAAGCAGGACAGCAGCGACGTCCTAGCATATATTCGAAAGTTATCCGAGCAGCAGTGACTGTTTGAAGCAGAACGCCTAATACGAAGAGGGAGGCGGAGCAATGAAGACCATGCGAGCCAATGTGTTCAAGGCTGTTGGGAAGTTTGGCGTCGCTGAGGTGCCGCGGCCTAGGGCGGGGGTTGGAGAGGCGGTCCTGAAGATCACAACAACGACGATTTGTGGAACGGATCTCCACATCGTGCGCGGCGAATATCCAGTGAAACCGAACCTCGTTATCGGACATGAGCCGGTGGGCGTCATTGAGGAATTAGGGCCCGGAGTGACTGGATACAACGTGGGCGATCGGGTGCTAGTCGGGGCGATCACTCCTTGTGGGCAGTGCCATGCCTGTCTGTCAGGGCATCTCTCGCAATGCGGGCAGGATTCCGGCTATCAAGCCATTGGAGGTTGGCGATTGGGCAACACCATCAACGGAGCCCAAGCGGAATATCTGCTGGTGCCCCATGCCCAGGCCAACCTCGCCAAGATTCCTGACGACCTCACCGATGAGCAAGTCGTCCTGTTGGCCGACATTGCCTCGACCGGATTTAGTGGAGCGGAATCCGCCGGCATCCGTCTTGGTGACACCGTCGCGGTGTTTGCGCAAGGCCCCATCGGGCTCTGCGCTGCCATTGGCGCGAAACTGATGGGTGCGGCCCTCGTGATTGGCGTGGATGGAGATGACGCCCGATTAAAAATCGCAAGACAGCTGGGAGCCGATGTCGTGCTCAATCCAAAGACGACAAATGTCGCAGAAGAAATCAGACGGATCTCCGGTGGAGGGGTCGACGTCGCGATCGAAGCATTGGGTGTGCAGGAGACGTTCGAAAATGCTCTACGCTGCCTCAGACCCGGCGGCACGCTTTCCAGTCTTGGCGTATATTCCGGGAAGCTCCAGATCCCGTATGAAGCGTTCGCCGCCGGGATCGGAGATCATCGCATCGTGACAACCCTCTGCCCTGGAGGGAAAGAACGGATGCGTCGTCTTATCGAGATGATCCGGCATCATCGCGTCGACCTGACACCGTTGATTACTCATCGAGTGTCTCTCGATCATATTCAGGAGGGATACAAAATCTTTGGAGAGCGGTTGGAGGGTGTCCTCAAGGTGGTGGTCAAGCCGTAACAGCCCGTTCCGTTGCCCCACCACACCGGCTCCTCAGAAGGAAAGGAGAACAGCCAATTGTCGCTTTCTCGCTGGCTAATGGTCGGAGCAGTCGTCCTTGGCGTGGCGGTGGGACTCTACATCCTGTTTTTTGTCCGACGACTTGTCACTAGCCGCCTCATTGCAACTGGAGTTACTGCCGGCAATGGGAGATTACTTCTCCCGCCACGGGAAATGGTTTCTGACACCATGTTTTCCCTACTAAATCTCTCCCCGTCATGGCCTATTCATTGATGCACTATGCCCATTTAATCGGCTTGATGCTGCTCGGTGCTGGGCTCATCGGTGTGTGGATTTCAGATCTCCGATCGCGGACAGTGCGCGACCTCGAACTCTTCGGTGAGGCCGTCCGCAACATTGCAGTCTTCTACGATGGTGTCGTGGTGCCCGGTGCCATCATCCTCTTCGTCTCTGGTGCATGGATGACAACAGATATGTGGGGTGGATGGGGATTCATACAACATCCCTGGCTGGCCGGCATGATTGTGCTGTTTATTTTTGAATTCGTCGAAGGGAACGCCGTCACGCGACTCTACTTTATGCGACTCCGTCGCCTCACCAACGAGGCCCTGATTCACGGAAGTGTGACGCCTGAACTTATCCACGCTAGGCAAGAACAGGTTCCGACCTTCACCCATTTTTTGGACATTCCGATGCTCCTGGTCATTGTGTCGCTCGGCGTGATGAAGCCAAGTACATGGACTCACTTCATCATCGGGGGGATCTGTGCGTTGGCTATGGCAACACTCCTAGCCTTGTGGATACCGCGCCTCTACCGATGGGTCCCGCCGGAGTACAATAAGTCGAGGTAGTTCCAACACAAATCGGAGCTGAATCGCGACCGCCGCTGAATTCTACGAGCGTCAGCCAGGCTGTAACTGCCTCGCCACAAGTTTGCTCAACTCCCGCAACCAGAGGACTGAGCTCGCGATCCCTGCGCACAACAACCAATCGCTGCCGCCCAAGCTCACGGTCGAAAACGCGTGCTGAAGGAACGGAACGTAAATGACTGTAACTTGCAAGAGGAGCGACAGCACGACGGCTCTCCATAGCCAGAGGTTCTCAAACATTCCGGTGAACGCGCTCCGTTCATCGGAGCGTGCATTAAACACGGTGAAGAGTGAAAACAATACGAGCGTCGTAAAGGCCATGGTCTGAGCATACCGTATCGTCCCAGTACCCTCGATGAAGCCGCCCGGGAGACTGATATCAATCACCAGGAGCGTTCCCGCCGCCATGATGATGCCAACGAGGAAAACACCGGTCCACATGTTCCTGGTGATCACGCCTTCTTGCCGTGGGCGGGGAGGCCTTGTCATCAGTTCGGCATACGCCGGATCCATCCCGAGCGCGAGAGCAGGCGCACCATCCGTCACCAGGTTGAGCCATAAAATCTGCGTTGCCAACACCGGAACGATCATCCCACCCCCGCTCTGTTGCCTGAGCCCGATCAGGTCCGCCAGCAGCAACCCAAACAGCACGGTCAATACTTCTCCGATATTCGACGACAGCAAATAACGCAGAAACTTGCGAATGTTCGAGAAAATCGCACGTCCCTCTTCGATCGCCGCGACAATGGACGCGAAGTTGTCATCTGCCAACACCATATCGGCTGCTTCTTTCGACACATCCGTTCCTGTGATGCCCATAGCGATCCCGATATCAGCGGTCTTCAACGCGGGGGCATCGTTGACGCCGTCTCCAGTCATTGCGACGGTCGCGCCGTTACGCTGCAATGCCTTCACGATCCGTAGCTTATGCTCGGGATTCACACGCGCGTAGATCGAGACCTCCCGGACGGCCTCCTCGAGCGCCTTATCTGACATCTGCTGAAGCTCGGCTCCTGTGATGACTCTGCCATTCGCGGTGATGCCCAGTTCCCTGGCAATGACGATGGCGGTTGCCGGGTGATCACCCGTGATCATCACCGGCTGGATCCCGGCATTTTTTGCGCGCGCCACTGCAACCTTTGCCTCCTCTCGCGGGGGATCGATCATCCCGATCAATCCTAAAAACACCAGGTCCTGTTCGATCTGTTCATCGACCTTGTGACCCGTAAATGCCTCTTCGGAGAGGGATCGAAACGCCACTCCGAGCGTGCGCAGCGACCCGCCCGCCAATTCTTCGTTCTTTTTCAGAATGTGTGCCCGTCGTGATTCCGTCAACGTGACGACCTTTTCTCCGATGAGCTCGTTGGAACAGCGTGCAAGCAGGATGTCCGCGGCTCCTTTGGTAAAGAGGCGGAGGCATCCCTCCCTCTCGGCATCCCTATGAACGGTACTCATCAGTTTGCGGTTCGATGAGAAAGGAATTTCGGCAATACGTGTGAACCGGGCATTGAGCGTCTCATCCTCTAATCCGACCTTGCGGGCCGCCACGATCAATGCTCCTTCCGTTGGATCACCTTGTACCGCCCAGCGGCCGTTGCGTTCTTGCAGCACCGCATTGTTGGCTCTGTCCGCGGCGATCATCGCGCGCATCAACTCGCATCGGAGCGCGCCGTCAATCTGGCCTGCTTCCTCCCGCCGCACTTCACCACGGGGCTCGTAACCCGTTCCTCCCATGTTGACCCGCCCGCTTGCGGTGACAATCGCTCGGACCGTCATCTCATTTCTTGTGAGAGTGCCGGTTTTGTCAGAGGCGATCACGTTTGCGGAACCGAGCGTTTCGACTGAGGCAAGATGGCGTACGATGGCGTGCTTCTTCGCCATGCGTTGCACCCCGAGCGAAAGCACGGCGGTCACGACGGCCGGCAACCCTTCAGGCACAGCCGCCACCGCGAGGGCGACCCCGAAGAGCAGCACGTCAAACAGCGCTGCTATTCCCGTCACGTCTTCAAGGAGGATGATCATCGCGGTCATGACGACAGTCAGTATGACGACGATAATGCCCAGCAATTTCCCGACGCGATTCAGCTCCCTTTGCAATGGCGTGGTTTCTCTGTGCGTATCCCGCAGCATCCCTGCGATGCGTCCGATCTGGGTATGCATGCCTGTGGCAACGACCACAGCCCGTCCTCTTCCGTAGACTGCTGTTGTGCCACTGAAGACCATATTGAGACGGTCTCCGAGACCGACATGTGCAGTGATCGGAGCGACCTCCTTTAATACCGGAAGGCTTTCCCCGGTCAGCACAGCCTCCGCAGTTTGCAACGCAGTTGACTCAATCAATCGCGCATCCGCCGGAAGCGTATCGCCTTCCTCGATGACAATGATGTCGCCGGGCACAATATTGGTCGCCGGCACAGTCCCTGGTTCGCCATCACGAAAGACCTTTGTGCGTGACGCCGACATGTGCCGAAGGGCCACCAGCGCCTCTTCAGCCCGTGATTCTTGAATGTAGCCTATGATGGCGTTCAGAAGGACGATGGCGAAAATCGCCGCCGCTTCGTACGGAAAGACGGAGTCCCGTTCGTACCACCACAACCCGCCCGAGATCCCTGCCGCGATGAGCAGCAGGATTACGAGCATCTCCTGAAACTGCGCAAGGAATTTGCGCCACGCCGGCATGCGCTTTTCGGCAGTCAGCTCGTTCCTGCCATAGCATCCGAGTCTCGCCTCTGCCTCCTTTCGGCTCAAACCGGAGCCTGCATCCACACTCAGTGCAGAGAGGACTTCACCGACGTTCTGGCGGTAGGCCTCTGCTCCTTCATATTCTGTTTGAGCAAGGCTCATGACGTTTTACTTTAAGCGCGTTTTGGGGACCATGCTTCTCTAAGACGTCGGCACAAGTTGTGATGATCTGCTTCCAATAAGAAGAAAGCAAAGGCAAGCCCGGCACCCCGAAGTAGCTATTGGCGCATGGGATGGCACACTATATAATCCACCGGCCATGGGGGACTCCCGCATCGCATCGAAACGGCTTGGTGCCGCTCGACAATCTCCTTCCTATCGCCGAGCCGATCAAGACCTTGCCTTTCTGAGTCAAGACGAACTCAGGCCCGTGCGCCTGCAGCTGGAACTCCTCAAACCTGAATTGATCCAACGAAGGGAAGGCATTCGCTCGACTATTGTCGTGTTCGGCAGCGCCAGGCTTCCGGAACCGGCCATCAGCCGCCGACGGTTGGCTCAAGCCATGAAACGGCAGGAGCGCAACCCTCACAACTCATCGCTCAAACGAGCCGTTGCGATCGCAAAGCGGCAGGTCGCCATGTCGAGGTACTATGAAGAGGCCCGGGCGCTTGGACGGCTCGTCTCCTGCAAGTATCAGTCGCGAGGCGGCTGCGATTATGTCGTCGTCACCGGCGGAGGCCCGGGCATAATGGAAGCGGCGAATAGGGGCGCCGCAGCCGTCAAAGGGAAATCCATTGGCCTGAACATTTCGCTTCCTCATGAACAGCGCCCGAATGCCTACATTACTCCCTCTCTCAGTTTTCAATTCCGATATTTCGCCCTGCGCAAGATGCACTTCCTCCTACGCGCGAAAGCCTTGGTCGCGTTCCCAGGAGGATTCGGCACGTGCGATGAATTGTTCGAGACCCTGACGTTGCTTCAAACCAGGAAAGTGATCGGCATCACGGTCATTCTGGTGGGAAGGGAATTTTGGAGCCGGGTGATTGACTGGCAGTTGCTGGAAGACAACGGCTTCATCGACCCTCAGGATAGAAAACTGTTCCATTACGCCGATACCGCGGATGAAGCCTGGAAACTGATCGCACGCCATCAGCGAACCTTTCGACGAAGACCATCACCTCCTCGTTGGCATCGATGAATCTTTCATTTTATGGTGCGGTGAGATCAGTCACGGGAAGCCGGCATCTGCTTGAGGCCAACGGCACACGTGTCCTTCTCGACTGCGGCCTCTTCCAAGGACGCCGGGAAGATGCAGAACGCCGCAACCGTTACCTGGGCTTCGATCCAAGAGAGGTGGATGCTGTGCTGGTTTCACACGCCCACATTGACCACTCCGGAGCATTACCCGCGTTCTCAAAGCGTGGCTTTTCAGGAAAGGTGTTCGGGACAAGGGCCACAGGAGATTTGATGGACGTGATGCTTGCCGATTCGGCGCGTCTTCAGGAAAGTGATTGCCTGTACGTGAACCGGAAGGAGCAACGGACCGGGCAAATCTCCCGGACGCCGCTATATACCACCGAGGATGTGCAAGCGATCATGCGCCATTTCGGCGGCGTACGTTACGGGGAAGTCGTGACGCCGGGCACCGGCATGAAAGCCGTCTTTCATGATGCCGGACACATTCTCGGATCGGCGGCCATCTCCCTTCGAGTGACCGAGGCGGGTTCAACAAAAACTATCCTCTTCTCTGGCGACCTGGGCCGCCGGCAGATGCCGATCCTCCGTGATCCGCACGTCCCCACAGCCTGTGATGTCCTGATCATAGAATCGACCTACGGGGACCGCACACACAACGAGACGGCGGAGGAAGCGAAAGCAAAAGCCAGCGCGCTGATCTCGCACGCCGTGACTCATCGCAGCAAGATCATCGTACCTGCATTTGCCGTCGGACGAACTCAAGACCTCGTCATGTGGATCAAAGAATTGGTCAAAGAAGGGCGCATTGCACCGCTGCCCATCTACATCGATTCACCCTTGGCACTTCGAGCGACAGAGATATTTCGCCGACATCCTGAATGTTATGACGACGAAACGTATCGTACGCTGACTCAGGAGGGAGATCCCTTCATCGCCCGGTATATCCATTATGTCTCATCCGTCCAGGAGAGTCAGAAATTGAATACCATGAAGGGACCTTGCATCATCATTTCTGCTTCAGGGATGTGCGAAGGCGGACGCATTCTGCATCATCTCACGAGGATCTTCTTGCGTATGTCCGGGCGATCACCGTTGCCCTCCA
>Ga0207679_10000413_pt1 | contig 30645 bp, 23 predicted proteins | sample KBSC73metaG_FD_184320 | JGI IMG/M metagenome (GOLD analysis project Ga0207679, IMG submission 184320) | Corn rhizosphere microbial communities from Kellogg Biological Station, Michigan, USA - KBS C7-3 metaG (SPAdes) (version 2) | ecosystem: Host-associated > Plants > Roots > Rhizosphere > Soil ... | reverse complement strand
CAGCGCACGCGGTCCCCGGTGCGGTAGAGGCGCTCGCCGGGCGGGCCGGAGAAGGCGTTCGGAACGAACCGCTCGGCCGTCAGATCGGGCCGGCCGAGGTAGCCCCGGGTGACCGCAGGTCCGGCCAGGTACAGCTCGCCGGCCACCCCCGGCGGCACGGGTTCGAGGCGATCATCCAGCACATGCGCCCGGATGAACGGGATCACGGTGCCAATGGGAACAGGGTCCTCGCCAGGACGCGTGCGGTGCGCAACACTCCACACGCTGACCTCGGTGGGTCCGTACTCGTTGAACAGTTCGGCGCATGGGAGCGCGTGGTGGTGAGACGCCACCAGCAGAGACGGACACGCTTCCCCGGCGACGATGACGTCGGTCAAGCTGGCCAGATGCGGCGCCTCGTCGAGCACCTGGGCGTAAAGCGATGGCAGCGCGAGCAGGTGGCTCACCTGGTGATGCGCGACCAGACGAGCGAGGGCCTGCGGATCACGGCGTTCGTCCTCGCAGGGAAGCACCAGCGTGCCGCCCTGGGTGAGCGTCCAGAAGATTCCGGCCACCGAGCTGTCGAACGCCACCGACGACAGCAGCAGGTAGGCGCGCACGCGGCGTTCGTACCAGTGTTCCCGCGCGGCCGTGGAATGGGTTGCGTTGCGGTGGGTGACTGCCACGCCCTTGGGGCGGCCGGTGGAGCCTGACGTGTAGATCACATACGCCAGATGGTCCGGATGAGGGCGAACGGCCGGAGGGCTGACTGCTGCCTCGGGGCCGTGCACATCGACCCAGGGCACGCTGGTGGGGGCATGGTGGCGCGTGGTTTCATGCACCACGACACCGATGGCGCCGCTGTCCTTGACCATGTAGGCCAGGCGCTCGGACGGGTAGGCGGGATCGAGCGGAAGGTAGGCCGCGCCGGACTTGAGCACCCCCAGCAGCGCGACGATCAGGTCCGTGGAACGCTCGATGCACACACCGACGATCTTGTCCGGGCCTGCACCTGCAGCGACGAGGCGCGCGGCCAGCCGCGTCGCGGCCTGGTCGAGGTCGCCATGGCTCAATGTCGATTCACCGCAGACCACCGCCGCATGCGCGGGGCGCGCGAGCGCCTGCGCTGCGATGGTGTCCTGGAGCAGCGGCGGGTCGGCCCATTCGGAAACGGGCGAGCTGACCAGGCCGGCTGCCGCCTGCGCGGCGGTGCGCGAATGAAGCAGCGGCATGTCGGAGAGCGTGGTGTCGCCGGCAGGAGCGCATTGCAACTGCGTGCGCAGCTGTGCGGCCATCTCGTCGAGCGCCTCGGCGGCAAAGTACCGTGCGTCGGCGACGATGCGGACCGCGGCCATTCCGGCTTCCGAAAGCCGCTCCATGTCCAGGCGCATGCGGAACGGCCGTTCGACCGTGAGCGCACGCCATGCCGTGCCCGTGCCTGCCGTTCTGAACTGCAGCGGCATGTCCGGCGCAACGTTCGCGAAGCCATCGCGCATCGCCAGCGCTCGATCGAGTTCGGCGGACACCGCTTCGCACCACTCCGCCCAAGGCTGTTGTGCCACTGGGGCCAGCCGCAGCGGCAGCACGAGCGCGTACGGGCCGCAGGCGTCATGCAACTCCTCGTTGCGGCCGGCATCGACCCATCCGATCGTCACCTGTTCCTGGCCTGCATGTCGCGCAAGCAACCACGCCCATGCGGCGAGCAGCTGTGTCTCGGAGTGCGTGCAGCGATCGAGCACCAGGCGTTCGGACAGGCCGGGGCTGCCGAGCGGCAAGCGTTCGAGCGGGAGCCGTCCGACGGTCGGGATTTCCTGGCGTGCCCAATGGGCACGCGCTGCCGGATCGGCGCTGGCCTGGTCCTCCTGCCACTGTGCGTAGTCCGCATACTGCACCGGATCCGCCGCTGGCGGCTTTCCGCCCAAGCCTGCCAGCAACTCCATCGCGATCACTTCGAGCGTCGCGGCGTCGCCCTGAAGCGGGCCGATCGCGAGGAACAGCGCAGCGCCCCGCGGAGACGCATCGTCAACCCATGCGGCGGCGAGGGGGGCGCCTTCCGGCAGCGACGCCTGGAACAAGGCGTCGAGTTCGGCCGCTTCCGCGAGCTGCCAGTGGACGGTGGCCGCGTCGTCGATGAACTGCAGCGGCACGCCGGAGACCGTCGCCACGCGGGTGCGGAGGATCTCGTGCCGCTGGACGATGGCGTTGAGCACCGGCCGGACGTCGGCCGAGGTCATGCCGAAAGGCATCTGGAACACGGCCCGCGCCCCGCACAGCGGGTCGCCGCCGCGATGCCAGGCGTCGGTCTGCTGAAAGGAGAGCCGAAAGCCGGAAGAATCGGTCGTCAGGGAGGTCATCAGGCTGCTGGTTCCAGGGTCGGTGAAGCGGTTTCCGGTGGCGCGTTCAGCGCGATGTCGGCCGCACGCGTGGGCTCGGCCATGGCGGTGAGGATGCGGCGCGGCCCGCGGTAGGGATCGCGCCCGTGCAGCGACAGGATGTTGTCAAGCATCAGCACATCGCCGGCCTGCCAGGGGAAGCCGCCCATCGCGCCGAGGTAGATGTCCCGAAGCGATGCGATCACATCGGGCTCGATGGGCGAGCCGTCGCCATAGAAGGTGTTCTGCGGGAGGTCCTCGGGCAGGAACTCGGCGATCAGCGTGTCTCTCACGCCTGCAGGCAGGCTCGTGGCGTGGAAGAAGGTGCCGTGGTTGAACCAGACGGTTTCAAAGCTCACGGGGTGCCGCACGAGCGCAGGGCCGACCTGCCGCGTGCGCAACCGGTCGCCGGGCTTCCATTCGACGCTGATGCCCTGGTCGGCGCAGTAGCGCTCGACAGCCGCTCGATCGTCCGTCTGGAACACCGTGCGCCACGGCAGGCCGAAGCCATCGCCGAAATTGCGCACATACATGATGCCCCGCGAGGCGAAGGCATCGCGGATGCGCGGTGCGATGCGTTCCAGCACGTCGCGGGTATCGCCCACGGGAGTCTGCCCGCCTTCGGGCGAAGGCAGTTCGCAGTAGAAAAAGAGCTTGCGCGGGAAGACCGGGGAGTACGAATGTTCGTTGTGTGGAAAGATGCTTTCCCCGGCCGGATAGTCCGTCGATGTGTAGACGGGCCGCTCGACATCCACCTGGGTGCGTGGCGACGCCCGGAACCGATAGTGCAGCGCGCCGTCGGACAGCGCACCGACGGCATCATGGAAGCCGGCCACGCCCGGCACCGAGAACCGTCGGAACAGGATGCTGCCATGGTTCAGCAGCAAGGCATCCAGCTCCTGCCGGTGCGCACGCGCCCAGTCGATGAGGTCCAGCCCGGGCATCGTCGGCTCGCAACACAACGGTCCGGGCCGTGCCAGACCAGCGCGTGCCGGGAACATCAGGCGCCGCTGCACGAGATCGGCGGCCGATGACACGGCCTGGCGGCGGGCTGACCCGATGCGGGGGATCTTCGGGGTCATTGGCGAGCCTCCTCGGGCAAACCGCGTGCAGCCCGCCGTGCGATGCCGGTCGACGCTGCGGAAGGCGGCCGGGCGACCGGCAGCCAGGTGTCCAGCCGGGCTTCGAACAGCGCGATGAAGCGCTCGATCGTCGATCGCCGGTACAGGTCGGTCGCGTATTCGATCCGGACGTCGATGCGCCGGTCGCCATGGCGGGTCAGGTCGAACAGCAGGTCGAGCTCGGCCGTGTGACGGGCAAGCGGCTGCGGGCGCGTCGAAACGCCCGGGGCCCATTCGAGCGGTGGCGGGGCGTCCTGCAGCACGAACTTGGTCTGGAAAACCGGTGCGTGGGACAAGTCTCGCGCCGGGCGCACGACCTCCACGAGCTTGTCGAACGGCAGGTCTTCCAAGGCGTAGGCCGCGAGCAATGCGGCGTTGACCTCTGCGAGCCAATCGTCGGCCGCACAGTCTTCCCGGTAGCGGCACCGCACGGGCAGCTGGTTCACGAAAAAGCCCACGATCTGCTCCGAGCCCATCGCATGGCGGTGGGCGATGTCCGTGCCGATCACCAGATCCTCCTGGCCCGACAGTTCGGCGAGCGTGGCGGCATAGGCTGCGAACAAGGCCGTGAACACCGTGGTCCGTTGCCGCTCCGTCCAGGCGTGTACCCGGGTCACCAGGGACGCAGGCAGGTGCCGTAGGATCGAATCGCCGCGATGCGATTGCTGCGCGGGGCGAGGGAAGTCAGGCGTCAGCGTGGTCAACCGCGGGGCCCCGGAGAGCAGCGCCCGCCCTTGCGCCGCCAGGCCAGGCAGGCGTGCCGGCATGCGGGCCTGCTGCCAGAGCGCATGGTCGCCCGGCTGGAGTGGCGCCAGCGCAAGCGGCATACCGGCGTAGGACGCCGCCAAGTCGGCAAGCATCACCCTGAGCGATGCGCCGTCGACCGCGATGTGGTGCATCGCAAGAACCAGGTGGTGCGTCCCGTCCGCACGATCCAGCCACAGGGCCCTCAGCAGAGGGCCGTGCGCCAGATCGAACGGCTCGGCCACGAAGGCAGCGGCCTGCGCTTCGAGGGCAGCATCGTCGATGCCGCCGGCATCGCGCCTGGCGAACGGGACGGGCATGGACCGGTGTACCTGCTGGCGCGGCCCGTCCTCCCCCTCGTGGAATGTAGTGCGGAACGCCTCGTGGCGGCACATGAGTGCGTCCAGCGCGTGCCGCGCACGTTCCATGTCCACCGGCCCGGAGATCACCAGCCGGCCGGCGACGTTGTAGACGCTGCTGCCGGGTTGCAGCGTTTGCAGGAACCAGAGGCGGCGCTGCGCGTAGGACAGCGGCAAGGCAACGTCGCGCAGGTGCGCCGCACGCCCGCTGAGTCGCGGACCTGCGTCAGGCCCCTGCGGCGCCGATGTATCGATCCGCGCAGCCATCTCCCGAAGCGTGGGCGCGGCGAAGCCATCTGCCAACGTGAGCGACACGCCGAACTCGGCCTGCACCCGGGACACCATCTGCGCCATCAGCAGGGACTGGCCTCCCAGCGCGAAGAAGCTGTCGGTGGCGGCCACGGCCGAACGGTCCAGCAGTTCGCACCAGATTGCGGCCAGGCGCCGCTCGGACGCTGTGCCGGGGGCACTGTCGTCCTCAATGCGTGAGGACGCGCGGTAAGCCGCGACGGTCTCCAGCGTGCCGTCCAGAAGGCCTTGCCGGCATGCCGAACGCTGCAACTTTCCACTCGATGTCTTCGGCAAGGTACCCGGTCGCAGCAGCGCCACCGCTGCGACGGGTTCACCCAGCGTGTCCGCGACGGCGGCCCGAATGGCATCGACGACGCTGTCGGCATCGCCGTCGCCAGGCCGCCTCCGTGCCGCTTCCGCCGCGATGCCAACAGCCTCGACGCCGTCGACCTCCAGCGCGAAGGCGGCCACGCGCCCTGGTCTGACGCCGGGCACCCGGGTCTCCACTTCCGCCTCGATGTCCTGCGGGTAGACGTTGCGGCCACGCAGGATGATGAGGTCCTTGAGGCGGCTGCTGATGAAGAGCTTGCCGTCGTGCTGGAACCCGAGGTCGCCCGTGCGCAGATACGGCCCGTCGCCCTGGGCGTCCCGCGCCCCGAAGGTGGCAAGCGTTGCTTCATCGTTTTGCCAGTAGCCGCGCGCCACGGTGGGGCCGCGCACCCAGATTTCGCCGATCTGGCCCGGAGGCAATTGCGTGCCGGTCGTGGGCTCCACGATCATCGCCCCGACGTCCTCGCTGGTCCGGCCGCAGCTGGGCAGCGGCACGCCTGCGTCGGCGAGGCGTGCCTCGCCGCGGGACAGCGCGTCAGCATCGAATCGATGCCACGTCATGCCGTCGCCGCGAACATTGCCCGACACGACCAGGGTCGCTTCGGCCAGGCCGTACCATGCGTTCAATGCCTGTGCTTCGAAGCGAAGGGGCTCGGCAGCCCGCGTGAAGGCCGCCATGGTCGCATGGCGGATCGGTTCGGCCCCGCTGAAGGCAACGCGCCAGCAGGACAGGTCCACGCCGTCCATCGCATCGGAACGCAACCGCTCGGCGCACAGCCGGTACGCGAAGTCGGGACCGCCGCTGATGGTGGCGCGGTGCCGCGAGATCCCCTCCAGCCAGCGCCTCGGGCGTTCGAGAAAGTGCTGGGGCGACATCAGCACGAGCGGCAGTCCCAGGTACACGGGCTGCAACAGGCCGAGAATCAGGCCGAGGTCGTGAAACAGGGGAAGCCAGCTGAAGCAGCGATCCTCCGGGCGCTCATCCGCCGTGGCACTGATGGATGCCTTGTTCGCCGAAAGATTGGCATGGGTGACGATCACGCCCTTCGGCGCCGCGGTGGAACCTGAGGTGTACTGCAGAAAGGCAATGTCGTCCGGTGACGCGGCTCGTGCGGTCCAATCGTCGGGCGATGCCGGGCAGCCGGTCGTCACCAGGACCCGCATGCCGGGAAAGCCGAAGTTCTGGGCCTCGATGGATCGCCGCCCGGCCTCGTCCGTCAGCGCCAGGGCGGGCCGCGCATCCGAGGCCATGCCCGAGAGCCTTCGCAGGGCCTGCGGCTGCTTCGTGTCGAGCGGGTAGGCAGGCACGGCGATCAAGCCGGCATAGGCGCATGCGAAGAACGCCACCACGTAATCGAGGCCCGAGGGATACATGAGCAGGGCCCGTTCCCCCGGCGCCGCATGTCGCTGCAGCACGCCGGCCAGCGCGCGCACCCGGCGGTCCAGCTCCGCGTAGTCGACGCGTTCGGTCACGTGTTCACCATCGCCCAGGAAATCGATGGCCGGGCGGTGCGGGTGCAGGCGCGCACGCTGGCTCAGCACGCTCACCAGATCGTCGGATGGAAGGTCGAAGTCATGCATGGTGGCCGCTCTCCGGGGAGACATCGACATGAGGCTCGGCCATCGCGACCACGATGCGCCGCGGCCCGGTGTAAGGTGCGCGGCCATGGGCAGCCAGCATGTTGTCGAGCATCAGCAGGTCGCCGTGCTGCCATGCGAAGCTGACAGACTCCTCTGCCATCACGGCACGCACTTCATCGAGCGCGCTCGCCTCCAGCGGGGAGCCATCGCCGTAGTAGACGTTGCGAGGCAGTTGATCCTCGTCCACGGCCGCCAGCAGCGCCTCGCGAACGGCCGGATCGAGCGCCGAGACGTGGAACAGGTGGGCCTGGTTGAACCACACCATGTCACCCGTCGACGGATGACGGGCCACCGCCTGGCAGACCTGACGGGTGGTGAGCTCACCGTCGTCGTTCCATTCGCAGGCGATCCCCTGGGCATGGCAGTAGCGCTCCACGGCGGCAGGTGCTTCCGTCGAGAAGACGCGTTGCCAAGGCAGGTCGAGGCCGTTGCCGTAGTGCCTCACGTACATCAGCCGCTTCTCGGTGAAGCGGCGCACGAGCGAAGAGGGGAGTCGCCGGTGGATGGCACGGCTGTCCGCAATGGGGGTGGCGCCGCCCGAGGGGCTCGGCTGGTCGCAGTAGAACCAGATCTTCATCGGCCATTGCCGGGTGTACGACTGCTCGTTGTGCAGCGGGATCGTCTGGTGTGCCGGATATTCCGTCGAGGTGTAGATGCCACCTTCCACCACGCTTCTCGGCGTGGATCCGAATTCGTAGTTCAGCAACGGATGGCCGAACGACGCGGCGAAGTTCTGGAAACCCGAGACCCCGGCCGGAGAAAACCCCCGCAGCAATACGCCGCCATGCCGCGGCAGCAACGCGGAAATCTCATCGCGCAGTTTCTTCCCCGCGTCCGCAAGGGTTGCGGGTTTGCTGGGTGAAATGATGGCGGGCAGGGCTCCGCCGCCGGGCAACCCCAGGACTTCCCAATCTGAAGACATCAAGACGAATATCCCTTCGAGTCGCTCACGCCGGCATCAGGCGAGTGAGCGCTATCAGTTTTTATGGCTTGTAGCGTGAGGAACGGCCGCCGCCAGGGGCGCCGCAACGTGATGACGGACGCCAGTATGGGTCGATCCAAATGCGAGTGCAAATGATAACCATTCCTATTGACAGGATTTGCACCACGCTTCTATGCTGCGCCCCGGATCGTGGATTTCCGCGGTCCATGGCACACATCAAAGGGAGAGCAACATGGTCTGGGATGTCGAAGGGATGGAATTCAAGGTGGTGGTCAACCACGAGGAGCAATATTCCATCTGGCCGTCCTACAAAGCCGTTCCAGAAGGCTGGAAAGAAACCGGGAAGACGGGTTTGAAGGAGGAATGCCTGGCCCATATCAATGAGGTCTGGACCGACATGCGGCCGCTCAGCCTGCGGCGCGCCATGGACGCCTGAACTGCGCGTCTTCTCCAGGGCACGGCGAACTCTCGCCGTGTCAGGCACCGTATTCGCACGCGCCTCGCGAGCGAGGCGACCGGCCCCATGGTGCTGCGTGCGGCGGTGCCATTCCAAAAGGAACATCCCATGTCGATCCAGCGGTCCGGCGTTGAGCAGGACAACACCCTGTCACTCGATCAGTGGCGAAACCAGGGGCGCAGGCGCCTCGATGGCAATGACTATCTCCGCCGCCAGTCCGAGCGCGAATCCAATGCGCGGTCTTATCCCCGGCGCATTCCACTCGCGCTGGACCAGGGCCGTGGCGTCTACCTGCGCGACACGCAGGGGCAGCTGTTCATCGACTGTCTGGCGGGGGCGGGCACGCTCGCGCTCGGACACAATCATCCGGCCGTGCTGGCGGCCTTGCGCGGCACGCTCCAATCCGGGTTGCCGCTCCACACGCTCGATCTGGCGACACCGGTGAAAGATCGTTTCGTCGAAGATCTTTTCGCCTGCTTGCCCGATTCGTTCGCGGCGCGCGCTCGCATCCAGTTCTGCGGGCCCACGGGCGCCGATGCCGTCGAGGCGGCCCTCAAGCTCGCCAAGACCGCCACGGGGCGCACCGGTGTGATGAGCTTCAGCGGGGGCTACCACGGCATGACGCAGGGCGCGCTCGCCTTGATGGGCAACCTCGGGCCCAAACGGGCGCTTGGGCCGCTCGCGCTCGATGTGCACTTCCTGCCCTATCCGAGCGACTACCGCTGCCCGTTCGGGCTCGGCGGTGACGCCGGCATCGACACCGGGCTGCACTACATCGAGCGCCTGTTCACCGACCCCGAATCGGGTGTGCTGCCACCGGCCGCGGTGATCGTCGAGGTGGTGCAAGGGGAGGGAGGCGTGATGCCTGCCCCCGCGCGGTGGCTCAGAGGACTTCGGCGAATCACCCGCGACCACGGCACCGTCCTGATCCTCGACGAAGTGCAGACCGGCATCGGCCGCACAGGTCAGATGTTTGCGTTCGAGCACGCCGGCATCGAACCCGACGTCCTGGTCCTGTCCAAGGCCATCGGGGGTGGGTTGCCGCTCGCTGTGATCGTCTACGATCGCGCGCTTGATGTCTGGGGCCCCGGCGCGCATGCCGGAACCTTCCGCGGCAACCAGCTCGCCATGGCCGCGGGCGTCGCGACCCTGCGCCACATCAACACGGAGCGCACATGGGCGCATGCCGGACGCATGGGTGAACGCCTGCGCACGCACCTCGAGGCGGTCCGGCGCGACATGCCCTGCATCGGCGATGTCCGGGGTCGCGGCCTGATGCTCGGGGTGGACATCGTGGACGAACAGGCCGGCCCGGATGCGCTGGGCAGCCGTCCCGCCAGCCCCGACCTGGCCAAGGCGGTGCAGCGAGAGTGTCTGCACCGGGGGCTGATCGTCGAACTGGGTGGGCGTCACGGCAGCGTCGTGCGTTTCCTGCCTCCGCTGATCATCGAGGAACGCGAAATCGATGTGGTCGCGCAGGTGTTCAGCGAAGCGCTGTCGGCGGTGGCTTGCCGGACGCCGGCCCGGGCCGATGAACCATGCGCCGTACCGCGCGCTCAGGGCGTGATGGCAACCTTCAGCACGCCGTCCCGTTGATGGCCGAAGAGTTCATACGCCGCCTCGATCTCGTCGAGCCTGTAGCGGTGCGTGACCATGGCACCCAGGTCCACACGGCCTGAGGCGATCAGGGACATGAGACGGCGCATGCGCTCCTTGCCGCCCGGGCACAGCGTCGTCACGATGCGGTGATCCCCGAGGCCGGCGGCGAACGCACCGAGCGGAATGGTGAGGTCCGTCGCGTACACCCCGAGGCTCGACAGCGTTCCGCCTGGACGAAGCACCCGCAGCGCGGCTTCGAACGTTGCCTGGGTTCCGAGCGCTTCGATGGCGACGTCGACGCCACGGCCACCGGTGAGGCGCATGATTTCATCGACCGGATCGGTGCGGCTCGCATCGACGACATGGTCCGCGCCGATCCGGGTCGCTGCCTCGAGCCGTGCCGCAAGCCGATCGACACCGATGACCACGCTGGCGCCACTCAACCGGGCACCGGCCGTGGCGCACAGCCCGATGGGCCCTTGGGCGAACACGGCCACGATGTCGCCGATGCGCACGTCCCCTCGTTCAGCGCCGCTGAACCCGGTCGACATGATGTCCGGGCACATCAACACTTGCTCATCCGACAGGCCATCGGGGACAGGCGCCAGGTTGGCCATGGCGTCGGGCACCAGCACATACTCGGCCTGGCAGCCGTCGATGGTGTTGCCGAACCGCCAGCCGCCGAGCGCCTTCCAGCCGTGTTCGCTGCCCGCGCCATCTTGCGAGCAAAAGCCGCACAGGCAGGCGTTGCTCCAGCCTCCCGGCGTGATGGCACCGGCAATCACGCGCTGCCCTTCGGCATACCCGCGCACGGCCGAGCCCAGCCGCTCGATGATGCCCACGGGTTCATGGCCGATTGTCCGGCCGCGCTCCACAGGGTATTCGCCTTTGAGGATGTGCACGTCCGTGCCGCAGATCGTCGTCGTGGTGATGCGCACCAGTGCATCGGTCGGCCCGACATCCGGGACGGGCTTTTCGCGAAGCTCGATCCGGCCGGGCTCGACGAAGACGGCAGCTCTCATGGTGGGCATGGCGATCTCCTTCAGTGGGCCATCCAGACCGGCAAGGTGGCGGCATCGAGGACCGTTCGAGAGGCACCGCCCAGCACCCATTCGCGGGTCTGGCTGTGGCCGAAACAGCCCATCACCAGCCAGTCGGCATCCAGTTCGCCGGCCAATGACAGCAAGGATCGGCCTGCGTGGTCGTCCGGGACATCTGAATGAAGCTGCAGATTGCGAACCCCGTGGGCATGCAAGTAGGCCTCCAGCGGGCGGGCATCGACCGACCCCGCTGCGAGGGCCACATGCACGGCGCGTGCGCGGCTCAGTACGGGCAAGGCGGACATGAGTGCCCGTGCGGCTTCGCGTGAGGATTTCCAGCCCACGAGCACGCACTGCGGTTCGGCCACTGCCGTGCCGGTGAAGGGCAGCACGAGCGCCGGGGTGCCGCTGCCGATCAGCACGGAGGCGATGAAACGCCGCGGCACGTCGGTGCCTGCCGTATCGGACGGGTCGGGTTGCCCGAGTACCAGCAGATCGGCAAGACGCGCCCGTTGCGTCAAGCCCTTGACCGGCGGTTCGTCCGACAGGTCCTCGAAGCGAACGGCCACGGTGCTGCCCCGGAAGACGCGGTCGAAGGCCGAACGTGCATGGTCCCGGTGTTTCGGATCGATTTCGTCGAGCAGCGGCGCTGCGGGCAGTCCTTCGACCCAGGGCACGGGCAGCGGCTGGAACCGCGGAGCGACGGCGAACGCCGCAGCGAGGGTGGCATGGTGAACGCGGGCCAGATCTCTGGCCAGCATGAGGCGCGCTGCCGCCTGATGCGTGCCGTCCACATGCACCATCATCATTCTCAAAGTGTTCATCGCAGTGCTTCCTATCGCGGGGCAGGCGAAGGATCAGTCGTCGCCGGGCACGTCGGCGTCGACGGGGTGCTTGAGCCACCAGACCAGCAGGCCGAAGAAGGCGGCTGCTGCACCGACGCACAGCGCCACGAGCAACGCCCACGGGGCCAGATCGATCCAACGTTCCATCATCACAGACTAGGTCTTTGCGCAGCGCGGCCGCTTGATGCTGCTCAACTGGCGGTCAGGACGGGTCGGCCGCCGGCAACGGCAGCACCAGGCGCTGGGAAGTCGCCAGGGAAGCGTTGGCGTCCACGGTGAAACCGTTGGCGCGCGCGAGGCGGCGCATTGCATCGTTCTCGCGCAGCACATCGGCGACGATCCTGCGGGTGCCGTGTGCCGACAGGTACCGAATCATCTTGCGCATCAGCAATTGGCCAAGGCCGCGGCCCTGCATGGTCGAGCGCACGAGAATGGCCAGCTCCGCATCCATGTTGTCCGGGTCACACACCGCACGCACTTCACCGAGCGTCTCGGAGGTGCCATCGGCATCCTGTCGCACGGCAATGAAGGCCATCTCGCGCGCATAGTCGATCTGTGCGAGGCGAGCCAGCTCGCTGCGAGGCAGCTCGCGTCGGGCGTTGAAAAATCGCAACCGGAGGTGCTGCGGTTCGAGAGAGTCGACAAACGCGCGGTGCTGCGGCTCGTCTTCAGGGCGGATGGGCCGGAGACACAGCGGCTGCCCCTCCCACATCACCGTTTCAGCGAGATGGCCGGGATAGGGCGCGATGGCGAAATGGGCCGCTCCGGCCGGCATGTCGGGGCTCAATCGCACCCTGGCATCGAGTGCGATCACCCCGGTGTGGTCGGCCCACAACGGATTGATGTCGAGTTCCGCAAGTTCGGGCAGGTCTGCCAGCATCTGTGACAGCGTGACCAGTGTGTCGGCGATCGCGTCCATTTGGGCGGGCGGGTGGTCGCGGTAGCCGGCCAGCAGGCGGGAGACGCGCGTGCGCGCGATCATGTCGCGGGCCAGCACACGGTTCAGCGGCGGCAGCCCGAGCGTGCGGTCGGCCAGCACTTCCACGGCGGTGCCGCCATGGCCGAAGAGAAGCACAGGCCCGAACACGGCATCGATGCTCGCCCCGACGATCAGCTCTTGCGCGTACGGGCGCTGGGCCATCGGCTGCACGGTGAACCCCTCGATGCGAGCCTGCGGCATGGCGGCACCGATGCGCGCGAGCATCTCCGCGGCAGCCTGCCGAACGCCTGCAGCATCGGCGAGGCCCAGCCGGACACCGCCCGCGTCCGACTTGTGGCTGATGTCGCGTGACAAGATCTTCAGGGCGACCGGAAACCCCAAGTCACTGGCCGCGGCCGCAGCGGCGTCGGCGCTCGGCGGCACCGACACGGTGGGTACGGTGGCAATGCCGTAGGCGCGCAGCAGTTCCTTCGCCTCGTCTTCGCGCAGCATGTCGCGACCTTGTGCGACAGCGGCGTCTATGACGGCGCGGGCTGCCGAGGCGTCGGGCGGCCGGTTGCCCCCCGCGGTGGGGGCCTCCAGCAGCATGGCCTGGTTGCGCCGGTAGGTGCGCAACATCGCGAATGCCTGCACGGCGTCCTCGGGCGTGCTGTAGTCGGCTGCGCCGGCTTTCTCGAAAATCTCCCGCGCATCGTCCATCGCGTTGCCGCCAAGCCAGCTTGCCATCACGCGGTTCGGGTGATTTCGCACGATGGGTGCGCAGGCGCGCGCGATGTCATCGCTGCGAACGATCGCCGTGGGTGCGTGCAGGAACAGCACGGCCCCCGTATCCCGGGTCTCCAGCACGGCCTGCAGCGTGCCCGTGTATCGGTCGACTGGGGCGTCTCCGATCATGTCGATCGGGTTGCCGTGTGACCAGGTTGGGGGCAGGAGCGTGTCCAGGCGGCCGGCGAGCGCGTCACCGAGGTCATGCAGCGGGATGTCGGCCATCGCCGCCGCATCGGCCGCGATGACGCCGGCACCACCGCCGTTGGTCATCACGGTCAGTGTGTCGTCGCGGTTGGTTTCTAATGAGCATGCCAGCCACTCAACACGCCGAGAGTGCTTCGCACCTTTCGTTGCTCACTGCAATCTGCATGATCACGGCGCATGTTGTCCAGCAGCGTCGCGCAGAAGCGCAACAGCGGCTGCGAGCGGAGCACAGGCGGGAACAACTGTGGACGTCCGTGCAGCGCATCAGACCGAACAGATAGATCGACGGCATCAGACATCCTGGGCGGTGTCACTGGAGTAATAACGATACCTACCTTCCCTCGCTCGACGAGATCTTCGCCCAGATCAAGAATTCCTGGTCTGCCACCGCAGTTGCGCTGTCCGTGGGTTCACGCGCGGGCAGCGCTCGCTCGCGAAAGTTGCATCTGGCCTTGTTCGAGCGGCTGGAATAGAGCTGGCGGGCGCAGCGGTAATAAGCTGGATGCGGTCGACCGCGCGGTCGGACTTCACGACCGGCCCTAAATCCGTCAAATTGTCTGTCTTACTTGCTGACATCGGTCAACATGAAAGGCCAGTTCGGCAACGTGACGGGCGCATCGACCCAGGGCAGCTAAACGTTGGCAAGGGTAGAGGTTAGCTGGGCCGAATGGCGGTTGGCTGCAACGGCAAGTTGAGCGAAAGTCGTAGGCAGTTGCCAAAGCCGTACGTGCGATGTGATGTCGATCGCCCGCCCCAGCCGTCTACAACTAAACTTTGCCATCACTCGTGGCGCCCTCGAGACCGTTGCAGCGCGACGAGCGGCCCGCCCGCGCAGACAAGGCAGAGCAATGGCGAGCAAGAAGAACTTAATCCACCTTGCATGGCTCCAGAAGGCCGCGAAACCGCTGGCCACTGTCGATGGCAAGGCCATCGATGTTTGGGAGCTGGTAGTCGATCCCGCCGATCAAGCGGCGCTGACGGCGTGGAGTGCGCACTTCCGCGAGCACTACTGCCTGGACGCGCGACTCGACGAGCTGCGTGACGGCACTGGACTGTCCCGCGCTGAATACCTCACGCAATTGGTCTTCCCCGCCGCCGATAGCAAGCTCGGACCCGGCGTGCGCTCTGGCGACTTCGCTGAAATCCTGCTGGCCGACATCCTCGAAGACCAGTTTGGCTTTTGGGTGCCGCGCACGAGGTACGCGCACAAGTCAGTGCGCGACGAATCCGCCAAAGGCACTGATGTGCTCGGCTTGAAGTTCGCGAGGCCGGACTTTGCGCCCAGCCCAGACGACATCCTCGTGGTGGCTGAGTCGAAGGCGCAGATGAGCGGGTGGAAGCCGCACCCTCGCCTGCAGGCTGCGGTCGACCACTCCTACAAAGACGCGCTGCGCAAGAGCGAATCGTTGAACGCGGCTAAATGCCGGCTGTTGTGGGAGCACCGCCGCGAGGAAGCGTTGTGGGTCCAGCGGTTCCAGGATCCCAACGACCGGCCGTACAAGATGCAGTCAGGCGCCGCCGCGATGTTCTGCTCGACCGTGTTCAACCCCGGTGACATCGGCAAGACCGATTGCAAAAGCCACCCCAATGCAGCGCACCTGTTCCTCGTGGTCGTGCACTCGATGGATTTCATGACGCTCGTGCACGCACTGTACAAGAGCGCCGCCGATGAAGCCTAGCGAGGGTGCGCGGTACGCCGCGGCAGTAACCTTGTCCAAAGGAAAGATGTACGAGTACAGCGTCCCGCTGGAACACCACATCCGGCTGCCCGACGGGCTCGACCTCGAGGAGCAGTTTCCGCTGGCCGTCGGCACCCTAGGCGACTTCGCCGCCGAAACCGTGCATGCGCGACTCAAGTTTGCGGCAGACGGCGAGCGTACGTCCCCAGAGGACTTGCAGTTCGCCGGCCGCGTGCTGCAGGCATTTGTCGATGCGCGGGTCAACGCTGCGCTGGCGCCCGAGCTGCTCCTGCTCGCCTCATCGGCCTTCTACCTAGGTGGACGGCCTGGCGACGCTATGGTCCTGCTCAAGAGGCTACAGAAGCATCCTCCCAGCCCCGAAGATGATTTGGATATTGCGATCCGCTGGGCCCTGGACAAGCCATGGGCCGACCCGCCGCCTCGGAGCGGTCGCACCCTAGTAGCAGAACTCGTCCGTGAGCTCGCGTGGCACTTTTTGAAGGGTGACATGGACAACATAGACCTGCTCGTGAGTCGGCTCCATGTTTGGGCGTACGCCAACGGCAGCGCGCACGAACTCCTTCTCTGTGACATCCTCAGCGCGCTCGTGCTCGAGCGCATCGAGCGCTCGGCCTGGTCCCTGCTGCCAAGGTACTCCACGCTTGACATTGCCGCCTGGGAGCCATACCTGCTGAGACCCGATTCCGTACACGAGGTGTGGCCCTCGCAGCAGATGCTGGGCGCAGCGGGCATCTATGCAGGAAAGTCCGCCGTCGTACAGATGCCCACCAGCGCGGGCAAGACCCGCGCGACCGAGCTGATCATTCGAGCGGCAATCCTGTCTGGGCGCACGACGTTGGGCGTGGTGGTCGCGCCGTTTCGGGCGCTGTGTCAGGAGATTGCCACCGCCCTGCAGGCGGCCTTCGCGCCAGATAACTACCAGGTCAACCAGCTGAGCGACGCACTGCAGCCGGACTACGTGAGCGAGCTGTTGCCGTTCCTGAACGACGCCAAGACCGAACCCCATGTCGTCGTGCTCACGCCGGAGAAGCTGCTATACGTGCTGAGGCAGGAGCCAGCCTTGGTGGAGCGAATCGGGCTCATCATCTACGACGAGGGTCATCAGTTCGACGCCGGGAGCCGAGGGGTTACCTACGAGCTGCTGCTCACCTCCATCAAGCGGTTACTCCGCGCGGACGCGCAGTCCGTGCTGGTCTCGGCCGTTATCCGCAACGCGGCGGAGGTGGCGCGATGGCTGCTCAAGAGCCCCCAGCGGATGGTGGCCGACGATCGCCCACAGACACATCGTGCCATCGCGTTCATAAACTGGTCCCCGGTCATGGCGCCGCGCCTCGAATTCAATCGCGAGGCCGGCGTGCAGCAAGCGTTCTTCGTCCCCCGGGTCATCACAACTGAGGAACTGGCGCGCAAACCACGCGAGAGGATTCGGAGGGTATTCCCGACGAGGAGCAGTGGCTCGGTCGCGCTTTACCTGGCGCTTCGCTTGGTGCCAAACGGTGGCGTTGCGATCTTCTGCGGCAGGAAGGCAACCGCCGCCAAGATTGTGCGCGAAGCGACGGAAGAGGTATTCGCTCGCGGGGTGTCCCTGCTTCCGCCGGCTGCGTGGAGCGATGGATCCGAACTTGCGAAGTTGGAGCGACTCTTCGGCGCGAACTTCGGAGCGGACTCCTACCTGGCCCGTTCAGCCGGGCTCGGAATCTATGCTCACCACGGCAACACCCCGCATGGGCTGCGGCTCGCGGTAGAGCATGCAATGCGCGCCGGTTTCATCCGCTTGGTCGTGTGCACGTCGACGCTGGCCCAGGGCGTCAACCTGCCGATCCGCTACCTGCTGATCACCAGCACGATGCAGGGCGGCGACGCCATCAAGGCGCGCGACTTCCACAATCTGATGGGGCGCGCCGGCCGCGCCGGCATGCACGACGAAGGTACGGTGATCTTTACGGATCCCGATCTTTACGGTGAGCGCAACAGGCTGAAGGGCGGAGGCAAGCTCAAGTGGCAGTCGATGCAGAAGCTGCTCGCGCCAGAGAATGCCGAGCCTACGGGAAGCTCGCTGCTCGATATGTTCGAGCCGCTGCGCAACGAGAGCAGGAATGATGAAATCCGCAGGCCCAATCGCTTTGAGGTGGTAAGCAGGCTCGTGCGCGATCGGCCCACGTTCCTTGCGCAAGTTGCGCAGCTATCGGCGGACGAGAAGGCCCGCGGTTTCTCGACCGGGTCGCTGATGAAGCAACTGGAGGACAAGATCAAGGTGCTGGAGGCCGTTGAGAGCTTCCTGATGACGCACCGCGAAAACGGTCCTTCCGACGCGTTCTACGCGAAGGCCCAGGCGCTCGCCCGGGAGACATTGGCCTACTCGCTGGCGGAAGGAGAAGCAACGGAATGGCTGACACACATCTTCGATGGGGTGGCGCGCCGTATCGAAGGCGCTGTGCCCGACACCGACACGCAGGCCCGCTTCGGGCGGTGGCTGCTCGGCGTGGATGCATCCCTCGACGTTGAGAAGTGGGCGGAAGACAACTACGTCCACATGAGCGTCGGAATCGACGAGATCGAGATGCTGCAGATGATGTGGCCGCTGCTCGTACGCTTGGCACCTGAGCCGCGGCTGCGGGATACCGAACCGCCTGAGAGTTTGTGGCAACTCGCGCGGGGATGGATGGAGGGCAAGCCCTACAAGGATCTGCACGCTGCACTTCATTCGACCGGGGCGTGCTACCCGCACGGGGACGGCAAGCGCAAGTTCAGCATCGACATGGTGGTGGAGCTATGCGAGCAGACATTCGGCTTTGAGTTTTCCCTCCTGCTCGCCGCGCTCTCCGAAGCCTTGTCGCACGCCGCACAGGCGCAGGGCGAACAGGAACACTTAGAGCGCTTCATGCGGCTGCTGCAGAAGCGGCTGAAGTACGGCTTGCCGTCGGTGGGCACCATAGCGTTCTTTGAGGCCGGGTTCGCTGAGCGGGTTGTGGCGCAGGCGTTGGGCCAGTTCGTTGGGGAGCCATTCGTAGTCTCAGCGACGGAAGTGCGCGATCAGCTGCGGCGCATGAGCGGAGACGCTGCGGACAAGTTCTTCGGCGAGTACCCGGCATACTTTCGCTCCATGTACGACGTGCTGCTGCGGCTCAACTGACGCTTGCTTTGTCGGCACTTCCGACAGCGGTCTTTCACGACCGCCCGAGATGGCCGATTGCTGTCGTCCGTGGTCATGGACCTCACGCTCACGTCGAAACGGACCTTGCAACTTTGAGCCGTCCCATCGCTGGCTGTGGAAGCGCACCCACTCCCTCACAACAGCACGCTGCGCGTACTTCCGTTGTCAGTGCAAGCAGCCCCGAAGTGTGGTCTTGCGCGGCGGTTGACGTCCGCTCAAAGTAGCCGAAACGCATTTGCTCCCCGGGTCAGCCGCGCCCGTTGTGACGCTTTAGGAGAAGTTTATGAATAAGCCCCCTCCGATCGAAACCGCCCTCGCTGATTTCGCTTGGCAATGCCAAGGCAAACTCTCCCAGTCTAGTAATTTGATTACGACACAGCATAGCCCGAACGGCGCACTCATCCCAGATGGTGGCATAAATAGTCATCTGGAAGTAAGAATTGCAGGAACATCACGAGAAAAATATATCGGCCAATTTGAGGATTTTTGGCAACACTGCTGGCTTCAAGTCGAGTTGTCAGAAAAGTCAGGGGCGCATGTCGAAACTAAAGCATCAAAGCTGGTCCTCTTCGAGAATCAGAGTCAATTGGTTGTATACCCTGACATCATCATAAGTAAATTGAAGAGAAACACAAAATATATATGGCGAGCAAGAACCGCTACTAATTATGTGCGCTGCGCAAAAAATGAGGGGCACGGGTTGTTCTATAGTTCAGGAGATACTGCGTTTGGAGACTGGATGCCAGGAGCTGAATTCACAACAACCGACTATTCATGGGAAGTCATTCCAGTGTCCAACGTTGAAGTTAAGTATGGGGCAGTGAAATCAGGCGACAAAACTGCTTTGGAGAGGAAGCACGATGGGGTACACCTGGAAGTCTCGACTGCGAGCGTGGACAATGGAGGCCAGATCGATCAGTATCTTGAACTTGAGATTACTTTTTCGTATGCGCCGGACAATCTTGAACAATTTCGCATAAATTACAATGGTCGCTATACAAAATTTGGCGTGAGTCGATTCGCCTTTGATGTCTGGGCATGGAGGCAGGGCTGGGTCATTTTTTACGAAGAAACAGATCGAGGTCGCTTTAGCTATTTCTGGTCGTCCGTCAATTATCCGCCTGAGTACGCCGAAATCTTTAAAGGGCCGGACGGTTCGATTAAAGCAAGGGTAAGACTGCTGGATTACAACGAGGGGGCCGTGCAGGAACTCTTATCGGACTTCCTTCAAGTGGAAGGATATGCATAGCCGACTTCCCTTGTACACCTTTACGCAGGTTGCGGAGCTGCTTCTAGAGGACACGTTTCACGTCCCCGCCGATGAAACTCACGACCGTCGCGAAAGCACTGATGCGCCAGCGGCTACTCGCAGTTCCTGCGTGCTGCCGACATCGGGGTGGCGATGGGCCAGCGCGGCACCGACGTGGCCCGTGAGGCGTCAGCGCTCGTGCTGCTGGACGATCGATTCGGCTCGCTCGTGGACGCCGTGGGCGACGGGCGCCGCATCTTCTTGAACCTGCAGAAGGCACTGGGCTACTTGTTCGCGGTGCATGTGCCGATCGTGGGCGTGTCATTGCTGCCCGTGATTGGCGGACCGGTGTTGCTGATGCCAATCCACGTGGTGCTGCTCGAACTCATCATCGACCCGGCCTGCTCGCTGGTCTTCGAGGCGGAGCCGCTCCCTGACGACGGCATGCGTCGACCGCCGCGTCCCGCCGACGCGCCGCTGTTCGGCAGCGTGAACATTGCACGGGCATTGGCTGTTGGTGGCCTGGCACTGCTGGCCGTCGTTCTGGTGCAGTGGGCCGGGCATGCGATGGCGCTCGGTGATGCGTCGCTGCGGCTGTCCGCGTTCGGCACGATCGTCGCGGGCAACTTGCTGATGTTGCAGTGGTTCAGGGGACGCCAGGGCGGCGTGGCGAGGCGCAATCGCGCCTTCGATGCGCTGCTTCTCGGCGTGAGCCTGCTCGCGGTGCCCCTTCTTTTCTTTGCCCCGGCCACCGAAGCGCTCGGCTTTCCCGCGTCACCGGGATCCGGCTGGATGGCCGTGGCGCTCGGCCTGCTGGCGGCGTGGTCCGCCTGGCGCCTCACCCTGCGATGAGCGCACGGCACAGTCCAGCTACCAGGGCGCCAGGCTGAGTTCCCGCGAAAGATGCGCGTAGGTGGCGGCCACCCGCCGCAGATGCCGCGACTCAGGGTGTGTCAGCAACCAGAGATCCGTCTCGCACGCTTCGATGGGCTCCGTGAGCCGCGCGACATCCTTGCGGCTTTCGCCCAGGAACAAAGGGACGATGCCCACGCCCATGCCAAGCGCCGCCAACTCCAGGACGGACCCGATGCTGCTCACCCGATAACGGGGCAGCACTTTGGGAAAGTGCCGCTTGCGCCAGACCACCGAAGGATGGTCCGGCAGTGCGTCGTCCGGTGCGATCCAATCGACCGTGCCGGCCTGAACCTCCTCCCATCGCGGGGCACCGCGGCGCCTGGCGCCATACACCGCGACGCGGATGGTGCCGATTCGCCGCCCCACCAGATGCTGCGGCGGGTGTCGCGTCGCCCGGATCGCGATGTCAGCATCGCGCCTCGTGAGACTCGCAAGCTCATTGCCCGCATGCAATTCGAAGCTCAACAGCGGGTGCTCGGCACCGAGGCGACCCAGCACGGGCGCGACCAGGCCATGCAGCACGGTGTCCGTCGTGGTGATGCGCACGTTGCCGGATACCCCGCCGGGCGATGTCTCGAGGGCGGCCCGAGCCGCCTCCAGCGTGGCCTCCACCTCTTCGGCGTGCATCGCCAACTGCATGGCCAGTTCGCCCGGCAGGTAGCCGGCGCGGCCGCGTTCGAACAGCGATTGGCCCAGTCCCCGCTCGATGCGCTGCAGGTTGCGGAAGATGGTGGATCCGTCGACGCCGAGGCGTTCTCCGGCGGAGGCGAGCGTTCGGCCGCGCACGAGGGCCAGCACGACTTCGAGGTCGGCAGGGCTGATCTGGTATTGCGTCTGTGCAATCGATGGTTTCATGGATCCATATTCCGGATGCAGAATTGCAATCCTACAGTGCAGGCATCTTCTCTTCTTCACTCAGAAAGGTGCCCATGCATCCTGCTTCTTCCACGACATCGCCGGGCGACATCGGCATCACCTTGCTGCGTATCAGCCTGGGCACCATGTGGGTCGCGCATGCGCTGTTGAAACCGCTGGTCTTCACCCTCCCAGGCACCGCGCAGTACTTCGCCAGTGTCGGCTTGCCCGGGGCGTTGGCCTACCCGGTCTTCATCGCCGAACTGGTGGGTGGCCTTGCCCTCATTCTGGGCGTTTGGGCACGTCAGTTCGCGCTGGCGCTCTTGCCCATCATGGCGGTTGCGGCCGCGGTGCATCTGCCGAATGGGTGGGTCCACACGAGTCCGGGGGGCGGGTGGGAATACCCGGTCTTCCTCATCGTTGCTTCGGTGGCCTTGTGGCTTCTCGGAGACGGCGTGGCCGCCATCAAGCGCAGCACAGCCTTCGTGCCCGGAGGTGATCGCCGCCAGGGGCCTTCGGCATGAGCGCACCGTACATCCTCGTCTCCCATTCGTTGTGCCCGTATGTGCAGCGGGCGGCCATCGTGCTCGACGAGAAGGGCGTGCCATTCGAACGGCGTGACATCAGCCTCGCCGACAAGCCGGCATGGTTCCACAGCGTGTCGCCCCTCGGCAAGACGCCGGTGCTGCTGATCGGAAACGACGCCTTGTTCGAATCAAGCGTGATCTGCGAGTACCTGGACGAGACGGTGGGAGCCCCGCTGCATCCGCGCGATCCGTTGGAAAGGGCGAAGCACCGGGCGTGGATGGCATACGGTTCCGAACTGCTCGATGCCATCGGGGCGTTCTACCGCGCGCCTGATGAAGCCGCCTTGCAGGCCCGTGCCCGTGACATCCGCCAGCGCTTCGAACGCCTCGAACCCGTGATCGGGGAAGGGCCGTACTTTGCTCACAGTTTCAGTCTCGTCGATGCTGTCTTCGGCCCCGTCTTCCGCTACTTCGATGTCTTCGACCAGATCGCCGACTTCGGCTTCTGGGCCGGCCTGCCCCAGGTCCAGCGGTGGCGGTCCGCGCTCGCGGCCCGCCCGTCGGTCCAGCGGGCCGTCGATCCGGCGTACGGCGGCCTGCTACGAAACTTCATCGCGTCGCGGGGCGGTGCGTTGGCAAGGCGGGCGGCCTGAAGGGCGCCCACACCCTTTGCGCCGCCCGTCAAAGCGGGTGCGTTTCGGCTCTTTCACCATGCGTTTGGCGTTAGAGTGCCGGGATCCATGAACACGAGATCCGCTTCCGATACACCCGCCGCGCGCGCGGCAGCCTTGCGTGAACTGCTTCGAGAGCATGCGCACCGCTATTACGTCCTCGACGATCCGCAGATCCCCGACGCCGAGTACGACCGCCTGTTCCAGGAATTGCAGGCCCTCGAGGCCGAGCATCCCGAGCTGCTCACGGCCGATTCCCCCACGCAGCGGGTCATCGGTCAGGTGCTCGACGGCTTCCAGGAGGTGCGCCATACGGTGCCGATGCTCAGCATCCGCACGGAAACGGACACGGAGCCCACCGGGGCCCTGGCATTCGATGCGCGCGTGCGCAGGGATCTGGGGTTGACCGAAGCCGATCCCCCGGTGGCCTACGTCGCGGAACTGAAGTTCGACGGCCTCGCCATCAACCTTCGCTACGAGCAGGGCGTGCTCGTTCAAGCGGCCACCCGGGGCAACGGCGAGACGGGCGAAGACGTCACGCAGAACATCCGCACCATCGGCCAGGTGCCGCTGCGCCTGAAGCATTGTGACGCCGCGGTGCTGGAGGTGCGGGGTGAGGTTTACATGCGGCGCGATGCGTTCGAGGCGCTCAACGAACGCCAGCGCGACCTGATCGCGCACGGCGCGAAGAACGAGAAGACCTTCGTGAATCCACGCAACGCCGCGGCCGGCGCCGTGCGCCAGCACGACCCCGCCATCGCCCGCAAGCGCCCGCTGAGCTTCTTCGCGTATGGCCTCGGCGATGTGCAGGGCTGGGATCTTCCGCGCAACCACGACGCGGTGCTCGATGCGCTTGCCGGGTTCGGCCTGCCGGTCAGCGACGAACGGGCGGTGGTCTCGGGTGCCGAAGGCCTCGTGGCTTTTCATCGCCGCATCGGTGAACGGCGCGATGCGCTGCCGTTCGACATCGACGGCGTCGTCTACAAGGTCAATGACCGCGAGCTGCAGAAGCGGCTCGGGTTCGTCTCCCGCGAGCCGCGCTGGGCCGTGGCTCACAAGTATCCCGCCCAGGAGCAGATGACCGAGCTGCGCGCTATCGACATCCAGGTGGGCCGCACCGGCAAGCTCACCCCCGTGGCCAAGCTTGCGCCGGTGTTCGTCGGCGGTACCACGGTCAGCAACGCCACGCTGCACAACGAGGACGAGACCCGGCGCAAGGATGTGCGCGTGGGTGACACCGTGATCGTGCGGCGCGCCGGCGATGTGATCCCGGAGGTGGTGGGCGTGGTGCTCGATCGCCGTCCCGCCCACGTGGGCGAGCCGTTCGACCTCTACAAGCAGCTCGGTGGTCAATGCCCCGTGTGCGCCAGCGCCATCGTGCGCGACGAGGGTGAAGCCAACTGGCGGTGCAGCGGCGGCCTGTTCTGCGCGGCCCAGCGCAAGCATGCGGTGCTGCATTTCGCGAGTCGCCGGGCGATGGACATCGAAGGGCTCGGCGACAAGCTCGTCGAACAATTGATCGACGGCGGGGTGATCCGCACCCTGCCGGAACTCTACAAGCTGGGCGTTGCCAAGCTCATCGCGCTGGAGCGCATGGGCGGCAAGAGCGCACAGAACCTGCTGGACGGGCTGGAGCGCAGCAAGCACACCACGCTGGCGCGCTTCCTGTTCGCGCTCGGCATCCGCAACGTCGGCGAAACCACCGCCAAAGACCTGGCACGCCACTTCGGCGCGCTCGACCGGCTGCTGGATGCCACCGTCGAGCAGCTGCTCGAAGTGCCGGATGTGGGGCCCATCGTTGCCGAAAGCATCCGAACCTTCTTCGATCAGCCGCACAATCGCGAGGTGATCGAGCAATTGCGGGCGGCCGGCATCCGCTGGGAAGAGAACGAAGGCACGGCCGACACCTCGCCCAAGCCCTTCGTGGGCAAGACCTTCGTGCTCACGGGCACGCTGCCCCACTGGACGCGTGATGAAGCGCAGGCCCGCATCGAAGCCGCGGGCGGCAAGGTCAGCGGCTCGGTGTCGAAGAAGACGCACTACGTCGTTGCAGGGGAAGAGGCCGGGAGCAAGCTGCAGAAGGCCACCGAGCTGGGCATTCCGGTGCTGGACGAAGCAGGCCTGCGCGAGCTTCTCGAGGCCGGTGGCCATTGAGCCGCCATGAACGCAAGGAGGCAGATGTGACCATTCGAACCATCCTCAAGATGGGTGACCCGCGCCTGCTGCGCGTGGCCCAGCCGGTGACCGGGTTCGACACGCCAGAGCTGCATGCGCTCGTGGCGGACATGTTCGACACCATGCACGCCGCCAACGGCGCGGGGCTCGCAGCGCCCCAGATCGGCGTCGACCTGCAGCTCGTCATCTTCGGCTTCAGCAAGACCGACCGCTATCCCGATGCTCCCCCGGTGCCGGAAACCGTGCTCATCAACCCCACCATCACGCCCTTGAGCGATGTCGAGGAAGACGGCTGGGAAGGGTGCCTGTCGGTCCCCGGGCTCCGTGGTGTCGTGCCGCGGTGGTCGCGCATTCGTTACACCGGGTTCGACCTCGCCGGGCAACCGATCGACCGCGAGGCCGAGGGCTTCCATGCACGCGTCGTGCAACACGAATGCGATCACCTGGCCGGCAAGCTGTATCCGATGCGGGTGCGCGATTTCTCCAGGTTCGGATTCACGAGCGTGCTGTTTCCGGGCCTCGATGCGTCTGCCGATGATTGAAATGGTTCATGTTTCGGGTGCTGTCAGCCGAAACAGCCGCCGCCGCGTTGTGGGGGGAACCCATCCGGTACCGCCGGCTCCAAACCGCAGGACTGAGTTGATGAAAATGCTGAGATTGTTTCCCTCCTATCGTGCTGTGTGGCTGTTCGGCCTGCTGCTCGCCGCCGCCATTGCGGCCTGGCCCGTGCGTGCGCAGGAGTCGGCCGGTGCGGTCGATCCGCCCACCCGCGTCGGCCGCCTGGCCGAGGTGCAGGGGGAGGTCTGGGTCTACGACAACGAAGAAGGCGAATGGGTCCAGGCGGCCCGCAACAGGCCCGTCACCGTGGGCGATCGCTTGTCATCGGCGGGCAGCGGCCGGGCCGAGGTGCGCATCGGTTCCACCACCTTGCGCATCGATGCGAACACCGAGGTGGAGGTGTCGGCCCTCGATGACGATCGCGTCACCCTTCAATTGCACAGTGGCGATGTGGCGGCCCGCCTTCGCACGCGCGACGCGGCCCGCGATTTCGAGCTGGTCACCCGGGAAGGCACGTTCCGCGCGGATCGGGCGGGCAGCTACCGGTTCGGCCGGGACGACGACACCACCGAAGTCACCGCCTACAGCGGCCAGCTGGCACTGCGTTCGGCCGATGCCGGCGTCACCATCAAGGCCGGCCAGCGGTACCGCTTCTGGCAGGACGGCGGCACCCAGTTCGAAAGCGCTCCAGTGCGCCGCGACGCTTTCGATGACTGGGTCGCCTCTCGGGACGACCGGGAGGAACGCAGCGTCTCGGCCCGCTATGTGTCTGCCGAGATGACGGGCATCGAAGACCTGGACCGCTACGGCCGCTGGGAGCAGGACCCGGAATACGGCGCGCTGTGGATCCCGAGCACGGTGAGTGCGGGCTGGGCGCCGTACCGCGCCGGTCATTGGGCATGGATCAGCCCCTGGGGCTGGACCTGGGTCGACGACGCACCGTGGGGATTCGCGCCGTTCCACTACGGGCGCTGGGTGTCCCGCGGCAATGTGTGGTGCTGGTCCCCAGGCCGCTATGTCGCAAGGCCGGTCTATGCCCCGGCACTCGTTGCCTGGATCGGCGACCCTGGCACGGGTGTGTCCATCCAGGCCCGCCGTCGCGTGCCGCCCACCGTGGGCTGGTTCCCCCTGGGGCCGCGCGAGGTGTATGTGCCGGGCCATCGTTTCACGCCGCATTACATGCGACAGGTCAACGTCAACCAGGTGCCGAACGGCTTCAATTTCCGCCCCTTCGTGCACGATCCCAGGGCGGCCGTGGAGCGAGGCCATTACCGTTACCGCGGCGTGCCGCAGGCCGTGACCATCGTGCCCCGGCAGGTCATCGAACGGCGCCAGCCTGTGCAGCCGGCCATCATCGGGATGAACGGCCGGCCGTTGCCCGGCGCCGTCCGACTGCGTCCTGACGCGCCGGTCATGCCTGGCGGCCGTCCACCGTCCGTCGTCCAGCGGCCTGCAGTGCAGACGGCGATCCCGGCCGCGCCCGGGGTGGGTCATGAGCGCTTTGGCGCGCCGTACCTCAGGCAGGGCGATCGCCAGCACCCGCGCGAACCGGACCAGCGCGGGCGCGACCACACGCCGCCCGTCACCAGCAACGCCGCACCGCAACCCGGGGGCGCCGGCCGCGACGACGCCGACCGAGTGCGGCCGGGGATGCGTCCGGCCGTGCCCACGGACCCGGGCCGTCCGTCACCGCGCGACGACCGCTGGCATCGAATGAGGCCCACCGCACCGCAGCCCGAACCGCAGCCTGCGCCACACACCGAGGTGCGTCCCACGCCGCAGCCCGATGACCATCGCCCCGGTGGTTTCAACCCCATGCGTCCGCATGTCCAACCGGTTCAACCGCAACCGCAACCGCAACCGCAACCGCCGGTCCAGTCCGTGCAGCGCCCGCAGGCGGAACAGCCCGGGCCCGATGCCCATCGTCCGGGCGGTTTCAACCACATGCGACCGCATGGTCAACCGGTTCAACCACAACCACAAGCGCCGGCCCAGCCCGTGCAGCGCCCACAGCCGGTGCCCCCACCTCCGGTCCAGGCGCCGCCGGTCCAGCACGCCCGGCCGCAACCGGCGCCCGTGCCGCAGGTCCAGCAGGTGCCCCGTCCGCAGCCGCAGGTTCAGGCGCCTCCTCCGCAACCGATGCCAGCGCCGCAGGCGCACCCGCCGCGTCCCCAACCGCAGCCGCAACCACAGGCTCATCCGGCACCCCAACGCGGCCAGGATGAGGGCCCTCGGCATCGCCGCATGGATTGATGCGCCCAAAGGCGTGAACGCCTCCAGCATGCCCCGGCATGCCGGGGCGGTACTTAGCGCAGCAGCGGCTTCAGCACAGGCCACACGTTGGCCAGCATCGTGGGATGGGCTTCCTCGCGCGGGTGGATCCGGTCGGGTTGGAAGTTGGCTTCGTAGTGGGGCACGTCGGCCACGCCGCGCAGCAGAAAGGGGACGAGCGCTGCGCCTTCCTCACGGGCCACATCAGTGAACACGGCGTCGAAGTCGGCCGCGTACTTGCTGCCGTAGTTGGGCGGCGTCTTCAGGCCCAGCACCACCACGCGCGCTCCGGCTTCGCGGGCGCTGCGCGCCATGAACATGAGGTTGTTCCGGGTCATCGAGAGCGGCAGGCCGCGCAGCGCGTCGTTGCCGCCGAGTTCGATGATCACGATGCTCGGTGCGTGCTGTTTCAGCAGCGCCGGAAGACGGGAACGGCCGCCCGATGTGGTCTCTCCGCTGATGCTTGCGTTGACCACCTTGGCATCGATCTTCTGCTGTGCCAGTTGCTGTTCCAGCAAGGCCACCCATCCCTTGCCGCGGGCCAGGCCGTACTCGGCCGACAGGCTGTCGCCCACGACGAGGATCACCGGCGTGGCGGCGCCGGGCGTGGCCGGGAAGGCCGGTCCGGCTGTTGCCGCGAGGGCAAGCAGGGTACATTGCTTCAGCAGTCGCCGGCGCGCCCTGCGGCAGGTTCCGTTTTCCATTGCAGCTCCCACGTCCATGGCCGATCCCATCATTGCAGTTGAACACGTGAGCAAGCACGTGCAGGACACCAGCGGTTTGCTGACGATACTCCACGACATCGATTTCAGCCTGGAGCCCCGGGAATCCGTCGCGATCGTGGGCGCATCGGGATCGGGCAAGAGCACGCTGCTGTCGATTGTCGCCGGCCTGGACACCCCCTCGGCGGGAACCGTCCGGCTGGGGGGCATGGATTTGTTCGCCATCGACGAAGACGAACGGGCCGCGGTGCGGGCGGCTCGGGTGGGCTTCGTGTTCCAGAGCTTCCAGTTGCTCGGCAACCTCACCGCGCTCGAAAACGTGATGCTGCCGCTCGAGTTGCAGGGCAGGGCCGATGCGCGGGTGGCGGCCACCGAGATGCTCAGGCGCGTGGGGCTGGGCGAGCGGCTGGCCCACTATCCCCGGGTGCTGTCGGGTGGTGAGCAGCAGCGGGTGGCCCTGGCACGTGCGTTCGTCGTGCAACCGGCCGTGCTGCTGGCCGACGAACCTACGGGCAGCCTGGACTTTGCCACCGGTGAACGGGTGATGTCGCTGATGTTCGACCTCAACCGAGAGGCCGGCACCACACTCGTGCTCGTCACGCACGATCGCGCCATTGCGGGCCGCTGCGATCGGCAGTTGCGCATCGAAGCGGGTCGCCTGGACTTGCCTGTCCCGGTGCTGTGAGCCGGCCGACAACCGCGGAACGGCAAAGGGCGCCCGAAGGCGCCCCGCATGTGGAGAGAAAACCGATCAGTTCCCGGCCTGGAACTTGTAGGTCGTCTTCGACTTGGCCTTGATCTCGTCGCGGAAGTCGGCAAGGCGTTTCTGGTTCAGGCTTTGCTGGATTTGCGGACGAACGTCTTCGAGCTTCGGCGGCTTGGCCTCGCGCGTGTCTTCGAGCTTGATGATGTGGTAGCCGAACTGGGATTTGACGGGTTCCTGGGTCATCTCGCCCTTCTTGAGCTTCAAGAGTGCCGCGGAGAACTCCGGAACGTAGGAGTTCGGGTTGGCCCAGTCGAGGTCGCCGCCTTCCTTGCCGGAGCCGGGGTCCTTCGAATGCTTCTTGGCGAGGTCTTCGAACTTGGCGCCGCCCTTGATCTTGGCGATCAGGTCCTTGGCTTCTTCTTCCTTCTCGACGAGGATGTGGCGGGCACGGTATTCATTGCCGCCGGCTTCAGCGACGACCTTCTTGTACTCGGCCTCGATCTCGGCATCGGTGACCGGGTTCTTCTTCTGGTAGTCCACGAAGAGTTCGCGGATCAGTATGCCCTGGCGCGCGAGTTCGATCTGGTCGAGGTATTCCTTTTTGGTGGACAGGCCACGGCGAACGGCTTCCTGAAGGAACATTTCGCGCAGCACCACTTCATCGCGCACCTGGGCTTCAAGTTCCGGCGTGCGCGGCTGGCCTTGACGCGTGGCTTGCTGAAGCAGTGCGTCCAAGCGCGATTGCGGAACGGGCTTGCCGTTCACGGTCGTGATGTTCTGCGCCTGGGCCACGAGCGGGCTCAACGAGACGGACATCGCGAGCAACGCGGCGCGGGCGACAACGGACAGCTTCTTCATGGGCGAGGGGCCTTTCAAAAAGGAATCGAAAAGGAATTCAAAGGGGGAATTCAAGCGTGGGAACCGCCGAAGGCGGCGCCGTGGTGGAGCGCGCGGCGTTCGCGGGCCGGGGATCAGGTGTGTCGAGAGGCCTCAATCCCCCGGAGCGCGGGCGTCGATGGCAAGTGCGTGAATGCCTCGTGCCATCAAAGGGCGAAGCGCATCATAAACGAGGCGATGGCGCTTCAGACGTGACATTTGGTTGAAGTGGTCACTGACGATGTGCACATGGAAATGCCCCCCTTCGCGCGCGCCGGCATGGCCCGCGTGCAGATGGCTGTCGTCACGCACTTGCAGGGCCGCGGGCGTGAAGGCATCGCGCAAAACGGTTTCGACGTCGGTGCGCGTGACAGTCATGCGGCGTCCTTCGGTGCATTGGCATCGGGGGCGGGGTCGTCCTTCAGGTGTTTGCCCAGGTACAGGCCCTGCGCCAGCATGAACACGAGCATCAGGCCCGTGATCCCGAAGAGCTTGAAATTCACCCACGTGGCCGTCTCGAAGCTGTACGCCACGTACAGGTTCAAGCCGCCCATCAGGGCGAAGAAGGCGACCCAGGCGGTGTTCAAGCGCTGCCAGACGTTGGCGGGCAGTGCGAATTGGCTGCCCATCAAG
>Ga0207679_10000412_pt1 | contig 30689 bp, 30 predicted proteins | sample KBSC73metaG_FD_184320 | JGI IMG/M metagenome (GOLD analysis project Ga0207679, IMG submission 184320) | Corn rhizosphere microbial communities from Kellogg Biological Station, Michigan, USA - KBS C7-3 metaG (SPAdes) (version 2) | ecosystem: Host-associated > Plants > Roots > Rhizosphere > Soil ... | reverse complement strand
TCGGGGGGGGCCGTGGCCACCGCGGGTGCAGGCAGGTCGAGCACGGCGCCGGTCGTGCCCGGATTCAGGCCGGTGATCTGTGCCGAGGTGATGGACGTGCCGTCGGCGGTGGCGGCACTGGCGCTGACGCTGGCCTTCGCGCCGATTCCCGAGGGCACCGGGACCTTGAGGGCCCCGGCGTCCAGGGCGTCATGGCTCACCGGGAAGTACGCCAGATCGTCGAAGGAGACGTACACGTCGCGCTGGGCGATCTCGTGGCCAGCGGGTGCGGAGATGGTCGTCGAGACCGAGTCTTCCAGCACAGTGGTCAGCAGCAGGTCCGCGCTGGTCACCGCGCCTGCGGCGGCGAGAGAAACGCCCGTCTTCACGCCGTGCGAGCGATAGCCGGTGACGGTCCCCTGACCGTCCACCGTCCACTGCAGCCCGTGCACGGCGCCGGTGAGGGTCGTGGCGCCGGACCAGGCGACGGCGAAGGAGTAGGGCGTGGCGTCCACGAAAGCGCCGGTCGAGATCTCCGGGGTGCCGTAGCTCACGGCGCTCAGCTCACCCGAGGGGGTGGGGAACGCATCGCCTCCGACGATGTTCCCGCCCAGCGTGGCGCTCCGGGTGGTCTGGGTATCCGACCCCAGGTCGAGCAGCTTCGGATCGGTCCGGGTGAGCTGGCTGTACACCGTCGCCACCTTCGCCGGCGCCGGCTCGAGGATGATCGCGTCGTAGGGCGTGGTGACCCCGGAGATGCTGAACTGTCCGTTCGCGCCCGTGGTGGCAGAGCCGCCGCCGATGAGCACGGTGCGGCTGGCCAGGGGCTGGCCGAAGCCGTCGAGGACCACGCCGGTGACGGTCGTCCCGCCGCCCCCTCCGCCGCCTCCTCCCCCTCCACCGCCTCCGCCGTCCTGCAGTCCAGGCCCGTCGGAGCCTCCGCAGCCGATGAGGAGCGCGAGGGTGGTCGCGGCGATGAACGGAGCGAGACGAACGGGCACGCGCGAGTTCCCCCCGAGGAAGGACATCGGTCGCATCTAGCACGACCGGCTGGGGATCCCGCATCCGAGGGCGGCCTTGACCCCCGGGGGGGCCGGTTGGTAACAGGCCGGCTGTCGTCCACGCGGGAATAGCTCAGTGGTAGAGCATCGCCTTGCCAAGGCGAGGGTCGAGGGTTCAAATCCCTTTTCCCGCTCACGCATCGCTTCGTCCAGGCCCGCGCAGTCAGCGGGCGCGACCCGATGGCCACCGCCCCCTCCGAGGTGACTCCACCCCCGGGCCTCGCACCCGTGGAGGACGCCGAGCAGCGCTGGCTGCGCACCGTGTACCGGCCGGGTGTCCCGCAGCTCACGGTCCGCGCGGTGGTGGTGGGAATGCTGCTCGGGGCCCTGATGTGCCTGTCGAACCTCTACGTGGTCCTCAAGACCGGCTGGAGCTTCGGGGTCACCATCACCGCCTGCGTCGTGGCCTTCGCCCTGTTCCGGATGGCCAGGGCGCTCCGGCTGGTCCGCCGAGAGTTCGGGATCCTGGAGAACAACGCGATGGGCTCGGTGGCGTCCTCGGCCGGGTTCATGACCGGCGGGGGAAACCTCCCGGCGATGGGTGCGCTGCTCCTGCTGACCGGCCTGCGCCCGGAGCCGGTGGCGATGATGGCCTGGCTGGCGGTGATCGCCATGCTCGGGGTCTTCACCGCCGTGCCGATCAAGCGGCAGCTGATCAACCTCGAGGAGCTGCCGTTTCCCACGGGGACCGCGACCGCCGAGACCCTGCACGCCCTCCACGGGGAGGGCGGCGAGGCCGCGCGCCGGGCGCGGAAGCTGGGGTGGGCCGCGGCCTTCGGGGCCGCGCTCGCCTTTCTCCGGGACCTGCGCTGGTTGCCGGTGCACGTGCCCACCTCCACCGGGCTCCCCTTCACCTTGCGTGGGCTCCCGGCGTCCCAGTGGACGGTCAGCTTCGACTGGAGCGTTCTCCTCATCGGGGGCGGGGCGCTGCTCGGGTTCCGCACCGGCTGGTCGATGCTCCTGGGGGGCCTCCTCAACTTCTGCGTGCTCGCGCCGTGGATGCACGACCGGGGGGTGTTCGAGGCGGTCAACTTCCGCTCGCTCCTCGGATGGTCGCTGTGGCCCGGAGCCGCGCTGATGATCGCCTCGGGGCTGCTCGCCTTCGGGTTCCAGTGGCGGACGGTGGTCCGCGCGCTCTCCGGGCTGGTGGGCGTGTTCCGGCGTGGCGCGCGCCGCGGTGCGTCCGAGGACCCGCTGGCGGCGGTCGAGGCTCCGCTCACCTGGTTCGGGATGGCGTACCTGGTGCTCGGGCCGATCATCGTCGCCCTGATGGTGACGTTGTTCGGGTTCCCGGTCTGGGCAGCGCTCCTGGCGCTGCCGCTCGCGGTGCTGCTGGGGGTGGTCGCCTCCCGGGTCACGGGCGAGACCGACGTGACGCCCAGCAAGGCGCTCGGCCCCGTGACCCAGCTGGTCTACGGCGCCGCGCTCCCGGGCCAGCTCGTCCCGAACATCACCGGGGCGAACGTCACCGCGGGCGTCGGGCTCCACGCCGCTGACCTTCTCACCGACCTCAAGTCGGGCTGGCTCCTCGGGGCAAAGCCCCGCCAGCAGCTGGTGGGTCAGCTCTTCGGCGCGGTGGCCGGCGCGGTGGCCGTCGTCCCCGCCTTCAACCTGCTCGTCCCGAGCGCCGACGTGCTCGGCTCGCAGCACTTTCCCGCTCCGGGAGTGCAGGTCTGGGCGAGCGTCTCACGGCTCCTCTCCGAGGGCGCATCGCAGCTCCACCCGGCCGCGCGGCAGTGGATCCTGATCGGCCTGGTCGTCGGGGCGGCGCTGGCCATGCTCGAGCGGTTCGCCCCTCGGACGCTGCGACCGTTCGTGCCCTCACCGACGGCGGTGGGAGTCTCCTTCATGATTCCCTTCGCCAACTCGCTGGCCTTCTTCATCGGCGCATTCGCCGCCGAGCTGGTCCGGCGCCGGCGACCCCCCGAGGTGGACGCCAGCGTCATCCCGGTGGCCAGCGGCTTCATCGCCGGGGAGAGCCTCATGGGCGTGCTCATCGCCATGGCCATCGCCCTGCTGGCCAGCTGAGGGCAGGCCTCCCACACCGGCGGCGCCGAGGGGTTCTCGGTGGGTGGAACCCCGGGCGCGACAGTTCCGGGGCTGGTCGTCACCGGCGGTGCAACACGCCTCCCGTCAAGTACCCGGATTTGCTCGATTGGTGACTGGCAACGGGCGTGCATTGGGAGAAGGGCGTCTCGCCTCTCCCAAGGAGCTCGCCATGAACACCGTCTCTCTCTTCTCTGCCAGTCGTCACAATCGGTCGCTGGGCCTCGTCCTCGCCGGGGTCATCTTCGCCATCGTCGGCGTCGGCGGTTCGGGTGCGATCGTCCGCAACTTCGTCACCGCCAACGGCCACGCCAGCGCGCCGGTCACCGTCACCCAGAACATCGGCTGAGCAGGAGTCAGAGCTGGCAGCCGAGGTAGTCCCGCTCGTTGACCCCGAGCACCTCTTCCTCCCACGGCGCGAAGTTGCTGCACCAGCCCTGGTGGTCGTCGGAGCCCCGTCCCAGCTGAACGTGACGGAGCTCGTGGGGAAAGGTCTCCAGGGCCGCCTCGGCGACGTCGACGACCCGTGAGTGGTGATAGGTGATTCCGGTGTGCCCCGTCGCATCCACCGCGGCGCCAGCGCGCACCCGGACCGTCCACTCCTCCTCCTGCAGCGCGACCGGACCCCACCACTCCACGAAGGTGTCGCGATAGTTCATGAGAATGGAGGCGTACCTCTGGCAGACGCTCGCCGGCGAGTCGCGGACGGTGACGCCCTTCTCGATGAGCAGGGGAACGGTCTCCAGGTTGCACTGCCCCGCGGTGTCGATCTCCGGGGCAGCGATGCCGCATCCCGCGCACGCGGCGAGGAGCAGCGCACAGAGCCGACGGACCGACGACGGGGTCACCTTGTCGACACTCTAGCGAAGGCTCGTTTGCCCTCCAGCTGTCCCGCAGGACAGCCGGGAGGGCGGGCCCGGTCCTCGCTCCGGTGGAGAGGTGCGTTGCGAACGCACCGAATCGCCTTGCCGCGCAGGGTCAAGACGGATACGTCCCACGGACCATCATGACGCGCATCCCTCTCCTCGGCGTGGGTGCCCTGCTCGCCACTGGCCTCGCCGTGGCCGCGGTGCCCAAGGAAAAGCTCCGGATGATCGAGGTGTCCGACCTGGAATCCATGCAGAAGGACTCGAGGTCACCTCCGACCCTGCTCGACGCCAACGACGCAGAGTTCCGGCAGAAGGCCGGGGTCATTCCCGGAGCGAAGCTGCTGAGTTCGTTCGACCGCTACGACGTCGCCAGGGAGCTGCCGGCGGACAAGAACGCCCCGCTGGTTTTCTACTGTGCGGACCGGCTCTGAACGGCCTCGCACACGGCCGCCGGTCGGGCGGTCGAGGCGGGATACTCCCGGGTGGCGGTCCTGGCCCCGGGCCTGAAGGGCTGGAAGGAGGCCGGAAAGCCCACCGCGCGCCCGTAGCCGGCCCGGGAGCAGGATAGGCTGGCCGCCACGGGCCGCCCCTTTCGGGCTCCCGGGAGGGTGTCCCGATGCAGATCCGGAGCGTGAGGCGGTCGATCGTCCTGGCCACTGTCCTCGCCGGTGGGATGTCCCTGGCCGTGGGGGGGACCAAGCCCGACGCCGCCGCGGGGAAGGCGGTCTACGACCGTGAGTGCGCCAGCTGCCACGGCGCCACGGGCAAGGGCGACGGGGACGACGCGGCGTACTTCACCACCAAGCCCCCGGACTTCACCGACCCCAAGGTCCTCGCCAAGCGCTCGGACGACTTCCTCTCGGAGGTCATCACGGGTGGAGGACCGGCGAAGGGGCTCTCCAAGGACATGCCGGCGACCAAGCTCTCCCCCGCGGACCTCAAGTCGGTCGTGGTCTACCTCCGGCAGCTGTCAGGGAAGACGAAGGGCGGCAAGTAGCGCCGGGTGCGCTACAGAGTTGACGCGAAGCGTGAGCCGACCGACCTTCTGCCGGAGACTGAACGCAAGAATCGTTGGAAACGACCCCCGGCAGCCGTTTGGTGCAAGGCTCGCCAGAGCATTGACGATCGGATGACCTCCTCGCCGGCGGATACGACGACGCTTCCTCATCCCGAGTCCTCGGATGCGGCAGGCCCTCGATCCGTCGAGGAGCGCTACCGGGCACTCGTCTCCAGCGTGAAGGACTACGCGATCTTCATGCTCGATCCCTCCGGGAACATCGAGACCTGGAACGCAGGGGCCGAGCGAACCAAGGGCTACACCGCCGACGAGATCGTCGGGCAGCACATGTCCCGGTTCTACACGCCGGAGGACCTCGCCCGCGGGCTCCCGGCGAAGCTGCTCGCGCAGGCCGTCAGCGACGGGCGAGTGGAGAGCGAGGGCTGGCGGGTCCGCAAGGACGGGACGCGCTTCTGGGCGGACGTGGTCATCACCGCCCTCCTCGACGACCGAGGCCGGCTGATCGGCTTCGCCAAGGTGACCCGCGACCTCACCGAGCGGCTCCGTGCGCAGGAGGAGCAGCTCCGGCTCGCGCACGCCGAGGAGGCGGTTCGCCTCCGCGACGAGTTTCTCTCCATCGCCGCCCACGAGCTGCGGACGCCGCTCAGTGCCGTGCAGCTGCAGCTGCAGGCCCTCCTCGAGCGCCCCGACGGAATGGAACCCCGCGTGCGGGCGAAGATCGAGAGGGCCTGCCGGAGCGGAGAGCGGCTGGTCGCGCTGGTGGACGCGCTCATGGACGTGTCGCGGATCTCCAGCGGCAGCTTCACCCTCAACCCCACCCAGTTCGATCTCACGTTGGCGGTCAAGGAGGTGGTCGAGCGCCTGCGCGAGCACGCGCTCCGCGCCGGGTCGGTGGTCACCGTCCGCTCCCAGGGGGTGCTCGAGGGTTGCTGGGACCGGCTGCGCATCGAGCAGGTGGTCACCAACCTTCTGGGCAACGCCTTGAAGTACGCCGCCGGGACTCCGGTGGACATCGCGGTGAGCGGGAACGAGCAGGAGGTGACGCTCACCGTATCCGACCAGGGACCGGGCATTCCCGAATCGGAGTGGGACCGGATCTTCCTCCGGTTCGAGCGGGCGGCCTCGATGCGAAACTTCGGCGGGCTGGGGTTGGGGCTCTACGTCGCCCGGCAGATCATCGACGCGCACGGAGGCGACATTCGCCTCGCCCGGCCGAGCCCGAAAGGTGCCCACTTCGTGATCCGGCTGCCGCGGTCTCCCAGCCTCGAGACCGTCCGATGAGTCATACCGTGCTGGTGGTCGAGGACGACCTGGACGTCCGCCAGGCGCTGGTCGACATCCTCGAGGATCACGGCTTCCAGACGGTGGGAGTCCGTGATGGTTCCGAGGCGCTGTCCTTCCTCCTCGATGCCACCGAGCTGCCCTGTGTCATCCTCCTGGATCTCATGATGCCGATCATGGACGGAGCGAGCTTCCGGCAGGCGCAGCGGCGCGAGCCCCGGCTGGCCTCGATTCCGGTGGTGGTGCTCTCGGCGTACCGGGACGTCGACCGTCACGCCCACGGGCTGGGCGCGGCCTCGGTCCTTCGCAAACCCCCCAGCGTGCGCGAGCTGCTGAACGTGCTGCGGACTCATTGCTGAGGAGCGCCCTCCGATTCGTCTGTCCCGTGTCGGGGAGAGGCCTTACAGTCGCGGGTTCTGCCAGCTCCGGGAGGGGAGCCAGCTCGATGAATCTCGCGTCGGTGAAGTGCATCATCTCCGGGGGCGCCCAGGGGCTCGGTCGCCATTTCGCCCTCCGGCTCTGCGAGGCGGGCGCACAGGTCGCCATCGGGGACGTGAATTCCCAGGGCCTCGCGGACACGCTGGAGCTGGCGCGGGGGAGCAGCGGCAAGGCCCACGCCCGCACGCTCGACGTGTCCCGGGAGTCGGAGGTGCGCGCCTTCGTCGAGTGGGCGCACGGCGCGATGGGCGGGCTGAACGTGGTGCTGAACAACGCCGGAATCCTCCGGGACGGGCTCCTGGTGAAGAAGGACCGGCACACGGGCGAGGTGACCGTGCTTCCCAAGGAGCAGTGGGACGCGGTGCTGGCGGTCAACCTCACCGGGGCCACCTTGCTGGTCCGCGAGGCGGTGCGGAAGATGGTCGAGACCGGCACGCGCCCCGGGGTGGTGGTGAGCATGTCGAGCATCGCCCGGCACGGGAACCGCGGGCAGTCCAACTACGTCGCGGCCAAGGCGGCGCTGGCGGCGAACACCTTCACCTGGGCCCGGGAGTTCGCCTCCTTCGGGATCCGGGTCACCGCGGTGGCGCCGGGGATGATCGATACCCCGATGACCCGGTCGATGAACGCCCGGGCGCGCGAGGCCCTGATCTCGGCCATCCCCGTGGGGCGCATGGGTGAGCCGGAGGACATCTGGCTGGCGATCAGGTTCTGCATCGAGTGCGAGTACTTCAACGGCCGCACGGTGGACGTGGACGGTGGGCTCACGATGTAGTGGGGCCATGGAAATCCAGACCTCGGGCCAGGTGGCCGTCTTGCCGATGCGCGCCGGCAAGGCCAACGCGATCGGCTCGGCGTTCCTGGACCGGCTCTCGGCCCAGCTCGATGCCGTCACCGCCTCGGGCGCCACCGCCCTGGTGCTGACCGGGGAGGGCACCGCGTTCTCCGCGGGGCTCGACCTGCCGGAGCTGACGACACTCGACCGTCCCGGGCTGGAGCGCTTCATCCGGCGCTTCTCCGAGGTGATGCTCCGGGTGTTCACCCTGCCGGTGCCGGTGGTGGCCGCGATCAACGGTCACGCCATCGCCGGGGGGTGCGTGCTCGCGATGCAGGCCGACGTGCGGCTCGCCGCGGCCGGCGACTACCGCATCGGGCTCAACGAGGTGCAGATCGGCCTCGGTCTGCCCGCGGTGGTGCTGGAGACGCTCCGCTGCCAGGTGACGCCGGCCTCGCTGGGACCGGTCGCGCTGGAGGGACGACTCCTCGCCCCGGAGGAGGCCCGGGCGCTCGGGCTGGTCGAGGCTGTGGTGCCTCCGGCCGTGCTGCTGGAGCAGGCCCGGGGCCGCGCCGCGGAGCTCGCCGCATTGCCCCGGCCGGCGTTCCGCGACGTCAAGCAGGCGCTCCGGGGGCCGGTGGCGGCGGCGGTGCGTCGTGCTGCGCGCCACGACGCGCGGCGATGGGTGGAGACCGCGTTCAGCGCGCCGGCCCGCGAGCGGCTGGCTCAGGTGGTCAGCCGCCTCACCAGGAATCGAGCGGGCTAGGGAGAGAGCCTCACCAGACGCGGACCCGGTCCTCGGGGGCCAGGTACAGGGCCTGGCCCGACTTCACTCCGAAGGCCGAGTACCAGGCATCGGAGTTGCGCACCGAGAGCGCGCGGTAATGGGCCGGGGCGTGACCGTCGGTGAGGAGGAACTGGCGCGCCAGCGGCTCGCGGGTCTTCGCCCGCCAGTTCTGGGCGTAGGCGAGGAAGAACTGCTGCTCGCCGCTGAGGCCTCCGCTCACCGGAGGCTCCTTCCCGCCCAGCGAGGCGCGCCAGCCGTCGTAGGCGGCGGCGATTCCGGCCACGTCGGCGATGTTCTCGCTGAGGGTGAGCTTGCCGTTGACGTGCAGGTCGGGGAACGGTCGGTAGGCGTCGAACTGGGCGGCGAGTCGCGTCCCGGACTGCTCGAACTTCGCGAAGTCCGCCCGGGTCCACCAGTTCCGGAGTCGACCGTCGGAGTCGAACATCGCTCCCTGGTCGTCGAAGCTGTGACTCACCTCGTGGCCGATGACGGTGCCGATCCCGCCGTAGTTCACCGCCGCCGGTGCCCGGGGATCGAAGAAGGGCGGCTCGAGGATCGCCGCGGGGAAGTTGAGGGCACTGTGCACCGGAAGGTTGACCGCGTTGACGGTCTGGGGCTCCATGCACCAGTCGCCCCGGTCGACAGGCTTGCCGAGTAGGGCAAGCCGTCGCCGGTAGTCGAAGAGGGCGGCGCGCTCCATGTTGCCCAGGAGGTCTCCGCGGGAGATCTCCAGCGCCGTGTAGTCGACCCAGCGCTCCGGGTAACCGACGCTCACCCGGAGGCTCTTCACCTTCGCCCGGGCCTGGGCCTTGGTCTCCGGCGTCATCCACTCCAGCGCCTCGATGCGCCGGTCGAAGGCTGCGGTGATCTGTCCGACCATCTCCTCGATCTGCCCCTTGGCCGAGGGCGGGAAGTGGCGTGCCACGTACAGCTTCCCCGCGGCGTTGCCCATTCCCGCCTCCTCGCGGAAGCCGACCTGCTTGGAGCGGAGCTCGCCGATGGCCTCCACCGCTCGCTTCCAGCGCGCGGGCAGCTCGGGCGTTCCGGCGAGGACCTTGCCGTAGAAGGCGAAGTTCTCCTCCACGAAGGCGCGGGGGAGCACCGGCGCCATGCGATCCACCGCATGGAAGGTCAGCCACTCCTTCCAGGTGGAGAGGGGGACCTGCTTCACCAGCGCCGCGATGCCCTTGATTGCGGCCGGCTGCCACACCACCACGGTGGGCTGCTGCTGGAGGCCGGCGGCGGAGAAGAAGGCGGTCCAGTCCAGGCCGGGGGCGTGCTTGCCGAACTCGGTGCGCTTCCACGGCGCGGCGTGGCGCACCTCCAGCGACTCGGCACGGGTGGCGTGCGCCCGGGCGATCCGGGTCTCGAGGACCACGATGCGGGCGGCCTTCCGTTCGGCATCGCCGATCCCGGCCAGGGTGAGCACCCGGGCGACATGGGCCCGATAACCGTCGCGGGTGGCGACCATCTTCGGGTTCGTCGAGAGGTAGTACTCGCGGTCGGGCATTCCCAGACCCCCCTGGAACAGGTAGCCCGTGTAGACGCTGGGCTGATTCACGTCCGGAGCCACCCAGAGCCCGAAGAGCCGACTGGTGTGGTAGTGGGTGCAGTTCAGCGAGTCGACGTCGGTGCGGAGTTCCGCGCCGAGGGCCCGGGCCAGCGCGGTGCGGTCGCGGAGCGCGGAGATCGCGGCGAGCCGGGGACGGATCGGCTCGAGCCCGCGCGCCTCCACCGCGGCCTCGTCCAGGTAGCTGTGGTAGAAGTCTCCCACCTTCCGCTCCTCGGAGCCGGCAGGCGTGCTCCCGTCAGCTGCCTTCTCCAGCACGGCCCGGACACGCTGCATCGACGTGTCGGCGAGGATGTTGAAGGTTCCCCAGCGGCTGGAGTCGGCCGGGATCTCGGTCTCCTCGAGCCAGGTCCCGTTGGCGTGGAGGAAGAAGTCCTCCCCGGGGGGGACCGAGCGGTCCATGCCCGCGAGGTCGACGCCGTGCATGCCCGCGTCCGGCGCGCTCGCCGTGGCGCCGGCGGGAGGCGCCGCGCCGGGTGAGGCCGCGGCGGGCGCCTTTGCGGCCTCGGTGGAGGCGCAGCCGAGGGCGACGGCGAGGAGCAGAAGGGAGCCGAGGCGGTGGGTCATGTCTCCCCTTGGTGCAAGGCCGGGGTGCGTTGCAAGCACGAAGCAGCGCCCGGCGCCTCGCGCTCGGGCCTCGGCGGGGTCGGGAGGTGGACGTGTGGCCCACTGGCCCACCTGGCCAGTGGCGCGAGGGGGGGCGGAGTGTGGCACGTTGCATCCCGGAGACCCTCCTGGAACGCAACGAGGCCATCGCCTGGGGAACCGCCACCGGAGTGTGGCTCGTCGTGCTGGGCTTGCTTCTCTGGCTGGCGAGCCGCGAGCGGCGAAGCATGGGCCCGTGGCTCCGCTGGCTCGCCCCGCGCATCGCGGGTGGGCTCGCGCTCTGGGTCGCGGTGTTCGGCGCGACGCGGTGGGCCGAGCGGAAGCTCGGTCTGCGTACCGAACCGCACTCCCGGGCAGTGCGCTCGGCAGGGCGTCCCTAGGCTCTCGAAAGGTTGCCGCGCTGCCCTTCCGGATGCGACTGTAGGCCTCCAGAGGTTTCGAGGAGGTCCATGAGCGAGCGCGCATCGACGGTGATCAACGACATGAGCCTGCAGGTCGCGACCGTGAACGGGTCCGGCTCGCAGAGCGCGAACATGGTGCTGCTCCGGACGCTGTTCCAGATGGGTATCCCGGTGTCGGGGAAGAACCTCTTCCCCTCGAACATCGCCGGGCTCCCCACCTGGTACACCATCCGAGCCAGCAAGGACGGGTGGATCGGCCGGAAGAAGGAGATCGATCTCCTGGTGGCGATGAACGCCGAGACGGCCCAGGAGGACGTGCTCTCTCTGCGGCCCGGCTCGGCGGTGGTCTTCGACGAGCCGCTGCAGCTGGCCAAGCTGCGCTCCGACCTCGCCTTCTACCCGGTGCCCTTCGACAAGGTGATCCAGCCGGTCACCAGCGACGCCAAGGTCAAGAAGCTCCTGAAGAACATGGCCTACGTGGGGGTGGTCGCGCAGCTGCTGGGGCTGGAGATGCCCGAGGTCGAGGCGGCAATCGCCAAGCAGTTCCGCAAGAAGGCCAAGGCGGCCGAGCTGAACGTCAAGGCAGCCCGCGCCGGACAGGAGTTCGCCAAGGCGTCGCTGGAGAAGAAGGACCCGTTCCAGGTTCGCCGGATGGACGCCAACCGGGGAAAGATCATCATCGAGGGGAACGCCGCCGGCGCGCTGGGAGCGATGTTCGGCGGGGTGACGGTGGTGACCTGGTACCCGATCACCCCCTCCTCCTCGCTGGTCGAGAGTCTCATCGGATACATGCGCCGGTACCGGATGGGGTCGGACGGCAAGAGCACCTACGCCATCGTCCAGGCCGAGGACGAGCTGGCGGCGGTGGGGATGGTGATCGGCGCAGGGTGGGCAGGGGCGCGGGCGATGACCTCGACCGCGGGCCCCGGCATCTCGCTGATGTCCGAGTTCGCCGGCCTGGCGTACTTCGCGGAGATCCCGGCGGTCATCTGGGACGTGCAGCGGGTGGGTCCCTCCACCGGGTTGCCCACGCGAACGTCGCAGGGGGACGTGCTCTCCACCGCCTTCCTCTCCCACGGCGACACCCGGCAAATCCTCCTGTTTCCCGGGACGGTGGAGGAGTGCTTCCGGTTCGGCGTGGAGGCCTTCGACATCGCCGAGCGATTCCAGACGCCGGTGTTCGTGATGTCGGATCTCGATCTGGGGATGAACTACTGGATGTCCGAGCCGTTCTCCTACCCGGAGAAGCCGATCTCCCGGGGCAAGGTCCTGTCGAAGGAAGACCTCGAGCGGCTGGGCGGGTTCGAGCGCTACCGCGACGTCGACGGTGACGGCATCCCGTACCGCACTCTGCCGGGCACCGATCACCCCGCCGCGGCGTACTTCACCCGTGGTACCGGCCACAACGAGAAGGCGCAGTACTCCGAGCGGCCCGACGACTGGGTGAACAACCTCCACCGACTCGAGCGGAAGATGGACACTGCACGCAGCGAGCTCCCGGCGCCGATCCTCGACGGGTCCGGGGCCGAGGTGGGGATCATCGCCTACGGCTCGAGCCATCACGCGATCGTGGAGTCCCGCGATCAGCTGGGGTGCGAGAAGGGCCTGAAGACCGACTACCTCCGGGTGCTGGCCTATCCGTTCTCGCCGGAGGTGCAGGCCTTCGTGGAACGTCACCCACGAGTGTACGTGGTGGAGCAGAACCGTGACGGTCAGCTCGCGGCGCTCCTGAAGCTGGACCTGCCGGCCGAGCTGATCACCCGGCTGAGATCGGTGGCCCACATTCCTGGGCTCCCGCTCGATGCCTGCAGCGTGACCGACGAGATTGCGACCCGGGAGGGCCGGTAAGCCATGGCAGAGAAGACCAACCGACTGGGTCTCACCCCGGCCGACTACAAGGGAAGCAAGACCACGCTCTGCGCCGGCTGCGGGCACAACGCCATCAGCGAGCGCATCCTCGAATCGATGTACGAGCTCGGCATCCCCCCCGAGCGGGTGGCGAAGCTCTCCGGAATCGGCTGCTCGTCGAAGACTCCGGCCTACTTCATGAGCCGGGCGCACAGCTTCAACGCCGTGCACGGGCGCATGCCCTCCGTGGCGACGGGCGCGCTGATGGCGAACCGCACGCTGATCGGCCTCGGGGTCTCCGGGGATGGCGACACCGCCTCGATCGGCGTGGGGCAGTTCGTGCACCTGGTCCGGCGGAACCTGCCGCTGGTCTACATCATCGAGGACAACGGGGTGTACGGCCTGACCAAGGGGCAGTTCAGCGCCACCGCGGATGCGGGCTCGACCTCGAAGTCGGGGGTGGTGAACCAGCTTCCGGCGATCGACACCTGCCTGCTGGCCATCCAGCTGGGGGCGACCTTCGTCGGCCGGAGCTTCTCCGGGGACAAGAAGCAGCTCTCGACCATGCTCAAGGCGGCGACGGTGCACCAGGGCACCGCGGTGCTGGACGTGATCTCTCCCTGCGTGACGTTCAACGACCACGAGGGGTCGACGAAGTCCTACTCGTACATGAAGGATCACGAGGAGCCGATCCACGAGCTCTCGTTCATCCCCTCGTACGAGAACATCGCCGTGGAGTACGACCCGGGCAGCATGGTCTCGGTGAAGATGCACGACGGGTCACGCCTCCAGCTCCGGAAGCTGGAGGAGGGCTACGACCCGCGGAACAAGCTCGAGGCGGTCACCCGCATCATGAACTCCCATGCGCAGGAGGAGGTCCTGACCGGCGTGCTCTACGTGAACACCGAGCTGCCGAACTTCTACGACCTGCTCGCCGTCCCCGACGAGCCGCTGGCCACGCTGCCGCAAGAGAAGACCCGGCCGCCGAAGAGGGTGCTGGACGAGGTGATGGACTCGCTGGCCTGAGGGGGCCGGAGGGCCCTTCGTGGCCGGGCTGTTCTCGATCTGGGCGCCCGGAACTGTGCCGCCCGGCCCGTGAGATGAGGTCCGGCAGATGGAGCGGAGCTCGCTGGAGGTCGCGCGCGTGGATCCGGATGCGCCGGAGGCGAGCCGGCTGCTGAAGGCGTACTTCCTCGAGTTGCGGGACCGGCTCGCTCCGGCCCAGGTGGACGTGCTCTCCCGGTGGCCGGAGGAATTCCGCGGCTCCGGAGGGACGGTGCTGATCGCCAGGGAAGAGGGGCAGGCGGTCGGCTGTGCCGGCCTTCGACCCCTGGGGGATGGAGTGGTGGAGCTGAAGCACTTCTTTCTCGCCCGGGAGGCGCGGGGCCGCGGCCTGGGGAGGAAGCTGCTCGCCGGGGTGGAGGAGGTGGCCCCGTCGCTCGGCGCACGCCGGATCCTCCTCGACACCGCGGCGCGGCTGACCGAGGCGGCAGCGCTTTACCGCTCGGCCGGGTACACGACGATTCCCCGGTACAACGATAACCCGCACGGAGCGGTCTGGTTCGGCAAGGAGCTGCACTCCGCCTGAGCGGTGAGGCCCCCGGCTCCTCCGAGCGCGCTACACCTCCGCGCACTCGCTGTGCGTCGAGTGCGGGGCCTGCCGGTCGCGGACGAAGAGCGAGAGCAGCACCAGCGCCGCCGCGAGCCCGGCGAAGAGCGCCACCAGGGGCCGCTGCTGCTGCTGGACGACGATCGCCAGGTACCCCCAGACCATTGCTCCGCCGAGGATGGGGTCGTCCAGCCGGAAGCGGGTGATGAGCCCGATGATCGAGCTGGTCACGATCGCCAGGATGCCCCAGGTGACCGGGCTCCAGCCGAAACCATCCCAGCCGATGCGCGACAGCTCGATGGAGACGTTGATGAAGGTGGCCACGATGAGCCACCCCAGGTAAAGCGAGAAGGGGACCCGGAGCCAAGCTTCCGCCGGGCCGGCCACCGCGGTACCGATGCAGCCAGCCTGGTGCATGAACACCGCGACGGCGAGCATCGCGAAGATGATCGGCACGGTCCATCCCGGATGGCGGAGAGCCACCGCGGCGAACCACGCCGCGTTGAGGACGGCGCTGAGCATGAGCCAGGGGCGGATCGCTTCCACCCGGCCGTTTCCCACCTGCGCGCGACGGGCCTGCCACACCGCGAAGGCGAGGAACCCGGCATAGATGGGCGCCCAGATGATGTACGCGTAGGGCGCGGGGAGGAACGTGACCGCCTGCGCGGCCGCGTCGTTCGGGTCCAGTGCCTTCCGGGCGAAGAGCCAGGGCAACCCGATCCCGGCGAAGGTGACCACCAGAGTCGTCCACCGACTCCAACGACCCGTCATCGTCCGGCCCCCGCTCTGGCTCCCCTCGGCGATCGGCCCTTACTCCGTCGCATGGCGCGGGTCCAACACGCAGCGATGGCTGGGTCATCCAGCCGCCGAACGGCCTCTCCCCCGGGACGGGCTGACCTGTTTCCGAGGGGAGTGAAGCGACCGCAGCCGGACGATTCCCGAGCTACAGCGCGATCAGGCCGGCGCCCGTGAAGAGTGAGACGATCGCGGCCAGGGTCGTCAGCCCGCGGAGGGCACGCCGGTCGACGGACGGGACCGGGGCGAGGGTCGATCCCTGTGGCCCGGTCGTACGCTGGGCATGCAGCCGCCAGAGGCAGAGCTGTCCGGCCATCCAGCTGACGACCGCGACGCCGTGAAAGGTCTCCAGCCACGGCAGCAGGACGAAGGGTCCGGAGCTCATAGGGCGGGGGCGTGTAACCGGGCATCGGCCCGGTGATAGGTGTCGAAGGGCGCGGCGACGCTCCGGAGCAGGAGCTGACCTCTCGGGGTGACCCGGATCCGCGCGCCCTGGCGAAGCACCAGACCGTCGCGCTCGAGCCGGGCGAGATCCCGCTCCTCGTGAGTGAGGTCACGAAGGGTTCCCGGGAACCGAGCCCGGAGCGCTTCGAGGTCCACCTCCAGGCTGCAGAAGAGCCGCATGATCAGGGCGCTCCTCGCCAGGTCCTCGTCGCTGGGCCGGTGACCGCGCACCGCGGGGAGACGGCCCTGCTCGAGCATCCGTGCCCAGTCGTGCACCTCGCGCGCGTTCTGGACGTAGGTCCCCCGCACCTCGGAGATGGCGGATGGACCGAAGGCGAGCACGTCGCTGTCGGCGCAGGTGGTGTAGCCCATGAAGTTCCGGCGGAGGGTGCCGGCCGCGCGGGCCCGGCAGAGCTCGTCGCCCTCCAGGGCGAAGTGGTCCAGGCCCACGTGGACGTAGCCGGCGGCGATCAGCCGCTGGACGGAGGTCTCCAGCAGCGCGAGGCGGTCCGCTGCGCCGGGCAGCTCCTCGGGCTGGAAGACCCCCTGGTGCTTCTTCATCGACGGCACGTGGGCATAGCCGAAGAGGGCGATCCGGTCCGGGCGCAGCTCCTCGATCCGATCGAGCGTCCGCTGGAAGTGGTCCACGGTCTGGAGCGGCAGGCCGTACATGAGGTCGACGTTGACGCTCACGAAGCCTCGGCTCCGGGCCTCGAGGATGAGATCCCGGGTCTCCTCGAACGACTGCCGGCGGTTGATGCGCTTCTGGACGGCGGGGTCGAAATCCTGGACCCCCATGCTGACCCGGTTGAATCCGAGGCGGGCCAGGGTGCGGATCTGCTCGATGCTGGTGACCGCGGGATGGATCTCGATCGAGGCCTCGATGCCGGGGTTCCACGGGAGCCGTGCCTGGATGGCGTTCGCGAGGCGGCGGAGCTGGTCCGGATCGAGGTACGTCGGGGTGCCGCCGCCCAGGTGGACCTGGACGATCTCCGGGCGGTTGGGGAGGAGGGCGGCGGTGACGCGATCGAGCTCCAGCTCCAGCGCCCGGAGGTATCGCTCGACGAGCGACTCGCTCCGGGTCACGAGCATGTTGCAGCCGCAGTAGTAGCAGAGCTTCCGGCAGAACGGGACGTGGACGTAGATGGATGCGGGACGTGTCCCGGCACCGCGGAACGCCTCGCGCGCCTCGGGCTCGCCGAAGCGCCCCTCCCAGTGGTTGGCCGGGGGGTAGCTCGTGTAGCGCGGCACGGGGATGCGGCCGTAGCGCTCGAGCAAGGCATGGTCGATCCCGACCGGATCTCCCCGCTGGACCGGCTCAGCTCGAGGCTGCATTTCCCGGGGTCGTGCAAGCGGGATACCCGCGGAGTCACTTCGTCGGAGGCTCAAGGTTGCGCCTGGACTGCGGCAGGGGGGAGGAGGAGCGCAAGATTTGCGCGCCCAGCCAGCAAGTCCGGAAGGTCGGGTCTCAGCCCCGTGAACGGGGCGCTTTCCGGGAACTCGTTCGCGCTCGGCGCGTGGGCCGATGAGACGCGGGCCTGGGACGTCGACGGAGGCGCTCGAGGAGCGCACGGCCGCGCGGCGAGAGCTCGTAGCCCACCTCGAAGCTCTGGGTGAGGCCGAGGCGCTTCAGCTTGCGGACGTCGACCTTGAACGGATCCCTCTCCCGGCCGAGGCTCGCGGCGAGCACCGAGGCGGCGACGCGCGGCCGGCGGCCGATGAGGCGAAGCGTGGGGAGAGTCCATTCCCCGAGTCGCTCGAGGCGACGGGCGAGCTTCTCCACGTCCTCCGGGGTGAGCTGGTCGTCGAGCGCGATGTCGACCCGGTCACCGTCCCCGCCGTGGTGAAGGGCGACGCGCCAGACCTCGGTGTCGAGCGATACCGGACCCGCCGGGCCGGTGGACATGAATTCAAGGAGCTCGTGCCGGGAGGCAAATCCCGCCGACCGTGCCTCCTCCTCGGTGATCGCGCCCGCGGGCATCCGGTCGATGGTGTCGACCTGGAGCACTCCGATGGGATGGCAGCGGTAGCGGCCGCCGGGGCGGACGTGTGGCTTCTCCCAGCGCCGGAAGGTGAGGCCGATGGAGCCGTCGACGAGACCGGCATGGAAGCGTTTCTGGAAGAGAAGCATCCGGGCTGGAGGATGCCTCAGCTGCCGCGGCGTCCGCGCCCCGCACGCAACCCGCGGGCTGCGGCCGCCGGGGCGTGTTCTCGCGCGCGAGGGGCTCCGGGGGGTGAAGGGGGTGGGGGTCCCCGGCCTGTGCGGGGCGCGTGACCGGGGGGGCACTGGACGGGCATGAGGCTGGCAGCGCGCGCCGCGATGTGGAGCTCTCGCTGCGCCTTGCAGGGGACATCGATCCTCCGCGGTCCGACGCCCCGGACGGTTGTGTCTGCGGGGCAGTCCGGATGCTCACGCGCCTGGTCACTCGTCCGCTCGAGCGCATGCTGGCCGGCCACGGGCTCACGCTGACCGAGTTCCAGCTCATGGTGAAGCTGCACGCAGGCCCAGCCAGCGCGATCGAGCTTGCCCGTCGGTTGCGTCTCGACCCTGCGCCGGTGGGGCGCTCCCTGAACCGGATGCGAGAGCGTGGCCTGGCGGTGCGCCGATCGAGTTACCGATTCGCGCGATGGTGGCTGACGGATTCAGCAACCACTCATCTGGAAGTCCTCGACCCGCTCTGGAAGGACGTGAACGCGGAGATTCGAGGAGCGCTCGGAGGAGACCTCGCGAGCCAGATCATCCGGTACGTTGATGCGGAACCGGGCCCGCGGCCGCGGGAGCATCGCGGCTGGACCGACGATTGACATGCCACGCACGCGCGCCCGCGCAGGACCGCCCCCGGTGAGCCCGACTCGCTGGCGGCGGCTGGACCGCCTTCTGGAACGTCCGGTCTCGACCAGGCCGGGGGGAACCGCCCGTGCGCAGGGGGCCCGTCCGTCCGGCTCCCCTCGGGGCAAACCCCCGCCCATCCATCCGTTCTCCCCCCGAGCCAGGGCCACCGAGCAAAGCCTCCCCGAAGCCGATGACATCGGCCCGCGGCGGAACGAAAGTGGCACCATGCGGCTTGCCCTCCTCACCGACCTCCACGCGAACCTCGAAGCGCTCGAGGCGGTGCTGGAGCACGCGCGCCGGCAGGGGGGCGCGGAGCAGTTCGCCTTCCTCGGCGACCTGGTGGGTTACGGGGCGGACCCCGGACCGGTGGTGGACCGGGTCCAGGCCGCCGTGGCCACGGGCGCGCTGGCAATCAAGGGCAATCACGACGAGGCCACCACCCGTGGGGCGCCGCAGGCCATGCGTTCCGACGCGGCGAGGGTGGTGACCTGGACGACCGAGCACCTCAGCCGCGAGCAGCTGGCCTTCCTCGGCGGGCTCCCCCTGAGCATCGAGCAGGGCAAACGGCTCTTCGTCCACGCGAGCGCCGTGGATCCGGCGCAGTGGATCTACGTCCTCTCCAGCGTCGACGCCGCGCGGAGCCTGCGGGCGGTCCGGGCCCGGCAGATCTTCTCCGGCCACACCCACACCCCGGGTCTGTACCACCTGGCCGCGAACGGCTCGGTCGGCGTGTTCAAGCCAGTTCCGGGCACCCCGATCAAGCTGACTGCCTTCCACCGCTGGCTGGTGATCCCCGGCTCGGTGGGCCAGCCGCGGGACGGGAATCCTGCCGCATGCTACGCGCTGCTCGACGACGGGACGGACGTCATCGTGTTCCACCGGGTGCCGTACGACGCCGAGCGCGCGGCGCGGAAGATCCGCGCGGCAGGGCTTCCCGGTGATCTCGGGGCCCGGCTCGAGCTGGGGGGCTGAGCGTGACGGCGGGGCTCGAGCCCGGCGCGGTCATCGACGGCTACACCCTGGAGGAACGCATTCACCAGGGAAGCATGGCCACGCTGTGGCGGGTGTCCTCCTCCGACCATCCGCCCCTGGTGATGAAGACGCCCCTCCTGCGCGAGGGCGACGATCCCACGGCGATGGTGGGCTTCGAGGTGGAGCAGATGATCATGCCCATCCTCCAGGGCCCTCACGTCCCGCTGTTCATCGCCTCCGGCGATTTCTCCGCCCAGCCGTACATCGTGATGGAGTACATCCCTGGCGAGTCGCTCCGCGGTCGGCTGGAGCGGACACCGCTGGACACCGAGGAGGTCACGCGGGTTGGCGCGCAGATCGCCATCGCGCTCCACTCGTTGCACCGGCAGCACGTCATCCACCTCGACCTCAAGCCGAGCAACGTGATGTTTCGCGACACCGGCGAGGCGGTGCTGATCGACTTCGGCTTCTCGCGCCACGATCGGCTTCCCGATCTGCTCGCCGAGCAGTTCCGGCTGCCGATGGGGACGGCCCCCTACATCTCTCCGGAGCAGGTGCTGCGCATCCGCAACGACCCGCGGAGCGACATCTTCGCCCTCGGCGCGGTGCTCTACCATCTGGTCACCGGCGAACGGGCCTTTGGCTTCCCCAACAGCATCTCCGGCCTGCGCAAGCGGCTCTACCGAGATCCGGTTCCTCCGCGGGCGCGCAACCCCAGCTGTCCGGCGTGGCTTCAAGAAATCATCCTCCGCTGTCTCGAGCCCGATCCCCGCGAGCGCTACCAGAGCGCGGCGCAGGTCCTCCTGGCCCTGCGAAATCCCGGGCAGGTCCCTCTGACCGAGCGGGCCAGGAAGCTGCGCCAGGACGGAATGCTGACCGTCGCCCGGCGATGGATGCGGACCCTCGGCGCGGCTCATGCCGACAGCTGGCAATCCACCGCGTTGCAGATCGCCCGCTCGCCGGTGGTGGTCGTGGCGCTGGACATCCTCGGAAGCACGGAGGCGCTCCTGAGCCTCATCCGGGAAACCACCGAGCGGGTGTTCAGCATGCATCCGGGCGCTCGCCTGGCCTGCGTCACCGTGTTCCGGACCTCGCGGCTAGCGGTCGACTACACCGTGGACGAGGAGGGACGGAACCTGCGCGTCCTCCGGCTGGTGGAGTTGAAGGACTGGGCTCGCCCGCTGGGTCTCGAGGATAGCCGGCTGACCTACCACGTGCTGGAAGGTCCGGACCCCGCCTCGGTCCTGGTCGACTTCGTGCGCGAGAACCACGTGGACCACGTGGTCATCGGCGCGCGCGGAGCCTCCCCGCTCCGGCGCTACCTGGGCAGCGTCTCGGCCCGGGTCGTGGCCGAGTCCCCCTGTACCGTGACCGTGGTGAAGGTCCCGCAGGCCGAGGAGGAAGACGAGGAAGACGAGGAAGAGGAGAATGAGGAGGCCGAGGCCTCTTGATCATTGCCTCCCTCGCGGGGGCGTTGCTGAACTCCGAGCCGTTCGGGGAGGAGGCTGCCTGGACCGGAGGGTCTGCGTTCGTCTCGCACGGCTGCTGCTTCTGCTGGGAGCGGCGGCCGCGCTCGCCCAGGAAGCGCCTCCGCCGGCTTCGCCGACCGTCGAGACGCTCGGTCTCCGCTGGACGTTCTCCGGCGAGCTGGTGCTCAACGCCAACTACAACAGCCACACCATGGTGGTGGGGAGCATTCCCGGCTTCGTGCAGATCCGCTCGCCGGCCACCACGTCCCAGTTCAACGTCTCGCCGGGGAACACCTTCCTCGGGGTGACCGCCACGCCGCCGAGGTTCGGACCGGTCCAGCTCCAGGCGAGGTTCGACATGGACTTCCGGAGCACCGCGCCGTACCTGAACGAGAACGCCTTCCTCCCGCTGGTGCGCAATCTGTACCTGGAGGCAACCTGGTCGCGGCTGCGCCTGCTGATCGGCCAGGCAGCGGACGTGCTGTCACCCCGGGCCTCGGCCACCCTGAACTTCTATCCGCTCTCCTTCCTCCCCGGCGACATCGGCGACTACCGACCGCAGATCCGTGCGGAGTGGCGGCAGCCGTTCTCGGACGTGTTCGAGATCGACCTTCAGACCGCGATCGCCCAGGCGGTACAGACCTTCCAGGTGAGCGACACCCTCCAGGCGAGCCAGACCGGCATGCCGGACTTCCAGGGGCACATCGGTCTCGCCTTCGGGCCGGAGCGGACGGAAGGGGGACCGCGGGTCTTCGAGTGTGGTGTCGCGGGACACGTCGGCCGGCGTCAGGTGGTGCTCCACGGCGCCGGCGCGTCCGCGCCGGCAGAGGTGCGGCAGTACAGCACGTGGTCCTTCGTCGCCGACGGATCGCTCCGGTTGGGCGAGACGACCCTCATCGAAGGCGAGTACTTCATCGGCCAGCTGGTCGGTGACTACTCGGGGGCCATCTTCCAGACGGTCGACCCGGTGAAGAGGGTTCCCATCCGGGCTCGTGGAGGCTGGGTTCAGGTGACCCAGCAGCTCGGAACGCGGTGGATACTCCACGCCGGCTTCGGCACCGACGACCCGTTCGATCAGGACCTGGCGACCGCCGAGCGAAAGACCAACACCGAGGTCTTCGGGAACGCGCTGTTCCGCATCATCGGTGGGCTCCGGGTGGGGCTGGAGCTGAGCTGGTGGGCCACCCAGTGGGTGGACAATCCCACCGCCACCGCGCTGCGCGTCGAAACCGCCGTCCTCTACGCGTTCTGACGTCCGCCCGAGGCGGGGGACGGGCCCGGGAGGTCACTTCTTGGCCTTCAGCGGGGTCGGCTCCTGCTTGCTGCTCGCCTCGATCTTCCCCGCGTAGTTTCGCCGGAGCGCCTCCTGAAGGCCGAGCGAGAACCCGTTCTCGATGACCTTCTCCAGCCGCGGGGCGAGCTGGAGCTTGGGGTCGGTCAGGTCGTCCCCGACGGCGATCGCGCCGCTCGGGCGAGTCCCCTCGGTGGGCCCGATGCTGGCGAGGGCGATCTTTCCGAAGAAGACCTTCAGCGCGCTGCCCACGTCCCCGTCCGACCGAATCTCGCTGCCCGTCAGGTCTGGGTCGACCGTGCCCGTCAGCTTTCCCGAGTTGCACCGGAAGCTCATCTTCAGCGAGTAGCTGCCGGGAGTGAGGATGACGTCCTTCTTCGGAGAGAGATAGGCGTTGAGCTGCGAAGGGTCGAAGTCCCGGGCTCCCGCGTTCCCGGCGAAGGTGAGCCGCTCCGCCCAGGGCTCGGCGCTGACCGCGAACCACACCGTCCCCTTGCGGTCGATCCTGCCCCGGGCGGCGAGCACCATCGGCCGGTCCACCAGGCCAGGCCGTGAGCCTAGGTTCTCCAGGGTGGCCTCGATGTCGTGGGCCCAGACCGTCGGCCATCCCTCCTTGCGGACCCAGGCATAGAGGACCTCCGAATCGCGAAGCTGCGCGCGCTCGACCACCGCCCGGACGGGGACCAACTCGAAGAGGGAGGGAAGGGGGGTGTCCGGCCCCGGCTTGGGCTCCTCGAGCACGGCCTTCACGCGGTCGCCGTCGACACTGGCGGCGAGCACGCCGCGCAGGAGGGGCGCCCAGCGCAGGGTGGCGGTGAGCCGCTCGGCGTAGAGGGTCGGTTCCTTCAGCAGCGCGTCCTTCCGGATGATCTTCAGCCGGGTGATGGTGTAGCGGAGCGGGAACAGCGAGACCTGCACGTCCTGGAACTCGCCCCGCGCATCCTTCATCCCTGCGAGGGCCTCGCGCGTCTTGCTCCGCGCCAGCGGGGGGAGGGCGATCGCCGCCACGAGCAACACCACCGCGACCACGCCCAGGAGGACGAGGAGCAGCGTTCGCAGAACCCGTCCTGGACTCCGGTGAGTCACCGCGGCGGAAGATGTGCGTCGTCCCTCAGTTCCACAAGGCGCGGAGCGCGCCGCGGACCTCGGGGAGCAGGAAGGCGTCCTCGGCGGGCAGGGCCGGCCGGGGGGCCTCCGGGAATGCGGTTCGCAAGTCGAAGGCGGAGGCCACCTCGGGCGGAAGGAACCGGGTGAGCTGGGCGAAGGCGTACCGGCCGCCGGCGCCCGCCGGGCGGTCGAACCAGCGGAGTGGAAAAGTGACCGAGAGGTGACGCTTCGCCCGGGAGAGCGCGACGTAGAAGAGGCGCAGCTCCTCGTCGATCTCCTCGGGGCTGCCGGTGGTCAGGTCGGAAGGGATGTTCCCGTCGGCAGCGTGGATCACGTGGACCGCGTCGAACTCGAGGCCCTTGGCGGAGTGGATGGTGCTGAGGATCAGGTGATCCTCGTCGAGCGAGGGAGGGCCCGCGAGGTCCTGCGTGGAGCGAGGTGGCTCGAGGGTGAGCTCTCCGAGGAAGGCGCCCCGATCCGCGAAGCTCGCGGCGAGCTGCTCGAGCTGCTCGAGGTCCCGGAGGCGGGCGGGCACGTGGTCGTAACGCACCTCGCAGAGCGGGGCGTAGAAGGCGCGGATCCGGTGGAGCTGCGCGGGAAGGGTGGGGGGCGTCGGCGCGGCCAGCTCGCGGCAGAGCGCGACCAGTGCCGTCCAGTGGAGACGCGCCGGAGACGGTACCCGCGCTCCCTCCTCCCAGCTCCCGAAGCTCCCGGTGCGCTGGACCGGCTCGAGCAGCGTGCGCGCCGTCCGTGCGCCGACGCCGGGGAGCAATCCGAGCACGCGCGTGCCGGCCAGAAGATCGCGCGGGTTCTCCACGAGCCGGAGGAAGGCCAGCAGATCTCGCACGTGGGCCGTCTCCACGAAGCGCAGCCCGCCGTACTTGTGAAAGGGGATGCCGCGGCGACCGAGCTCCACCTCGAGGTGGAGGCTGTGGTGCGACGCACGGAAGAGGACCGCCTGACGCCGGAGGTCCACTCCTCGCTCGCGGCGCTCGAGGATGCGGGCGAGCACGTATTCTGTTTGCTCCGTCTCGTCGGCGCAGGTGACCAGCTCCGGGCGCTCTCCGGAGGGCACGCCCGACCAGAGGTCCTTCGGGTGCCGCTCGCGGGCCTGGGCGATGACCCGGTTGGTGGCCAGGAGCAGCTCGGGGGTGCTCCGGTAGTTCTCGGCGAGGACCACCGTTCGAGCTCCCTGGTGACGGGAGGAAAAATCGAGGATGTTCCGCACCGTCGCCGCGCGAAAGCCGTAGATGGCCTGGGCGTCGTCGCCCACCACGGTGAGGCCTCGGCCGCCCGGGCAGAGCCGGTCCAGCAGCTCCGCCTGGAGCGCGTTGGTGTCCTGGTACTCGTCCACCAGGACGTGGTCGAATTGCGCCCGCACCGCCGCGCCCCCGCTCTCCGTCCCGAGCAGCGCGTGGAAGAAGAGGAGCAGGTCGTCGTAGTCCAGCACCCGCTGCTCCGCCTTCCGGTCCACGTAGGTGCGGAAGAGGAGCTTCAGCCCGTCGACCTGCTCGGTGCACCAGGGAAAGGCACGGGCCAGGACACCGTCCAGCGGGGCGCGGGCATTGACGCACCGGCTGTAGATGTCGAGGCAGGTAGCCTTGCGCGGGAAGCGCCGCTTTCCCCGCCCCAGCTCGAGCTCGGCCCGGAGCACCTCCAGGAGGTCCTCCGAGTCGCCCCGGTCGTGAATGGTGAAGCCCGGGTGGAGGCCGATCCGTTCCCCGTGGTGGCGCAGTAGCCGGGTGGCGACGGAGTGGAAGGTCCCGCCCCACACTCGCGAGGACGCGGGCCGGTCCAGGGCAGCGCGGCCGAGGAGCGCGTCCACCCGGCGGAGGAGCTCGGCGGCGGCCCGGCGGGCGAAGGTGAGGAGGAGGATGCGCTCCGGCCCCACGCCCCGGGCGATGAGCTGCGCCACCCGGTGGGCGAGCGTGGTGGTCTTCCCCGTCCCGGCACCGGCGACGATCAGCAGCGGACCGTCTCCGTGGAGCGCCGCCTCGCGCTGCGCCTCGTTGAGCCCCTCGAGCATCCCGCGGCCGAAGGCTAGTCGGCCTTTGGGGTGCTGCTCAAGTGTTCAGCATCGGCCCCGTCGGTCGTTCCGCGGCAAGGCGCTTTGCGTTAAGGGGCCACGCCTCTGAGGAGGGGTTCATCGTGATTCGACCGTTGCTGGCCGGGCTCTGCGCCGTGCTCATCGCGGGGCCGGCGCTGGCCCAGGACACCACCGTCGCGCCGACCTTCGCTTACGCGGACAAGCCGAAGGATGAGGCCAAGAAGACCGGGTGGCAGGTGGAGGCGAAGGCGGGACTGCTCTGGCTGGCCGGAAACTCGGACTCGACGAGCCTCAGCGCGGGGCTGAAGATCACCCGGGACGCGGACTGGCAGAGGTACTCGCTCACCGCCAACTACGCCTACGCCAAGTCCCGCATCTATCTCGCCCCGCCACCGCCAGCGGGGTCGCCTCCCGGCACCTTGCCGGTGGTCACCAGCTTCGACCAGTTGATCGAGACCGAGTCGGTGACTGCGCGGCTGTGGAACGTCACCCCGCGCTTCGATCAGTGGATCATCCACCGGGGGGCCCCGGGAGACACCTCGGTGTACGTCCTGGGCAACATCGCTTCCGACTTCGCGGCGGGGAAGAAGCTCTTCGGCGGCGGACAGGTCGGCCTGAGCACGCTGCTGGTCAAGGCCGGTGCCCACAGCCTCACCGGCGAGATCGGTTACGATTACACCTACCTGCAGCCCTACGACACCCCCGGGAACGCCGCGGTGGGGTACTCGATCCATTCCCTTCGAGCGGCACTGGCGTACATCTGGCAGATCTCGAAGACGACCAAGCTCAATGCCGGGGTCGAGTACCTGATCAACCTCAACCGCGAGGACAACGCTCCCAACGCGGATCCCGGCGAGAACGGCGTCCCCGCCTTTCAGGACCATCGTCTGAACACCCTGGTCGGCCTCACCACGCAGGTCTACGATCGCCTCTCGCTGAACGTGAGCTGGACCGGACGGTACGATGCCAAGCCACAGCTCTCGCAGCTGCCGACCGGGGTGAGCCCGGACTCGAAGATCTTCCTGAGAACCTTCGACAGCATCACCCAGGTCCAGCTGGTCTACACCTTCGGCTGAGCCAGGTGCTTTGCCTGGCTCGCGGCGCGGCGCGACACTGCCGCCGCCATGAGCCTCCGCACCGAGCAGCAGGACAGCCTTCTCGTCGTCACCCTGGACCGGCCGGAGCGCCGGAACGCCGTGGACGCCGCCACCGCCGCGGCGCTCGCCTCGGCGTTCCGGGAGCTCGACCGCAATCCCTCGCTGTCGGTGGGCATCCTCACCGGCGCGGGCGGGCACTTCTGCGGCGGGGCGGATCTCAAGGCCATCGCCGAGGGCGAGCTCCGCATGGTGGGCCCCGAGGGCGACGGGCCGATGGGGCCCACCCGGATGCGGCTCACCAAGCCGGTCATCGCCGCCATCGAGGGCTACGCAGTCGCGGGCGGCCTGGAGCTGGCGCTGTGGTGCGACCTGCGAGTGGCCTCCGAGGAAGCGATCCTCGGCGTGTTCTGCCGGAGGTTCGGCGTACCGCTGGTCGACCTCGGGACGGTGAGGCTGCCGCAGATCGTCGGTCTCGGCCGGGCAATGGACCTGGTCCTCACCGGTCGGCCGGTCAAGGCGCAGGAGGCCTGGACCATGGGGCTCGTCAACCGGGTCGTCCCCGAGGGCCAGGCGCTCCGAGCGGCGCTCGAGCTCGCCCGCGAGCTGGCGGCCCTCCCGCAGACCTGCATGCGCAACGACCGGCTGTCGATGCTCGAATCGCTGGAGCTGGATGCACGAGGCGCCATGGAGAACGAGGCGCGACGGGGTCTGGACACGCTCGCCTCGGGCGAGACGTCCGCCGGCGCTTCACGGTTCCGCGGCGGGGAGGGCCGTCACGGACGCTGAATACCGGCCCATTCCTGAGCCACGGGGTTGACGCCGGGCTCGTGCGGTCCGACCGTCCGGTGACAAGGAGACTCCCGCGATGGACGTTCAGCATGACCCCAACCGCCGCCGCTTCTTCCTGGACGTGACAGGCGGAACCGCCGAGCTCGGCTATCGCCCCATCGACACGCGCACCATCGACCTCGTGCATACGGAGGTCCCCGACGCCGCGGCAGGGCAGGGAATCGGTGGGAAGCTGGCCAAGGCCGCCTTCGCCTGGGCCCGCGAGAACGGGATGAAGCTGGTGGTGACCTGTCCGTTCGTGGCGAAGTGGCTCGAGCGCCACCCCGAGGAGCGGGATCTGCTAAGCCCCCGACCCGACGGCGGTTGACCGCCGGTCGACCCGGGGCCGACACGCCGGGTGGGAGGAGACATGCGCTTTCTCCTGCACCTGGTGGTGACGGCCGTCGCCTTCTGGGTCGCCACCCGGCTGGTGAGCGGGCTCAGCTACGAGGGGCCGCTTCCGGGGCTGCTGCTGGTCGCGCTCCTGTTCGGGCTGGTGAACGCGGTGCTGGGAAGCGTCCTCCGATTGCTGGCGCTGCCGGTGACACTTCTGACTCTCGGGCTCTTCGCCCTGGTCATCAACGCCATCCTCTTGTGGGTGACGGGTGCGGTGGCGAGCTCGCTGGGGCTCGGGCTGCGGGTCGAGGGTTTCGTTCCCGCGTTTCTCGGCGCCCTGGTCATCGGGTTGACGCGAGTGGTGCTCAATGCGGTGGTGGACGGCCGTGACCGTCGCTAAGGTCCGTTGCATGCGCCGCGCCGTCGTCCCCTCCCTGCTCGTGGTCATCGCCGGTCTGCTCGCGGGCTGTGCGCACGACGAGGCCCTTCCGCCTCCGGACGTGCTTCCCCCCGAGGCGCAGGCGATGCCAGAGAGCGGGCGCTTCGTGCTCACCGGGATCCGCGAGCCCATCGTGGCCCTCATCACCGCGAACGGGATCCAGGGGGCCCAGGTGAACCTCGGCCGCTACCCGGCCCAGAACGGACCCACGGGCTGGCGCGGGACGGCGTTCCGTCACGACGTCAACCTGACGGTCACCTCGGATGGGGCAGAGGGAGTCGTCGGGAGGACGCCCTTCAACCTGAGGGTGACCCCGGGCCCGGACGGGATGGTGGTGAACGGCCTGATCGGCGGCACGCCCTCGACCGTGACCATCAGCAAGTCGCGGATCAACGGCGGCTTCGGCAAGTGCGGTTACGACCTCCGCTTCCAGGGCCAGGCCTACGTGGGCCCGCGGAGCTGCGGAGGCAATCCCATCCAGGTCGGCGTGACCTTGCCCACCATCCTCACCACCTGGTCGGACGCGGAGGTGGCGGTCGCACTGTCCCTGCTGATGTCCGGCGGCCGCTGACCGGCCGGAGCAGACTTCTCACCTTCCCGCGCCAGCTCACAGTGCAGCGCGGGTGAGCGTGATGTCCGCCTGCTTCCACGCCTCCTCGAACTTCTTCCGCGTGGCGGCGGCCTCGTCCTTCTTTCCCTGCGCCGCGAGCGAGGCCGTGAGCCCGTAGAGCGCCCATCCGTTGCCCGGGTTGCGCTTCAGGTCCTCGCGGAACACCGCTTCGGCCTCCCTCGGCTTCCGGGCGTCCAGCAGGGCCGCGCCGAGGTAGTGGCGCATCGGATAGAACCAGTCGGCTGGCTCGTTGTAGGCGAACCCGTCCTCCTGGGTCACTGCCCGCTGCCACGCGGCGAGCGCCGGCTTCCACTTCCGGGATCGCTCGGCGACCCGGGCCTCGATGGCGTCCGCGCCCAGCCGGCACATCGCCGAGGCGGGGTTCTGGCCGGCCAGTACCTCGGGCGGGATCTTCGTCGCCAGAGCGCGCAGCTCGCGCATCGTCGCCAGGGCCTCGGTCGACTTCCCGGTGGAGGCCAGGGCCATCCCGCGGGCGTGGAGCCAGAGCCCGGTGAGCGTGGGGTACTTCTCGGGTGGACGGGGCTCGGCCAGGATCTCCTTCCACTTCCCGAACCGCACCATGACCAGCAGGTGCTCGGCGGCGAAGAAGTCCATCCCCGGCATCATGTCCAGCATCCCCGGCGGGATCGCCTTGGTGGCCTCTCGCGCAGCCCGGAGCGACTCCTCCGAGCGCCCGAGCATCGAGGCCGAATAGGCGAGGAAGCCGTGATTGTGTCCGAGGTACATCGGGTAGTAACCGGGCGCCCGAGTCCTGGAGAGGTAGGCCTCGTCGGCCCGTACTGCGCGGCGGTTCGCCTCGGATGCATCGGCGTACCGGCCGACCCGCTGGAAGATGTGGGCCGGCATGTGGACGATGTGCCCTGCGCCAGGCATCTGAGCGGCGAGCCGCTCCGCGGAGGGCACTGCCTGCTCGGGCTTCGCGGAGGCCTCCACCGCGTGGATGTAGTAGTGGTTCGCGCCGGGGTGCGCGGTGTTGCGCGCCAGCACCTTCTCCAGGGTGGTGACGATCTCCTCGGTTCCCGGTGCCGCCTTCCCCTCCAGGGTCCAGAGGTGCCACGGGTTCACGTCCATCAGCGACTCGGCGAAGATGACCTGCACGTCGTCGTCCTCCGCGAACGTCCGGGCGACCTCGCGCATCGCCGCGGCGAACGCCTCGTTGAGGGGTTGCTGCGCCGGTGGGTCCAGCGGCTGTGCGCCCTTGTGGCGTGAGACCAGCGCCGTGATCAGCGCCTGCTCCACGGGTCGGGCACGGGCGGAGCGCTCGCGGGCGGCCTGCAGCGCGTCCCAGGCCGCTTGCGCCCGGTCCGGGAGCATGGGGACGTTGTAGTTGGGGCCCAGCGTCCAGGCCACGCCCCAGAAGCATGGCGCGCAGCCCGGGTCGAGCTCCGCCGCGCGAGCGAAGGAACGAGTCGCCTCGTCGTGGTTGAAGCCGTAGGCCAGGCGCAGCCCCTGGTCGAAGTAGCGCTGTGCCTCGGGGGACGCGGTCCCCACCGGGCGAGTGTGGGTCCCCAGGTCGTCGAACAGCTGCGCTCCCTGGGCGATGGCGACGACGGAGGCCGGGACTGCAGGCGCCGGCGGGGCTTTCGCCGCTGCGCTGGCGGCGGCCTGGGGAGGCGGCGACGAGGAACCTCCGGCACAGGCGACGGCGAGGACCAGCAGCGTGCAGAGCGAGCGCACCGAGAGACCTCCGGCGTGAAGAGGGGCCGCCATGCTACGGCAGGTCGGCTCTCCCGATGCGTCGATCAGTAGGGCCGCTGGCCCACCCAGTTCCCGGGGGGGCTGTAGTCACAGACCCAGAAGTCCCAGGTGGGAACGCCGTTGAATGGCGAGTTGGTGGTGCAGCGCGCATAGGCGCACCCGAGGAGGGTGCTGTCCCGCCAGACGATCTGCGTGTAGTGGCCGCAGGCCTTGCCCTGCGCGCAGGTATTCGAGGCGTAGTCGTAGTCCGCCGCTTCCGAGGCCCAGGCCTGCACCACCTCGGCGACGCTGGGCCAGTGCCCCGGCGAGCTCGCGGCGATGTTCTCCCCGAGGTTCCCCCGGCCCGCGTTGTGCTGGTACACGCAGTGCGCTGCCCACTGGGCCGCGACTGCCTCCACCTCGGCGGACCACTGC
>Ga0207679_10000405_pt1 | contig 30885 bp, 37 predicted proteins | sample KBSC73metaG_FD_184320 | JGI IMG/M metagenome (GOLD analysis project Ga0207679, IMG submission 184320) | Corn rhizosphere microbial communities from Kellogg Biological Station, Michigan, USA - KBS C7-3 metaG (SPAdes) (version 2) | ecosystem: Host-associated > Plants > Roots > Rhizosphere > Soil ... | reverse complement strand
CGTCGACATTGACCGGCACGGTGTCTTTCGTCAATGCCTGCTCGGCATTGAATCCGGTCGTTTGAATGCGCTCGTCAATCACAGCGGTGACGCTGTCGACGATCGGCAGGATCATGAACAACCCGGGCCCTTTCACGCTTTGCAGCTTGCCTGCGCGCAGGATGACGAACTTCTGCCAGGCGTTTGCCATCTTGAGTGTCGATGCAACGAGGATTGCCGCAACCCAAAACACGGGCGCCAGCAGAACCGAGCCGAACATACCGGCGGCGGCCCCCACAGCCAAGAGAAGGACAACGATGAATGCGGTGATGGGATTCATATGGCGCCTCGCCAGCAAGTGGTACTGCAAACCATGAGGGACGGGGTCAGGGTTCTGGAGACGGTCGCTCGAACTGTCTGCGTGACGTCTTTACCCGAAGACGTGTGACCGGATGTCGTGTTCAAAATCGACTGTCCAGTCCGGGCCATGAGCACCGTCGTATTCCCGCATGGTCTTGCCCATCCGGACGATGACGCTACGGTCCAGCGCCTCGGAAGGGGCGCCACTTGAGAAGTGTTCCGTGGATGACACCTCAAAGCCGTCGGGCGCGAGGCCGTGGCGCAAGCACACCTCGCGAAACGCGTCGCGCTCCATGTCTGGGAACTGGAGAATGGTTTGATCGAGCATCACGTTGGCCTCTTTCTCGTAGTGCGCCGCCGCCTGTGCATGAGGTGCCGTGGGGCGTAACGGATCGTCGGCTTTAGAGTCGCCCCATGAACAAGAGCACGAGAACGATGAGCAGACCCACGCCGAGCGCACCGCTTGGCGCGTAGCCCCACCCGTTGCTGTAGGACCACCTTGGGAATGCCCCAACCAGTAAAACGGCTAAGACAATGAGAAGTACGAGTCCGAGAGACATGATGTCCTCCTTGTTTTGTAGATTCCCCCCACTCCGTGTGCACGAGCCAGGCAAGAAGCGCTCCACGGTTGTTTCATCATGAGGGTGACGCTCAAGGTTTCCCGGGCATAGTCCGAGCGATTTGAGCGTTCCTCATTGTCTTGAAGAATAGAGTAGTGCGGGCCTGAAAACGGTTCGGTAGCGTACGCACCAGCATGTGGAATGCGTGTCTCGTGCGGGGCGCAAAGCGGCGATCGCCCCTCGTGAGCGGGGCCTGCCAATAACGGCTTCGTTAGCGGTGCTCACGGTCTCTATCACCGTGGTCGCTCTCGTAGCCGCCCTGGCGATGACCTTCGTAACCGCCACGATGATCACGTTCATACCCACCTTGCCGGCCATCGTTGTAGCCGTCGTCAGGAACCCACAGGCAACCGGCCAGCGAGGCCATCCATATCCCCAGGACCGTATAGATAAGGGCGCGCATGGCGGCCTCCTCGCGACTGCACTAAAGAGATTTGAGTTTGGTGACTTTCGTGCCCTCGAGCGTCACGCCTGCCATCAACCCACTGTTAGTGAGAACGAATGCCTCGATCGGCCCCGTCGCGGTCGAACTGTCGATGTTGCCGTTGGCACCCACTTTCAGGACGGCAACCGATGCGTCACCGCCTACAGACCATCCCTCGCTATTGCGAAATCGGTCCAGCGCCTCCTGTGTCATGAAGAGGAAGATGATTGCTTTCGATTGGGCGCCAATCTGCAACCCAATCGATGCCGTTGTCGTGCTGTAGTACCCGGTCGTCCCCCCACCCACGCGTAGTTCCCCCTCACCATACTGGCCGCCTATGCCGAATCCGGCGGCAATGACCGAAGGGAACACCAGTACACCACGGGCCTTGCCGACCAGTTCGCGCGACCCGCTGGCGGCAGTATAGAGACGCGCAAGCGTCGAGTCGGCGGCTGTATCAATCGCGTGTCGCTTGTCGACTTGATGGGCGGCCGAGTCAGACGTTCCGGTCGTTGTGCAGCCGGGAGCCATGAGTCCGAGGACTGCGGCAAGAGCCATCGCCGTCATTGTTAGGAAACGTTTTTCTCGCATCTTTGCCTCCATCGTGGAAGAGCCATCTTGAGCGTATGTCAATGCGGAGTGCGTTACGGTACGACAGCGTACGAAGATGCAGGGCCTGGTGAAAAGAGCCAGGGATGGCGATTCGCTGCGCGCGGGCGGAATCCGGTCCATCGCAGCTTGCGACGCGGTTCAGCCAATTTGCGTGGGTGATTGCGCCGCCCCTCTCGAGTTAGTCCACTACCGTACAGACGGCACTGCGTCTGCGGAGACATCATGCGGTTTCGTTGGGCAAGGTCTTGTTTTGGTATGCGCATCGCCGGGTAATGAAGTGGAAGTGGTCCGAGCGCGGCGCGTCAAGGCACGGCATCCCCCACGACCAACTGAGCGCCGAAAGCGCAGGAGCATTGCCATGAACAAGGATCAAGTGAAGGGCCGTCTTGAGGAAGCGAAGGGCAAGTTGACTGAAGCCGTTGGCAAGGTCACCGGAAAGGACGCCACGGCAGCGAAAGGAAAGGTCGAACAGATTGCCGGTAAGGCGCAGGCCGCGTATGGCGATGCCAAGGAAGCGTTCAAGAAGCAGCCGAAGCCTTGATGCCCGCGACCTGCGCAGCGCGTCAATGCAACACGGGAGCGATCATGCACAAAGTCACTACCACCGCACAGCACAGAAAGTCGGAGCCTGCTGCTTGCGGATGCATACCTGCCGCGGATGAAGGGCACACCTATCAATCCGCTGTGGACGCATCGCTTGAGATGACCTTTCCGGCGAGCGACCCAATCTCGCCGGGTGCGGCCATGTATGCGGAGCGTCAGCTCAGTACCTCGCTCGACAAGACAGATTGGAGCCTGGCTGTCGGTAGCAAGAGGCAGGCTTCCCGCGTCGAGCCCACTCCACGGCACAAGGGGAAACGCCGTGCGCATTGACGTATCCCCCCGCCGGCGCAGTCGCCGGTTCAATGGCTAATCACCTTATCTGGAGTCACACCATGAACATCAACGAATTGGACCACCAAAGCAGCGGACCGCGCGCTGCCATCGTCGGCAACGGTCAGCTGAAGGGCGCCGGCCCCGGCCCCGTCATCATGGCTGCCGACACACTCAACGGCGATCCGGTTCTTGGCCCGAGCGGTGAGAAGCTCGGCAAGATCGATCACATCATGCTGGATGTTCCCCGCGGGCAAATCGCCTATGCGGTGCTGTCATTCGGCGGTTTTCTAGGTGTCGGCACGAAGCTGTTCGCCGTGCCATGGTCTGCTCTGACGCTCGACACTGTACGCAAGAGCTTCGTGCTGGGCATCGACAAGAAGCAGTTGGAAGCCGCGCCGGGTTTTGATCAGAATCACTGGCCTAGCATGGCGGATACGCAATGGGCCACCAGCATCCATCAGTACTATGGCACGCCCCCGTACTGGGAGGGGAGCCGGAAAGAGGCCAAACTGGATTCCTGATGGGGTAGGCGTATGCCTGGTTAGAGCGCTTCGAGGTCTGGAAGCAGGCGATCGAACTCGCGCTTGACCACGGCATAGCATTCGCAGACGCGACGCTCGAGGCCGGGGCGGTCGAGGACTTCGATGGTTCCGTGGCTGTAACGGATCAATCCGGCGGTCTGCAGCTTCAACGCGGCTTCGGTGACACCGGACCTGCGCACCCCCAGCATGTTGGCAATCAGCTCCTGGGTCATGCGCAGCTCGTTGGAGGGCAGGCGGTCCAGGCTCAGGAGGAGCCAGCGACACAACTGCTGGTCGATCGAGTGGTGCCGGTTGCAGACGGCGGTCTGGGCCATCTGGGTAATGAGCGCCTGGGTGTAGCGCAACAACAGACGCTGCATGGCCCCGGCGCGGGCGAACTCTTGCTTGAGAATGCGGGCACTGAGGCGGTAAGCGCCGCCCGCACTCTGAACCACGGCACGGCTGGGGGTGGTTTCTCCGCCCATGAAGATGGCGATGCCGACCAAGCCCTCGTTGCCGACGATCGCGATCTCGCCCGAAGAGCCGTCTTCCATGACATAGAGTAGGGAGACGATGGACGTGACGGGAAAGTAGACGAATTCGGGGCGGTCGCCCGATTCATAAACGACGTGCCCGAGCGGCATGTCGACCCAGACAAGCTGCGGCGCGATGCTCTCCCATTCCGCTGGCGGCAGCACGGACAGCAGATGGTTCAGCTTCGGATTCGGTGGAGCCGTCATGGTCGCCTCCCTTCTAGTGGTGGTGTGGTATCCCAGTCGTCATTCCCGCGGCGCTGCTGGGCATGGCGGCGTCCGTGCATCAGCGTATCTCGTGGCCCAGGCCCTGCGCTGCCCAGGCGCGCGACAGCACAATCTTGAGCGCGGCGATGACGGGCACCGACAGGAAAATGCCTGCGACGCCGCCCAACTGCTCGCCTGCAAGCAACCCCACGATGACGAGGAGCGGACTGACCTTGACCCCTTCGCTCATCAGGTAGGGATTCAGCACGTAGTCCTGGAACAGACGGTAGACCACGATAAACCCGATCAGCCAGAATCAAGGCGCTGGGGCCTTTCCAGCGATTGCTCATCAGACGAAAGCGTCCATAAATCAGTATGGGGTCGCGCCCTTCGCCATCGATGGCACTGCATTTGCAGAAACAGCAGGGCCACTTCGAGCTGCCGCGAACGCCGGATGCCGCCTCGCACGGTTGCAAGGGTATACCGCTTATCTTTGATGGTGAAGTGTATGGTCAAGCCGCCCTCTGGGGAGGGCTAGATGTCGACCTCATAGCTACACTGCAGTACGCCAATCACACGGCTTAGTTCGGGTACGGCAATGAGTATCTCGCCGGACTGGATAGGGATCGGTGGCATCGCGGGTACCTCCAGTCGAATAATGTTAGCAAACGCTTCGCCTGAAGCAATGTGATGGAAATCCTTTGCGGGGAGTTGCTCGTTTGTTAGCTTCCTCGCCCTTTGGTTCTCAGGGAAGGTATATTCAACCCACGCCCAAAATCGCTATTGAAATATTCGGCGGTACGTGACAGTACGTTCCCTAATCAATGGCCTAATCCAAGCGTATTTGTGTCTACGGACCAATCCACCATGCGATAACAGGCGCGTTCTTGAGGGCAGAAACGGACGATAATGTAGAGCAATGAAGCGTGCCTTCGGTCATTCGTCCGAGGTGTCGTTTATCCTGCCAGATATACCTCAGACGGGCGCCGGATCGCCTACGATGAAATGCCCGCAAGCAATGCGGGCGGCAACGTCGTTGGCGTGAAGATGCGCGGCCAGCGTGTCCGCGTTGCGGTTGTTTTGCGCGGAGGCGATGCCGGTCCCGTGGTGGTCCACCAGGCTGTGGACATCCGCTGGCGCGGCCCATGTGGATAGCCTGATGGACAACCCGATGGACAGGCTGCGCCTGCCCACAGGTTGCCCACGAGGCTACCCACACTTGCCCACAGCAGCACCGGTGTGCGAGCCCACGTCACGAGCAATGTTTGATATTTTTAACCCCATTTCGAACCCCACCTGCGAGTGCTCGCGCCATGGCAATCTCTGCGGGTCCGCACGGACCTTGCACAGCGATGATTCGGGGCAATCCTCTCCGAGCGTCATCTCCCATGCCGAATCGCGTCGCCCCTCCCTCAGCGAGCCCAGTTCCACCGTGACGCTGCGCCGCCGCGCTGAGGCGATTACGTGGGTTCGGCTGCAGATCGCGCGCTACGGGCTGACGTATGCCGACCTGGCGGCGGCAGGCGCGTTCCCATCGCGGCAGCGAAACCAGCTGAAGGTGCGCTATCGCACCGCGGATGGCCAGACCTGGGACGGGGAGGGCGATATGCCCGACTGGCTCAAGCGGGCCGTCAATGCCGGCCAAAGTGCGGAGCATTTCCGGGCCGATACCTGAGTCATTGCCGGGTGCAGGGCGCCGGCTTGAACCGTCTTACCAAAGGTGCAGACGTGTTCAAGGCTGCGCCTTTTTCTTTGTGGCCATCGCGCGTTGACGTGGGCAGCTCTCTCGCCGTCCTCCTGTTGTACGGGATCTGCATCGAACTATTTCAATTTGATGTCATTTTGATGACAACTACGGCGATTTTCGGATTAAGCACTGTCTAGGCCAAAGATCACTCTTTCTAGTGATGTATGAAGGATTTGTGAAAGTTATGCTGGGGTAAAAGACAACAAGCGGGGTCTACGTGTTGATGGGCGCCGCATCAATCGGGTTCGTTATGAAATTCGCCATCCTCACCAGCAATCCTTCGAGCTTTGCGTACGTTGCGGCTTGCCTGCCAGCGGACGTGACGTGCGTGCGATTTGACGACGCTTTGGCGCTGTTGCGCGCCCGGCGCACCGAGGCCTTCGACTTGCTGATGATCGATGCACAGCTGTTCAGCACGGCCGGCCAGCTGGTTCTGTCCTGGCGTGACTGCAATGCCGACTTGCGCTGGCCAACGCTGGTGTTCGGCACCTTCACCGAACGCGCGGAAATGCTGCGTGTTTTTGACAGCGCTGTCGAAGACGTGATCACCGGCCACTTCACCGCAGAGGAGTTGAATGCCCGCGTTCAGCGCGTTCAGCGCAGCGCGGAACGCGGGACGCAGCAGGCCGAGTCCGCTACCCGTACCGTGGTCGGGCCGTACAGTCTGTGCCGGCTCACTCGGACGGTGACGTTACGCGGCACGCCCATCCGCTTGACCGCCCGCGAATTTGCCACGGCCTGGCTTTTGTTCTCGTCCCCTGGGGCGTTTCTGTCACGCCAGCAGATCGCTTCTGCAGTCTGGGGAACGGAGGCCAGTGTTGCCGAACGCTCGATCGAGCAGCACATCTACAAGCTGCGCAAGAAGCTGGGCTTCGGAGAGGCGACCGGAGTGGAGCTCAAGACGGTCTACTCGCGCGGCTATCAGTTGACTGTCCAGCAGATGAGCGAGCAATCGCGCAGTGCCGCCCCGCAACTCATGCTGGCGGCTTGACGCCGATCGCCGTCGCGCCAGGCACCTTGGCGTTCCTGACAGACGCGTGCGCGAGTCAGGTGTCCTTGCTACCGGACACGGGCTCCATGTCGAAATGCGCTGCCGCGTAGCTCGCATTACAACTCCACACCTCGGTGCCGTCGCGGTAGAAGATGCACCATCGACCGTCGCTCACGCAGAGTGCTTCAGTGAAAGCACGGCTGTGTTCGTTCATTGCGGCATGGACCATTTCCACTTCACGGCAAGTGGCTCGATAGGTGCCGGCGGCGAGTGGCGGGGGATATTCGGGCCTGCGTCTCACCATGCCCTGCATTCCTCGTACATCTGTTTCTCAAGAACCTGTATTGACCGAGCGCTGACGATATCACGCATATCGGTGCGGGCGTTCGCCTGCCCCCTAGCAGGAGAAGGGTAGGGAGCCTGTGGCCATCCGCTTCTCAGTCAGAGTTTGAGAAGCACACGCCATCGACAGGGAGCGGCGCGAGTGGCTGCTGAAGCTTTCCGCGCATTTGGAGAGGTGCGCGGCGCTGCCGAGCCGCTAGGCGCGGCGACTGGTGTTCTTCGGGGGCAGCAGGTCTGAAATCGGGCGACCCTCTGCCTACTCCTGCACCTCACGCAAAAGAGCCAGCCAACGCGACGCGCGGAGATCTTGCGCGGCTTGGGAAAGGCGTCTTCGCGCACCAGTTGCTGGACGCTCGTCTCAGAGAGGGATATCGCGGCCGCAACAGAATGAAGATCAAGATAGTTGATGGGTCTCATCGTTCGAGGCCCTCCGCCCGCATGAATGGCTCGGCAGCGAGCGTGCCGTACAGGTGCTGAGCTTGCCCAGCGGCATCCGTCATCACCTCATCGCTCGACCTCACTTGCGCATCGGCAAACGCTCCAAGGTCAGCGATGGTCTTGAGTAGCGCAGTCCGGTACTGCCCCATCGTTTGGAACATAGCTGCGAAGGCGTCATCTGCGACTAGTGTGCGCAGCTTGGCGAGCTTCGTTGAACCGGTCGGGAGATTGAACGCGCGTTCCTTCGGGATATCTACGGGCAACATCACAACGCCCCCCGCTTCGGCCGAACAGCGCCGTTGATCTTCTGCATACCCATCCGGCGCCCATCGCGGCGCGCGGCCTGCATGATTTCCTGACACGAGCGGTGCGTCTTGACGGCGCCGTCGAGATCTCGCGCGCAGGGGATGCTGACGCTTTCCCATACGACGACGCCTTTGATGCGCAGGCTGTAGCTGCAATGCAGCGAGCCGGGCAGGGGGCGGCGTTGCACGTCGTGCTTGCCGATGCGGATGGTGGCGGGGGTACGGTTCACTATGCGATGCATGGTTGGTCTCCGTTGCGGCTGGTCAGTCGTCGAAGTCGCCTGCAGCCAGTTTCTTGAGGTCGACCCACACGCGGCGGGTCGTGCGAATGCGCGGATGGGTGCGGGCGTGCGCGGATGCCTCGATGGCGGTGCGGACTGGGCCGGCGGCCAAGGCCTGCGCGTCGGTGCAGATGAGGCGGAGCTTGTTGCGCTCGGCGAGCACGGCCGCGTCTGCGATGGGGCGCGGAGGCATGTCAGCCTCCGAGCACCATTGCGGCATCGGGTGCGATGGCGCCGGCGAGGCCGAACGCGAAGAGCACTACGGCGAGGCCGAGGGCGGGGTGGTGGCTGAAGTAGCCGGACGCGAGGCGGTGGAGGGCGGAACGGCGCATCGTGTCCTCCTCATGCCTGGCGCTGGGCGACGGGCGTGGGCTCTGTCTCGGAAGTTTCGTCGAGATGGAGGATGAATGCGTGGAGCAGCAATACGGACGTCAGTGTGACTAATCGTATAGATTATTACGGTCGTAGGAATCCAAACTTCTTTCGCATTGCTATAGCTGGGCCGTACCCTTGATTTGCTGAATCATTGGCCCACGCGAGCGCATGATCGATCCATTCCGGTCGATCTGCTCTGATGTTCTTATCTATATAAGAAAGGGTAGCGGAGTCAATCGGATGCTTATCAAATATCGAATCGATAATCAGTTTCGCAAGAAAATACTCTGATTCCATGTCCCCGCCCTTTGCCAGAGTCCCTAGTTCCTGTATTGCCAATGGGTAGGCTCTTGCCACGGCAAGGCAATTCTGAGGGCGCTGGAAGCCAGCCGCCTGCGGGCCAAAACAGTCTTTCTGCTTACCAATCAGGTTGGATAAAGCTAGGCCTTTCCGCTTATCGAGCAGGGCATCGCTTACCAATTGTTTTGATGCATCTACGTCTGGCTGCGCGTCAGCGCTCTGCTGATCAATCGATTTGGCACAATGTGAAACCGCACCGGTAACGTCTTTGTTCGAAGTGGGAGCGTCTGAGCACGGGAGAGAAGCGTTGGTGGCCCGGAATGGGCGAACTTCCTGCGGTACAGCCGTCTGCGCTGGTGCAGCGTCCGTTTCGCCTTCTCCATTTTCTACGTATATGTAAATCGAGAACGAAAAAAATGAGAGTAAAACTAGCATGGAAAGCGTGAACTCAAGTCTTCGCATGATGTAGTTAAAAAAGAGGGAGTCGAATGGGAACGCGTCTCCCTCAAAACGGGTAGTACTCTTTGAGATTAAAAATTAGTGATAATTTGCGGTATCAATATTCTTTGCGTTGATTGTCCAGGTCCCAACTAGCACAGCGTCTCCTCGTCCGTTGACGCTGAGCTTCTCGACCGTAACGTTGCCATTGGCATCTTGTTGAAGCGGTTTAAGGTAAATCCGTGTTCGATATAAACTTGATGCCGATGGGCAGGTAATTGATACACTTTGCTCTACTGCATTTGAAGTCGCATCGCACCGAGAAATGAAGCCGTTATATATAGAGTCGAGCATTGAGGAGTAATCGGCCGGTGTGGTTGGCTGAGTTTTGTAACCTGGATAGGGATCAATCGCAAGTGAGTGAATTGGATTAACAGTGGATGTGCTTAGGGCTGGAAATGTTGTGCTGTCGTACAGAGCAAGTTTTGCTTTGGCATTGTTGTAGTTCAATAAGTAAGATTGTGATGAACTAAGGTTTTGCTGAGCATCATTGCAGTAAGTTAAGTTTTGTGTTTGTCTGCAATAATTGGTGTCGTAATTATAATTATATACATAAGTATTATAATTATTTGCGTCGTCATTTAGCTTCTGGAGAAGTTGTCTCCTGAGCGCAGTCGTAGCATTAAAGTGCGGTGCTATCGCTATTTGCGTTGCATATCCCCAAACTGGAGTCATTAAAACGCCAAATGCTTGGGACGCCGCGTACGCTGTCCAAGCTGCTGCACTCGTGGTAAATTTTTTATTATTAATTAAATATCCTTTTAAATACTCTTGCATTGTGTATCTTGCAAAATCTGTAACAAGAGTGAGTGAAGCGGCGGATAGCGCAATCACATACTTTCCATCTTTCGTGATTGTGTAGGGGACGCTTGTTCCAATTGCGGTTGTTATCCCAACTTTCGCGATTGCCAATCCCGATGCTAATGTATCTCGTTGTGCACCACCAAAATCGAGAGTATAAGGTTGGGTGCCAATGTTCTTGGCAGCGGACTGAGCCGCGGCGGCGAACAACGAGTTACTGGTTGTCGAGACTGCGTTGGCGAGCGCGGTGGCAAAATCGGTGTTCACTTCTTCGTCGAGAGTCAAGGTCGTTGACCCATCTGATGCTATGACAGATGCATCGGGTTGCGGTAGATACGTATCTCCGTGCCACGTCACGAAAGAGGGATCTTGCTGAATTGCGACTGCAATTTGTTGCGGATCCATGATGTTATTCAGCAGCGTCGTGACGTGATTGTTATTGGTCTGTGCGCTAACGGATAGTGGAATGGCGAATAAAAATGGAAAAATGAGACGAATTTTATGATTTGCCAATTTGTGGAAATTAAATGATTTCATGGTCGTATAATCAGGTTGTGTGATTGACTGCGGTCGCAGTCTGGAGCGCTCGCTTATGTAAAAATCCGATTACTAATGCGGCCCCGCTCATTTGTGAGCTATTTGTTTGCTGAAAGAATTTCAGAAATTTCAGCTACCCGTTTTCCTAGTAGCATTGCGGTTTCCAGATCACCAGCTCGGGGAGCTTCATCTGGTGATGCATCGGAAGGTGACACGGCTAGCGCCCCACCAAATCCGCCTGTCCAATTGACGTCATTGGGTCCGCTTGATTTCTTGTTTGCGGGCATGAGTCCCGTCCCGACCCAAATTTGGCCGTGTTGTTGCGAAAGGGTCCAGAAGTACTCGATAGTCGAGAACTTGTCGCCGTTGAGTGAACCTGAATTTGTGAAGCCGCCGGCGATCTTGTTCTTCCACGCTTGGGCGAACCACGGCTTGGACGATGTATCCGCAAATTTCTTGAACTGCCAGGCGGGGCCGCCCATATAGGTTGGGCTGCCGTAGATAATTGCATCGGCGCTGGACATTTCTTCCCAGGCACCGGGGGCAAGCTCACCATGTTGATCGATCGGGAAGAGCTTGGCCTCACCAATTTGAGACGCGCCTTCCAGTACGGCGCTAGCCTGTCTTGCCGTATGGCCGTGGCCACTAAAGAAGACGATAGCAATCTTGGTCATGTTTTTTATCCTGTTTGGTGGTGTGTAATCGGAGTCTTAATTGATGTTGTTTCGACTCGAGAATTACATCTTCACGCCAATCTGATTCATTAGCGTGCTGTTATCCCAGAAGAGATATTCCTCGTCCATGTGGCCTTGTTTGTTCCAGTGTCCGAGTGTTGCGACCGGGAGGTGGTAAGCCTTGCCAGTCGGCTGAATCAAGTTTCCGCCGCCCATGTCCATCGGCTTGGTGAAGGTGCCGTCGAGGTATCCCATCACCGCGGTCCATTGTCCGTCCGCAGTTCCAAACCTGATGTGGTGCTCCGTGATTCGATTGTCGGGGGCGAACGTCCACATGAACGTCAACTCTTTGATGTGGTCTGGAATGCCTTTTGTCGTATGGCCGTCCGGATAGTGAACGACGATATTCTCAGCATGGCTCTTATGTAGTTCGAGCCATTTTTGGTTGGTGTAGACGCGAAAATCGAGGTCGTCGAAATTGGCAAGATTGGCTGCCAGAGCAGCCGGCATACCGGGGATCTTCGACAGGGACGAATTGACGGTGGTCGGTGGCCAAGCATCTGTCTGGGCGAATGCCGATGCCCCGCTCAACAACAGGATTGCGACGATGCCGGCACGAATTTGAAAGCTGGTTTTCCGCTGCATACTTTCCTCGTTTGTATTTGAAGACGGTGGAGTTACTTCGGCCAGTGCGTATCGCCCATCACGACGTGAGCACCCAGCTCGAGCCAAGATTCAGTCGCCGAGAGGTTGGGATAGGCTGACTTCATCGACTGAATAAGGTTGGTGGTGTCAGTAGCGCGGGGCAGTTGGTGGTTGAACACCGTCAGATAGCGGGCAGTGAAGTCGACTGCGCGCAGCCCTTCGGGCGCGTCGCCAAGGTAATGGCCGGGCACGACGCGCACTGGATGCAATGACTCGATGTGTCCCAGAATCTGCTGCCAGTCTTCGCGCGCTGCGGGTGTCTGCGTATCGGCCACCCAAACGTGGGTGCCACTGAACACCACCGAGCCGCCAACTACCGTTCGAAGGTCAGGGATCCACACGAAGGTTCGCTCGGGTGCCGGGCCATGCAACCCCTCGATCAATAGTGGATGCCCATCCACCTGCAGGCGATCGCCCTTGAGCACTTCTGGAAGGATCAGGTCGCCCGGTGCATTCGCTTTGAGGATGGGCCCCCAGTAGGCCTTCTTGCCGGCCATCAGGAGCGACATGGCCTTAACGGTGGGCCCCGTAGCTACGATGCGTGCCGAGGGGAATGCTTCGTGAAGGACGGGGAGTCCGAAGTAGTAGTCTGGATCGCTATGGCTGACGTAGATCGTTGTCAGCGTCTTGTGCGTCGCACGAATTTGATCGACGAGCTTCTGCGCATCGTCGCGCTGGAATTGAGCGTCAATCAGGATCGCCTCGTGCGGCCCCGAGACGATCTCTGAGGACACCGGGAAGACGGACTTTGCACCTGGGTTGTAGACCTCTAAATGAAGCGCGTCTTGGCGAGTTGGCGCGGCATGACAGACGACGGCAGAGAGACTGAGTAAAGCACCAGCAACAGCAGTTAAAAAAGAACGCATGAAAACCCCCAATGGATTGTTGGACCTCGGACTCTGGCCGTCTGGCGCTCAGAGCACATCGGATCGTACGCACGTTGGGGTCTGCAAAGAATTCCAAATCAGTTCACAATTAGTTTTCCAAAGTGATGCAATGTATGTTTGGTGCTACAAAGATTTCAGTTCACAATTTGCGTACCGAATTGATGCAATGTTTGTCGCATGGACTACCTGACTGCCGCACGTGTATTTGTCACTATTCATTCGCGTGGGAGCCTAGCTGCTGCCGCTGAGTCTCTGGAAATTTCCAGGCCCATGGTGAGTCGGTATTTAGCGATTGTGGAGAAGTGGGCAGGTGCTCGGCTTTATCACCGGACTACGCGGCGGATAAGCCTGACCGCAGCCGGGGAGGCTGCTTTGACTCACTGTCGTGCGCTGATCGAAATCGCAGATCGGATCCCCTTGGTTGCTGACCAAGTGGTGGCCGAGCCTAGAGGGCTCCTGCGCATTGCATGTTCCCAGCCATTGGCGCAGTCCCTCTTGGCGAGGGCGGTCAACGAGTATCTCCTTCGGCACCCACAGGTCACCATCGACCTGCAGATACTGAATCGCACTGTGGATCTCGTTGCCGAGCGAATAGACGTGGCCGTTCGCATTTGCAACGAGATTGATCCCATGCTGATCGCGAAGCGCCTCGGAACATGCGAATCCGTGGTCTGTGCGAGCGCTGGCTATCTGATGAAGCGGGGCGTTCCCGAAGTGCCGGAGGATTTGGCCAACCACAACTGCTTGACCTACTCCCACTTCGGGCGAACAAGCTGGCAGTTTGAAAAGGACGGCTCGATGCATGTGGTCGCCGTCAATGGCAACCTGACCGGTGATGACTCAGTGACACTGCTGCATGCGACGCTTGCGGGATCGGGCATTGCAATGCAGCCGGCGATGTCGGCGCTGCCTCTTATCAGGTCGGGGGATCTGGTTCAATTGCTTGCAGACTACCGGCCGCAACCGCTGGGCATCTACGCGATATACACGTCCCGATCGTACATTTCAGCGTCGATGCGCACGATGCTGGACTTCCTGTCAGAGTGGTTCCAGCGCGAACTTGCGGCGTTCGCAAACCGTTCTTGATTGTGGCATCCGCGCGTCTGCCGCGGTTCTGTTCTACACGGTGCGGCAGACCCGATGACTAGTGGTAGAACGGGCAACGCGCGCGGCGCGTCCACACCGCTACTTCGCTGAAGTTCGCTCCTGTGCTAGCGACAGGTTCTTGAACGTGTCCTCTATGCCGATATGGTAGTCCTGGCCTTCTGCTGCTGGCGTCACTTCAAACTCTACAGCGTCGCCGACCCTCGTGACGTGAATGAGCGACGTCGGGCGCAATCCGTGCCTTGCTCCAATCCTGAAAGAATGAGCGTGACCGTCCAGCATCAATTCGTACGTTAGTGATGAAGCGCTAACTACAAGAAATGGCCCAATTCTTCTGACAGTGCCAGAGACAAGCTTTCGTGTGTCGCGTTTTTTCGCTCCGAACATAAGATGTCTCTAAAGTATTGGGGTAGAAATCTAGAGATGAGTGGATAAATTTGTTGCAGGCGTCTCAACTAGAAGCGTTGTAAATAAGGTAGTCAAGAAAAACTATCTAATGAACTCAATTCGAATTTGAATTGAGTCGGAATTGAGTTGATTTTTAATTCTGCAATTAGTTTAAGTACCGATGCGGTGTGTGTAATACGGTTGCAGTTTGTTCTCAAGAATCGCGTCAATAGAGTCCAGATCTCGGGCGTCTGGGTTTAACCACGCATCAATGTTCTCTGGCTTGATCGGAGTCGGGCAGCGGTCGTGCCCGGCCTCGGCAATCTCCGGCGGCGGATCGTCGGTGATGATGGCGAACGACAGCAGATCCTTTTCGCCGGGCTTGGTCGCGCGCCAGTGTGACCACACGCAGGCGACGAGCAGCGTCTGCGGCGGGTCGGGGCGGAATTCGAGCACGACGTTTGTGCCGTCTGGCCCGGTCAGGTTCTCATAGAATGCGTCGACGAGGACTAAGCCGTGTGTGTGGCCGTACTGGCCTTTCCAGAAGCCGCGCAGGTTGTCGCGGCGGGCGTTGTAGGTGCCGGGATACTGCTCGTCGTAGAAGGCCGGTTTGCCGGCGGCGCTGCGCCGTGCCCTGCTTGGCGAAGCGTCCATCGCCTCCGACTCGGCGGTGGCTGAATTCGTCGGGCGCGATGCCTATCTCGCCGCAGGTGGGCACGAACAGGTTAATCTGTTCGCTGAACACGGTGCGTACTGGGCGGACGGTGCCTTGGCCCACCAGTTGGTGGAAGAACTACTGGCACAGCAAGCGGAGACGATCCGTGCGGAAGAGGGCTGGGCTTGGGCTGTCGCACTGGTGCAGCCCGACTATGCCACGCTGAATGCCTACGGTCGTGCGCCGCGGATGTTGCGCGAGCCGACCGAGGCTGAGCAGGCTGCGATGGATGCCTTGGACCAGCGCCAAGAGGCCATCGAAGCGCAGATGGAGGCGCTGGAGTTGTCCGATGACGAGGGGGCTGACGAGGCCTATCAGCGCTTGTCGGATGAACTGGAGGGCATCTACACGGAGCGCAACGAGCGCGAAGCCGCGTTGGAGACGGTCGCGGACAAGACCCATGCCGGCGTCATCGTTGCACTGCGCGACCAAGGCGTGGAGGTGATTCGAGGTGCGATCCGCCCGGAAGACCGCAAGGCTGCTGTCAAGGCCGCTCGCGCGCAGGCGCGCGGCGCAGCAGCCGTGTCCGGAAGCGGCATTAAATCGCCTGCCCGCGATGCCCAAGAAACTGGTGCGCGCGCTGACCGCGCAGCGCACGGCTGCCTTGCAAGCCATGCTGATGGAGAACCACCATGTGGCGCTCGCAGCGTTGGCGCACACGATGGTGACGGATCTGGCGCGCGAGGTGTACTACCGGAGCGGCGAGGGCGGCATCAAGGTGTCGGCCAAGAACGTAGCGTACGACTTGCATGCCGCCGATGCGGCGCTCGAAGACTCGCGGGCATGGCAGCAGATCAATGCGGCGCGGGCAGAGTGGGGCGAGCGCTTGCCGGGCGAACCAGATGCGCTGTGGGAACACCTGTTGGCGATGCCGCAGGAAGAGTTGATCGCGCTGCTGGCCCACTGCACGGCGCTCACCGTTGATGGCATCCAATCCCGCAGTGGCGAGCATTGCACCGATGCACTCGCGCGAGCCGTCAATCTGGACATGGCGGACAGGTGGAGCGCGACGCCCGATGGCTACTTGTGCCAGGTGCGCAAGACCGATGTGCTGCAAGCGGTCAGTGAGGCGGTTTCGCCAGCGGAAGCCGTGCCGCTCGCGGCCATGAAGAAAGGGCCGATGGTGGAGGCTGCAGGGCGCTTGCTGGAGGGCAAACGCTGGGTGCCGCCGCTGCTGCGTCAGCACGCCGCCTGACAAAAAAAATCCCAGCCATGCAGGCTGGGCGAGGTATGAGTTGCGAGCGGGTGAGTCGCCCGCTCGCAGGCAGCAGTGTAGTGGTCCACGCTGTTGCCTGCAATGCCTTCTTCCGCGGCGGGCCGTGTGCCCGCCGTCTTGCCTGACCATTGCCGTGGGCCTCTGCGCTGTGTCGTGTCGCGCATCCCACCGCTTACGTGGATTCCAGTGCGGGCCAAGGCCCGCAATAGGCGCTCGCCGCGCGGCGTCTGCCAGTGGTGTCGCCGCGCACTACCGCCGTTCCCCTGAGTTCCCCGCCCTGTTGTGGACCGTAGGCGACGCTTGCCACGTCGCAAGGGTTCGCTTCGCCGCGTACTCGCCCGTTCGGTGCTCGCCCCAAGGGGCTGTGCTCCGCATGCGGCCTCCGTGCGCGCCCTTGCGGCGTGGCAAGCGTCGCCTCCTTTGTCCACAGGGCGAGGAACTCAGGGGAACGGCGGCAGCGCTGACAGGCCGCAACACCACCTGACAAACCTGCCCTGGAGAGGGCTCCAAATCTAGGGGCCCGGTAGCTAACAAACCATATGAGTACGAAACATGAGTCAACACTATTTTGAAACGACTTACCTGAATCGTCCCGTGCGCGTGATGATCGGCTGGGATCGCCCCGTGCAGCAGTATCTGCTGACGGTCGAGTATCTGGACGCCGACCGCTACGTCTACACGAACCTGCAGGAGCGCAAGCCGTATGCGTTCGATCTGGACGATTACCGCGCCAAGCTGGAAACGCTGGGCATCGACGTTCCGGCCTCCATGTTCGCGCAGGCGCAGAAGGACCGCGCAGGCAACATGGGCGAGCGCTACGTCTATCACAAGGCGGACGGCACCTATACCGAGCATTTTTTAGGTGCGGCCCCCGCAGGTGTCGAGCAGCGCCGTGGCTCGCCCTTCAAGCTGGGCGACGTGGCGATGACCACAGGATGCTATGACTTCATGAAGGAGCGTGGCCTGTTGCCGGTCGTGCCCGCCATGCTGGTTGCGCGCCACGCCATGGGCGACTGGGGCGACATGTGCGAAGAGGATTGCAACAGCAACACCCGCGCGCTGGAAGAGGGCGGACGCCTCATGTCGAGCTACATGGTCGGCAGTCGCAAGGTATGGGTCATCACCGAAGCTGATCGCAGCGTGACGACGTTGCTGTTCCCGGACGAGTACTAAGCTGGACTGGGCGCGAACGTCGCGCCCCTAGGGCGGGCATGGCCCGCCCACCCTTGCGGCATGACGGCACTGCCCAGCCTGCCGTAAGCAGTTTGCCCAGCATGGCGAACGGGCTTGCAGGGAAGGGTAGTCGAGTAAAGGCAACGCTGAAGTAGGGGCGTTGTCAGTCCAACCTGCTACTCGGTCCCGCGAGCCGCGCTGGCCGCGCGACAACCGCCTGGAAGGTAACCAACGCTACCATGTCCCCGGAGGGGGCCCCTATGCCCTTCGACCTGGGCGCGGACACTCCTGACGCTGACCGCCTTCCCTTCTATCCACTCGCAGCAGTCGGCCCGGCCCCTGCGCTCCCTGCACTGGCTTGCTCACGCGCCAAGCGCTTGCGTTCTTCCTGTTTGCGGATCAACTCATCCAACGGATTCGGCGGCTCTGCCTGGAACTGGCGGGCGTACAAGTCGAGGATGGCCCGCTTGTTGAGCATTGGGTTCTCCTTGGCCAGTTCTTCCGTGGTCTTGTAAGACCGCTCCGCTTTCTTCGGCGGTGCTGACGTGTCAGCGGCTTGCCGGACAGGTTCGCTCACGTTCGCAGCCGGAGCGGTCCGAGAGCGCGCCGGTTTCTCCTGCGGTGTCTGCCGTGCAATGAAGGCGGCCAAGGTCGAGAACGCCACGACGACCTGATTCGCGGCGAGGAATTGGCGCACCTGCTCGATGGTGTAACCCGCCGCCCGCAGCGCCTGAATGTCGGCGAGCCACGGATGCATTATTGAGCGTCGTCGTGCTGGCTGGACCTGATTCTGGAATTCCTGAACGTTCATATGCGCGCCAAAAAGTGACTCATGAGCCGCTAACGAGATTCGGCGAGTCACCGTATCGCGGTGATCGCATCATTACCGATCGATTCTTAGATAGCTCTGCATCAGTTCTGCATTGATTCCGCCGGATTCTAAAGGATTCTGTATCTCTATTCAGGAGTCTCACCATACTCTGGTAAGAGTATTGAATAGTTGCCACTTAGATCAAAGTCATAAGGCACGTAGTGTATGTTTACGTGATGCTCCGCCTCCCGTAAAATACAACGTGCCAAAGGGGCTCGCCCCTTTGAAACCCCCCGCGGCGTTGCCGCGTGGAACTGCGCGACAGGACGGCCCTCCGCGCCCCTGTTATGCGTAGCGCGACGCGCCCGATCCAGCAGCCCAACCCCGACAAGAAGACTCTGCGATGCCCAAACCGAAGCCCGAAGGTGGCCTGTCTAAGCCGATCAGCTTCCGGCTGTCGGAAGCTGATCGCGAGGCGTACCTGGCCAAGGTCGCGGCGTCTGGCCTGACCCAATCCGAGTTCTTCCGCCAGGCGGTGCTGGCCAACCGCACGCAGCTGGTGGCGCGTCTGAAGGCCACGCCCCACCGCGAACGCCTGCTGTTCATCTTTGGCAAGACGAGCCGCGACATCGAGCGGCTCGCGCGCCAAGCCAGTGCAGACCATGAGCGCGGCGCTCTGTCTGAGGAAACCTACATGCAGATGCTCGACCGGCTGCAGCTGATTGGTCGGTATCTGAAGGCCACGCTGGCCCAGGTGGACTGAGCAGCCCATGCTGATCCGCATCCGGCACTACCGCGAAGGCGTCAAGGAGTATCTGGAAAAAGGCCAGAAGCAAGACCGCGAGTTCACGCGCGACGAGATGGATGAGCGCGTCATCCTCGCCGGCGACCTGGACTTGACCGATGCGCTGATCCAGTCGATGGACAGCACCGATGCCAGCCGGTACATGAATGTCACGCTCTCGTTCAAAGAGGACGAGCTGTCGCGTGAGGTGCTGGCCGAGATCGTGCGTGACTTCGAGGCGTTCATGTTCGCGGCCTACCGGCCGGACGAATACAATTTCTACGCCGAAGCGCACGTGCCGCGTCTCAAGAGCTATCCCGATCGCAAGACGGGTGATCTGGTGGAGCGCAAGGTGCACATCCACGTCGTGGTGCCGGCGCTGAACCGGCTGACGGGCCGGCGTCTGGACCCCTTCGGCAAGGTCGACCAGCAAACGCGCTTCCTGGAGGCCTTCCAGGAACACGTCAATGCCAAGTACGGCTTGGCCAGCCCGCGCGACAACCGGCGCGTGGCCTTCACCGACTCATCGGAGATGATCAGCCGCTACAAGGGCGATGCGTTCGATGGGTCGAACCGCGAGCTGCGGTCGGCGATCCTGGACGCCGTGCTGGCGCGGGACATCACATGTTACGAAGACTTCCGATCGTTGCTGGCCGAATTCGGCGAGGTGCGCACGCGCAATGCCGGTCGCAGCAATGAATACGAGAACGTGAAGCCGCCTGGCGCGGCCAAGGGTGTGAACCTCAAGGAATACGTTTTCTCGCGCGAGTTCGTTGAGTTGAGCGCCGAAGACAAGCGGGCCGCGATGGAAGCCCGGGTGCATGCGGAATACGTCGCGCCTGGTCAGCCGCGCACCACGCCAGTCATGTTTCGTGAGGCGCTGGCCGAGTGGCATACCTCGCGGGCACGTGAAGTCAAATACCTGAACGGTGGCAGTCCGTTCTACAAGATTTATCGGGAAGCGCCGGCGGATGAGCAGCGCACGCTGCTGGCCGAGCGCGAGTTTCAGTTCTATCAACCCTATGGAGGTTTGGATGGCAAAGCACTCGACCGAGGCGAGCGCAGCGGGTATGGAGAGCACGGCGCCTGGCGTTGGGCCGAACGAGACGGTGGACGCGGATGGGGTGATTCACGCCCGGAGTTCGGAAGAGAAGTCGAAGCGCAGCCAAGCCAACGTGACCGGCGAGGCGGGCACGGGCGTGGTGGCGTTGACGTTGATGCAGATCGACCCCGCGCGGCGCCCGAATCCGCAGACCGTGTGCGAGGTCTGCCCTTCGGCGGTATGGATGGCCACCCCACGCGAGCTCAAGAGCTACTGCCGGCTGATCCACTACTGGAGCTGGGAGTCGAGCAAGCCGAACGAGCTGACGCATTGCGACGGGCTGGCGATTTCGCTGGAGCGGGAACAAGCGAACGAAGAAGCGTAAGTCTATCGGCCGAGGATCTAGCTTGGCGTTTTGTGGCAGCGCGGATGTATGACGCCTACCAAGCTGGCGACCCTGCAAGCCAAGCGCGCTTGCTTTCGGCCAGCGCTGCGAAGTTCACGCAGTACCAGTTTGCGCCACCACCAGGTGCCGCGGGTATACCAGCCCCATTTGGGCAGCGGCCGGGGCCGCGCAATCTGGCTGAGATCGAGGGCTTTGATGCGATCGGCTCGATGCCGTTTGAGCGCGCGCAGTCGGATGCAGGAATAAATGCAATTAACAGCCAGCCCATTAGGGCTGACGCTCCCCCCGGCCACTCGCAGCATCCGCCGTCATGGCCAGCGGCCGTGGGCGCCGGCGACATTGTGGTGCAGTTCAACAGCCGGGCGCGCACAGCGACGGGACGGGAAGCGGACAGTGTGCTGGATCAGCTGGCGCGAGATCTGTCGGAGCGGCGGGCTGCGCGCGGCGACATTGAGCGGGCCGAGTTCCGCGAGATCAAGGCGAACCTGGATGCGCAGCGGTTGCTGGATACGCTCTCGCGCACGCATGGGCTGATCGTCGACAAGTACGCGATCACCAAGGGTGCGGACGGTGGTGATCGCATCCGTGCCGGCATGCGCAACCTGAACGTATCGGATTTCCTGACGAAGGAATTGAATCTGTCCTGGGCAGATGCGGCGCAGCTGCTGCGCACAACCTATCGGGCGCAGACCGGCCGGGAGATTGAAGCGCCCTCACCACAGCGGCCGGAGCCGACGCCGGCGCTGTGGCGTGAGTTCATGCTGCAGCGTGCAGTCTTCGGCCAGGCTGACCGCGCGGCGTGGGCGGCGCAGCTGCAGAGCGAGCGTGAACGGCGCGAGGCAATCCGGTCGGCGTTCCGTGCGGCACGCAGCGCTATCGGTGAAGATCCGAAGCTGTCGCGGGCAGCACAGGTCAAGGCGGCATTGTCGACGGCGCGGATGACGCGCGTGGAGCAGGAAACGGCGCTCAGCCGCGCCATCACGGCCGAGCGCGATACGTTGAGGGCGTCTCGGCCGTCGCAGGAGGATCGTTACCTGGCGTATCTCGCAGCACGTGGCCAGCGCGGCGACACCGCGGCGCTGTTCGAGCTGCAGCGACTGCGCCCTCAAGAGCCGGCCGAAGATCCGCGCCGACTCACGATCCGACCTACGCGCCCGGTGCAGCCCAACGCGATCTTGTATGACGGTCCCGTCATCACGCACCGGGTGCAGCGCAACGGCGACGTGGAGTACCAGCGCAACGGTGCTGCGCTGCTGGTTGACCAGGGCAAGTCGGTGCGTCTGTGGCAGAACGATCGGGATGCGATCGAAATCGCCCTGCGCCTCGCGCAGCAGAAGTTTGGGCCGGTGCTGCAGCTGTCTGGACCGTTGGAATTCCAGATGGAGGCGGCGCGGGTGGCGGCAGATGCGCGGCTCAATGTTGAATTTGCTGATGGCGCAATTAACCGCATGTTTGTCGAGCGTAGGGACATTCTGCAAGAACTGGCCTCCCGTCGGCCGCAGGAGACGAGTCGGTCAACGCCACCATCTGGCAAGCAACCGGAGACGCCGACATTTGATCCTGGCACGCCATCGCCAGGCCATAGAGCAGATATATCGGATCGAGGCGCGCAGCCCCCGGATCCGGAGCTAGGCGGTGACATCGAGCGATAGGCTGCGGTTTGACGCTATGCCTACGCTTCCGGCATGCCGCAATGCTTAAAGTGCTAGGAGCCGTGGCGGCCGTCCTCCCCAAAAAACAACCCGTGGAAAAAAAGCCCGCGACTTATCGTGTGGGCTGAAAAGACGAGTGTCGGATGAGCCACCCTCAGCATGGATAAGTTCTACCGGAGCACTCGGCAGGCAACATCGCGAGCGGCCGGAGTCGCACTGAAATGTTGCGTGATTTCCGCTGGACCTGCCGCCCCTTCTAACTATGTCGTCGTACGCGAGCGCCGCGTTTGTTTCAGCCGTGATACAGAAATGCACGCTTCGTGCCGCTCAGTGCGACTGGAGACGGACGCATGCCCCGCAAAATCAAGGCCGAAACCGACATGGCACAGATGTCGCTCCATGCCCTGCGGGGAGGCGCGAGCCATGCCAACAATCACCTCGTAGCGCCATGCTCGGCACTTGCCGGCCGACTACACGCTTGAGCAGACCGCAGTTACCGCTGACGTTGCGATGACGCTGAACTTCGCGGCGGCCGCAGCCTCCACATCAGTCGTGCAACAACAAATGCCTTACATCGAGCCGCTTGCTGAGAGTGCATTGTCTGGCGTGGCGGCGCAGGTTCGTGGTCAGTCAAGACACAGCCCTGGCACCGGAGAACAAGCGAGGCGCGGCGGCGCTACGCAACACCTACGGGGTCGTGCAGGTGAATCAGATGGCTGGAATCGGGAATACACGAATACACGAATACACGAATACACGAATACACGAATACACGAATACACGAATACACGAATACACGAATACACGAATACACGAATACACGAATACACGACCAACAGTTTTGTGCTCCGTCCCCCGGCGGGCACTTTTTTTTATCGGCAACAAGATGAGAGGCGATCCCCCATAAAAGCCAAACAGATGGCCACTGCTGCACTCGCTCGGCAGGCCACGGTCGCCGCCCCGGCCCATGGCCGCGACGACAGTCCGCGCTCCTTCGGCACGATCATCAGCAGCGACATCCACGTGCAGGGCTAGGCGCGGCCGAAGCGTCATCGCGACGACTCCTCCTAAAACACGCGGTGAGGTGAGCAACTTCTAGGCGCTGCAACGAAGTCACGACGATATGGAGGCTTAAGGCGATCAGCGCTGTCTTCTTCTGCTGCTGCTGCGTCCCCCCGTCTTGCAGCCCCTCTGTCGTCTCGCAATGAAGAGGCGGACTAGCACAGGTGCCCCATAAAGATTTAGGTGGTGGTGCTGTGTCCCAACGCCCAGCGCCGGCAGTGATCAAGATATTGGCGTTCGTGTCTTCCCACCAGATCCACGATGCTCGTCCACAGCCAGAACGGCGCATCGATGGATTTACCGTGGCGCCGCTGTAGCTCGCGTCGCCACACCCCAGCATCGTTTCGCGAAAGTTGTCCCCCATGCGCGACACCGACTACCGCGCCGAGGTAGCGTGCGACTTCAGTGGCCTCCGCTTGCGGCAGCGTGTCAATCTCAAGTTTCAAGTCTTGGGGGAGCAACTCCCGCACGAAGACGCTGGTATCCAACACCCGCAGGGCAGCCATCCGGGTTCCCAGAAACGGCGCAAGGTGCGTTGCGCCCGCGACGACACGCTCGCCGTTGTCGCGCGGCATATTGGTCTGCGGCTGCCTGGGCGCCGCAGGCGCTGCAGCCTCCTTGAAATCCAATAGGCAATAGTGCCGGTTCTTCCCTGTTCCGACGGCAAGCAACGCTGCATAGCGGAGCCGCCCCAGCGAGCTGCATCCCTTTACCCAATACGCTGCATCCATAAGCTCAATCTGGTCCGCAGGCTCTCGGGAGTACAGGCGGGTAACGAGAAGGGGTAGCGTGGTTTCCCGACAAAGCGCCTCAAGCGCGTCGCGCTCCGCCTTGCGCAAAGGCCAGAAGCGTTTGCCGAGGGGGATCGTCGGCTTCGCGTCTTCGATGCGGTCGCTCGCGAGTTGCTTCCATGTTCTGCGGGTCGCAGCCTTCATGGCGGTCTTCGCTGCTGGAGGCTTGGGCGGAAGCCGATGCGTGCGGCCCGCCTTCAGAGCTGCCATGTAGCCCGCCATGAGCGCTTCGACCATCTGCGCGGTGACAACACCGGGCAGGTCCGATCCGCGTGCGGCCGTGGCGAGAGACACCCCCAGCCGGATCAGGTCGTGTGCCGGATTGCCGATGACTGTCTGGTCCATATCGCGGACCTGAATCGCGACCCGGCCGGCGGTGTCGCCCACAGGGCCAATGTTGCCCACGTGGCAGTCCCCACATATCCAGATGGCCGGGCCCGCTGGTAACGTGCTTGGGCTGATTTCTTCCAACCACTCGTAGAACTTTGTAGTGCTGCCGCGCACGAACGCGTGCGCGGACTTGGCCATCTTCAGGTTACGCAGTTCTGCGAGCGCGACGTTGCGGTTGCGCGGTAGGACCGTCCCGCGTGTGGCCGAGTGGGTGGGGCCACGCTTCGTTTTGGTTGGCATATGCCGCGCTCCTTCTGGAAGATGTTCTCGGTCCACTCAACGCTGCACATCGGCAGACCTCTGAGAGTCATTTTTGCTCGGGCGGTAGGATTCCCATTGCACCGGCGGCGCACAGTTTTTCAGTACGCGACGGTAACGCGAGGGCGTCCTCAGTGTATCGGACCATATTCTCTGCGCCGACGAACACAGTTGGAAACCCAGCACGGCGTGGACGTGAAACGCCCTGGCCGCCTTTCGTATGGTCACCAGCTGCAAAGAGTCGAATTGTCCTGTCTCGCATTGCCTGCGATCAGAATGTGCGGCCGCTCAACGGCGGAGCCAAGCATGGCAAGGCAAGCAACAGTGGCCCAAGTATCGCGCCAAACGCTTGCAACCGGCGCACACCGCACGTTCCCGTCCATGAAGCGGAGGGCCTCGTCGGTCAATTAGCCTATGTCGGCATATGGGTCGGGGTTCCTATGCTTTGGGGAACACGAGTCCACACACTCGCGACAACCAGAACGGGGGGAGCCATGGCCGAGCTGTCAATCGCCCAAGCGCAACGCGCGAGCGGCACACATGGGCAACCAACGCCCGCACCGATTCCCCCTCGCAGTGCGACACGCGCGCGCGGCATCCACGGCGCGGCGCTGGTAATGGCAGCGGCGGCGATGTCTTTGGGGCTTACGGCCTGCGGCGGCGGCGGTGATGCCTCGCCCCCAGCGGCCAACCCGCCGAGCAGCAACGCCACGCCCGCGCCCGCGCCCGCGCCCGCGCCCTCACCGGTGACAACCTTTGGCGTGGGCGGCACCGTCAGCGGCCTGACTACGGGCAAATCGGTCACTCTGCTGAACAACGGCGGCGACGCCATTACCGTCAGCGCCAACGGCAACTTCCGCTTCCCAACCGCGCTCGCGCAGGGCAGGCCGTACGCTGCGACGGTAGGCACCCGGCCTTCAGGGGAAAACTGCACCGTCACCAACGGCAGCGGCACAGTGGGCACCAGCAATGTCACCAACATTGCGGTGGCGTGCGCACCGCGGCCGCTGTTTGCGTATGCCGTGAACTCTAACGACGGCACCATCTCCGCCTTCACGCTGGACCTGACCACTGGCATTCCCACAGCCATCGGCACGGCAGTGGCCGTCGGGCTCGGGCCGCTGTCGCTCACCGTTGATCCGGCAGGCAAGTACGTGTACGTGGCCAACGCCAACGACAACACCATCACCACGCTGTCAATCAACCCGACCACCGGGCTGCTGACCATGGTGGGCTCGCCCACTGTGACCGGCATACAGCCGTTCAGCATCGCGCGCACACCCAACGGCAAGTTTGCGTATACGGCCAACTTTGGAGACAACACGCTCTCGGCGTTTTCGGTCAACACTGGCACGGGCGCGCTGACCGCACTGTCAGCCATCACGGCAGGCGCCAACCCGTACACCGTCACCGTCAACAGCGCGGGCACCTTCGCCTACGTGGTGAACGCCAACAGCGGCAGCACCACCGGCACAGCCATGGCATTTGCCATCAACAACAGCACGGGCGCCTTCACGCAGGTGGGCACCACGGTCAACACCGGCAATACGCCGCAGTTCATCGCGGTCAACCCGGCCGGCAGCTTTGCGTATGTGGCCAACTCTGCAGACAACACGATCGGCATCTACAGCGTCAGCAACACTGGCGCACTCACAGCATCGGGCACACCAGTCGCGGCGGGCACCAACCCGTTCTATATGTCGATTTCACCCTCGGGCGGCTTCCTGTACGTGAGCAATGTGCTCAGCAATAACGTGAGCGTGTTCTCGATCAATCCAAATAATGGTGCCCTGACGCTTATCGACACCACCGCCACAGGCAACGCCCCCGTCACTGTCCTGCTGAACCCCGCAGGCACTTTCGCTTATGTGGTGAGCGGCGTTGACAACACCGTCACCGCCTACCGCGTGGACGGCACCACCGGCAAGCTGACCGCGGTGACGAATGGGTCGGCGGCCAGCGGCAATATCCCGCGCGGGATGGTGATTGCGGCGGTGCCCTGAAATTTCCCGGGTTGATCAATTGCATACCCTGTGTGGTCAAACGACCACACAGGTCTGGAAATCATCAAGAAGGAAGCGACAAAGGCCACTGTGCATTGGTTACCCGCATAGCGTCGCGTGATTGGGTGGGAGGTTTTGATGAAAGCGAAACGGATCGGGGGAGGCGTGTTGTTGGCCTCCGCCCTCGTTGCCGGGTGGCTGATCGTATCGCCACCATGGGCCGGCGATGCGGACAATCTCGCTGTCGTGGCCAGCGCTACGGACCCCGGCAGCGGCGGTGAGAGCGGAAACAAGAAAGAAGCACCCGCATATACAACGGCGACGACTACAACTGCGCAACCCATGCGGCCCACTGTCGTGGCGGTAGCCACACCCAAGCCCGTGACTGGTGGCGCGCGCGCCTACGGCTACGGCGTCATGGATGAAAACGGACAGGTCATTCCACCGCCACCCACCGTGGTCATGACTGAAGTCCGTCCTGGTATGCCGGAAAACGAGGTAACGGGTACCGAACGTGGCCACGACCGTGGCCCCAACTTCAACCTCGGGCTCTACCGCCAAGCGGATGGCTCGGTGTATCGCCCATGATTGCCCATGAGCCGGAGAGTCATCATGAAGACGCTGTTTCGAAAGTTTCTCTGTGCGCTGGTATTTGCGGGCGGCCTGCTGGGCGTTTCGCTAACGGAGCTGTCTCAGAGCGCCACCTGCACCCTCGGGGTCGGGTCCATCTGCGTGACGATCGGCGGATCGGCATCAGCGCAGACCACGCCGGCCAAGATGCTGGTGCTGTACGACGCACCCGCCAATGACCCGTACACCAACCTGGGCAAGGCGTACGCGATCATGCTGTACAACCTGCTCGCGCACTTCAACACCACCATCACCATGCTGCCCGTGCAGAACTACACGGCGGGCATGACCGAGCAGTACACCGCCACGTTCTACATGGGGAGCTATTACAACAACCCCATACCCGCGGCGTTCCTATCGGACGTGAGCACCACGCAGAAGACCGTCGTCTGGTTCAAGTACAACCTGTGGGAGTTGGCCTGGAACACGGCCTATCCGTTCACCACGCGCTACGGCATTAACTTCGTCAATCTGGCTGGCATGAATGCGACGCCGTCGGCCAGTGCACCGAACCCTGGCTTCTACGACACGATCACGTACAAGAGCCAGATCATGACCAAGTACTACGCCTTCAATGCTACGACCGGGGCCGTTACTGCAGACCCCGACATCGGCGTGACGGCGGTAGCCGATGCAACCAAGGCCACGACCTTGGTGACCATCTCCAACTCGGTCAGCCCCACCACGAAGCCGGCCGTGCCATATGTCATTCGCTCGGGAAACTTCTGGTACTTCGCCGACATGCCGTTCTCGTACATCGGACCGCGTGACCGCTACCTGGTGATCTGCGACATGCTGCATGACATTCTGGGCACCAATGCGCCCACGCTGCACCGTGCGCTTGTCCGTCTGGAAGACGTGAATGCCACCACGACGGTGTCTTCGATGCAGCAGTTGACGGACTACCTGTACGGCCAGAAGGTTCCGTTCTCGATTGCGACCATCCCGGTGTACACCGATCCGAACGGTGTCTATAACGGCGGCGTGGCGCAGACCATCCACATGGTCAACGCAACGGGGCTGAAGCAGGCGCTGAACTACGCCCGGGCGCGCGGCGGTCACGTCCTGATGCACGGCTACACGCACCAGTACAGCAACATTCCGAACCTGATCAACGCGGTCAGCGCGAACGACTATGAGTTCTGGCTCGCCACGCAGAACCGGCCCGTGAATGAGGATTCGACCCAATGGGCGGCCGGTCGCTTGTCGGCCGGGTTGCTGGAACTGCAACTCAACGGATACTTCCCATTTGCGTGGGAGGCACCACACTACCAGTCGTCGCCATTGGCCATCAAGGCTGTGCCGAAGTACTTCAAGAACACCTATCAGCGCGTGGTGTACTACACGTCGGATAACCCGCAGACGCTCGCTTCGACGGCGCCGGGACACGACTTCTCGGTCGGCCAGTTTTTCCCCTACATCATTCAAAAGGACTACTACGGCCAACGCGTGATTCCGGAGAACCTCGGCAATGTGGAATACAACATCTGCGCAATCGATCCGTCGTCTTGCCTGACGTACAACGTCGCGGACATCCTGACCAACGCCACCTACGCTCTGGTGGTACGCGACGGCTTTGCCTCGTTCTTCTTCCATCCGTTCTGGCTGGAGCCGGGGCTGGTTGCCACGGGCTTCCCTGACTTCCAACAACTCATTACCGGCATCTCCGCGCTGGGCTTTACCTGGGTGGATGCCAGCACGGCTCAGTAGCCAACTGAATGCGGATGCGCTCGAAACTGGTGAGGGGTTCAGAAGGGGCTATTCCAGACAGGAACACCGGTGGCATTAGGGGGATATGAAGAGGACCACCTCGGTGTTCGCTTGGTATGAAGCCATTGCAGGATCGCGCCTTGGGATCCACGAATGGGTTAGGGAGGGGGTGCGCGTTGCACCGATCTCTCTTTCCCAGCCTTCGTGGTGTGACGTTGAGCGTCGCGTTGCTGCGCAAGTTCTTTAGCCATCAGAATGCCCGCGTTCAACGCCATCCCCTCAGAGAGGAATCCCTCGGGCGAGTAGGCTGATGTCCATTCAGTTGGTGTGCCGTGATGCGGAACATAACGATAGTCACTCGACCATCGTTTGTCTGTCCGTCGCGCGGTATGGACCTCGACCTGGCCGTGACCGGTTTTCACTGAAATTTGCATCGGGGTTCCCCGCAAAAAACGTCAGCCCGCGCAGGTTTTTTTTGCCGTTTTGGCGCCGCAGGTTCTCTAGCGTAGTTGCGACCGATGCACTTATCTAGTCGCCTTGAGTGCACATTCCAACAAGACGAGCGCCGGATCTAGCTCGTCGAGCCGTAAATATTGGGTGGTTTCCCCCAAACCGGACCAGAGTCAGAGTTACTCTGGTCCGACGATAAAACGCTGTCCTGAATGTTCCGCAAGCAGGCCATGCAAACTGTTCGACGGGCGGCTCAAGTGCCGAGCCTGCGGCAAGCGGTTTAGCTGGACCTGGGTGTGGGACCCGGTGCGTCTAAGCAGCCGTGAGAAGACGCGTTTGCTGGAGGTGTTCGTGCTCGGTGTGCCGGCGTATCGGCTGCGTTTCGATCCGTCGGTCAGCACCAAAACGCGAGAACGTCTTTTGCCGGTCTCAAGCTCCTGGATACGCTGCTGATCCGCGGTCATGACCTTGCCTTGAGGCGCGATGCCTTGGCGCTCCGTCTGGAGCTGCTGCACCCGGCGCCGTAGCACCGACTCGGCGACGCGGACCGAGCGACTTGCCTCGCTATGGCTATAGCTCTGGACGAGATCCCGACAGGCAGCCTCTTGCTTGAATTCGGGGCAAAACGAACAACGTTGCTTGGTCAGAGGCTCCGAAAATGACTCCCCAAGGACGACGTATGGTCCATCTATCGGCTGTAGCGTCGACTGGATGAGAGGAATCAATTCTTCATGTGCAAGAGCCGTGAAATCGCAAGACCTTACCGCATGCGGATCTGTGAGCGACTGCCGCCAGATTTTACGTGGTCGGAACGATTGCCCCGACAAGTAGTTCTGTTGCCCGACGTCGACGGTGCTGGCCTTGCCCCATGTCTGGAGTTCGGGGGCCCTTGCTAAGAGTGGTCTGGATCGCGCGGAGGCTCGCGTCGTGGGCTGCGGTATAGGTCGGATGGCCGTTGCCGAGGAAGTCGAGCATCATGGCGCCCGACCAAATCATGCCAATCGGATGGGCTACCTGGCGTATCTCGCAGCACGTGGCCAGCGCGGCGACACCGCGGCGCTGTTCGAGCTGCAGCGGCTGCGGCCTGATGAACCGGCCGAGGATGCGCGTCGACTCACCATCCGATCTGCGCGGCCAGTGCAGCCCAACGCGATCTTGTACGACGGTCCCGTCATCACGCACCGGGTGCAGCGCAACGGCGACGTGGAGTACCAGCGCAACGGTGCTGCGCTGCTGGTTGACCAGGGCAAGTCGGTGCGTCTGTGGCAGAACGATCGGGATGCGATCG
>Ga0207679_10000404_pt1 | contig 30976 bp, 32 predicted proteins | sample KBSC73metaG_FD_184320 | JGI IMG/M metagenome (GOLD analysis project Ga0207679, IMG submission 184320) | Corn rhizosphere microbial communities from Kellogg Biological Station, Michigan, USA - KBS C7-3 metaG (SPAdes) (version 2) | ecosystem: Host-associated > Plants > Roots > Rhizosphere > Soil ... | reverse complement strand
GCATCGAATTGCCCAGGCCAGTGAACGGCGGACATTGCGGCTGCGAACCAGCTGCTGGCGCGTTGACTGGGCTGCTTCTCCGCGGTTGATTCGTCTGCCGCTCGGGGCATCGGCGCCAGGGCGGGCAGTGGGCCCCGGCTTTCGCCGGGGTGACATGGTTGTTCCGCACCGCAGCACACACCCCGTCATACCGGCGAACGCCGGTACCCACTGCATCGAATCGCCCAGGCCAGTGAACAGGGGACATTGCGGCCGCGAACCAGCTGCTGGCGAGTTGACTGGGCTGGTTCTTCGCGGTTGATTCGTCTGCCGCCCGGGGCATTGGCGCCGGGGCGGGCAGTAGGCCCCGGCTTTCGCCTGGCTTTCGCCGGGGTGACATGGTTGTTCCGCACCGCAGCACACACCCCGTCATACCGGCGAAAGCCGGTACCCAGTGCATCGAATCGCCCAGGCCAGTGAACGGGGGACATTGCGGCTGCGAACCAGCTGCTGGCGCGTTGACTGGGCTGCTTCTCCGCGGTTGATTCGTCTGCCGCTCGGGGCATTGGCGCCGGGGCGGGCAGTGGGCCCCGGCTTTCGCCGGGGTGACATGTTGTTGCGCACCGCAGCACACACCCCGTCATACCGGCGAACGCCGGTACCCACTGCATCGAATCGCCCAGGCCAGTGCATTGAGGCGAGCCATTCGACGGCACGCCACACCCAGGAAGACGAGCCCCGCGTCAAGTCAGCAGCGGCACGATGCGCCCGGCCATGCGCCGGGCGGCCCCCTGATGAGCCGATGCGAACGCCAGCGCATTCGCCGAGAAGCTTTCGCGTGTCCCCGGCAGCAGCAAGTCGGCGGCGCGGGCCACCGCGTCATCCATGCCCGTGACGCGCAGCGAGGCTCCCGCTGCCAACGACAATTCCGCCGCCTCGGCGAAGTTGAACGTGTGCGGCCCCATCACGATGGGGCAGCCGCAGGCCGCGGCCTCGATCAGGTTCTGCCCGCCCAGCGGAGCAAAGCTGCCGCCGAGCAAGGCCACATCCGACAAGCCATAGTAGAGCGGCATCTCGCGCATGGAGTCGCCGAGCCACACATCGGCTTCGAGCGCATCTGCCGATGGGGAGTCCCCCCAGCTGGAGCGGCGAGCCAGGCGCAGGCCCGAATCCCTCACGAGCGCGGCCACTTCGTCGAACCGCTGCGGATGCCGCGGCACGATCAACAAGAGCCCTCGTCGTTCCGCCGGCAGGGCTCGCCAGGCGCCCAACAAGGCAGCCTCTTCGCTTTCGCGGGTGGAGGTGCCCAGCATCACCGGGCGATCCAGCAGCCTGCGCCAAGCCCGCCCCCGCTGCAGCAGCAGGGGGTCGACCGTCATGTCGAACTTCAGGTTGCCGCAAACCTCCACATCGGCCACGCCGGCCTGGCGCAATCGCGTGGCGTCGGCATGGGTTTGTGCCAGCGCCGCACGCAGCGATGAAATGGCCGGCCCCAGCAAGGCACTGACCCGTTGCCCCCGGCGCGCACTTCTCTCGCTCAGGCGCGCGTTCGCCAGCACCATCGGCACGCCAGCGCGCCGGGCAGCCTCGAGCACATTGGGCCAGATCTCGGTTTCCATCAGCACCCCGGCGGCCGGCCGGAAGTGCTGGAGGAAGCGGCGCGTGGCGCCCGGTGTGTCATAGGGAAACCAGACGTGCATGTCGCCGTCGCGCAGCAAGGCCTTGCCGGCCTCGTGCCCGGTGGCGGTGCCGTTCGTCAGCAGCAGCCGAAGGTCCGGATGCTGCTGACGCAGTGCATCGACCAGCGCCTGCGCCGCACGGGTTTCGCCGAGGGACACGGCGTGCAGCCACAGCGCGCCGGGCGCCACGGGTGCACGGCCGTAGAAGCCGAAGCGCTCCCGGATGGCATGCCGGTAAAGCGGTTCGAGTCGCCCGCGCCACCAGAGCTTGCCGACGTAGGCCGGTGTGATCAGGCGCAGCAAGGCCGAATATGCGCCGCGCGCGGCGCCTGATTGCCAGTCGCTCATGAATGCCGGGCCCGGTGCACGTTCTGCCAAGCCGACCACACCAGGTCGACGTCGGGCGTGGGGCTGCCTTCGAGCGAGACCTGATGACGGTGCCCGTGGGACGCCTGCGGGCCGGTGCGCCAGGCGGTGGGAAAGTTGTAAAGCTGCACGTGCGGCAGGTCGAGGGCCACGGCGATATGGCTCAGGCCGCTGTCGACACCGATCACGCCGTGGGTGCCGCCCATGTGGTCCACCAGCGTGTCGAGCGACATGGCCGGCCACACGCGGGCTTGCGGGCCGATCTCGCATGTGATGCGTTCGGCTCGTTCCCGCTCGGCCTGTCCGGCGTGCGGGAGCGCGATGGAAAATCCGGACGACACGCACCGCCGGCCCAGTTCGACCCAGTGCGCCTCAGGCCACAGCTTGTCGTCGCGAGAGGTGCCGTGCACGAACACGAGCGTGGGTTCGACGCAGCGTGGGCCGTGCGACTGCAACCCGAAGACCGGCGGGCTTTGCACCGTGTGGCCGAGTGCCTTGGCCGTCATGACGCGCGAGCGGTCGAGCGCATGGATGTGCGGGGTGATGGCAATGGCTTGATCGGCCAGCCAGCGTGCCGGCGCTTCGTAGCCTGACCCTTCGGTGCGGTTGGCCAGGCCGTAGCGCGTGCCCCGCGCCAAACGGGCGACGACCGCGGATTTGGTGAGCCCCTGCAAGTCGATCACCGCATCGTACCGATGCGCCTGCAGCGAGGCCTTGAACCTGCGCCATTCGGCGCGAACCGCGCCCGTCCACCAGGCTTTGCGCCAGCGGCGCTGGGCGCATTCGAACACCTGGCCAATGCCCGCGACACGCCGCACCAGCGGCGCGAACCCGGGCTCGACCACCCAGTCGATGAGCGCACCGGGATGGGCCGTCCGGATGTCGTGGACGACGGGCATCGCGTGAACGACGTCCCCCAGCGACGAGAGTTTGACGAGGAGGACGCGCACGACGCTCAATGGGCCGCGGCGGCCACCTCGGCGTCGGGCTTGACCTTGCGCAACGCGTCCATGAACTGCCCCTCGATGCGATGTAGGGCTTCCTCGGTGTGGCCTTCGAAGCGCAGCACCAGCACCGGGGTCGTGTTCGACGACCGGATCAGCCCGAAACCGTCATCGTACTCTGCCCGCAGGCCGTCGATCGTGACGATCTCCCTGGCGCCCGGGAACGCGGCCGATTCGAGCAGCTTCTGCACGACCTGGCGCGGCTCGCCTTCGGCGCAGGCCACGTTCAGCTCAGGGGTGTTGTGGCTCGAAGGCAAGCCGTCGAGCACCTCGCTCGGGTTGTCGGCACGGGACAGGATCTCGAGCAGGCGGGCGGCGGTGTAGGTGGCATCGTCGAAGCCGTACCAACGCTCGCTGAAGAAGATGTGCCCGCTCATCTCGCCGGCCAGCGGTGCCTTCGTTTCCTTCAGCTTGGCCTTGACGAGCGAATGGCCGGTGTTCCACATGAGCGGCTCGCCGCCAGCTTCGCGGATGACCGGGGCCAGGCGCTGGGTGCACTTGACGTCGTAGATGATGGTGGCGCCCTTGTTGCGCTGGAGCACGTCAATGGCGAACAGCATCAGCTGGCGGTCGGGGTAGATGATGTTGCCGTCCTTGGTCACGACGCCCAGGCGGTCGCCATCGCCGTCGAACGCCAGGCCCAGCTCGGCATCGGTTTCCTTCACGGTGCGGATCAGGTCGGCCAGGTTCTCAGGCTTGCTGGGGTCCGGATGGTGATTGGGGAAATCGCCGTCCACCTCGGAGTACAGCTCGGTCACATCGCAACCGAGGGCGCGCAGGATGCCCGGGGCCGAGGCGCCGGGAATGCCGTTGCCGGAGTCGACCACGATCTTCATGCGGCGAGCGAGCTTGCAGTCGCTGGTGATCCGGTGGCTGTACTCGGGGAGGATGTCCATCGTGGCGGCCCGGCCGGCACCCTGGATGTAGTCCTCCTGCTCGATGCGACGGCGCAGCGCCTGGATTTCCTCGCCATAGATGGCGCGGCCGGCCAGCACCATCTTGAACCCGTTGTAATCCTTGGGGTTGTGACTGCCCGTGACCTGGATGCCGCTGTTGCAGCCGTGCTCGCCGCGGGTGGCGGCAACGTAGTACAGCATGGGGGTGGTGACCGCGCCGAGGTCCACCACGTCGAGGCCGGTGGATACCAGGCCCCGCACCAGCGCTGCGACGAGCGAGGGGCCCGACAGCCGGCCATCGCGCCCCACGGCCACCGCCTTCTCACCCGCCTCGATGGCGGCGCTGCCGAAGGCGCGGCCGAGGTGTTCTGCAAACGCTTCATCGATCGTCTTGCCCACGATGCCGCGGATGTCGTAGGCCTTGAAGTTGGACGCGGTGACTTGCATGCTGAATGTGCTCCGTGAAGTTTTGCGGGGATTGTAGGGAGGCAAAGCGCCTTTTTTCGGGCGTCGGGACGTGTCCGGAAACGGCGAGTCGGATGCAATCGCCGTGCCGATAATGGCTGCATGGACCTCGACGACGATGCCGCCTACGAAGTGATTAAAGCCCGTGATGCGCGCTTTGACGGGCGCTTGTTCGTGGGGGTCACCTCGACCGGCATCTATTGCCGCCCGGTTTGCAGGGTCAGGACACCAAGGCGCGAAAACTGCCGGTTCTTCAGCAGCCCGGCCCAGGCGGAGGCCCAGGCTTTTCGGCCCTGCATGAAGTGCCGGCCCGAGGTTGCGCCGGGCCCGGGCCTGGTGTGGTCCACGATGGACGCCTCGCGCACCCTGGCCGTGCAGGCCGCGCACTGGCTCGACGGCCATGCCGGCGAAGGGGGGGCCACCTCCATGGCGGCCCTGGCCGATCGCCTGGGGGTGAGCGACCGCCACCTGCGGCGCATCTTCCATGCGGAACACGGTGTCACGCCGCTGCAGTACCTGCAGACCCGCCGCCTGCTGCTCGCCAAGCAGTTGCTGACCGACACGCGACTGCCGGTGACCGACGTGGCCCTGGCAAGCGGCTTCCTCAGTCTGCGCCGTTTCAACGCCGCCTTCGCGGAGAGCTACCGCATGAGCCCCAGCGCCTTGCGGCGCGACACCGCCCGCGAAGCGCCGCCGGATGACGGGCTGGTCGTGCACCTCGGGCTGCGCGCCCCGTATGACCACGGCGCCCTGCTGCGCTTTCTTGCGACGCGGGCCGTGCCGGGCGTGGAATGCGTGACCGGTGCCAGCGTGCGACGCAGCGTGCGCGCCGGTGTTCTTGGCGATGCAGCCGGCTGGCTCGACGCCGAGTTCCTGCCCGGCTGCGCACTCGTGCGCCTGCGGTTCGCGCCTTCGCTGGCCCCCGCCAGCAGCCGCGTGGTCGCCGCCGTGCGGCGCTGGCTCGACCTGGACGCGGACCCGGCCACCATCGACGGGGCCCTCGCCGATTTGCCCGGCACGCCGGGCCTGCGCCTGCCCGCCAGCGTCGACCCCTTCGAGATGGCCGTGCGAGCCGTGCTGGGCCAGCAGGTCACCGTGGCCGCGGCCCGCACGCTGGCGCGGCGGCTGGTCGACCGTTTCGGAGAAGCGGCATCGAGCCCCTGGCCGCAAGAGGTGGACCGCTGGTTCCCCAGCCCCGAGGCACTCGCGGCCGCACCGCTCGAGCGCATCGCCGAACTCGGCATCATGAGCACCCGTGCCAAGGCCATCCAGGCACTGGCCGGGGCGTGGCCGGATCTCTCTGAGCGGTTGCGCTCGGACCCCGCCCCGGGGCCGCTGATCGAGGCCTTGTGCGCCCTGCCCGGCATCGGCCCATGGACGGCGCACTACATCGCCATGCGGGCCACCGGCTGGCCCGATGCCTTTCCGCCGAAGGACATTGCCGTGCTCCATGCCATGAAGAACCTGTACGGCACCTCATCGCCGCGCGAAGCGGAACGCCACGCCGAACGCTGGCAGCCCTGGCGGGCGTACGCCGTGTTGCGCCTGTGGAACAGCCTCACCCCGAAACCATGAGCGACATGCGACGATCCCTTCACAGTCGATGCACGGCTCAAGCGGTGCTGCCCTCCCCGTTCGGCCCGCTGCTGTGGGCCCGCACGGCGGCCGGCATCGCGGGCATGTGGTTCGACGGGCAGAAGTGGTTCCCCAAGGCCTTCGAGGCGCCGGAGCGACCGGGCGACCCGCTGATCCTGGACGCCGCGGCCCAGCTCGACGACTACTTCAACGGCCGCCGCCTCGTGTTCGACCTGCCACTCGACCTGCACGGCACGCCGTTCCAGGAGGCGGTGTGGGCCGAGCTGCTGCGCATCGATCCGGGGCAGACGCGCACGTACAGCGACATTGCGATGGCGGTGGGCTCGCCGCAGGCCGTGCGGGCCGTCGGCTTGGCCGTGGGGCGCAATCCGGTGGGCATCATCGTGCCCTGCCACCGGGTCATTGGCCGAAATGGCACCCTGACCGGCTATACGGGTGGACTCGATCGCAAACAGGCTCTGCTGCGGCTTGAAGGCGTGTGGCACTCTCAACAGCAGAGCCTGCTCTAAACAACGGCCACTCTTTCAGCTGGCCGTTGAATCAAACGCGGAACCTCCGCGATCAGAAGTTGTGGCGCAGGCCGAGCGCCAGCGAGGAAAAGTCGCCGCCGTAGGGTGCGTTCGTGTCCTGCGACACCTTCGTGTAGAAGGCGTAGGCACGGGTGCGCTTGCTGAGGTTGTAGCCATAGGCCACGGTCCATTGGGTGGCTGCGCTGTCGGCACGGTTGTCGTAGTCGCCCGAGCGACCGACGTTCAGGTGAAGTTCAGAGGCACCAAGGGTATACATCCCCGACAAGCGGAACGTGTTGCGATTGCCGTAGCCGACGCCGAAACCGTCCTCATCGCGCTGGTAATAACCACCGAACGTGAAACTACCGAGCGTGTACAGACCGCGCAGGGCGAACTGGTTCGCATCGCCGACCTTCTGGTAGCCGGCGCCCAGGGCCAGCGCGTTGAGCTTGTAATTGGCTGCCACATCGTAGCTTCTGTGGGTCTGGTCGGTTTGGGGCTCGCTGATGGCCACTTCGCCGGTGAAACCGGAGAACGTGGGCGTCCGATAGGCCACCTTGTTGGTCTTGTTCGGCAGGTCCGCATACAGGCGGTCGGCCGAGCTGCCGGTGTCGTGGTTATGCAGGCTCACAAAGTCGGCGGTGGCGTAGTAGGCCTCGCTCGTGAAGTTGCCGAGACGGAGGGTGCCGAAGTTGCTGCCGAGGAACACTTCGCTGCCACGTTGCCAGAAATTGCCGGACTGGGTCCCCGTGGTGGGATCGAAGCCGTGCTCAAGGGCAAAGCCGGCCTTCAGTCCGCCACCGAGATCCTCGACGCCGCGAAATCCCAGGCGCGAAGAATTGTTCTCCAGGCTTTTGGTCCGACTGGCATCGCCCACCTTCTGCGATTCGGCCGAGACGTTCAAGCGGCCCCAAACGGTGACGTTGCTTTGTGCGAAGGCTGCGCCGGTCGTGGTCAGGGCAAGAGCGGTCAACAGGAAAAGGTTCTGTTTTTTCATTGGTTCAGCAGTTCGAAGTAAAAATCGGTGTAAATCGCGAATGCACTGGTGAAAGGAACTACCCCCAATCAGAAGGCGGGCAGATTATCTCTACGCAAAACCAGCGTGCAGAATCGGTGAGAACCCGCACTGTGGCGGAATCGCCAGTGGGCGCTGACATCGGCGATGGTGAGCCAAGACCGCGCCGCCGCGCGACGCAGGTGCGCCGCGTCCGTTGTGAAACTCAGCGCGCACGTGCTCCCGTGGGCGAAGAAGACGCGCCCGCGTTCGGCCTTTTATTCCTGGGACAGGGACTTCGGCGGGTTCACCTTCTGGGCCCACGCATAGGCGCGTTGGGTGGCGGGGCGAGCGCGGATCGTGTCGATCCAGCGGGCCACGTTCGGGTAGTCGGCCAGCCGCTGCTGTTGCCGCTCGTGGCCCAGCGTCCACGGATAAATTGCGATGTCGGCAACGGAGTAGGCATCGGCTGCAACGAAGTCGCGGCCATTGAGCCGGCGATCGAGCACGGCATACAGGCGCGCCGTCTCGCGCACGTAGCGTTCGATCGCATACGGGATCCGTTCGGGCGCAACGTGATTGAAATGGTTGTTCTGCCCGAACATCGGCCCCACGCCGGCCATCTGCCAGAAGAGCCATTGCAACACGTCCGCGCGGTGGCGAACGTCCTGCGGCATCAGCTGGCCCGTCTTCTCGGCCAGGTACACCAGGATCGCACCCGACTCGAACAAGTGCACCGGTTCGCCGCCATCTGCCGGCGCCTGGTCGACGATCGCCGGCACGCGGTTGTTGGGTGTGATGTTGAGAAAGCCAGGGGCAAACTGTTCACCCTTGCCGATGTTCACCGGCACCAAGCGGTAAGGCACGCCCGTTTCCTCGAGGAACAGCGTGATTTTGTGCGCGTTCGGGGTGGTCCAATAGTACAAATCGATCATCGCGGCCCCAAGGTCGCTGCGGGTTCGAGCAGGTTGCCAGGGAATCTCTTTGCACGGCCACGAAAGGGTCAATGGGCCCTTTCGGCTGCAACGCTTTCGCGCGCTGGGGAGGCCTGCAGCTGACCGCACCGTGACATCGTGCGCGCGAGAAGGCGCCACCTGCAGAACATGCAGGCCTACACTGGCCCCATGGTCGCAAGCCCTGCCCTCGCCCTCTCCGGCATGAATGCCGCGCAAGTCGGCCTGCGCACGGCGGCGCACAACATCGCGAACCTGAACACCGAGGGGTTTCGCCGACAGCAGGTGGTGCAGGCCGAAGCCCCGTCGGGCGGCGTGACGACCGAACTCACCCGGGCCGAGCACGCCGGCGCCGAGATGGAGACCGACATGGTGGGCATGCTCCAGGCCAAGCATGCCTTTCTTGCCAACCTCGCCGTGTTCCGCACCAGCGACCGGATGATGGGATCGCTGCTCGACACCATCGGCTGAACGCAGGCCTCGCGAGCCTGCCGTAGCATCATGCAGCCATTGCGGCGTGCTTGAGGTGAGCGAGGTTCTTGAGCATGTCCTCCGCGATGTCGGCGAGATTGAACCGCGGCGTCCAGCCCCAATCGCGCCTGGCTTGCGTATCGTCGATCGAGTTCGGCCAGCCGCTTGCAATGGCCTGCCGGAAGTCAGGTGCGTAGGCGATCTCGAACTTGGGGCAATGCTTGCGGATTTCTGCTGCGATCTCCGCCGGGGTGAACGAGACGCCGGCCAGGTTGTAGCTGCCGCGCTCGGAGAGCCGATCGCCGGAGGCTTCCATCAATTCGATGGTGCCTCGCACCGCATCGTCCATGTACATCATGGGCAGCGCTTCATCGTCTGCCAGGAAACACGCATAGCGCTCCCCCTTGATGGCCGAATGGAAGATGTCGATGGCGTAATCGGTGGTGCCGCCTCCGGGAAGCGTCTTGTGCGAGATCAGCCCGGGATAGCGGATGCTGCGCACATCGACGCCGTGGTTCGCAAAGTACCAGCGGCACCAGCCTTCGCCGGCGAGTTTGGAGATGCCGTAGACCGTCGTAGGCTCCATGATGGTGCTCTGGGGCGTGCCATCGGCCGGCGTCGTCGGCCCGAAGGCCGCGATGGAACTCGGCCAGAACACCTTGTCGAGCCCGTACTGCCGGGCCGTCTCGAGAACGTTCAGCAGGCCGGTCATGTTGAGGTGCCAGGCCCAGGCCGGCGCCTTCTCGCCCGTGGCCGACAAGGCCGCCGCCAGGTGGTAGATCTGGGTGATCTCCTGGCGCTCGACCATGTTCTTGAGTGCGCCGGGGTCCGTCACGTCGAGCTTCTCATGGGCAATGTGCCGGTGACGGCCCGTGGGCACCTGGTCGCTGGTGACGATCTGCTCGCTGCCGTAGCGCCCTGCAAGCGCAAGCGCCAGTTCGGTGCCGAGCTGACCGTTGGCGCCGGTGATCAAGATGCGGGGGCTGCTGCTCATGTCGTCACTCCCAGCTCTTTGCCCGCCTGGGCGAACGCCGCCAAGGCGCGGTCCAGCTGCTCCAGGGTGTGCTGCGCGCTGACCTGCACCCGGATGCGCGCCTGGCCCTTGGGCACCACCGGATAGAAGAAGCCCACCACATAGACCCCGAGTTCCAGCAGACGCTGCGAAAGCTTCTGGGCCAGTTCAGACTCATGAACCATGACCGGGATGATCGGATGCTCGCCCGGCTTGACGTTGAAGCCTCGCGCTTCGAGACCGGCACGGAAGTGCCGTGCATTGCGTTCGAGGCGATCACGCAAGCTCGTGTCTGCTTCCAGAATGTCCAGCACCTTGATGCTGGCGCCGACGATCGATGGCGCGACGGTGTTGGAGAAAAGATAGGGGCGCGACCGCTGGCGCAACAGCGCCACGACGTCGGCACGGGCGCTCGTGAATCCCCCGGAGGCACCGCCCAGCGCCTTGCCCAGGGTGCCGGTGATGATGTCGATCTTGCCGAACACCCCGCGGTGTTCATGCGTGCCGCGGCCGCGAGGTCCGAGGAAACCAGTCGCATGGCATTCGTCGATGCCCAGCAAGGCGCCGTGCTCGTCACACAGCGTGCGCATCTCGTCCAGCCGGGCGATCGTGCCGTCCATCGAGAAGACGCCGTCGGTGAAGACCAGCTTGAAACGGGCCCCTTCGGCTTCAGCGGCCTGGAGTTGCCGCCGCAAATCATCGAGGTCGTTGTGCTTGTAGCGGTAGCGCCGGGCCTTGCTCAAACGGATGCCGTCGATGATCGAGGCGTGGTTGAGCTCGTCGCTGATCACCGCGTCCTCCGCGCCCAGCAGCGTTTCGAAGAGACCGCCATTGGCATCGAAGGCCGAGCCGTACAGGATCGTGTCCTCCATGCCCAGAAAGCTGGAGAGGCGGCGCTCCAGGGTCTTGTGAAGATCCTGCGTGCCGCAGATGAAACGCACGGAACTCAGCCCGAAGCCCCGCTCCGACAACGCCTGGCGAGCCGCTTCCACCACGTTGGGATGCGACGACAGGCCCAGGTAATTGTTGGCACACAGGTTGATCACGCCCCGGCCATCCTGCGTGTCGATCTCACTGCCCTGCGGCGTGACGATGATGCGCTCGGTCTTGAACAAGCCCGCCTCCCGGATGGCCTGTATCTCATCGCGCACGGCGGCGTAGAAATCTGCGGTGGTCGGCATGACGGCTCCTGCAGGGTTCACCTGGGAAGGCGAACAAGTTCGATATACTGAACACGGAGTTCAATATATCGAGCAAGAATCCATGGCGCAACCCCTAGGAGATCAGCCGGCGGCCGATGGCCCGCCCGTCATCGGCGCGAGGCTGCAGGCGTTGCGCCTGTCTAGAAAACTGTCGCTCGACGAATTGTCCCGGCGTGCCGGCGTCTCCAAATCCATGCTCTCGCAAGTGGAGCGCAACCAGGCCAACCCCACCATCGCCGTGCTGTGGCGCCTCGCCAATGCGCTGGAGGTTCACCTCGCGGATTTCCTGTCGGTCGCCATGGAGAAGACCACGTCGCCGCCCATCGTGCTGGTCGCCGACCATGCCGTGCCGGTGATACGGAGCCCGGATGGCAAATGCGAACTGAAGATCCTCGGCCCCATCGAACTTGCCGGCCGCCTGGAGTGGTATCGCCTGACGATCCAGCCGGGCGGCACCCTGGTTTCGGCACCGCATGAGCATGGAGCGAAAGAGCACCTGTCGGTGCTGGCCGGACAAGTCATGGTGCAATCGGCCGAGGCAGAGCAAAAGGTCAGGCCGGGTGAGACCGCTCGCTACCCGGTGGACGTGCAGCATGCGCTGACGAATCCGGGCAAAGGCGTTGCCACGGCCTTGCTCGTCGTGGAGTACGCGTAAGAGCAGCAGGCGTTGCGGGCCCTACCGCCCGTGAGTGACTCGCAAAATCGTTCCGTGCTCTTTCGAAATCTCGGCCAACGCCACACCGCCGAGCATTCGCCCGGGCAAGCTGCCGGTGACGACCCAGACGCCGTTGTTCAGCCTTGCGTTGTAGGGCGATTGTTTTGCAATGGCCGCCTTCCCGTAGATGGGCTCCCAGACAGCGACTGCGATCTTGATCGCGGTCTCTTGGTCTGGGACGTAGCCCTCAGGACGCCTTACGTTGTGAAGTGAGTGGTCCTGGGCCATGGCAACAGAGCAAGACAGGGCTAGAAGCACAAACAAGAACTGCGTGCCGCATGCGCGTAAGGCAACTTCCTTCACCATCGACGCGAGGCGTGTTGACGCTGACTTCAATCAGCCCCCGTGAGGAGGGTCGCGATGTCTTGCCTGTCACCCAGCAGCCGGACGACGTCGAGATGGCTCTCGCCTTCGAAGTAGAACCATTGCATCGGAAAGCCTTTGATTCGCCAACTGCGAAGGGCTGGAATTTCGCACAAGAGCGCCAACCTCGGCGAACCTATGGCGGGCATTTGCTCGATGGATTTGAGTGCAGCTACGGCTGAGTCAAACAGCCGTTCACCAAGAATGACGCCACCTTGTTGCCCATAGTGACGCGCGGCTTCGACGAGATCCTCTTCCGCCCAGGGGCGAAGTTTCGCCGGCTTCAACGCAAGCCGCCCAGAGCTCTTTCCCTCAATTGCGCAGCAACCTCTGCAGTGAGGGTGCGTCCGCTGCCGGAGTTCAAACCCTCTTCGATCAGCTCCCGCAGACGCTTCTTCGCCTGCTCCTCCTGATCGCGCCGGATCAGCTCCCGCAAGTATTCGCTGGTGTTTCCGTACTGCCCGGAGCGCACACGCTGATCGACATAGCTCCGCAACGCCTCAGGCAGCGCGAAGCTCATGGTGTTGGTGGTCATGACTGCATGATCCCGCCGATTATCAATAGTTGTCAAGATCCCCTACGGCTCCCGCCGGACACGCTCAACGCGAACGCGACGTTCAAATTCCTTCCGGCTCCAGCGGCAGATGGCGCGGCGCAAGCGCCGCCCGGCGCCGCCGCTGCGCGAGCGGGCAGCCAGGTGCCCCCTCCCCGCACAGCGCGATGCCCCCTGCCGACATGCCGAATTTGCCGACACGCCCTAGATCAAGCAGTGATCTGAAAACGGGCCTGTCCCAGCCATGGCGATGGTGCGAAGCAGGAGGCGAAGCAAAAGAGGGAAACAAGGCTTCGGTAGAGCCGTTCCCCCTTCCCCCCCGAAACCAATCAAGGATGATCAGATGCATCAGCCGGCCAGGTTTCCCACAACTCCATTCCTGTGACGTAAGTGTCCAAGCCCGGATTGGCCGCATTTCCATAGAACATGGTCATGAAGATCCGGTTGAGTTTGGGATCACCGCCGTCGAAGATGTTCTGGCCCGCCTGGTAGGCAAATTGTTTTCCATTCAATGCAGCCCAGACAAAACCGCCGCCGTTCTGGGTGTTGGATGTCTTCGCGGCAAATTCAAATTTGTACCAAACCCCCTCCTCCAGGGAGGGGCCAAATTGTGCCGGATACAAATAATCCCAACGCTTCATGGCAACGCCATTCAACGTACCACCCTGGAGGCTGTCGAGGTTCATTCGAATTTTTGGCTTGCCATCGACAAGAGCAAGGTAGACGCCCGCTCGATTGTTGTCACTGTCGTTCTTGAACTCCGTGAGCCCATACCAACGCCACCCCAAACCCCAGGAGCTGGTGAAGCCAGGAAGCAGCTTGAACCAATATCGAATGTAGTACATACCCTGAGGCAAACTCACATCCGGATGCACCACATAAGGGCTTTGGTCACTATCAAAATAAGGAGCCTTGAAACCATGGTGCAAAACGGTGGTATTACCCCCGAACGGACCCGGGACGTTGTTGAGGATTTCCAGGGTATGAAGCTGGCTCGGAGTCAAAAACGACTGGCCCCGAGCCAGCCGGTCCTTGACGTTGGCAATCTGCTGGAACTGAGCCGCATGGGCTCTGGTGCCATCTTTTCCGCCCCAGAGTTGAGGCGAATGAGGGCCAAATTGGAATCCGGTAGAGGCGTCCTTCCCGATCAGGGCTTGTTCGTCGCTCGCGAAGGGTGCGTTGCCCTGGGGCTTGCCGGTGGCAGGGTCGTACCCCTCATGACTCATCTTTTGCAGAGTCACCCCTGCGCCGAAATTGGTGTGCAAATCTTGTCCAGCAGAAATACTTGGACTTCTTTGCGCCAAGGCGGAGGGATCTGTGATTCTGTACTTTTGGTTCTTCCCATCCTGACAGCCCCCCGTCCCGATGGCGCCGCCATTGTCGACCTTGAGCGCAGTGTTCTCCATGCAACTCCGTTGGTTGTGAGTTTTCAGGAGGTACGAGCCGTCTGGATTTTGGCTCACGAGAAACTTCTGGCTCGTTGAACCATTGCAAGTATTCTGGACCATCTGCTGGCCATTGACGGCAGCTCCATAGTCCACACAAAGCCTGCTGTGCTGAACCTGAAGATTAAACGACCCGTCGGGATTTGATTTGAAAGCGAACTTTTGATTCAGGGCACCCGAACAACTCCACTGCACGATTTTCGCACCCTGCAAATTGGAGGATCCGGCGACATCGACGCACCTTCCGCTGTCTTGAGAAACGATGTTTGTTGCCACATCAGCCTTCGCCAAAGAAGCATGCATCGAAAATGCCACCGCCGATACCAGCAGAAATTTGTCGCCCATGTCGCTCCTATTTCAATTGAATTGGAAAAAGAGCGGGCACTATCAAGCGAACAGAAAATCAAGTCAATAGACCGTATGATCTTCTGACACTATTTCAGAGACTGATTCAGTGTTGCAAAAGGTGGGGCAGCGGACGATTGCTGCGTGTCCTGTGGTATTGAGGGTTCATCTGCATGCCAGAGCCTGGGGCGCCTGAGGCATTGCGCAGATTCTTCACCACCGGGCCGGCGCGATACCTCATCGGAACCGACCTAGATTCCCTCCGCCTCCGGCGGCAGATAGCGCGGCGCAAGCGCAGCCCGGCGCCGCCGCTCCCGGGCCGACAACCAGGTGCCCCCTGCCCCGCACATGGCAATGGCGGCGATGCCGACCAGCGCCCACACATCCGGCAAATGGTCGAACACGAGCCAACCACCGAGTGTGGCAAACACGATCTGCAAGTACAGGTACGGGGTGAGCGTGGCCACGGGTGCCTTGGTGTAGGCGAAGATGAGCATCAGGTGCCCCAGGCTCCCGAACACGCCCATCCACAACAGCGCCCACCACAGTGAAACGTTGAGCGGCGCCCAGAAGAACGGCAGCACAGCGCAACACGCCACGGCCCCCACCAGGCCGGTGTAGAAATGCGTGGTGCCGGCGTCTTCCATGCGGGCAAGGCGGCTGGTCAAGGCCTGGAACGAGCCGAGCACGCCCACCAGCAGCAGCGGGAGCAGGCCCGACCATTCGAACATTTCGCGGCCCGGCCGGATGACGATCATGGCGCCGGCGAAGCCCCCCAGCACGAGCAGCCAGCGCAGCGGTGACACGCGTTCGTTGAGCGACGTGGCCGCCAGCATGGTGACGACGAGCGGCGTCAGCATGATGATCGCGGTGAATTCGCCCACCGGGGTGAGCTTCAATGCGAGGTAAGAGAGCATGCTCGACGTGAGCAGCAAGCCACCTCGAAGCAGTTGCAGCCAGGGGTGGCGGGTATGCAGCAGCGACAGGCCGCGCCGGGGCAGCAGCACGGCGGCCGTGGCGACGGCCTGGAACATGTAGCGGAACCACACCGCCATGACCAGGGGCACCGCGGCGCTGATGAGTTGGGTGGTGGTGTCGAGCGCAGCAAAACCGGCCACGGCGGCGGTCACGAACAGCACGCCTTGCAGTGCGTGGCTTCGGGAGGAATCGGTCATCGTGGGCTCAGGACGTGGTCTCGGGCGGAAAAAAAGGCGGATCCGCTGCTGGCGAGTCCGAGTTCACGGGCTGCGGCCAGCAAGGCCGGCGCCACTTCGGGCAGCCGCGCCTCGGTGAGCCGCACGCTGGGGCCCGCCACGCTGACCGTGCCCAGCACGGCCCCGCTGGCAGGATGGTGCACGGCGGCCGCCACGGCCGCCAGCCCGGGCGCCGCGCTGTCGACAAGCCAAGCATACCCACGCTCGCGCGCGCGCAGCACGCCAGCCATCACGTCCCGCAAAGTGCGAGGGGCATTCGGGCCTTGTCCCTCATAGGTGGTGATGCCTTGCCGGGCGATCATGGCCAGTGCGTCGTCACCATGGACAGCGGCGAGCCAGGCGTGGCCGGAGGCCGTGCAAGACAGCGCGGCCTCCCGGCCCATGTCAGGGTCATAGCGCAAGCCTCCGGGCGCCCCCTGGGCCTTGGCGATCCAGACCTGCCGGTCGCCATCGATCACCCCCAGACGCACCAGTTCGCCGGTGGTCTGCGCCAAGGCGTCCAGGATGGGCTGCGTGACATCGCTGAGCCCGCTGGTCGCGAGGAAACCGAATGCGAGCGACAGCAGGCGGGTGTTCAGCAGGTAGCGGGAGTTGCCCGCGTCCTGGCGCGCATGGCCGAGCTCGACCAGGTCGGCCAGTGTGCGGTGCGCCGCGCTCTTGGGCATGCCCAATGCGTCGGCGATGGCCTGCAAGGGCAGGCCGGCGGGATGAGCGCAGAGCAGCTCCAGGGCGCCGATGGCGCGGGCGGTTTGTTGCGTGGCCATGGTTTTGGAAGAAAACCGCCACATTGGAACACAGTTCCAAATTCTCTGCGGCCGCCGCGGCAAATCGTCAAAGGAGCGGACGCAGTTCCGCGGCCACCTCCTGCAGCGGCGGCAACAACTTTTCGAGCATCGTCTCCTGGGTGTACGACTGGGATTGCAATGTCATGCCGATGCTGCCCCGGCATTCCCCCTTGCGGTCCTTGATCGGGATGCCAATGCCCCGCAGCGCCGGGTCGAGCTGTTGCTCGGTCATCCAGAACCCCAGTGAACGCGCGGCCGTCACATGCTCCCTGAACCGGGCCACGTCCACGACGGTGTGCGCGGTGAATGCGGAGAACTCGTGTTCCGCGATCCAGCGCTCGACCGCGTCTTCAGTCCAGGTGGAGAGAATCGCGACGCCCGGCGCCACGGTGTGCGCAGGCACCCGCACCCCCACCTGGTAGCCGATGGAGACGAAGCGCGGCGGGCTGCTTCGGGCGAGGTAGACGACTTCATGCCCATCGAGCACGCTGAAGTTGACGGTCTCGCCGGTGCTCATCGACACGCGCTGGATGAACGGCTGCATCAAGCGCGGGAGCCGCGCAGCAGCCAGGTAGCTCTGGCCCAGGCGCAGCACGCGGGGCAGCAGCCAGAAGTGCTTGCCATCGCCCGCCGCATAGCCGAAGTGGACGAGGCTCAGCAGATAGCGCCGGGCTGCGGTGCGGGTGATCTGGGCCCGCACGGCCACTTCTGAGGCGGTCAGCCGGGGATGTTCGTCGTCGAAGGCTTCGATCACCCGGAGGCCCTTGCCGAGGCCTTCGATCAGGTCCTTCTTTTCAACCTCCAACTTGATTTCTTCAATCATCACCCGTGCTCCGAACAAACCCTTGAACAAAGCGAAATGCGCGCGCTCCGCGCGATTGTCGCGCATTCGTGCAAAAAGCGTCTTGTGGTCAACCCGGGGTGTGTCTATTGTTCACTTCGTCCACACTTGAAAACATCAACATGAAGATTTCCGGCACCACCCGCGTGTTTCTCATTCTTGGAGACCCTGTGGCTCAAGTGCGTGCGCCCGCGATATTCAACCACCTGTTCGAGCAGCATGGCGTCGATGCCGTCCTCGTGCCGGCACAAGTGCACCCGGAAGATCTCGAAGGCTTTGCGCGCCACGCGCTCAAGGCGGGGAACATCGATGGGCTGTGGGTGGCCATCCCGCACAAGACCGGCATTGTTTCCATGCTCGACCGCTGCGACGCGCTGGGCCGGGCCACCGGTGCCGTGAACGCCGTGCGCAGGAACGCGGACGGCAGCATCGAAGGCGCCCTCTTCGACGGGATCGGGTTCACGAAGGCGCTCGGGACGTTCGGCATCCCGCTCGCCGGGCGCAATGCCCTGGTGGTGGGCGTGGGCGGCGGCGGCGTGGCGATCGCTGCTTCGCTGGCACAACAGGGCGCCGGCCGGGTGGCGTTGTACGACAGCACCCCAGGACGCACCGAGGCCGTCGCCGCGCGGCTGCGGGCGGAATTCAACACGGAGGTCGTCTCCGTACCCACCGCCGACCCGGCCGGCTACGACCTCGTGGCGCATGCCACCCCGCTGGGTCTCAAGAAGGACGACCCGCTGCCCTTCGATGTGTCGCGCCTGGACCGCGACACGGCGGTGGTCGACATCCTCATGAAAAACCAGCCCACCCCGCTCGTGCGCGCCTGCCGTGAACGAGGCATTGACGCTCATCCGGGCTTCGAGATGATGGTGCAGCAAGCGCCCGAATACCTTTCATTTTTCGGCTTCGACGACATCGCAAAGACGGTGCAGGCCGACCCCACCGACGTTCGTGCCCTGCTCACGCAGACCTGACGCCGGATCTCCTCCCCTCGACCACTGAGCAGACGCACATGAGAAAGATCCACCTGGCCGCCTTCACCGCTTGCGCCCTGGCCGCCGGCGCAGCCCAAGCACAGATCAAGATCGCCCTGATTCAGGAGTTGTCCGGTGCCGGCGCCACGGCCGGCACGAACTTCAAGAACGGCGCGGAGCTCGCCATCAAGGAGATCAATGCCGCGGGCGGCATCCTCGGCAACCAGATCCAGGCGAGCGTCAACGACACGCAGTCCAACCCGGGCGTGGCCAAGGGCCTGGCCACGAAGGCCGTGGACGACGGGGTGTTCGCGGTGTTCGGCCCCACGTTCTCGGGCTCCATGATCGTCAGCATGGCTGAGACGCGCCGCGCCGAAGTGCCGAACTTCACCGGCGCGGAAGCGGCGGCCATCACGCAGCAGAACAACCCGTATGTGTTCCGCACGAGCTTCACCCAGACGACGTCGATGCCCAAGGTGGCGCGCTACATCGCCAACAACCTCAAGGCCAAGAACGTCGCGGTGATCTACGTCAACAACGACTTCGGCAAGGGCGGCCGTGACGCCTTCAACAAGGCCGCCGCCGAAGCGGGCCTCAAGGTGGTGGCAGACATCTCCACCGAATCCGGTCAGGTCGATTTCTCCGCGCCAGTCCTCAAGGCCAAGCAGAGCAATGCCGACGCGGTGTTCGTGTATTCCAACGAGGAAGAATCGGCCCGCGCGCTGCGCGAGCTGCGCAAGCAAGGATGGTCCAAGCCGATCGTGGGCGAGACCACGCTGACGGGGCAGAAGGTGATCGACCTGGCGGGTGAAGCGGCCAACGGCGCGCTGGCCCATGTGGGGCTCACGGTGGATGCGCCCTCGCCCACGATGCGCGCCTTCCGCGCGAAATTCGAGAAGCAATACAAGTACGTGTCGGACCACAACGGCATCAAGGGCTACACGAGCATCTACATGCTCAAGGCCGGCATCGAGAAGGCAGGCAAGCTGGACCGCGTGGCGGTCGCCAAGGCCCTCCACGGCCTGCACATCAGCGCGGCCAAGGAACCCGGTGTGATCCTGGACGTGACGATCGACAACAACGGTGACCTCGACCGCGAGAGTTACATCATCGAAGTCAAGGGTGGCAAGCAAGAGGTGAAGGAAGTGCTGCCACCGTTGGCAAAGAAGTAACCCGTCCTGCTGGGACGTCCTGAGAACGGCACCGCTGCGGCCGACGCGCCCCAGCGGCATGGCCTACCTTTTCCGAGTGCAAGATGACCGACTTCCTCCAATTGTTCTTCTCGGGCCTGGCGACGGGAGGCATTTATGCACTCGCAGCCCTGGGCTTCACGCTGCTGTGGCAGGCATCGGGCACCATCAATTTCGCCCAGGGCGAGTTCGTGATGCTGCCCGCGTTCATGATGCTGGCTTTCCTGACGATGGGCTTGCCGCTGTGGGCGGGCTTCATCATCACCTGCGCCGTTGCGGTGGTGGTCCTCGGCTGGGGCTTCAAGCGTGGCATTGCCGATCCGCTGCTGCGGTTCGGGATGATGCCGATCGTCGTCGCCACCATCGGCCTGGCCATCGCGATGCGCAACGGCGTGCGGGCGGGCTACAGCGCAGAGGCGCACTCCTTCCCCAGCCTGTTCGCAGACAAGCTTTTCAACATCGCAGGCGTGACCATCACGCTGGCCGATGTGGGCACCTTGGTCGCCGCGCTGATCCTCGTGGTGGGCACCCAGGCGTTCCTGGCCAAGACCGTGACCGGCCGCGCCATGCAGGCGGTGGCCCAGAACACGGACAGCGCCACGGTGCTCGGCATCAATGTGCCGCGCATGATCTTCTACACGTTCGCGATCAATGCCCTGCTGGCATGCGCCGCGGCACTGCTCGTCACGCCGGCCTACCTCGCCAAGTTCGACATGGGCGAGCCGCTGGGCATGAAGGCTTTCTTCGCCGCGATCATCGGCGGGTTCAACAACAGCCGCGGTGCGCTGCTCGGCGGCCTCATCGTCGGTGTCTGCGAGAACCTCGCATCGGCCTACATCTCGCCGGCCTACAAGGATGCCGTCGCGCTCGTGATCTTCATGCTCGTAATTCTGTTCAAGCCGCAGGGGCTGCTCGGCAAGGCCGTCGAGCGCAAGGTCTGACATCGTTTTGCGAGACATCCTCATGAACCGCACCATCCTCTTCGGCATCCTCGGCCTCGCGCTGTTGCTCGCCGTACCGCCTTTCCTCAAGAACTACGGCATCTACCTCATCAGCTACTGGCTGGTGTTCGTGATCGCCACCATGGGCCTGAACCTGACGGTCGGCTACGCCGGCCAGAAATCCCTCGGCCACGCGGCCTTCTTCGGCCTGGGCGCCTACACCGTGGCGATCCTGGCCAAGGCCGGCATCAGCTTCTGGCTGGGCCTGCCGCTCGCGGCGGTCGGCTGCTTCATCATCGGACTGGGCCTGGGCTTTCCGGCCTTGCGCGTGCAGACCATCTACCTCGCGTTCGCGACGCTGGGCTTCAACACGGCGGTGTGGCTGGTGATGCGCAATGAGGAATGGCTCACCGGCGGCACCTTCGGCATGGACATCAGCGCATACGGGCGACCGGGCCTGTTCGGGCTGTCGCTCGAGAAGAACCTCGCCTATTACTACTTCGTGCTCGGCGCCACGGTGGTGCTCTCGGGTTTGCTGTGGGCGCTGCTGCGGTCCCCCTGGGGCAAGGCCTTCACCGCGCTGCGCGACAACCCCATTCGCGCCGAAAGTCTCGGCATCAGCGTGCAGTCGTACACGCTGCTGGCATTCGCCATCGGCGCAGCCTATGCGGGAATCGCCGGGGCCTTGTTCGCCCACCTCGTGCAGTTCATCGAACCCGCGCCGTTCGCCGTGGGCACCTCGATCATGATGTACCTGATGGTGGTGGTCGGCGGCACGGGCTACTTCTTCGGGCCGGTGCTCGGGGCGGCCGTGGGCGTCCTGCTGCCCGAATGGCTGCGCTTCGCACAGGCCTGGTACCTCTTCGTCTTCGGCTCCCTGGTGGTGGTGTTGATGCTGTGGCTGCCGGACGGCTTGCTGAGCATCCCCGACCGCCTCAAGGCGCGGCGGCAGGCGCGCGAAGCGTCGGCCGCGCGTGCCAACGCTGCCCGTGCCGTGGGGGTGCAGTCATGAGCGCACCGCTGCTGAAAGTGACCGGTCTGAAGAAGGCGTATGGGGCGATACAGGCCGTGGCTGGCGTGTCCTTCGAGGTGCAACCCGGCGAGATCTTCGGCGTGATCGGCCCCAACGGATCCGGCAAGACGACGATGTTCAACAGCGTGCTCGGGCAGATCAAGCCCAATGCCGGTGCGATCGAGCTCAACGGCCGGGACATCACCGGGCTCTCGCCGCTCGAACTGAACCGGCGCGGCGTGGGCCGCACGTTCCAGACGCTGCAGGTGTTCGGCAAGATGACCGTGCGCGACAACCTCATCGTGGCCGCGCAGGAGCACCAGGGATCGATGTTCGGCCGCATGTTCGCCCCGAGCGACTCGGGGCTCGGCGCCAAGGCCGATGCGCTCATCGACCAGTTCCGCATCCGGCATGTGGCGCACAAGAAGGCCGGTGAACTGAGCTACGGGCAACAAAAGCTCGTGGACATCGCCATGGCCTTCATGAGCGACCCCGCGCTCGTGCTGCTCGACGAACCGTGCGCGGGCGTCAACCCGAGCCTCGTGGGCGGCATCAGCACCTTGCTCAAGGAACTCAACAAGAGCCGCGCAGGCAGCTTCATCGTGATCGAGCACAACATGGATTTCGTCATGGACCTGTGCCACCGCATCATGGTGATGGTCGAAGGCACGGTGATGGCCATCGGCACGCCGGCCGAGATCCGCGCCAACAAGCAAGTGCTCGACGCCTACCTGGGGAACTGACGCCATGGACCCGATCGCCATCGAATTCGACGATGTGGTTGCCGGCTACGGTGACTTCATGATCCTCAACAACCTGAGCTTCAAGGCCAAGCGCGGCAAGATCACGCTGCTGCTCGGCCCCAACGGCGCCGGCAAGTCCACCGTGCTCAAGACGCTGTTCGGCATGCTGAAGGTGCGCCAGGGCGCCATCCGCCTGGACGGCGAAGACATCACGGGCGCCAATGCGAAGGACCTGCTCGTGCAGCATGGCGTGGCCTTCGTGCCGCAGGGGCGCAACCTCTTCGGGCAACTCTCGGTGATGGAGAACCTCGAGCTGGGCGGGATCACGCTCGGGATGAAGACCTGCCGCGAGCGCATCCCGGAGGTGCTCGAACGCTTTCCCCGCGTCAAGGAGCGGCTGCACAGCGCGGCTGCATCGCTCTCCGGCGGCGAACAAAAGCAGCTGGAGGTGGGCCGCGCACTGCTGCTGCGGCCCAAGGTGATCCTGATCGACGAGCCGTCCATCGGCCTGAGCCCGATGGTGGTGGCCGATGTGTTCAAGCTGCTGCGCCAGCTGGCTGAGCAAGGCACCACCGTGCTGATGGTGGAGCAGAACGTCAAGAGCGCACTGAAGATGGCCGATGAGGCCATTGCGCTCGAATCGGGCCGGCTCGTGCTGCACAAGGGCGCCGATGAGCTGCTGAACGATCCGAACATCGAGCGCCTGTTCCTCGGCGGGGCCCATGCGGCCCCGGCGCCCACCGCTCCGGAGACCGCCTCCGGCTGACCCAAGGGGCGACCGCTGAACTGACCGACCTGCCCGAGGAGGACCTGCACCGCCCTCCTCCCTCGCCGATGACCCGAAGGATTGCCATGACCCCCTTGCGCATTGCCATTGCCGGTGCAGGCCTGATCGGCCGGGCCCACACGCAACGCATCCGCGAACTCGATGGCTGCGAACTCGCTGCGTATGCCGACCCGTCGCCTGCCGCCGCCGCGGTGGCTGCCGAATCGGCCGTGCCGCTGTACGAGGACCTCTCCAACCTGCTCGCCAAGGAGCGCCCCGACGGCGTCATCCTCGCCACGCCGAACGCACTGCATGTGGCGGGGGCGCTGCAATGCCTCGAGGCCGGCGTGCCGGTGCTGGTGGAGAAACCCATCGCCGACACGCTCGAAGAGGCCCAGCGCCTCGTGGACGCGACCGAACGCACCGGGGTGCCCGTGCTGGTGGGGCATCACCGCCGACACAGCGCCATATTGGAGCAGGCCATCTGGACGGTGCGCAGCGGTGCCCTCGGCCGGCTGGTGGCGGTGACGGCCAGCGCCACGTTCGTCAAACCGGACAGCTATTTCACCGATGGCCCCTGGCGCGCCCAGCCGGGGGGTGGCCCCATCCTGATCAACCTCGTGCATGAGATCGACAACCTGCGCGCGCTGGTGGGCGACATCGCCGAGGTGCAGGCCTTCGCTTCCCATGCGACACGCGGGCATCCGGTGGAAGACACGGTGGCCATCAACCTCCGGTTTGCCAACGGCGTGCTCGGCACCTTCATGCTGTCCGACTGCGCGGCAAGCCCCCGCAGCTGGGAGCAGACGGCCGGCGAGAACAAGAGCTACGACCACCATGCCGACGAAGACTGCTATGTGATCGCCGGCACTCAGGGCTCGCTCTCAGTCCCCACGATGCGGCTGCGGTACTACACCGGCGAACGCTCGTGGTGGGCCCCGATGGAAACCCGCCGGCTGCCCCTGCCGGACGCCGACCCGCTGCTTCGGCAGCTCGCCCACTTCTGCGAGGTGATCCGTGGCAAGGCGATGCCACGCGTGACTGCAGAAGATGCCCGCAAGACTTTGGAGGCGACGCTGGCCGTTGCCGAGGCGGCACGCACCGAATGCGCTGTCGCCATCCACTGAGCCCGCTCTCCGCTTACCCACTCCACCCGTCGCCCGAAAGGAGGCCGATCGATGCGAAGAAAAATCATGATCCTCAACGGACCCAACCTCAATCTCCTCGGCCAGCGCGAGCCCGGCGTCTACGGCGCCGCGACGCTGGGCGACGTGGAGCAGCTGTGCCGCGAGACGGCGGCCCGTCTCGACTGCGACATCGACTTTCGCCAGAGCAACCATGAGGGCGTGCTGATCGACGCCATTCAAGAGGCTGGCCGCGCCGTGAAATCGGGCGAGGTGCTGGGCGTGGTATTCAACCCCGGGGGCTACACGCACACCTCCGTCGCGCTGCACGACGCCATCAAGGGGGCCGAGGTGCCCGTGATCGAAACGCACATCTCCAATGTGCATGCCCGAGAGGCATTCCGCCACCATTCGTACATCTCGCCGGCCGCAGGCGGCATCATCGTGGGCTTCGGCGTGATCGGCTATGCCCTGGCCATCGAAGGTCTCGTGCGCAAATTCGGGAGCACGTCATGAGCAGCATCCGCGAAGCCCTCGTCGATTCCCCCAATCCGCTGCAACTCGACGGCATCGAGTTCATTGAATACGCGACCAGCAAGCCGCAGGCCCTGGGCCAGGTGCTCGAACTGATGGGCTTTCGGCCCGTCGCACGGCACCGCTCGCGCGAAGTGCTGCTGTACCGCCAAGGCGACATGAACGTGATCGTCAACGCCCATGAACCACGCGGCGAGACACCGTGCATCTCGGCCATCGCACTGCGCGTGCGGGACGCGGCACGGGCCTACCAGCACGTGATTTCCCGCGGCGGCTGGGCCGTGCCCACGCAGGTGGAAGTGATGGAGCTCAACATTCCGGCCATCCACGGCGTGGGCAGCAGCCGCATCTACTTCGTGGACCGGTACGAGGAATTCTCCATCTACGACGTTGATTTCGTGCCCGTCCCCACCGTGGACCGCAACCCACCGGCGCTGGCCGGCATGCACTGGTTCGGCGTGGTCCAGTACGTGGGGCTCGACCGCATCGACGACTGGATCGAGTTCTACCGGGAACTGTTCGGCTTCGATGTGACGCCACCGGAGACCCATTTCGGCGTGCTGCATGCCGGCCGCATCCTGCGCAGCCCCTGCGGCAAGTTCTTCGTGCAGCTGATCGAGCCGCTGCCCGACCTGCCCGACGATGAATCGCCCGAACGTTTCGAGCGTGTGGGCATCGGCGCGGCCGATGTTCCCGCGGCGATGGCCGCGCTGCGGCAACGCGGCGTGACCTTCGTGGAATCCCACGGCACCGGCGCGCAGGCACGCGGGGCCATCACCGAAACCTGGCTCGGTGGCGTGTGGTTCGAACTCGTGCACGACGAACGCTGAAGGAGAAGACGATGACCCAACCTCCAATCGACGTTCGCGACTTCGGCATGGACACGATCTCGCTGGCCGGCACGCTGGAGACCAAACTGGCAGCCATCCGCCAGGGGGGCTTTTCGCAAGTCATGCTGTCGGCCCGTGACATCGCAGGGCACGACGGCGGGCTCGAAGCCGCCGCCCGGCTCGTGCGGGACAGCGGTCTGCGCGTGAGCGGCTTCCAGGTGCTGCGCGATTTCGAAGGCCTCTCGGGCCACCTGCACGAGTACAAGATCGACGTGGCCAAGTCCATGCTCGAGATGTGCCGCGCCGTGGGATCGAAACTGCTGCTCGTGTGCTCCTCCACCTCCACCCACGCCACCACCGACCTCGACATGATGGTGCGCGACCTGCGCAAGCTCGCCATGCTCGCACTGCCGCTGGGCATCAAGGTGGCCTTCGAGGCGCTGTCGTGGGGCCGCACGATCAACGAATTCCCACAGGCCTGGGACCTGGTGTGCCGCGCCGACGCCCCGAACCTCGGCCTCGCCCTCGATTCCTTCCACACCTTCGCCACCAACACCCCGGTCGATGCGCTGGAGGATCTGGACCCCGAACGCATCTTCTTCGTGCAGCTCGCCGACTTCATGTGGCAGGAGATCCGGTCGGTGGAAGAACGCATCAGCACCGCTCGCCACTTCCGCGTCTTCCCGGGCGAGGGGGTGCACAGCGAGCAGCTGGCCCGCTTCGTCATCGCGCTCGACAAGCTCGGCTACCGCGGGGACTACAGCTTCGAAGTGTTCAACGACGACTACCAGCAGATGCCGCCCATCACCGTGGCCCAGCGCGCCTGGAAATCGGCCGTGTGGCTGCAAGAAGGCGTGCTGCGGCGGTCGGTGCCCTTGCCGGGGCAGATGAGGCTGCGCCAGATGGCGTGACATCGGACTGACGGCCGGCAGTCCTTCTGCCGTGGCCCCGGGGCGCCGCACAGGCGCCCCGGTGGCCGCATTCGCGCCGGCCGACATCACACAAGCGAACACACCATGAAACTGAACCGACTGATCGCGGTCACCGTCTGCTTCGCCGTCACATCATCGGCGCGGGCGGACATCCTTCTGGCGGGCATCGCCGAAGCCAAAGGCGGCGGCACGGTGTCCGGCACCTCGTTTCGCAGCGGCTACCAGATGGCCATCGACGAGATCAATGCCGCGGGGGGCGTCCTCGGCCAGCGGCTCACGCTGGCCCAGTTCGACATCGACAGCACGCCTGCCGCAGCCGTGCAGGCCGCGAAGTCGGCCGTGGCCGCGAAACCGTTCGCGATCCTCGGCCCCGTGTTTTCGGGACTGACCTCGGCGGCCATGCCCGTCACCCAATCGGCCGGCATCCCCCACTTCACGGGCGGCGAGGCCGCCTCCATCACCAAGAAGTACCACCCGACCGTGATGCGGACCTCGCTCGGCCAGCAGGGGTCCATGCCCCGCCTGGCCACACTGACCACCTACGGGCTTGCAGCCAGGCGCGTGGCCTTCCTCTGGGCCGACAACGAATTCGGACGCGACGCCCGGGCCTTGCTTCGTGAGGGACTCGAGCGCCGAGGGGCGGCATTGGTGTTCGAAAGCGCCGTCCAGCCGGGCCAGAAGGACCTGGATTCGATCGCCCGGCAGGCCCAGGCATCCCAGCCCGATGCGATCGTGCTGTATCTGAACGAGGGCGAGTCGGTGACCGTGCTCCAGGCATTGAAGCGGCAACAGTTTCGCGGCCTGATCATCGGCGAAGGACCGCTGGTGTCGGCGACCGTCATCGAGGCGGCCGGCGCCGCCGCGGAGGGCGTTCTTGCGCACACGGGCATTTCCGTGGACCTTGCGACCCCACGCATGCGTGCCTTCGTCTCCGAATATGCCAAGCGTTTCGGAGCGAAGCCGGACCACAACGCGTTCAAGGGCTATTTCGCCGTGCAAGTCATCAAGACCGGCCTCGTGCGCCTCGGGAAAGTCGACATCCCCGGCTTCATGAACCTGATCAAGAACACCCGGCTGGAAGGCAAAACCAACCCGGACCTCATGACGTCGGCCAGCTACGACCTGTTCGGCGAGCTGAACCGGGAGAGCTACCTCGTCCAGGTGCGCTCAGGCCGCACGGAAATTGTTGCGACGCTCAGTGCGTTCGACATGCCGTTCATCGAGCTTGCGAACGGCAAGTCGTGGGCGCTCAACTCCAACGAACTTCGGCGTGAACTGGCACTGGCCGTGGGGCGCACGAACACCGGCACCACGCCAGCGCGTCCGCCTGCGCGCTGACGTCGTGCAGTTCCGCCACAAGCGGTTGGCCGCGCTCGAATTTCCGACCGCTTGCCTTTGCTTCATGAGTTTGGCTGGACCTTCTCGTACGGAGTTCCCCGATGAGTGCCCCGTGCTCGTACGCGCAGAACTGCGATGCAATTCAGGATGCCCGGAAGAGCTACCAAGAAGAAAATCCCGGCCGTGAAAGATGGGCCGAGCATCCTCCAGGCGAATTCGCCCAGCAAGGCGACGGCGCCGACTGCTGCGAGGAGCCCGTTCGCGAAGAGTGCGGAGACGAGAAGCCATCTGCTCGGCTTGAGCGACAACGCAGCCAGCGCTGTTCCGAATGGGATGAGCAAGACAAGAATTTCAAGACTTGCAAACCGCCAGCCCACCTTGTAGGCGGTATCGAATGCCAGCGCTCCCAAGGCCAGCACGAAGAGAATTCCGAGCCCATTCAGGTATCGCGCAAACTGCTGCATCTTGCCTCCCAGGAGCTGACGTGAAGCATGTTCCACTTGTCGTCCCTGGCTCAGTATGACCGAGAGTGCAACTGCGATGGCAATCGCGTCCACGACCAGAGCGGCGTGATTCGAGGAACGATGTCACGCGGCAAGGGCGTGACCCAGGTAAAACTGGGGCGCACTGCACGCAGTGGGTACCGGCGTTCGCCGGTATGACATGTGGATGCATCGATCAGACAACGATCTCGCCCCGTCAGTCCGCCTCACGGACCATCAGGCCAAACGTCAAGGCAATGGGCAGCAGGTAAGCCCATGCCACGCCTTGCGACACCTTCAGTTCGAGCAGTCGCCCCCCATCGGCAACGTCGTACCACATCGACAGGGCACTGCCGTCCTCGCATGATTCCCAGATGGAGCTTCCGGCGGCCAGGTTCATGCAGTGCCACTTTCCACCGTCTTCCGACAAGCCGCTCCAGACGGCGTCCAACAGCGCTTCGCTTCGCTCGAAAGAACGCCAGCCACCCTCTGGAAGTATTTCGATCCACACACTCATCATGTTCTCTGGTTGACCCATCCACCCCGCCCCGGGATGCTGAAAGCGCGACGCCCCCCGCAGGAGGGGCAGGCGCGCGCAGCATTCAACGCTGAAACAACAAGCCTGTGTTGCGGATCAGGTTCGCATTGGACTGCAGAAGCCGGGCATGCGCCTCCTCCACGTCCGCCCGCAGCTGAACCTTGTCCATGATGAGGGCGACGTCGTCGCTCATCTTCGCCAGCGAGTCCTGCAGCTGCTGGAGCACCGCCCTGGCCTCCCCCTTGGCCGGCTGGAGGCCGAACTCTCCTTTGAGCAAAGTGCCGACGATGTCGCGCAGGCTGCTGGCGTCTTTACCCACCATGAACAGTCCTTCCGGGCCCGGCGTGACCACGCGCATCGATTCGATGTTTTTCATCAGTCGCTGGGCCATCATGCCGAAGGTGATCGCAACCGCCATCTCCCTGGCATGGCCACGCTGCTCCCGATAGGCCACGACGAGCAGCTCGGTCAACTCCATGTTCATGCGATCGGCAGCCTCGAGGCGCGCCGTGGCACTGGCAACGTCCCGCAGCGCCTGCTGGTGGGCGAGCACGGTGCCGATCGACTCTTCAACAGTCTTCCAGTCCGGATCGTCGTGCAGACCCAGTTCGTTGACCGCGGCTTGCGCCCGGACGCGCGCCTCCAAGAGTTTTCCGGAAGCGATGTCCAGGGGAGGTCGCCCCGCGAGGGCCTGCAGTTCCGCCAGACTGCCCAGCAAGACAGCCCGCGCTCCCAGTCCCGCACCAGCGCCGCTGGGGGCAGCCCTGGCCGCAGGGCTGCTTCCAGTGGAACAGGCAGTCATCGCTGCGACGAGCACAGCGCAGGTCAACAGTTTCGAAATGCGAAGAAGCACCGACAATCCTTCCAGGGCACCCATGACAGTGGTCAGATTGTGCAACCTCGCGGCCTCTGCTCCTCCCCCGGGTCACCCCGGTGAAAACCGGGGCCCACTGCATCCAGTGGGTACCGGCGTTCACCGGTATGACATCGGTGGAACGATCAAGCAACCGCCTTGGCCTTGGCCAGCGACTCTCCACGCAGATGAGCATAGGAAGGCTTGTCCACCGGCCTCGCATTCGGGTTGCCCAGATCTTCCATGCGAACGCGGTAAGTCTCGCGGGCACTCCATGCGGCCAGTGCCGCAACCACTGTCACGCCGAAGGTGATGGAGCCGATGACCGCGGGAATGTTGGCCGTGCCCGGAGGCGCCACCGCAGTGAAGAGGACGGGCAACAAGGCGGTCACCGCCGTCCCCAGGTTCTGCGAGATGGCCATTGCGGACACCCGCATGCGGGTGGGGAACAGCTCGGGATAGAAACTCGGGTAGACCGCGTTGTAGCCTTGGTACACGAGCCCCCACATCAGCATGGAGAGCATGATCGTCAGCGGCACGTTGCGCACGCTGATGGCATAGAGATAGGCAAACGACAGCAAGCCCGACAGCAGCGCGCCGACGATGATGGGCGGCCGCCGGCCGATCTTGTCGGACAGCTTGCCCACCCAGGGCACCGCGATCACCGCGATGATGTTGCCCAGCACCGGAATCCACAGGTAAACATCCTTCGACAACCCGACGCCATAGGCCGGCTGCACGGCATACGCGGCGCCGAAGATGGCCGTGACGACAGGGATGACGTTCATCAATGCCATGCACACCACGCGAACCATGTCACGCCAGCAACCGCTCACCGCTTCGATGACGGGCGCCCGCGCGATGCGGCCTGCCCGGGCACCTTCGGCGAATGCCGGCGTCTCGTCGACCTTGCGGCGGATGACGTACCCGATGACGATGACGATGAAGCTCAGCAGGAAAGGAATCCGCCAGCCCCAGCTGTTGAACGCATCGGCGGGCATGTAGTACGCCAGCGGCAGGAACACCGCAGCCGCCAGGATCTGGCCGGCCTGCACGCCCTGCAGCGTGAAGCTGGCGAAGAAGCCTCGCTGGCCGAACGGTGCCTGCTCGAGGATCATCGAGCTGGCACCGGCAATCTCACCGGCCACGGCGAACCCCTGCACGAGGCGCAGCACCACCAGCAAGGCCGGGGCGAACATGCCGATCTGTGCATAGGTGGGCAGCAAGCCCACGGCCACGGTGGAAAAACCCATCAGGAACATGCAAGTGACCAGCACATGCTTGCGCCCGCGGGTATCGCCCAAATGCCCGAGGACGAACGCGCCGATGGGG
>Ga0207679_10000403_pt1 | contig 30976 bp, 30 predicted proteins | sample KBSC73metaG_FD_184320 | JGI IMG/M metagenome (GOLD analysis project Ga0207679, IMG submission 184320) | Corn rhizosphere microbial communities from Kellogg Biological Station, Michigan, USA - KBS C7-3 metaG (SPAdes) (version 2) | ecosystem: Host-associated > Plants > Roots > Rhizosphere > Soil ... | reverse complement strand
GGAGCGGCTGAATGACGGCGAGGCGGATCTCGTCGTGCATGGCCTGCCACAAGGTGAGATCAGCACCGAATGCCTGCGGCTCGGCAGGGTGCAGTTCCTGCCGGTTGTCGCCCCCGGCTTCCTGCCGTTTCCTGTGGACACCCCTCTGACGCCGCAACGGATGCGCGCGCTGACCCAGTGCGTCATCCGCGGCAGCGCGCGGCACACGCCGCAGGTGGACTACTTCCTCGTCGAAGGTGCCCCATGCTGCACGGTGCCCGACCAGATGATGAAGAAAGAGCTGATCCTGCATGGCATGGCGTGGGGCCACATGCCGCACTTCCTCGTCCATGAAGAGTTGCGGGATGGCCGCCTCGTGTCGATCGCCGGCCCGCAGCTACCAGTCCACACCGAGACGCTGGTGGCCATGCGGCGCAATGACCGCCCGCACGGACCGGTGGCGCAGGCACTGTGGGACACGCTTCGCCGAGCCGCGCCGCCATTGGGTGCATGGCTCAAGGCAGACGGCTCGCGCGCCCCTCGCGCTTCGAGGGCAGCAAGCCGACCGGTCCCTCCACGGTGAAGAACGTGAAGGCGTCAAGTGCAAAAGGGACTCATGTCTTCCACACCCTTGGCGTCGGCGAGGCCAGTCCCCATGCGCTCTTGCGCCATCGCGTCCACACCGATGTCAGCAGTTGCATGGCAGGTTCGACGCGGTGGGCCAACGCCCGCAAGACCAACACCTGGCCATGGGGTGACGTGGCGCCGGCCGTCGACGCGAGGGAGTGTGCCTCGATGGCTTCGCGCGCTTCATCCAGCAGGCGTTCCCGCCGCCCCGAGGGCAATGCGGAGCCCGCACCGAACCACATCGTGGCCATCACGCTTCGGCCAGCCCAGCCGAGCGGGGACTGCAGCAGGCGGTGGTCGCTGCCGTCCATCGTGCCGCGCTCGAGCCATGTGTCGATCAGGCCATCCCCGATCCGGATTTCCTGGGTGAACCGGCCCGCATCGAATGGTGCGTTGCTCGCAGGCAACCCCAAGGCCAGCACATCCCAGCCGATCATCTCTGCCTCGGGTGCCAATGAAAACGCGAGGCGGTTCTCTGCGAGCAGCCGCGGGTAGCACAGTGTCTCGAGCGGGAGCCATTCAAGGCGGGCACGGTCTTCCACGCGCACCGACACCGTCTGCAGTGCCGGCTGGCCGGTGCTGCGGTAGAAACGCGTGGCCCCGGGCGTGGTGAGCAACGCATGGGCGCCCGCTTGCAGATGGGCCTCGATGCCCAGAACGTCGCCTCCTGCCACGCCGGCAGGCGGGTGCACCAGCACGTTGTGGCAGATGCCTGGACCTTCGGGATACAGGCTCTTCAGGATCCGAAGCGGCCCGGTGTGCCGGTCGGCGACGACGGTGCGCAGGCCATCGTGGCGATAGCTCAACGCCAGGTGGCCATGCCAACTCATCGGCGGGGCTTCGAGGGAGACAGCGGCGAAGCGAGCGGCGCCACGGCAGCCTGTCCTTGCCTGGGCTTGAGCAGCACGACGAGCGCGCCATGCCCGCCTTCGGAGGCCCGTGCCTGCACGAAGGCGATCACCTCCTGCTTCTGCACCAGCCAGGAGCGCACCTTGGCTTTGAGCACGGGCTCGCGCCCGGGCGAGCCGTTGCCCTTGCCGTGCACCACGCGCACGCAGCGCAGCCCGCGGCGCACGGCATCGCGCAGGAAGGCGGCCAACTGCTCGCGGGCATCGTCTCGGCGCAGGCCGTGCAGGTCGATCTGGTCCTGGATGGCCCATCCGCCCCGGCGCAGCTTGCGCACCACGTTCACGCCGATGTCCGCGCGCCGATACGACAAGGCTTCATCGGTGTCGAGGAGGGATTCGACATCGAATTCATCAGAGATGGCTTCGCGCAGCACCGCCTGTTCGTCCTGCTCGCGTTGGCGCGGCTCGGGAGTGGGCGGGGCCGGCCGGGACTCCACGCGGCCGTGCGAGGGCAGCTTGCTGACCTGCCCGACCGAATGCGCGAAGAGATTGCGCTCCCGCGCGATGCGTGCTTGTTCGGCCTTCTCGCGGGCGGCCCGTTCCGCGGCCTCTCGCTGGGCCCGCCGCAGCGCCGCTCGCACATCACCGAGGTCTTGCAGGCTCTTGACTTTCACAGCAGGCCCCGTTCGGCAAAGGAGACCACGTCGTCGCGGCCCACGACCAAGTGATCGAGCACGCGCACATCCACCAGCGCGAGCGCCGTTCGGAGGGTGATGGTGAGGTGCTCGTCGGCCTTGGACGGCTCGGCGACACCCGAGGGGTGGTTGTGTGCCAAGACCACCGCCGCGGCATGCAGATCGAGCGCGCGGCGCACCACTTCGCGAGGGTAGACGCTCGTCTGTGCGAGCGTGCCGCGGAACATCTCTTCGAGGCAGATCAGGCGGTGTTGCGCATCGAGGAACAGCACTGCGAACACCTCGTGCGGCAAATGCCCGAGGTGCATGCGCAGATGCTCCTTCACCCGGCCGGGGCTGTCGAACACCGCATGCTCGGAGAGCTGGTGGGTGAGCGAGCGGCGCGCCAGCTCGAGCACGGCACACATCTCGGCCCGCTTGGCCGGGCCGAGGCCCTTGATCTGCTTGAGGTCGTCCGGCCTGGCGTGCAGCAGGCCCGGCAGGCCCGAGAAGTGGTCAAGCAGGCGTTGCGACAACTGCAGCACGGAGGCGCCCGGCACGCCGGTGCGCAGCAGCAGCGCGATGAGTTCGGCGTCGGCCAGCGCAGCGGGGCCGCGCGTGAGCAACTTCTCGCGCGGGCGGGCTTCGGGGGGGAGTTCTTTCAGCACGTGAGCATGCTAATTGAGGGCATTCCGGGACCGGCTTCGGCCGGGCACCTAAAATTGCCCCTCAGTCTATCGAACCGGGATATTCCTTGAACCACGTCGAACAGGGCTCCTTCCTGACCCTGCACTACCGCCTGGCGGGGCCTGACGGCGCCGACCTCATCAACACCTTCGCCGACAAGCCTGCCACGCTGTCGCTCGGCACAGGGGAGCTCGCCCCGGCGATGGAAGCCCGGCTGCTCGGTTTGCCCGAGGGCACGCGGGCCACGTTCCAGCTGTCGCCAGGCGAGGCCTTCGGGGAACGCAACCCCGACATGCTCCAGCGCGTGAAGACGGCGCTGCTGCGTGAACTCGGAGATCCCGATGCGGAATACGGCCTCGGGGACGTGGTGCAATTCCCCACGCCCGACGGACAGGCGTCGTACGCCGGCGTCGTGCGCGAAGTGGGCAGCGACTGGCTGCTGTTCGATTTCAATCATCCGCTCGCCGGCCAGCCGGTGACGTTCGAAGTGCATCTGATCGGAGTGCTGTGATGACTGCTGTTGCGCCTGTCGGCATCGAGGATGTGTTGCTGGCCGAACCACGGGGGTTCTGTGCCGGTGTGGACCGCGCCATCGAGATCGTCGAGCGCGCCATCCGCAAATTCGGCGCCCCGATCTACGTGCGGCACGAAATCGTGCACAACACCTATGTCGTCAACGACCTCAAGCGCAAGGGCGCCATCTTCATCGAGGACCTGGACGACGTGCCCCCAGGTGCCACCCTGGTGTTCAGCGCCCACGGCGTCTCCCAGGAAGTGCGCCGCGAGGCGGCCCGCCGCGGCTTCAGCGTGTTCGACGCCACCTGCCCGCTGGTCACCAAGGTGCATGTGGAAGTCGCGAAGCTGCACAAGGAAGGCTACGACTTCATCATGATCGGCCACAAGGGGCATCCGGAGGTCGAAGGCACGATGGGCCAGCTCAACGAAGGCATCTACCTCGTCGAGGACGTGGCCGATGTCGACCGGGTGCAGGTGGCCCAGAGCGACAAGCTCGCCGTGGTCACGCAAACCACCTTGTCGGTGGACGATGCGGCCGACATCCTCGCGGCGGTGAAGCGCCGCTTTCCCAAGGTGCGCGAGCCGAAGCAGCAAGACATCTGCTACGCCACGCAGAACCGCCAGGACGCCGTGAAGGTGCTCGCGCCCCAGGTGGACGTGCTGATCGTGGTGGGCAGCCCCACGAGCTCCAACAGCAACCGCCTGCGCGAGCTGGGAGAGCGCCTGGGCGCCCAGGCCTACATGGTCGACCAGGCCGACGACCTCAAGCCCGAATGGTTCGACGGCCGCCGCCGCGTGGGCCTCACCGCCGGGGCTTCCGCACCGGAAGTTCTCGTCACCGAGGTCATCGAGCGCCTGCGCGCGTTCGGAGCCGTCTCGGTGCGCAGGATGCCCGGCGTCGAAGAGACCGTGCAGTTCCCCCTCCCGATGGGCCTGGGCGACAAGGCCATGGCCGGCATTGCGCCGCGCTGATTTTCGTATCAACAAGAACACCCGACCATGCTCGACATCACCCTGCTGCGCAAAGACCTCGACAGCGTTGTCGCCGCGCTGGACAAGCGCAAGTCGCCCCAGCCCTACCTCGATGTGGACCGCTTTCAGTCGCTCGAGAACGAGCGCAAGGCCATCCAGACGCGCACGGAGGAACTGCAAGCCAGGCGCAACAGCCTGTCCAAGCAGATCGGTGGCATGAAGGGGCGCGGCGAAGACACCACCGCCGTGATGGCCGAGGTCAACGCCCTGGCCGACGACCTCAAGAACTCGGCCGACCGCCTCGATGTGCTCCAGAGTGAACTGTCGTCCCTGCTCATGAACTTGCCGAACCTCCCGCACGCCAGCGTGCCGGTGGGCTCGGATGAAAGCGGCAACGTCGAACTGCGCCGCTGGGGCACGCCGCGCGCGTTCGACTTCGAGGTGCGGGACCACGTGGACCTGGGCCAGCCCCTGGGCCTCGACTTCGACACAGGTGCCAAGCTCTCGGGCTCACGCTTCTCTTTCCTGAAAGGCCCTGTCGCACGCTTGCACCGGGCGCTCGCCCAGTTCATGCTCGACATGCAGACCGTCGAACACGGCTATACCGAGTGCTACACGCCTTACATCGTCAACCGCGAGGTGCTCGAGGGCACGGGCCAACTGCCCAAGTTCAGGGAAGACATGTTCTGGGTCAGCCGCGGCGGGGACGAGGACCAGGCCGAGCAATACCTGATCTCCACCTCGGAAATCTCGCTGACCAACAGCGTGCGCGAGCAGGTGCTGCCGCTCGATGCGTTGCCCATCAAGCTGACGGCGCACAGCCCGTGCTTCCGTTCGGAAGCCGGCAGTGCAGGGCGCGATACCCGCGGCATGATCCGCCAGCACCAGTTCGACAAGGTCGAGATGGTGCAGATCGTGCACCCCGAGCGCAGCTACGAGGCACTCGAGGAAATGACACATCACGCCGAGGCCGTGCTGCAAAAGCTGGGCTTGCCCTACCGGGTGGTGCTGCTGTGCACCGGCGACATGGGTTTCGGCGCCACCAAGACCCACGACCTGGAAGTGTGGCTGCCCGCGCAGAACACCTACCGCGAGATCAGCTCGGTATCGAACACCGAAGCCTTCCAGGCCCGCCGCATGCAGACCCGCTTCAAGAATGCGCAGGGCAAGAACGAGCTCGTGCACACGCTCAACGGTTCGGGCCTGGCCGTGGGGCGCACCCTGGTTGCGGTGCTCGAGAACTATCAGAACGCGGACGGTTCCGTGACGGTGCCGGAGGCCTTGCGGCCCTACCTCGGTGGGCTCGAGGTGTTGAAAGCTTGAGCAAGCGATCGAATCTGGGCTAGAATCTGCGGCTTGGCGCCGACCCGCCAGAAGAGACACCAGGAGAGGTGGCAGAGTGGTCGATTGTACCTGACTCGAAATCAGGCGTACGGCAACGTACCGAGGGTTCGAATCCCTCCCTCTCCGCCAAGTAGTACCTCAAAAAGCCGCTGCTTGTAGCGGCTTTTTTCTTGCCACCCGCTCCTTCGATCCAGACACCAAGGTCTGCCTTCACTTCCAGGCCTGGGACAAGCATTCGACGGTGGGGAAGTGCTGCGTCGGCCGCTCCCACTCGGTGGCAGGCCGACTGATGAACTCCGCAAAGGTCAGGATGGGGGCGGCGCTCGGGTCTACACGTTCCCGGGTGTTTCGCGGCGACTTAAGTTGGCAAGTCGCCTTGCGGTACTTAGGACAGTGCGGCTGGAGCGGACGGCTGCTCGGTACACTACAGCAGCGCATCTGCGCACTCGCTGTCACTGGGTGCTGACATCGACCAATTGTGATGCCACCAGGTGATCACGGCCGAGGCCTCAGCGGGCCGACTGGCATCGACCTCGCCGCCGACTCGCGTGCGGCGTCTTCCTGCGTCTGAGCCAGGAGCAACGTTTCAGTCCGCCTGCGCGACCATCAACAATCGCCGGTGCGGTCTGATGTGTTGTAGCAGTTTAGGCGACCGATCTCAGCACACTCGCCGCGGCCACCTACACGCTCAACGTCATCCGCGCGTCAGCAAGTGCTCTTTGAGCAGAGGAAGTGTCGAGCCGTCCATCGCGGGCCAAGTCTTTGAGTTTGTATGTCCGTGTCAGAGTCGCGGTTCACCTTGATTGCTCCGAAAAAGCGAACGGTAACCCCCTGCCAGGGCGACCTAAGTCACTGGTGGGCCGCCCGCACACGCCGCACAGTGCAGACACCTCCCCTGCCGGATATCGGCCCATGCCTGACCTGAACGTGCCCACCCTCTTCGCCTGGCTCGCCCTCGTCTTCCTGCTGCTCGGCCTCGGGCGTTGCGTGGCGACGCGCAGGTGGCATCCGCAAGCCCGCGCCTGGCTGATCTTGGGGCTGATTTTTTCTGCCGTCGCATGGTGGTTGCGCCTGCCTCACCCGTGAGCCGGATTGCGGTATGACTCTCGTTGATTGCCGCCGCACCCCAGAACCGGGATAAACGAAGCCCCGGTGCGTCCGACGCCGTCGATCGGCTCATGGCGTGAGCCACACGTGACGAGTACGGTACGGCGATCTGGTCTTCAGCTCGGTACGGTGCCGAGTCGCAAGGGCATAGTCGAAGAGAGATTGGTGCACGCTGAAACTGCCCGATCACTGAACTAGTGCAACTCGTGCGGGGCCAAGACCGGAACAGACCTGGACTGGACAACAATCGTTGCTGAGTTGTCGATCTTCAGTCGTGAACGAACTCCGCAGCATCGGGTGAACACTCTTGCAAATGGCGGATGGTGATCTTCCTCTCAGCCAGTCAGTCGAAACTTTTGTGCGCCGAGCATGGGCGCACCGCGCTCAAACAATCCGCCGCTTGACCTTTCCATCAGGGCAAGCTGCACGCTCGTCGAGCCGCTGATGGCGTGCTACCCTGTCCATCGTGAAATCCGTTCGCATCTGGTTCGTGCTGCTGCTGGTCATCCTGCTCCCGATGAGGGGCGCGGTGGCCGCTGCCATGCTCTGTCCAGGTGCAGGCGTGCAGGCCGAGCATCGGGTCCATGACCCCGCCTTGGACCATGCGGCGATGGACCATTCCATGGCCCATCACCATGCAGCAGCCGCACATGCCGACGGCGGCAACGATCCCGCCGTGGCAGACAAGTGCAACATGTGCTCGGCGTATTGCTCGCTGACGCCGTTGGTGAGCAGCCTGCCGGCCGTCATGATGCCGCTCGGCTTCACGGCCGTGCGCTTTCCCGATCTGGCGACTCCGCCGCCCATCTTCATTTCCGACGCGCAGGAGCGTCCCCCTCGATCCATCTGACCTCTCTCGGCCTTTTGCCAAAGGCCTGACAGGTGCCGTGCGTCCGCTTGCTGGCGGCACGGGTGATTGCCGGCTGGCGAATGCCCAGCCGATGACTCACATGGTTCCAACGATGAAGAAATTTTTTGTAGAGCGGGCGCCCGCCGTGGCGCTGTGCCCGCCACGGCCCGCGCCTGCACGGACAGGCGGCGCTGACGCCGCGGTTGGCGCGGTGGCATGGCCTGGTCCCCGAAGCGAATCATGCCGGGGAATCGCCCCTTTCCTGGCTGCGCTCGTGCTGAGCGGGTGTGCTTCGTTTTCTCCGGACGGGGGAACCGGTCGTGTGGCCGCTCTCACCGAGGCACGCACCGGGCAGGCGCCCAAGTTCCAGCGGTCCCTGGACGATGTGGATGCCGCGCGCGGGCGCATCGCGGAACTGCTTGCAAAGCCGCTGACCGCAGACAGTGCCGTGGAATTGGCCTTCCTCAACCACCGTGGCCTTCAGGCCAGCTTCAGCGAACTGGGCATCGCCGAGGCGGAGCTTGTTCGTGCCGGGCGCCTTCGCAATCCGACATTGGGATTCGGTCGCCTGCGCGATGGTGGCGGTGTGGTCGAGATCGAGCGCTCGGTCCTGTTCGACGTGCTCGGGCTGCTGACCCTGCCCGTGGCCTCGCAAGTCGAGCAGGGGCGTTTCGAGCAAGCCGTGCTTCAGGCGGCCCATGAGGCGGTGGGGGTCGCGAGCGACACCCGCAAGGCTTACTTCGCCGCTGTGGCGGCGAGGGAGCTCGTCACGTACTTCCGGCAGGTGAAGGAGGCGGCCGAAGCATCGAACGAGCTGGCCCGGCGCATGGCCGAGGCCGGAAACTTCAACAAGCTGGCCCGGATGCGCGAGCAGGCCTTTCATGCCGATGCCACGTTGCAGCTGGCGCGCGCGCAGCACCGGGCGGTTGCGGAACGGGAGCGCCTGACGCGCTTGCTCGGCCTGTCCGGCGAGCAGGTGAACTTAGCGCTGCCGGACCGGCTCCCCGAGTTGCCACAGGCGCCAGCCGAACCGAAGGATGCGGAACAGACGGCGATGGCGCAGCGCCTGGATGTCCTCATGGCCAGGCGCGCTGCTGAACATACGGCGAAGACGCTCGGACTCACGCAGGCGACGCGGTTCATCAATGTGCTGGAGCTTGGCTATCGGAACAAGACAGTCACCGGCGAGTCACGCTCGGACGGCTACGTCATCGAACTGGAATTGCCGCTGTTCGATTTCGGTGCCACGCGTGCTGTCCGAGCCGAGGCGGTGTACATGCAGGCCGTGCATCGCACGGCCCAGGTTGCCGTCGATGCACGTTCGGAGGTGCGTGAGTGCTACTCGGCCTACCGCACGAGCTATGACCTGGCCAGGCACTACCGTGATGAGGTCGTGCCGCTGCGAAAGCGGATTTCGGAAGAAAACCTGCTTCGCTACAACGGCATGCTGATCGGTGTCTTCGATCTGCTCGCCGATGCGCGTGAGCAGGTCACGAGCGTTACCGGCTATGTCGAAGCGCTGCGTGATTTCTGGGTCGCCGACACCGACCTGAAGACCGCACTCACCGGCCGCTCGCCGGGGGCACCGATCACCATGCGTTCGTCCGTTTCACCCGCTCCTGTCCATTGACCATGACCCAACGACGCAATTTCTTCAAGGCGGCCGGTGCCATGGCGCTGGGCGCTACCGCCGTGACCCGCGCAGGCGCCGCGTCCCTTCCGGAAGCGGTGATCCAGACATCACCGACGATGCAGCCGCCGCTCGTGCCGATGAACGGCCGCCCTTACCACCCCGTCGCAACGCTCAACGGATGGTCGCTGCCCTGGCGCATGAACCGTGGGGTCAAGGAGTTCCACCTCATCGCGGAGCCGGTCGTGCGTGAGATGGCACCCGGCATGAAGGCGAACCTGTGGGGCTACAACGGGTCCAGCCCCGGCCCGACGATCGAGGCGGTGGAGGGCGATCGGGTGCGCATCTTCGTCACCAACAAGCTGCCGGAGCACACCACGGTGCATTGGCACGGCATGCTGGTGCCGTCCGGAATGGATGGGGTGGGCGGCATGACGCAGCCCTACATTCCACCGGGCAAGACCTTCGTCTATGAATTCACCCTGGTGCGCTCGGGCACGCACATGTACCACCCGCATGCGGACGAGATGACGCAAATGGCCATGGGCATGATGGGCGCGTTCATCATCCATCCCAAGGATTCGCGCCAGATGCGCGTCGACCGGGATTTCGTGTTCCTGCTTGCCGCGTACGACATCGAGCCCGGCGCCGCCACACCGAAGACGGCGGAGATGACGAACTTCAATCTCTGGACCTGGAACAGCCGTGTGTTCCCGGGCATCGATCCGCTGGTGGCCCGAACCGGCGACCGGGTGCGCGTGCGCGTGGGCAACCTGACGATGACGAACCATCCGATCCACATGCATGGCCCTCACTTCCACGTGACGGGCACCGACGGCGGCTGGGTCCCGCCTTCGGCAAGATGGCCGGAGGTGACGACGGATGTGGGTGTCGGGCAGATGCGTGTCCTCGAATTCGATGCGATGGCGGGAGACTGGGCCATCCATTGCCACAAGTCGCACCACACGATGAATGCCATGGGCCATGGCGTGCCCACCATGATCGGGGTGGACCATCGAGGGGTGGCCGAGCGCATCGCCAAGCTCATTCCGGACTACATGGTGATGGGCGACAAGGGCATGGCCGACATGGGTTCGATGACGATGCCGCTGCCCGAGAACACGTTGCCGATGATGACTGGCACGGGGCCGTACGGCCCGATGGAGATGGGCGGCATGTTCAGCGTGGTGAAGGTTCGCGACGACGTGAAGCCCGGTGACTACAAGGACCCGGGCTGGTACCGCCATCCGCAAGGCACGGTGGCCTACGAATACACCGGCCCGATGGCGCAACCGGCTCGCGCTCCGGCGCCCCAGGCAGACGAGGAGACGCTCCACCTGCACAAGCCGTCGAGCGGGCACGAAGGCCATTGACGACGGCTGACGCGGGCGAGGATCACCGTCCGATGCAAGGGGCGCGCTCGCCGTTGCCCGCCGCGACTGTTCGTGGGCGATGCGATGGCACCCGGGTGCCGAACAGCCTGGCCGGTCGAACGATGAGCACGGGGATCACGAAGAGCAGGACGAGCCACACGAGCAGCATGCTCCATGTGCGGGAGAGCGATGCGGCAATGCGCGACCAGGGAATCGTCCGGGTGTTGTCTTGCATGATGTTGTCTCGAAGAGGCCGACAAGCAGGCGATTCGACCGGCTTCCTGCATACTCCGCCATCCCCAATATTGGAACCGCCGGGGCCTTGTGGCCCATTCGGTGGCTGGCCCCGTGCGCATCTTTCTGACTGGTTGTTCCTCATCTTTGGCAAACGCCGTGTTGCCGATGCTTTGCGCGAGCAGCGAGGTGACCCAGGTGGTTGGCATCGACCGGCGCCCGTGCCACTTCGAGGACAAGAAGTTCTCTGCCTCACAGATGGACATTCATTCGCCCGAATTGCCTGCGGCGATGGCAGGGGCCGATGCCGTGGTGCATCTGGCATTCGGGGTCATGCGGGGCGAGATGTCAGAGACCGAACAGGCTCACAACAACGTGGCCGGCACGCTGAAGGTGTTCGACGATGCAGCCCGCTGCGGGATCCGCAAGGTCGTCAACCTGTCCAGCGTATCCGTGTACGGGGCGGGCTCGGGTCTCGATGAATCGGCGCCGCTGAGGCCGGCCGTGAATTTCAACTATGCCCGGCACAAGGCAGAGATCGAACGGGCGGCCGCCGGCCGGCATCCCCACGTCATTCACCTGCGGTCGCACCTGATCTTCGGACGCCAGTGTCGCGCCTTCCTCAAGGCGATGGTGAATGCGCGATTCTTCATCGCGCCCCCTGCGCCTTATCCCACCCTGCAAATCGTTCATGAGGACGACGTCGCCCGGGCCGTGATGCTGGCACTGACACGCGATGTGCGAGGCCCCTTCAACCTCGCCGCGCCCGAAGTGACGTCCATTCCCGAATTGGTGAAGTCACGCCGCCGCCATGCCTTGCCGCTGCCGTTGAGCTGGGTGAGGGCGGCGGTCTCGTTGGCAAGGCGATGGGGAAACCGCGACGAATTCACATGGCTCGATGTGTTCGACACGACCCTCACCGTCCGATGCGACAAGGCCAACAGGGAACTCGGCTGGTACCCGCTCTACAGTGCGTGGCAGGCGGTGGAAGACACGTCTGAGAAGCGGTCGGGATCAGCAAATGTGCGCTGAAGCGGTGCTGGGGCGCATCGGTTGCCCCATGCTGCGCCGAGTCCGTCCCGGCTTCAAAGCATGCGGTCATTTTTGAGACAATTCGCACGCTTTGAGCCACTCCTCCGGACCCTTTGCTTGCCATGACCGAACACATGACCCCCATCCATGACAACCGCGTGCCGTCTTCCCCCCCGGTGCGATCGAACTGAGGGAGGCACCATGCGCAGATTGATTTTCCGATGGATGGCCGTGTGCGCGATCATGCTCGTCACGGGATGTGGCGGCGGTGGTGATGACGGCACGCCGGGCGGCGGCGAGGTCACGCCCCCCTTACCTGCGGCCGACAGCTACTGGACGATGGACGCGCACACCTACCTCAACGGAGGCCATTCCGAGCAGGCTCCCGCGACGCTTGGCGGGCGGCCGCACACCATTGTGCTGGTCTCCACAGCCACCCTGGCAGGAGGCGATCAAAGCAATGGCGCTTACTCGGGGAGCAGCCTGGCCTTTACCTTCCTCGGAAATGCCGCCGGAACCTACACCGTGGTGCCCGATCGTCCATCGCTGCTCGCGGCGCCGGATGGTTCGAAAGTGATCTTCATTGAGAGCATGGTCGGGATCGCCGTGACCACCGGCGCGACGGTCTACGCGGCCGCATCGGGTCAAGTCGAGGTCACGAAGGATGCCGAGGGCGTCTACCACCTCTCCACGCCGGACGAACTCCGGACGGTCAAGACGATGGACGTGGAAGGTGGCGTGAGCGGCGCGCCTGCCACCATGCAGCTGAAAATCCACAACGCACACTGAGAAGGGACGCCATCATGCGCATCGAGCCCGCCACCCTTGAGGATTGCCGGGCCGTCGCGCAGGTGCACGTGACCTCGTGGCAGCACGCGTATCGGCGTTTGTTGCCGGCCACGTTCCTCGACGCCCTCTCCGTCGAACGACGCCAGGAGATGTGGAGCGAGGCTCTTGCAACAGGGGCGGTGCAGCTGTACGTGGCGCGGGGCGATCAAGGGATTGCCGGCTTCATTGCCTTCGGCGCATGTCGGGACGAAGACGCGCCGCCGCGCCGCGCGGAAGTCTGGGCCTTGTACCTTGCGCCATCTTCATGGTCGCAAGGCGTTGGCCGCGGGCTTTGGACCACGGCCAGGGACTGCCTGGTCGCCCAGGGCCATGAGACAGTGAGCCTGTGGGTCCTGGCCGGCAATGAGCGGGCGATTCGGTTTTACCGGGCTGCGGGGTTTCAGGCGGAGCCGCAGGCGGTCAGGGCGTTCGAGCTGGCGGGCGTCCCCTTGCAAGAGGTTCGGTATTGGTCGACGGTGAAGGGGGATGTGCTGGCGCGGGGCATTCCGGCATGATCGAACCGGCTGCCATGTCGCTCGAATTCGATCATGCGTTCATTTGCTGTTCGCCGGGTGCGCCCGAAGGTGATGCGCTCGTCCGCCTCGGGCTGACGGAGGGTTCTCCGAACACCCACCCTGGCCAGGGAACGGCCAACAGGCGCTTTTTCTTCGGCAATGCGTTCCTCGAACTGCTCTGGGTGGCCGATCCGGAGGAGGCTCGCAGCGAGGCCACGCGCCGCACTCGGCTGTGGGAGCGCTGGTCAGGGCGCGCATCGAACGCCTGCCCCTTCGGGATCGTTTTTCGCTCCACGGGCGCTGGTGCCGGTTTGGTTCCGTTCCCCACCTGGGCGTATCGCCCGGCCTACCTTCCAGCCGGTCTCGCCATTGGGTTTGCCGACGGCGTGCCGCTCGACGAGCCCGAGCTTGTTCATGTGCCGTTCCTGCAGCGCCCCGAGGTGCCTGTGCACGAGCCCACGAATCATGCGCTGCCGCTTCGCGAGGTGTCCGGCGTCACCCTCGGCCTTCCGGGTGCCGAGCGTCTTTCACCACCGTCGCAGGCCGTGAATTCAGCCGGCCTGGTGGCCTATCGCCAGGCGCGGCATCATGTTCTCGAGCTCACTTTCCACGCCGCTGAGGACCTCGAATGGGACCTTCGTCCAGCCCTGCCATTGCTGCTGCGCGGCGTGACGAATGAGGCATGAAGATGGGCTGGACCGTGCGCACCGCCGTGGCCGGGGACATCGAGCCGCTGCTGCGTTTGATGGCGGCGTTCTACGCCGAGGCGGGTTTCCCGCTGGACCGGGAGTGGGCGGCGTCCTCGTTCACCATGCTGCTGTCCAGGCCTGAATGGGGCTCTCTCTGGCTCGCCGAGGCGTCGGGGCAGCCGGTGGGTCACGCCGCCCTGACCGTTCGCTACACGATGGAGCACGGCGGTTTGAGCGGGTACATCGATGACTTGTTCGTCGAGCCTTCCTGGCGGCGCCAGGGCGTCGCCCGCGCGTTGCTGAAAGCCTTGTTCCAGGCTTGTCGCGAACGAAACTGCCGGTCGGTCCTAGTGGAAACCGGCAGCGCCAATGCCGCAGCGCTTGGCTTGTATGGGCAATTCGGGCTTCATCCGCATCGGGATGGTCGTCTTCTTTTGGTCGGCACTCTGCCGGGTGCTCGCACCTGAGACCTGATGATGTGAGCCCCGGCCGGCCCTGGGACTTGACGCGGTGCCCCGTGGCGCCAAATGAGAAAGGGGCCCACCTTGAACAGTGGGCCCCTTTTCCGATCCGTCTCGCCGCCGCGATGCTTGATCGCGGCATCAGATCAGGCGCGCGCTCCGGATGTGTTCATGTGCTCCGTCTTGGCGTTGAGGATCGCCTCGGGTTGCTGGGCAGCCACCGGGGTGGGGTTGTCCAGCTGCGCCTGCAGTTGCTTGGTGTCGAGGTCGCCGGTCCATTTGGCCACGACGATGGTGGCCACGCCGTTGCCGATGAGGTTGGTCAAGGCGCGGGCCTCGGACATGAACCGGTCGATGCCGAGAATCAGCGCCAGACCGATCACCGGCACCGTGCCGACGGCGGACAGCGTGGCCGCCAGCACGATGAAGCCGCTGCCGGTGATGCCGGCGGCGCCCTTGGACGTGAGCAGCAGGACGGCCAGCAGCGTGAGTTCCTGCATCAGCGTCATCGGGGTGTTCGTGGCCTGGGCGATGAACACGGCGGCCATGGTGAGGTAGATCGACGTGCCGTCCAGGTTGAACGAGTAACCGGTGGGGATGACCAGGCCGACGGTCGACTTGCGTGCGCCCAGGTTCTCCATCTTTTCCATCATGCGCGGCAGCACCGATTCGCTCGACGAGGTGCCCAGCACGATGAGGAGTTCTTCCTTGATGTACTTGATGAACTTCCAGATGGAAAAGCCGTGTGCCTTGGCGATGGCGCCCAGCACGATGAAGATGAACAGGAAGCAGGTCAGGTAGAACGAGCCCATGAGCTTGCCCAGCTGCAGCAGGGAGCCGACACCGTACTTGCCGATGGTGAAGGACATGGCACCGAATGCGCCGATCGGGGCCACCTTCATGATGTAGCCGACGATGGTGAAGAGCACGTGCGAGGTGCGTTCGATCATGTCGAAGACCAGCGTGCCGCGGCCTCCGAACCGGTGCAGCGCGAAGCCGAACATCACGGCGATCAGCAGCACCTGCAGGATCTCACCCTTGGCGAACGCATCGATCACCGTGGTGGGGATGATGTTCATCAGGAAATCGGTGGTGGTGCCCAGCTTGCCGGGGGTGGTGTAGGTCGCGATGGCCTTGGGGTCCAGCGTGGCCGGGTTCACGTTCATGCCTTCGCCGGGCTTCAACACGTTCACGACGATCAGGCCGATCACCAGCGCAACGGTGCTGACGATCTCGAAGTACAGGAGGGCGAGGCCGCCGGTGCGGCCGACCTTCTTCATGTCTTCCATGCCGGCGATACCGACCACCACCGTGCAGAAGATGATCGGGGCGATGATCATCTTGATGAGCTTGATGAACCCGTCGCCCAGCGGCTTCATTTGTTCGCCGAGCGACGGATGGAAGTAACCCAGCAGCACGCCGATGACCACGGCTGCGAGAACCTGGATATACAGCGAGCGGTACAGCGGAGTCTTTTGGCGGGTAGGTGTGTTCACGGGATCTCCGGGACTAGACGAACGAATGGCCGCACTGTAGTGGCTATCCCTCGCCTTTCCGTTGTGGAAATCCACATATCGCGTAAAGTGGTCTTTCGCCGTCAGTTGACAAATGCGCGCGAAATGTCACGAAATGTCGTTCTTGCGTGGCAGATCGGCCCCACGCCGGGCGCATGTGAAGGCTGCAGCGCGGCCGGCGAAGGCCAGCGCGGCTTCGAGCGATTCGGCGGGCAGGATGCGCAGTGCGGCGGCGGACAGCGCGCCGTGCTCGGCCAGCCAGGCGAGCAGCGCGCATTGGAATGTGTCGCCTGCGCCCACCGTGTCCACCACCGCGGTGGGTTCGGCTTGCACCGAAACCGCTTGTGATGCCGTCCAGGCGCGAGCGCCCTCGCTCCCGCCGGTGACCACGACAAGCGCCACGCCTTGCGCCAGCCATTGCGCAGCCAACGCCGCCGGATCGGCGCCCGGATACAACGAAGCCAGATCCTCTTGGCTGACCTTGAGCAGGTGGGTGCGCGGCAGCATCCATGAAAGCGCCTTCCTCCAGACGGCGACGGACGGTTCCACCTGCAGCCTCACGTTCGGGTCATAGCTGATCAGGCTTCTCAGGTGTTCGCGCTCGACGAGTGCACGCTGGGTGCTTGCCACCGGCTCGACCACCATGGCATAGGACCCGAAGTGGAAGGCACGCGCACCGGGGGGTATGTGCGCCAGGGCTGCGGGCGGCACATCGCGGTCTGCCCCGCGTTCGCCATGGAATGTGTACGAGGGCACGCCCCGGGCATCGACGCCTACCCAGCTCACCGTGGTGTGCGCCGCGGTCCGGTGCAGGGCGCGCAGGTCGATGCCTTCGGCGGCCATCGCCTGGAACAACCGGTCCCCGAGGAAATCGGTGGACAGCCCGCCAAAGAAGGCCACCGGCTGGCCGAGCCGGGCCAGGCCGATCGCCACATTGAATGGCGAACCGCCCACCCGGGCGTCGACCGCGAGCCCGGTGGGGGTGCCGCTGTCGACAAACGCGTCCATCAGCGCTTCGCCGCAGACCACGAACATGGCGACCCTTTCAACAATCCGCGTTCGCAAGCGCACGCGATGGTGGCGCTGGCTTCTCGCTCTTCCTCACGGGGCAGGTTGCCTGATCCATGCCGAGATGATGCCCACGGCCTCGCGCTCCATGCCGATGAAGCCATGCCAATGCAGCGCGGCGCATTCATCGCCTGTGGGATCGGCGCCTCCATCGACGATGATCTGCTTCTTGACCGGCGCATTCTTGAGGCCCCTCAGGATGCCTGGCACCTCATGCGGTTGGCATTGGGCGCAGGCGTCCTTGCCGTGATGGAGCACGAGCACCGGAACTTTGATCGCCGCGAGGTTCTGCTTCGGCACGGCGCCGGGTTTCCTGTAGTTGACGACACTGGAGGTCAGCACGAGGCCCTCGATGTCGCCTTGGAGTGCAATGGCGGCGGCCGTCGCAGACACCGTGCCACGGCTCGTACCAATGAGCCAGACCGGCGTGGCACTTCGGGTCTTCACGAAATCGAGCACCTTGCGCACGTCGGCCAGATGCTTGTCGGCGATGCGGTCGGCATAGTCCAGCTCCGTGGTGTCATCCGGGCGCCCGAAGATGGCCACGTTGAACCCCTGGTCCAGGAAGTACTGCGCCGAGCGCACCAGGAAATTGTTGCCGGTGGCCCGACCTCCTTCCACCTTCCCGAAGCCTCCGCCCCCACCGGGAAAGAGCAGCACAGTGGCCGTGGCGTCGGCGGCCGCCTCCCAGTACAAGGTGGTGTTCACGCCGTCCCGGGTGGGCACCCTGATCAGGGTGCCTTCGGCATGGACGGTGAGGCTGGCGGCTGCCAGCGCCGCTGCCGCGATCCATCGACGAACAAGCCGCATTGAATCTCCTTGTCGTGGGTTGGTCTGTGCCGCAGGCTTCAGGGATGGCGGATGATCGAGTGGTGTTGGATTCGGCAAGGCTCATTGCTCTTGCAGATTCCATCCAGGTATCGGTATCGAAGCAGCGTTCGTTGACCCGGTGCCGGCCACTGCTTTCTCGGCAGTTCCTTTTGATAGTCCGCCGTTTCGGGAACGAAGGTCATCTCTCCCGAGGGCTCCGGGCATCCGGCTGGGCGCTTCGAACGGTCTTGCAGCAAGCGGACCGTCAGCTCGTGTTTCAGGCGATCGTTCCGGATGGTTTCGACGTTGTAGTCACACACCACCCAGTCGGTTGCGTGTGCCGGAAATGCCATGATGAGCAGTGCCGCCGCGGCAGCGCAGAGTGCAGGTGGCGTGCGAAGACTGCTTCGAAGGAATGCGTTCATCTTCAGATCCCGTCTCTTAGGAGGGCCGTCGGCATTGTCGCCTTGGTTCGGCGGCCTTTGGGTCTCAAGCGCCAGTGTGCCCGAGCGGGACACCTCAACTTCCGGTGGACGTGTAGTGCCGCACCCCGGCACGCCACGCGACCAAGCTCAACCCCAGGAACACAAAGCCGGCCGCGGGCGACAACCAGCCCACCCAGACGGGTGCACCAAGCGGGTCGGCCTTGCCGAGAACGGCAAGTGCCGGGTAGTACGCCACGGCCGCCAGCGGCACGGCGAAGGTGAGGATGCTGCGGAACCAGCGCTCGTAGATCGCGAGTGGGTACTGGCCGGCCTCGACCCCGCCGTAGGTGAACACGTTGGCGATCTCCAGGCTTTCGACGGTCCAGAACGACAGGGTGCCCTGCAGCACCAGGATGCCGAGGAAGAGCGCGGCGCCGCCGGCGACGGCGAACAGCCCCAGCGCCACGGTGGCCGGTGTCCATGCGATGCCCGAATGTGAGGTGGCGAAAGCGATCACCAGCAGGCCCTGCAGCAGTCGGCCAAGGCGGCTCAGGCGCACGTCGTGGGCCATCAGTTGCAGCGCGAGCGTGCGTGGTCGCAGCAGCAGGCGGTCGAAGGCGCCCGTGCGCAGGAATTCCGTGCCCAACACGTCGAAGCCGCGGCCCAGCGCGTCGGCCATGGCGAACATGACATTGACGAGCCCGTAGAACAAGGCCACGTCGCCGAGCCGCCAGCCACGGACCTCGCCGAACCGGTCGAAGAGCGCCCAGATGGTCACCATCTCGATGCCGGTGGCCAGGAACTGGCCGAGGGTGAGCATCAGTGTCGACATCGGATACCTGGCCTGACCCCGCACCGATGCGGCGACGAGGCGGCCGAACAGCGGAAAAGGCCCCATGCGTCAGCCGCCCTGCACATCGAGGCGTTGCATCGCTCGGCCCATCGCCATGCGGCCCAGGCACGTGAGCACCACGATCCAGCCGCATTGCAGCGCGAGTGCGCCCCAGGCGGCGTTGCCCTGCAGGTGCCCGAGGTAGAGGCGCACGGGGATGTCCAGCAGGCCGGCGAGCGGCTGGAGCAGCAGCGCTGTCTGCCACGCCTCGGGCATCAGCCCGAGCGGCAGCAGGTTTCCGGACAGCACCACGACCACCGGTACCGCCAGCGCATTGATACCGCGTTCGTTGAGCAGCGCGGCCGTGGCGATGTTCAGGCCCATCACGAGCGATGCCGACAACAGCAGGGCCAGGGCGCAGGACAGGAGCGCGGCAAGGCCCGCCACCGCGTCGGCCGGAGGCTGCCACGCCCAGGAGCCAAGGCCAGCGAGGGGGAGCACGAGCGCGGCGAACATCACCATCAATGCCAAGCGTGGTAGCACCCGCGCGGCGATCCAGCCGGCGGTGCGTGCGAACCAGAGCGCGTAGGCGTCGACGGGCCGCACCCGATCGTAGGCCACGGCGCCGGTGCGCACGGCCTGTGCCACTTCGGGGTCGCCCGCCCAGGGCAGCAGCGCGAGCAGCCCCTGGGCGATCCAGGTGTAGGTGACCGCGTGTGTCAATGGCATGGCCGTGCCGCCGGCTGCGCCGGTGCCGTAGAACGCCGCCAGCACCATCACCTTGATGCCGCCCCACCAGCATTGCGTGGCGAAGCCGGCGAGCGCCGCCGTGCGGTACTGCAACATCTGGAGGAACCGCGAGACGAAGGCTGCGGTGCAGGGGCGCAGCGCGCTCATGCCTCGGCGGCCCCGTGCATGGCGTAGAAGCGCGAGATCACCTCCTCGATGGACAAGCCTTCGAGCCGGACGTCCTCCACGGGATGGGCGGCCACGAGGTGTGCGATCAGCGCGGGCGCTGCGGTGGTGGCGGGATCGAATTCGAGCACCAGGGTGCGGCCGTCGCGCCCGACCTCCTTGGTGCCTGGCAGAGCGAGCGCGCCGGGCGGTTCGTGCGCAAAGTCGATGACCAGGCGGCGTTGCGCGAGGACCTGCTGGCGCAGCGCATCGACCGGGCTGTCGGTGAGCACGCGACCGTGGCCGATGATCAGCACCCGCTCGGCCAGGGCCTCGATGTCGTGCATGTCGTGGGTGGTCAGCAAGACGGTGGTGCCGCGTTCGCGGTTCGCGCGGCGCACGAAGTCGCGCACCGCCAGCTTGGACGGCGCATCGAGCCCGATGGTCGGCTCGTCGAGGAACAGCAGATCGGGGTCGTGCAGCAGCGCCGCGGCAATTTCGGCGCGCATGCGCTGGCCGAGCGACAGCTGGCGGACGGGCTGGTCGAGCACGCGTTCGAGCCGCAGCATCGCCATGAGTTCGTCCCGGGTGCGGCGGTAGCGGGCCGGGTCCACCCGGTAGATGTCTCGCAGCAGGTCGAAGCCTTCACCCACCGGCAGGTCCCACCAGAGCTGGGTGCGCTGCCCGAAGACCACGCCGATGCGGCCCACATGGCGTTCCCGGTCATCGAAGGGGTGGCGACCGTCCACTTCCACACGGCCTCCGTCCGGGCGAAGAATGCCGGCGAGGATTTTCACCGTGGTGGACTTGCCGGCGCCGTTCGGGCCCACGAGCCCGAGCAGTTCACCCCGTTCCAGCGAGAAGGACACACTCGATAGCGCATGGACGATGCGGTGGCGGCGATGAAAGAGCCCGCGGGCCGCGCCCCACAAGCCGGGGTCTCGTTCAGCAATGCGGTACGACTTGACCAGCCGGTCGACCAGGATGTGGGGCATGGGGGCAGGGCGCCGGAAGCCGCATCTTGCGGCGGCCCCGGATTCTATCGGCGCAAACGCTGGAGGCTTGGCCCCCGCCCTCCACCTTCAGCGGAGCAGCGTCGGATCGATCGGTTCGGCCAGCGCGATGCTGTTGCCGTCCGGGTCGGCGATCATCACCGTCCGGACGCGTTCATCTTCAGTGCGGCACCTGGCGTTGATGCCCAGCGAGACGAGGCGGGCGGCCTCACTGTCCAGGTTCTCCACGGCGAGCGTGCAGGAGCAGGTGCCGGCGCGCTCGGGCAACTGGTACACCTGCAAGCCGCCGCCCCCGTCGAACTTCCATTCGGCCACCTCCTGCATCGCGCGATGACCCGGTCGGCCGAACAGCTGCCGATACCAGGGCTCGGCGGCATCGAGGTTTCTGACGGCCAGGCTGGCCAAGGCATTGCGGATCGTCATGGTGATCACCTCCAGACCATGAGCGTAGCCACGACACCCGCCGCCATGCACCGGTGCGTGGACCGTCAGCGGGTAGGCACGGTCCTACTACGGTGAAGAATGCAGATGGACTGCCAGCCACAGGGCCCCCTCCGACACCTCGGTCACCCGGTGAGGCGTGCCGGCTGGCAGGAACAGATGGTCACCGGCCTGGAGCGGCACCGCCTCGCCATCGACCTCCAGCATGGCGGTTCCATGCAGCAAGGTCACCCATTCGTCCTGCGTCTGCACACACAGCGTGGGGGCGACCGATGACGAACTCACGATCCGCTCGACCACCAGGTTGCGATGGGACAAGAGCGTGTCAAAGCGTTCCCCGGTGGCCGGGGGCAAAGCGTCGGCGAGCAGGTTGCGGGTGAGCATGAGGGTCTCCGTGAGGGGGAAATCATCGCCGAATTTCCTGCGCGGCGTTGGAGACCCATCTGGTGATTGGTTGGGGATTGTCAATCCGGGGCGGATGGCGTCTGATTCTTCGGCGTTGGTGGCTCTTTTTCCTCTGCGTCTTTTTGTTTTGGGGGATCTTGTTCTCTGGCGAGGCCGCGCCGGGTCTCGGCCCGGCAGCCGAGTCACCTTTCTGACGGCGCCAGAAAGGTGACCCAAAGAGGCGCCTGGAACACCAGCTTCCCCGCATTTTGCTCAGGCGCTTCGGCTACGAATCCCCCGCACGACCACTGTCTCCAGCTCCACCGTGACCGTACGAGACGCGGCCGTGCCGGCCCGTTTCAGCTCGCTTCGCATCGCTCCCCTCGTCATCCCGGCGAAAGCCGGGACCCACTGCCCCAGTGGGCACCGGCTTTCGCCGGTGTGACAGGAGAGTGATGGGCGAGCGAGCACAGCGAGCTATGCCCTGCAGCGCGTGCGACAGGAAGAGCTCGCTTCGCATGGGTCCGGCCGCCACACCTCGTCGTCCCGGCGAAAGCCGGGACCCACCACACCGGTGGGCACCGGCTTTCGCTGGTGTGACAGGAGAGTGAGGGGCGAGCGAGCACAGCGAGCCATGCCCCGCAGCGCGCGCGACAGGAAGGCAAGCGCAGCGAAGCCGCAGATCAAGCCACCCGCGAGGCCGGCTCCGCCGGCCGACCCGGGGTCGCCCCTTGGGGGCAGGAGCGAAGCGACTGGGGGGCTCACCTCAGTCCCATATTCGGTACACCCAGAATGCCTCGTCCTCGGAGATCCTTCGCCGCAGCGCCTCCGGTGAAAAGCCGGTGATGCGTCGGGTGGCGCGGCACAGGTGGGATTGGTCCGCGTAGCCTTCCCGGGCGGCGATGTCGGCCCAGTCGACGCGGCCTTGGCGTTCCGCCGTCATGGCAGCGAAGAAGGCTCGTTCTGCACGGCCAACGCCGAGGAGTTCGCGCATCGGCTGGCCCGCCCACTGCTTGATGCGGCGTTCGACCTGGCGCAGGCTTCGGCCCGGTGCGGACAAGGCCGCGCGCATGGCCAGGCCCTGGGCCCAGTCGAGGTAGCGGGCCGCGCTCAGGGGGGTGGTGGGCCGGGCGGCTTGCCAGCGGGGCTCGAGGAAATCCTGGATCAATTGCACCCGGGTGGGGTCGTCGGCGGCCTGCTGCACCGTGTCGCACAGGGCGACCCAGTCGGCCGGCAGCACGTCGCGCACGCTGGTGAGCGTGTCCAGCCAACGGGACGGATCGATGCCGGTGAGCAGCCGAAGGGCATCGGGCATCAGCATGAGCATCATCCCGTGCGCCGGGCCGGGGTTCCATGACACGGAGGGGCGTTCATGAGGGCCCCCGAAGAGCGGGCCCTCGGGCAGCGGCCGACGCGGTGCATCCAGCGAGACAGGGAATTCGTCGGCGGTCACGCATTCGCTGCGGCCCGTGAACAGCCAGGTGATGCTGCACAGCGGCGTGGCAGGGAAATAGTTGAAGCGCTCGGCGGGTGAGAGGTTCGTGCCCATGGTGTTGCGCACCATCACGCCCCGCACGCAGGATGTGAGGGAAAGGCGGGGCGGCCAGAGTTGGTCCTGGGCAGTCGACAAGGGCTCGCGGGCGTACATCCGGCAAGTTTAGGACGGCGCCATTCCATGGCGCACAATCAACCCGGTGTGTCGGTTTCGTTCAATACGGACGCGGCGACGCGCGGCACGATGTCGACATGAGCACTTTCGCCGATCACGATTCCTCCTCCCCCGTCACGGGCGAGCTGCCCCCCGGTCCACGCATGCGCTGGTGGGGCCTGCCCTTCTTGCGCGAGATGCGGGCCGATTACCTCGGGTTCGTCGAGCGGCTGCAGCGCGACCACGGTGACGTGACCCTTCTTCGCCTTGGCCAGGAGCAGGGCATCGATGTGTTCGATCCGGGGCTGGCGCGCCAGGTGCTGATCGACCATGCCGATCACCTGGTTCGATGGGAGCGGGGCATCGAGGTGTTCGAGCAGTTGTTCGGCCAGAGCGTCCTGGTGACCGAAGGGGCCACTTGGCAGCGCCAACGCCGGATGCTGCAGCCGGCATTCGCGCCGGCACGCGTGGCCGGGTATGCGGAATTGATGCGCGAGGCGGCCCTGGAGGCGCTCGAATCGGCCGTTCCCCCAGGGGCTGGTGGGGCTGAAGTCGACATGGGCGATCTGTTTTCGCACCTGGCGATGGACGTGATCATGCGCACCCTGTTCAGCAGCCGCGCCCCCGGCGATGCGCGGGATGCGGCGCATGCGGTCCAGGTGGTCTCCGAATGCGCCCTGAATGAAATGTTCTGGCCCATGACCTTGCCGGACTGGCTGCCGTTGCCGGGCAAGGCGGCCAAGCGCCGGGCGCTTCGCACCCTGCGCGACGTCGTGGGACGGCACATCTCCGCCCGCATGGCTTCGCCGACGGCGCAGCCCGGTGGCGACTTGCTCGGCATGCTGCTGTCGCTGCGGGATGAGGGCAGTGGTGAGCCGCTGTCCCGGCAGGAGGTGTTCGACCAGTGCATGGTGATGTTCCAGGCCGGACACGAGACCAGCGCGACCGCGCTGTTGTGGTGGAGCTGGCTCATGGCCGAACACCCGGCCGAGGCGGAGAAGGTGCGGCAGGAGGTCGACGCCGTGCTGGGCGACCGGGCCCCGGTCCCGCAAGACATGGCGGCGCTGCCGCGGTTGACCGCGTCGCTCAAGGAGGCGATGAGGCTTTACCCGCCGATCGCCGCACTCCTGACGCGCCGCGCGACGCGGGACCTGCGGATGGGGCGCTGGATGATTCCCCGTGGCACGCTGGTGCGCGTGACACCCTGGGTGCTGCAGCGCGATCCCCGCGTGTTCGAGCAGCCGCAAGCCTTCCGGCCCGAGCGATTCATGCCGGACGCGCCACCGCCGCCGCGAGGGGCCTGGATGCCATTCGGCGTGGGCCCGCGCGTGTGCATCGGCCAGTATTTCGCGATGCTCGAAATGACGATGATCGCCGCGCTGCTGCTGCAGCGATACACGCTGGAACCGCCTGCCGATGCACGCCCGGTACGGCCGGTGATGCATGTGACGGTTCGACCGGAAGGCGGCATACGCTTGCGAATGCGGCGGCGCCGGCCTTAGCGCCCGGCCCGGGCAACACGGCCGGTGAACGGCCGGTTGAAAATTACGGGGAATCGCCGGGTGAGGCCATGGGCCGCAGCGGTAGACTGGTCCAGTTCAGCCAGCTTGACCGGAGGTGGCTCATGAACTGGGGCGAGCTTCGAAGCAACAGGTGGAGGAAGGGAGCCATCGCAGGCGCAGCGGCCTGCGCCACGCTGGCTTCGGGCGAGTTCGCGTCCGCCGCCGAGCCACCCCGGCAGCCGGCCGACGTGGCCGACATGGACATCGCCGAGCTGGTCAACCTGCCGATCTCGCCGTTCGAAGTGGCCGTACGGCTCGACCGCGGCTACCAGGCGTCGAACGCCGTGTCCGCCTCACGCTTCGACGCCCCCATCCGGGAGCTGCCGTTCGCGATCCAGGCTTTCACCGAGTCGTTCATCCGGGACCAAAAGCCGGTCAACCTGTTCGACGTCGCACGTTACTCGCCGGGGGTGACGTACCGCAGCAACGACTTCAACGAAGGCAATGCCAACCTGTCGATCCGAGGTTTCGTGGTGGGCCAGCGGGCGGGCGCCCATCAGGTGCTGCGCGACGGGTTCGACGGTCCATCCATCTTCGACATGGCCAACGTGTCCCGGGTGGAAATCGTCAAGGGCCCGTCGTCGTTCCTGTATGGGCAAGTGGCGCCTGGTGGCATTGTCAATGTCATCACCAAAAGCCCGCAGCGCCGCTTCGCGGCCCAGGCTGACCTGAGCTATGGCTCCTATGGCCAGCATCGTGCCACGGCCGATCTGACCGGTCCCGCATCCCCCACGCTGTCGTACCGGCTGGTGGCCGCGTACGACCGCGACATGCACTATTGGGAACCCTATGACGCCCAGGCCTACACCCTGGCGCCGTCACTGCTGTGGCAGCCCGACCACCGCATGAGCGTGACGCTCAAGTACGAAGGATTCCGCAAGACCGAATCTCCCCAGCTGATGCAAAAGCCGGGGTACGGGCGACAAGCGGGGGTCGTTCCCACGCCGGGAGACCCGAACTTGTCGGGTGTGGATGTGCCCGGTTTGCCGGACAACTGGAACAGCATGTCCAATGTGGATTACCGGCGCAGCAATGCCGACGGTGTGAGCACATGGCTGGACCTGGCGGCCAGCAACCATTGGAATCTGCGCGCCGGGTACTCGCATCTCAGCTATGAGGTGGATGCCTTGTTCTCGGGCAATTTCGGCATGGCGAACAACACGACGTTCCTGCAAGGCCGGCGGCTGCGCGCGCAGACCTACGACAACCGGTCCCGGACCGGCTCGGTGGAGGCCGTGGGCAAATACCAGTTCCGCGATGCGACCCTGCGAATGTTGATGGGCGTGCAGCATGTGAGCAGACGCTTTGACAACCGCGCCGGACAGGCACCGAACGATCCGGCGCTGGGCAGCGACCCCACAGCTTCTCCGCTGCCATTGTGGGATTTGCGTGACCCGTCCACCTGGAACCGGGAGGTGAACATTCCGCTGTCCTCTCTCAACGTATCGGCCGCCGACGCGAGCACGAGTTCCAGGGACCGATCGCTTTATGCCGGCTCCACCTTCGATCTGTTCAACGAGCGGCTGCGGCTGCTTGCCGGCTTGCGCTACACCTCATCGAAAGCCCGGTCCACCAATCATCTGGATGGCACGGTGCGGCAGTTCGCAACGCACAAGTTGACCCCGCAGTACGGCATTTTGTACAAGCTCAACCCCGAACTGGCGCTGTTTGCGTCCTATGCGGAGTCGTTCGTGCCGGCGCAGCAGACGCTCAACCAGCCCGACGGTACGGTCGTACCTGCCCGGCCCACCGAAGGCAAGGGCTATGACGTGGGCCTCAAGGCCAACCTGCTCGATGGCCGTGTCTCGGGCACGCTGACATTTTTCGATTTGCGCAATCGCAACGTGGTCAACGATCTGGCGTCGACCAATGCGGCCGGTGCGGTGGTGATCAACAACGTGCAGAGCGGAGAACAGCGCTCGAAGGGCGTGGAGATCGACACGACGATCACCGCGACGAAATCGCTGCAGGTCTACCTTTCATACAGCTACATCGACGCCCGCATCGTCGAATTCAGCGGCAACGATGCCGCGCTTCTTGCCCAGGATCCATCCACCCTCGATGCTTCCGGCCGGGCCAATTACAAGAGCGCCTACCTGCTGCATGGGGCGCGGCTGCCGATGAGCGCACCGCACCTGTTCAATCTGTGGGCCCGCTACGACGCTCCCCGTGGCATCTATGTGGCGGGCGGGGTCAACGTGGTTCGCAACCAGACCCTCCTCGCCGACAGCCCCGCCTCGTCGCGCCAGAGCTACATGCTCGTGAATGCGCTGGCGGGCCGCGCCTGGGACTGGGGCGGGCGTCGCGTCAGCCTGGAGCTCATGGGAAAGAACCTCACGGGCGAGCAATACCGGCCCTCGCAAAGCACCCGGGCCCGTCCCCGGGAACTGGTGCTGACGCTCAGGGTTGCCTTGTGAGAGGCAAGCCGGCCGCTGGACGGGGGCCCGTCGATGGGCCATGGAGGCGGGCGATTGCTGGTGCGATGCTGCTGGCCTTGCTGCAGCAGGCCGCAGGCCAGGACAACCCGGTGGTGCAGCGATCCAGGGTGGAGGCGGCATTCCTGCGCAACTTCGCGCACTATGTTTCCTGGCCGGCCGAAGCCTTCGCGAACGAGCGCTCGCCGTGGACGGTCTGTGTGATGGGCGGCAACCACTTCGGAGAAGCGCTGGAAAACACCTTCCGGGGCCGGGAGGAGCAGGGCCGGCCGTTCGAGGTCGTGCGCAGCGCCGGCGTCGAACAACTGACGTCTTGCCAGATCGTGTTCGTCGCCGTCGAGAACGCCGAACTCCGCCGCTCCATTCTCGGCCGGCTGAAGAATCGGCCGGTGCTCACGGTGGGCAATGCGCCGGACTTCCTTAAGGAAGGCGGTGTGATCCGGCTTGTCGCGGGTGAACGCATGGAGATGAGCATCAACCTCGACCAGGCCCGTGTCGCCTCGCTCGGCATTCCGGCCAAGCTGCTCGAGGTGTCGCGGGAAGTGGTGGAGAACGGAACGGTGAGGAGGTTGCGGTGAGCATGCTGCGTCCGCAGAACATCCGGGGACGGCTGGTGCTGATCCTTTTCGTGGCCTCGGCGCTCGCCCTGGCCGCGTCCGGCGGGGGACTGCTGCTGGCTCAGCGCCTCTCCCTTGAGCAACGCGCACGCGCCTTCATCGAACCGTATGCACAGCTCATCTCGGTCGGTGCGGAGGCTGCCGTGGCGTTCGGCGATTCCGCGCGGGCGCAGGAGATTCTCGACACGCTGAGCAAGAACACCCAGATCCTTCAGGCGCAGATCGTCATGCCGGACGGACGCGTGCTCGCCCGGCACGGCTCGCCACTTCAAAAGCCCGTGTGGCCGCCCGTCGATGAACCGGTGGCCCTGCGCCTGCTGCCCGATGCGGATGCGGCCGAGTTCGTCACGTTGCTCAAGGAGGGCGCGCGCCTGGAGATGGTGATGAGCCTGTCGGAACTCAAGCGCCAGACGCACGAGACGCTGCTCGCGTTCGGCGCTTCGGTGCTCGTGCTGCTGACGGCGGTCACGCTGGGGGTGTTGTGGGCGCTGCAGCGCTCCATCGGTCGGCCGATCGCCCAGTTGGTGGAAGCCGTGGCCCAGGTGCGCTCGCAAGCCGATTACTCGCGCCGTGTTCCTGCGGAAGGTGACGACGAAGTGGGCCGGCTGGGCCAGGCCTTCAATGCCATGATGGAGGCGCTGCAGCAACGCGATGCGGCGTTGCGCCGACAGCAGGATGAGCTGGAGCGCGCTGTGCAGGAGCGCACCGAGGAACTTCGCATCGCACGTGATGCGGCCGAAGCGGCCAACCTCGCCAAAAGCGCCTTTCTCGCGAACATGAGCCATGAGATCCGCACGCCGATGAACGCCATCATCGGCATGTCGGCGTTGGCCCTCCATGCCGAACTGGGCGCCAAGCAACGCAATTACATCGAGAAGGTGCACATCTCGGCCGAATCGCTGATGAACATCATCAACGACATCCTCGACTTCTCGAAGATCGAGGCGGGCAAGCTGGAGATCGAATCGGTCGACTTCGACCTGCGCGATGTCATGGAGAACCTGACGAGCGTCCTCGGCATGAAAGCCGACGAAAAGGGCTTGGAGCTGCTGTATGCGGAAGACTCCGACGTGCCGCTCCATCTGGTAGGCGATCCTGTGCGCCTCGGCCAGGTGCTGTTGAACCTGGGCAACAACGCAGTGAAATTCACCGACCGGGGCGAAGTGCAGGTGTCGGTGCGGGTGGTCGAACGCGGACCCGACTGGGCGAGTCTGCGTTTCGAGGTGCGCGACACCGGCATGGGCATCAGCGCGGAACAGCAGCAACGGCTCTTCCTGCCCTTCGAGCAGGCCGATGCCTCCACGAGCCGGCGCTTCGGCGGCACGGGACTGGGGCTCGCCATCAGTCGCCAGCTGGTTCGGCTGATGGGCGGTGAGCTCGACGTGGCCAGTGGCCTGGGCCAGGGCAGCCGGTTCTTCTTCACCCTGCGGTTCGCGCTGCAGGCCGTGCTTGAAGATGCCGATTCTGCGCATTCCCGGTTGTTCACCGGCCGGCGTGCCCTCGTGGTCGACGACAACGAGGTGGCGCGGGGCCTGCTGGCCGAGATGCTCCGGCAACTGGGCGTGCAGGTCGATGAAGCTGCGAACGGGGCCGACGCCGTTGCCCTCGCCGCGCATGCAGACGTCCGGGGACGACCCTGCGATCTGGTGGTCATCGACTGGAAAATGCCGGGCATGGACGGCATCGAGTGCGCACGCCAGATCATCGGCCAGGCACAGTCCGGACGCACCCAGCCGGCCATCGTGCTGCTCACGGCCTTCAGCGTGGAAGAAGCCCGGAACGCCATCGAGGCCAGGAGTGTGCGAGTGACAGGGGTGCTTGCCAAGCCGGTGACGCGCTCCGCGTTGTTCAAGGCCTGCACCGAGGCGATGGGGCAGGCGGTGCCCCATCCTCGTCACGCAGCGTGGGAGGAGGCCTCGTCCGACCACCGTTCACGCATTCGGGGCGCCAGGGTGCTGCTGGTCGAGGACAACGAGATCAACCGGGAACTCGCCCTGGTGCTGCTCACGGAAGCCGGCGTGCAAGTCGATGTGGCCGGCGATGGCCACGAGGCGCTGCAGATGCTGCACGCGGCGCGCTACGACGGCGTGCTGATGGATTGCCAGATGCCGCGGATGGACGGATTCGAGGCGACGAGGCGGCTGCGTCAGCAAACCCAATGGCGTGATCTGCCGGTGATCGCCATGACCGCCAATGCGATGGTGGGCGACCGGGAGAGGGCGCTCGCGGCGGGCATGAACGATCACATCGCCAAGCCGATCGATGTCGACGACATGTTTGCCAAGCTGGCTCGGTGGATCGAGCCGCACGGAGGCTCCCGGCCGCTTGAACGGCGGATGCGCTGATCGGGCATCCGCCCTGGCTTCAGGCGGTCTTGCGTTTGGTCGTCGACTTGCCCGCCTGCCGGCTGCCCGGCTTGCCGCGCGGTGCCTCGGGTGGCGGTGGCATCGCCTGCACCCACCCCTTGACCCAGACCCCGATCAGCAGGCCGACGGCGAACACGGCCCAGAATGCCCATGTGGGCCAGGTCTCCATGCCGTGGTGCAGGTTCATGCCGAACACGGTGGCAATGGCCATCAGCGGCGCGGTCAGCGCGGCGATGGTATTGAGCTTGAACTGGGCGCGCGTGGTCAGCAGCGCGGCCTGGGTCTGTTCCTCCGCCTGGCGGGCCAGGCGGTATTCGAGCGCAATGCGGGCGTTCGCCAGCAGCAGTTCGAGGCCGCGGGCCAGATCGACCGCCCGGTCGCGCCAGGTGATCAGCCGTGTGTCCTCCTTGACCTGGTCTCGCGCCTGTTGCAGGGCGTCGCGCAGATTGGTCGCCGCCCGGGCCAGGGGCAACAGTGTGTCGAGCAGCGGGAACAGGTCGTCGGCGGTCTCGGCGCGGGCATAACGCGTCTCCTCGCGCGACAACGCGCTCTCATAGCGGTCGAGCAGGTCGGTCATCATGTGCTCGCCGTGGTCGTTGCC
>Ga0207679_10000400_pt1 | contig 31140 bp, 28 predicted proteins | sample KBSC73metaG_FD_184320 | JGI IMG/M metagenome (GOLD analysis project Ga0207679, IMG submission 184320) | Corn rhizosphere microbial communities from Kellogg Biological Station, Michigan, USA - KBS C7-3 metaG (SPAdes) (version 2) | ecosystem: Host-associated > Plants > Roots > Rhizosphere > Soil ... | reverse complement strand
GAAGTTCGAGGCGGTGGTGCAGGAGATCAAGGAGCTCCACGAGAAGGGCCAGCCGGTCCTGGTGGGCACGGTCTCCATCGCCAAGAGCGAGGTGGTCTCCACCTTCCTCAAGAAGAAGGGCGTTCCCCACTACGTCCTGAACGCCAAGCAGCACCAGCGGGAGGCGGAGATAGTCGCCCAGGCCGGCCGGAAGGGCGCGGTCACCATCTCCACCAACATGGCCGGCCGCGGGACGGACATCCTGCTCGGCGGCAACGCCGAGGCGCTGGCCCGGGTCGAGGTGGGCGCCCCGCCCGAGCTTCCGCCGAGCGTGGACGGCGTTCCGCCCGACCCGGCGGCTCACCGGGCGACGGTGGTCGAGTGGGAGAAGCGCCTGGAGAAGGCAATGGAGAAGGCCCGGGAGCAGACCGCCCGGGAGAAGGAGGAGGTGCTCGCCGCCGGAGGCCTGTTCATCCTCGGCACCGAGCGTCACGAGTCACGCCGGATCGACAACCAGCTGCGAGGGCGCTCGGGTCGGCAGGGCGACCCCGGGGTCAGCAAGTTCTTCCTCTCTCTCGAGGACGACCTGATGCGGATCTTCGGGTCGGAGCGCATCTCCGGCCTGATGGAGCGCATGGGGATGCAGGAGGGGGAGGTCATCGAGCACCGCTACCTGAGCAAGGCGATCGAGAGCGCTCAGAAGCGGGTCGAGGGCCACAACTTCGACATCCGGAAGAACCTCCTCGAGTACGACGACGTGATGAACCAGCAGCGGCGCACGATCTACAAGCTGCGCCGCCGGGTGCTGGCCGCGGGCGCCGGCGTGGCGCTGGTGGAGTACGACGAGGACAAGAAGACCAAGGCCAAGATCCGCAGCGAGCACACCATCACCTGGGACGACTTCCGGGAGATGCTGCTCGACGCGCTCGAGGACGTGGTGCTGTCCATCACCGGGACCTGGGCGGGGGCCAAGAACCCGGACACCTGGGACGTCCCCGACCTGACCAAGGCGGTGAAGGAGAACCTCAATCTCGAGATGGGGTTCGGCGGGTCCGGAAGCCAGGAGGAGCTGCAGCAGCAGATCTACCAGGCGGCGGAGAAGGTGCTCCGGACCCGGGAGGAGGAGTTCGGGGATGACTTCCGCGTGTTCGCCCGGAACCGTTACCTGGCCACCATCGATCAGCTGTGGAAGGACCACCTGCTGGCGATGGACCACCTGCGCCAGGGCATCGGGCTACGGGCGTACGGCCAGCGAGATCCCAAGCAGGCCTACAAGAAGGAAGGGTACGAGGGCTTCATGCAGATGCTCTCGGCCATCAACCACCAGCTGATCAGCCAGCTGATGCGGGTGCAGGGCCGGGCGCAGGCGGAGGAGGCAGCGCGGCTGCAGCGGCAGATGCAGGCCCGGGCGCGCCAGTACACCGAGGGGCGGGCGGACTCGGAAGGCCGCCCGGAGAAGTCCGCGCCGGCGGCGCGCAGTCCGGCGAAGGCGGCGGCGAAGGTCGGGCGCAACGATCCCTGCCCCTGCGGCAGCGGCAAGAAGTACAAGAAGTGCCACGGCGCGAGCGAGGATCGGCCGAGCTGAGGCTGGTTCCGCACCGCTGAACTTCGTGACAGGAATCGAGCGGCGGGTCACGCCGACCCCGTTGCCGGCGCAACGGTCCCCTTGTGTCGGGTTGCCGACGTGGGGGATGCCCCACAGATGGATCGGGCGGTCCTGAAACATTCCGAATTTCACCTACTCGGGAAACCACGCCCACCCACATCCAGACACGCGGACGAAGGCACACAGAAGGGGCCGCCCTCCCACAAAAGAGCCGAGCGCATGCTTGCCTGCGCTCTGGCAACATACCGGCGCCGTGATCGTCTTTCGAGACATCGCTCTTCGGCTGCGCGCAGTGCTTGGCGCCGTTCCCGATCAAGCGGTGGTTCGAGCGCGGAATGCGAGCGAACGGCTCGTTGCCTCGGTCCGTCTCACGATCATCCTCATCATCGTCATACTCAACCTCGCCACACTTGGGTTTGGAGGAGATCCCGAGTTCGTCTTGCCCGTGTCCGCGGTCGGGCTCACGTATGGAATCGGGCTGTTCGTGCTCCCGCGGAAGGCGAGCGCCCCGTGGGTTCCGTGGGTGGCGAGCGTCGTCGACGTAACGCTCGCTACTCTCATCATCGGCAGCTTCGTCGTGTACGGCTTCCCGCTCGCCGCGGTGAACAACCGCGTGATGTACGACTGGTACTTCGTCGCGGTGACGCTGGCCGCAATTCGCTTCGACTGGCGCCTGTGTGCATTCACCACGGTCCTGGCCCTCGCGGAGTTCCTCGGCCTCTCGGCTTATGTGGCCTTGCACTGGAATCTTCGAACGCTCACCAGCGTGCACCACGGCGCCTTCGTACCCTCACAGTTCGTGGGTCGCCTGCTGATGTTGAGCGCCCACGGGACCGGGACCATCGCTGTCGCCCTGTGGGCCAGACATCTTCGAATGATGGTCGGAACCGACCAGCTCACCGGCCTTCTCCAGCGCCGGCCCTTCTTCGAGCGCATCGAGGAGGAACTGGCCCGCGCCGACGTCTCGCGGACGCAGCTCAGCATCGCGATCTTCGACGTGGACGAGTTCAAGCGGTTCAATGACCGTTTCGGACACCTCGAGGGAGATCGCGTGCTTCAGCTCATCGCCGAGCAGCTTCGGAAGGGAGTCCGCACGACAGACCTCGTGGCTCGTTACGGAGGCGAAGAGTTCGTGATCGCCTTCCCGCGGCTCGACGTGCAACTCGCGCTCCGGCGTGCCGAGGCTCTCCGCGAGGAGATCGCGTCGCGCGCCATCGGCCTCGACGGAATCGCGCTGACGATCAGCGGCGGAGTTGCGAGCTGGCCCACGGACGGCCAGGACTTCGAGCAGGTGCTCCGGCGAGCCGACGAGCGTCTCTACGGCGCAAAGGCGGCTGGCCGGAATCTCATTCTGGGCCCTCGTCCGGTGCCGATCCGGGTGGAATCGACTCAGGGGGTATGACCAGACCCGTGTGATATCAGGGACTTAACCTACTACACTTCTCGACAGTCTTGCACACTCTGCGCCCGTGTGGTCGCCTGTGCCCCAGAAGGACCACCAGGCACAGGGAGCGAGCGTATGTCGCGGAAGCTGATGGGGTTCGTTGCGCATCCGGCATTCATCGCGGTGTTTTTCGTCGCGCTTGCCGCCTGCAGGCCTGACTTTCCCTGCGGATAGCGCAGAAGAAGCCAAGAGTGCCTGGGAGCGGGACGTTGCTCCCCGGGGGGACGTCTGCTACGAGCGCTCGGCCGCGACGGGCTCTGCTGCATCTCGCTCGTCAAGGTCTTAGAAGCATCCGCAGTCGAAGCACCGCAGTACCACCTCACACACGTGCTCGAGGTCGGTCCCAGGTGCTCCGGGGCGACGGGTTCGCTTCCCGGAGTGGGGCCGTTCCGTTGACGGCGCGTGGCGGACAACAACCAACCGAAGAAGGACTCAGTTTGGACACTCAGGAAAACGTCGAGACACAGGCTCAGGCCATCGCCGCCCCGGGCGGCATCACCATGAAGCAGCTGCTGGAGGCCGGCGTTCACTTCGGCCACCAGACCAAGCGCTGGAACCCGAAGATGAAGCCGTACATCTTCGGCGCCCGCAACGGCATCTACATCATCGATCTGCAGAAGACCGTCACCCTCGCCCGGGCGGCCTTCCGCTTCGTTGCCGACGTCACCGCGCGCGGCTCGAGCGTGCTCTTCGTCGGCACCAAGAAGCAGGCCCAGGACGTCATCCGCGAGGAGGCCGTCCGCGCCAGTCAGTTCTACGTCACCAGCCGCTGGCTGGGCGGCACGCTCACCAACTTTCGCACCATCAAGCAGGGCATCGACCGGCTGAAGACGCTGGAGAAGATGGCCGAGGACGGAACCTTCGAGCGCCTCCCGAAGAAGGAGGTCGCCTCCCTCGAGCGCGAGCGCGAGAAGCTCGAGCGCAACCTGGGCGGGGTCAAGGACATGACCCGGCTCCCGGGCTGCGTCTTCGTCATCGACCCCAAGAAGGAGCACATCGCGGTGCACGAGGCCAGCCGCCTCGGCATCCCGGTCATCGGCGTGGTCGACACCAACTGCGACCCGGACGGGATCGACTTCGTCATCCCCGGGAACGACGACGCCATCCGCTCGATCAAGCTCTTCACCTCGAAGATCGCCGACGCCTGCATCGAGGGCTCGGCCCGCTACCGCGCTTCGGGCGCCAGCGAGCGTGACGAGCAGGACGGGCAGCAGGCGGACCGGAGCACCGGCCGCGAGGAGCGTCGGTTCGGGCGCCGTCCGGACCGCGAGCGCGGCCCCCGGGGCCTGGCCTCCGGCGGAGAGCGCCGTGGGCCCACCGTGGAGATCAAGGGCCAGCCGGCCGCCGCCCCGCCGGTGCAGGAGGGTGGTGACGTGGGCTCCGTCGGCGAGGAGCAGGCCGCCGAGGGCGAGACCCGGACCGCCGAGTAGCACCCTCCGGAGCCGGAGCCGGGCTCACCCGGGTCCGGCCCCCGAAAACGAAGATTGCATCACGTCGCGCCGGCGCGGGCCTCACCCGAGCGCCCACGGCTGGCCGACTCCCCCGAGCTGGAGAAGCGAGCGATGGCGAAGGTCACGGCCGAGATGGTGAAGGAGCTCCGGGAGAAGACCGGGGCCGGGATGATGGACTGCAAGAAGGCCCTCGAGGAAGCGGAGGGCGATCACGCCCGCGCCGAGGAGTGGCTCCGGAAGAAGGGAATCACCGGGGCGGCCAAGAAGTCCGGTCGCACCGCCGCCGAGGGGCTGGTCGGAGCCTACGTCCACAACGGCAAGGTGGGCGTGCTGGTCGAGGTAAACTGTGAGACCGACTTCGTCGCCCGGAACGAGGACTTCCAGACCCTGGTCCGCGACATGGCCCTGCACATCGCTGCGCTCAACCCTCAGTACGTCAAGCGGGAGGAGATCCCCGCCGAGGTGCTGGAGAAGGAGAAGGAGATCGAGCGGGTCAAGCTCCGGGAGCAGAAGAAGCCCGAGGCGATGATCGAGAAGATCCTCACCGGCAAGATCGAGAAGTTCTTCGAGACCGTCTGCCTGGTCGACCAGCCGTTCGTGAAGGACGACAAGAAGAAGGTCCACCAGGTGGTGACCGAGGCCATCGCCAAGATCGGCGAGAACATCTCCATTCGCCGCTTCACCCGCTACCAGGTGGGCGAGGGCATCGAGAAGAAGAAGGAGGACCTCGCCGCCGAGGTGGCCAAGACCATCGGCCAGACGGGCGGCGGGTCCGGCTCGACCGGCCGCTGACGGACACCCGCGTCAGGGCGGCAACGCTCGCGTTGCTGCCCCCGGCAGCCGCAGGGTAGAAGCGGTCGTACGTGACCGCGCCCAGCTCCCTCCGTTACCGCCGCATCCTCCTCAAGCTCTCGGGCGAGGCCCTGATGGGAGAGGGGAGGTACGGGATCCATCCACCGACGCTGGAGCGCATCGCCGGCGAGGTCGGCAAGGTGGTCGAGTCCGGGGTGCAGATCGCGATCGTCATCGGCGGAGGCAACATCTTTCGCGGTGTCTCGGCTTCCACCGCGGGGATGGACCGCGCCAACGCCGATTACATGGGGATGCTGGCAACGGTGATCAACGCCATGGCGCTCCAGGACGCACTGGAGAAGACCGGCGTCTTCACCCGCGTGCAGTCGGCGATCAAGATGGAGCAGATCGCCGAGGCCTACATCCGCCGCCGGGCGGTGAGGCATCTGGAGAAGGGCCGGGTGGTCATCTTCGCCGCCGGCACCGGGAATCCCTTCTTCACCACCGACACCGCTGCCTCGCTCCGGGCGATGGAGATCGGCGCCGAGGTCATCTTCAAGGCCACCAAGGTGGACGGGGTCTACGACTCGGATCCGAAGAAGAACAAGGGCGCGCGTCGCTACCGGACGCTGACCTACATGGACGTGCTCCGGCAGAACCTGCACGTGATGGACTCCACGGCGATCTCCCTGTGCATGGACAACAAGCTCCCCATCGTCGTCTTCGACCTCAACGCGCACGGGAACATTCTGCGGGCGATCACCGGCTCCGGTGAGCTGGGCACGCTGGTGGGCGCGCCGGAGACGAGCTGGGCGTGAGGATGCCTCGGCAGGAGGGCAGGACATGGCGGTGACGGATGACGTGGTGAAGGACCTGAAGGGACGGATCGACCGGGCGCTGGAGGACCTGAAGCGCGAGCTGGCGAAGATCCGCACCGGGCGGGCCTCGCTCAGTCTGCTGGAAGGAGTCCGAGTCAACTACTACGGCACCCCCACCCCGCTGAGCGGCGTGGCCAGCCTCGCCGTTCCCGAGCCGCGGCTCATCACCGTGAAGCCGTGGGAGAAGGGCCTGCTCAAGGACGTGGAGAAGGCGCTCCGGGAGGCGAACCTGGGGCTCACCCCCATGAACGACGGCGAGATCATCCGCCTGCCGATCCCCCCGCTCACCGAGGAGCGGCGCAAGGAGATCGCCAAGCAGGTCAAGACCAAGGGCGAGGAGCACAAGGTCGCCATCCGGAACGAGCGGCGCGAGGCCAACGAGAAGTTGAAGGCCCTGCTCAAGGACAAGAAGATCACCGAGGACGAGAACAAGCGCACCGGTGAGCGGGTCCAGAAGGAGACCGACGCCGGCGTCAGCCAGGTGGACCAGATCGTGGCCAAGAAGGAGAAAGAGGTGATGGAGGTCTGATGGCTCCGTCTGAACCATGAGCCGGATCGTCGTCGCCGATGCGAGCCCTGCCGTGGCCGGTGCTCTCCGGGGCTTCCTGGAGGGCAAGTACGAGATCCGCGCCGCGCGGGACGAGGACGAGACCCTCGAGGCGGTCAGGAGCTTCGGGGCCGACCTCCTCATTGCCTCCGAGTCCGACCGCTTCGACGCCGAGGCCGTGTGTGCGGCGCTCAAGGCCCGCGACCCGGACTTCCCGATCGTCCTGGTCTACGCCCCCGAGGAGGGAGACCCCGACGGGCGGGCGCTCCGCGCGGGCGCCGAGGCCTGCCTGCAGGGGCCGCTGAAGCAGGGCACGGTGCTCAGCTGCGTGCGCAACGTGCTCGCGCTCACCGAGCTCCGCGGGAAGGCCCGGCTGGTGCGTCGCGCGCCGGAGATGCCGGAAGGCGACGAGGGCCTCCAGCCGCACGGGGAGGACGAGCCGGTGACGCTTCCCGACCCTGGCGTGGGGCCCACCCAGGCGGCGGACTTCGGAGCCTTCCGCTCGCTGCTCGCTCGCGAGGTGAAGCGCTCGCGGCGCTACCGCTACCCGGTGGCGTTCATCGTCCTGGCCTACGACGCGTTCGCCACCGGGATGCCCGAGCTGGAGACCACCGACGTGCAGGCGCTGCTCGCCGGCGCGAAGACCGTGCTGGCCCGCCATCTGCGGGAAACGGACCTGGTCTCCGCCTTCCACCCTGGCAGCTGGGTGGTGTTCCTCCCCCATACCCCGGCGGAGGGCGCCCTGGTGGTGGCCGAGCGCCTGCGCGAGAAGCTCACCGGCCTCGAACGGACGTATCTGCTGGCCTCCGCCGGCGTGTCGGTCCACGTCCCCACCGAGGGCGGTGGCGACCTGAGCTTCGGGAAGCTGTTCCGGGACGCGACGGACGCGCTCGCCCAGGCCCGGGCGGATGGCGGAGGCCGGACGCTGATGGGGGCGGGCGGGCCCGAGTCCGGCAAGGGACGGCGGAAGAATCGGCTGTTCATCGCCTGAGCGATCCTCGGGGGAAGTTCCCGCGGAAGGCGCGGGGGCGCCCGCGGTGCTCAGGCGTACCGGAGGGGCTCGCCGGTGAGCGCCGCGACGCACCCGGAGATCCAGGCGAACAGCTCCAGCCCCTTGCCCTTGTCGTCCATCCACCGGCCGTCGTCGGCCAGCGAGAAGTGGATTCCCATTCCCTTGCCGGCCACCCAGATCTGCCGGACCGCGCGCTGGGTGTTGATGACCACCTTCTCGCCCGAGGCCGAGGTGAGCGTCACCATGTCGCCGGTGGCGACCGCGTCGAGCACGTCCGGGTCCACCTGATCCACCGCGGCGAGGATGCGCTTCCACAGCCCGGCCACCAGCCCGTTGTATCGGGCCTCGTCCATCATGGCTTCAGCTCCTCCTGAACCTCCTCGCCCGGTGCGGCGAAGAAGAGGAGACGGGCCGGCTCGTCCGGCGCATCGAGGTCCAGGGCGATCACCGAGCCGGTGGGCACCGACCGCGGGAACTGGGCGAGCGCCATGAGATGCGCGGCCATGGCCGGGATGGAGGGGTTGTGCCCCACCAGGACCAGGTCGTCGTCCCGGTGCTCCTTCAGGAGCCGCTCCTGGCTGCCCACCGGCATGTCGGGCAGGAGGGCCCGGTGGACGCGGACGGGGATGTCGAGCTCCTGCACCAGGGCGAGGATCTGCGCCGTCTGGACCGCACGCACCAGCGGGCTCATCAGGACCAGGTCCACCCCGTGCATTCGCTTCTGGAGCGAGCGGAAGTGCTTCTCGGCCGCGTGACGCCCCTTGCCGGTGAGGGGCCGGGCTCCGTCGTCGAGGCCTTCCGGGACGTCGGAGTCGGCCTGCGCATGGCGGACGAGGTACACCTTCACGACCGAGAGCCTCCCCTGCAGCGCCTTCCCCGCTCACCGGTCGTACACGAGCGTGCCCGAGACGGTCAAAGGGTATGGCAGAAGGAGGTCCATGCGTGGACCCTGGTGCGTGACGGTGGCGCTGCTGGCCCTGGCGGCGGGTGCGTGCCGGCGGAGCACGCCACAGCCGTCCGCGCCGGATGCCGGCCCGGTTGCCGCCGCGCCCCGAGGGCTGGCCGACGCGGGGGTGGAGCTCACCGTGGCCAAGCTCGACGGCTTCCTGGCCTACGAACGGCTGCTCCGTGGGGAGTCGACCCCTTCGGCCCGGGAGGTTCGTCGCCTGGCGCAGGCTGCCGACGGGGGCCAGCGGGCGCTCGAGGAGGCGTACGCGGGCCTGCAGCGGCGGACCGAGCGGGCACAGGCGGTTCGGGCCGATGCCGGGCTCACCGCCGCCGAGGTGCAGGCGCTGGAGACGCTCACCGCCGAGGTGGCGCTGGCCCGGGCAGGCGCGGGCGGCCCGGAGCTGGAGGAGGCGCTTCGCGCGCTCGAGGCGGCGAAGGACCAGCTCCCCCCGGAGCAGCGAGCGGGCGTGGAGCGCACGGTGGCCCGGCTCAGGGAGCAGCAGGAGAGGGCGCGGAACCTCTCCGAGGTTCGCGCCCGCTGGGGCGATGCAGCGGTGGACGTGGTGCTGGCCCGGGAGAAGGCAGTGCTCGAGCTGTGGGGCGTGCAGCGCTGACCGCTCTCAGGGGTGCAGGGCTGCAGCCGGGAGGAGCTGGATCCGCCCGTCGACAGGGTCGTCCGTCCGGTACACCAGCCGGAGTGGCTCGGCCGGCAGCGGTGGCTCGGTGGCGGGGTAGAGGTTCCGGAGCACTCCCAGCGCGATCGGAAACCGGGCGACGTTGATGACCTGGGTCTGCACCGTGGTTCCAGGCGGGCGCCGGTTCAGCTCGCGGGCGACCTGGATCTGATTGGCCAGCGTCGCCCCGTACGGGATCCGCGCCGGCCCGGTGTGGTGGATCCGGACGAGGAGGTAGAGGACGATCGTCAGCGTGGAGGCGGCGAGCACGCCAGCGACGGCTCCGCGGAGCAGCCGCGCTGGCAGCGCGTCCACGGCGAGCCAGGCCAGGAAGGCAAAGGCGATCCAGGTGGCGTTGAAGTAGTGCGTGAAGCCGGACTTGGCCGTCAGCCCGTCGAGCAGGACCTGGCCGACGACGATCAGGAGCGCGAGCAGGGCCGCGTCTGCGCGGGGCCGGGGAGTCCCCTCTTCCTCCGGGTTCCGGACCTCCTTCCAGGTGGCGACCGCCGCCACTCCCATCCCGGCCCACACCAGCGGGAGGGCGAGCAGCGAGACGGCCGTCGCGACGGCGACCAGTTTCGCCCAGAAGCTGGTGTCGTGGGCCATCCAGGTGGCGCCGAAGATGTCATCGATCCGCTGGGCGGAGAGGATGCGTCCGCCGAGGAAGGGGAACAGCCAGTCGGTGAGTCGCCCCACGGCTGCGCCCTCGCCGGACGCCGACCGCCGCAGGGCCGTGAAGTAGGGGAAGGCCACCGCCACCCCTGCGGCCGCGAGGAGGGCCAGCCGCCAGAAGAGGCGCCGCAGCTCGTTCCGTGCACGGAACAGCAGGAAGGCGGTGACCGGGATGACGAAGGCCACGGCCATGAGATGGGTGAGCAGCATTGCCAGGCAACAGGCCAGCGAGAGCAGCAGCGTCCAGGCGCGCCCCCTGGCCAGGAAGCTCACCGCCGAGGCGAAGGCGAGCGCGGAGAGGGGAATGTTGAAGGTGTTGTCCCAGATCGCCCGCGCGTAGAACCACAGGTAGGGCGAGCACAGCAGCGGGGGGATGAACCACGGCCAGAGGTCCAGCGTCCGGCAGAGCCAGAGCAGGGCCAGCGCGAGCACCGCGGTCATCAGGACCGCGCGGACCGCGACGAGGAGGACCAGGTTGGAGGAGACAAGCAGGTACGTCTGGTACAGCCAGATGGGGAACGGGCCGTAGGTGGCACCGGCGGTGCCGGTGAGGCCATGGATGGCGACCAGGTGCTGTCTGTTCGCACGGAGCGCGCTGGCGATGAGCATCGGCTCGTCCCCGACCCACTGGATGTCCCCGGGATGCACCGCCGGGAGGAGGCAGAGCACGGCCACGCAGGCGAAGAGCGCGCGGTGGCGGCGAAGCCAGTCCGCGACCGGGATGTGCGGGGCGGCATCGATGGCTCTAGTGCTCCACTCGTTCCTCAGATGGCCTCGTGGGTCCGGATGAGCCGCATCAGGATGAGATTGCCGAAGGGCATGAACCACCGCGAGTGCGGAACCGAGGAGCCCGCTCGAACGGCGCGCTCGACGCCGAGGACGGCCGCGGCGAAGGGGGTCATGAGATGCGTGGTCGTGACCAGGTCCCAGCGGAACCAGCGGCTCAGCTCGGGGACCATGCGCGCGAGCCGCGACTTCACGGTGAGCCGGTCGAACCGGGTGATGTGCTGCTCGGAGTAGTCCACGTCCGAGAACCGGTTGAGGCCCAGCTCCAGCAGCGGCCAGGTGCTGAGGTAGTTGGGGGTGGAGAGGATGAACGAACCGGTGCCGCGGACGAGCAGTGTCGCGACGCCGCGGAACAGCGTCCCGATGTCCGCGGGGGTGACGTGCTCGATGAGCTCGATGGCGCTCACGCAATCGAAGGGGCCGGGCAGCGAGCGAAGGTCGTCGAGGGACCGGATGGTCTGGAACCGCCGTCGCTCGGACCCGAAGTGCTCGGTGGCGAACTGGATCTGCTCGGGAAGGATGTCCACTCCGAGCTGGCGGCTGAAGCGGGTCTCGTCGGCCAGGGAGAGCAGGCTTCCGGCGAAGCAGCCCACGTCCAGCAAGGACAGGTTCGGGCCCGGAGGAAACGCGTCCAGCACGCGACGGAACTTGAGCAGGTGCCAGGCCCGGCGGATGGGGTTCCCGCTCTCCATCACCCGGTGGTAGTGCCCCACCGGGATGGCCGCGAGGTCCGTGCTCGATTCGCTCACGGCTGCACCCGGCGGAAGACCCAGGTCGACTCTCGCGGGTTCGGCGGCGGCGTCTCGAACCGGTGCCAGAAGAGCTCGGGCCGGGTGGCATCGGGACCGGCGACGCCGAGGTCCACCGCCTGGTAGCGAATCCCGCGACGCTCGAGCTGCTGGACCAGCCCTCTGGCCGGCCACACCTCGCCGCCGAAGGCGACGATGGCGTCGGGAATCTCCAGGAAACGGAAGTTGAAGGGCTGGAGCATCGGGTAGTCGGCCCGCTGGTTCAGCGAGAATTGCCACATGTAGTGCTGCTCGGGCGCGTGAAACATCAGCGAGTACAGGGAGAAGTCCGGGAGCGAGAACACGTTGCTCCCGGGTGGCACGTTCCGGGTGAGCCAGGTCGAGGCGGCGGCGTAGCCCGAGGGTGGCGGTGAGCGGAGCTCTCCCAGCCAGGCGAGCAGGGTGGAGCGGACGGTGAGCGGCCCTGGCCCTCCCACGAGCTGCTCGGCCCCCCGGTGCGCGACGTTGGTGAAGGAGAGGAACGCGGCGAGGGCGAGCGCCAGGCCCATGCGCGCGGGCGATGCGCCCCGGTCCAGGCCGAACAGGAGCCACACCGTCCGGGCCGAGAGGAAGATGGTCAGCGGCAGGGCGGTGGACATGTACCGGATGTCCGCGAAGGTGGCCCAGCCCACGGGTTGCGGGGAAAGGAGCGCGGCCACGAAGGCGAAGAGGACGAGGCAGACGACGCCGCGGAGCAGCCAGAGATCCCGACGGACGGCGGCCACTGCCAGGGCGAGCAGCAGCATGCCCAGCCAGAGGCACTCGGTGGCGTTGAGATCGCGGAGGTTCCACCAGAAGAGGCGCAGCTTGTCGTGCCACCAGCTGGCCGGGACGTAGGGCGTCACCTTCCTGCCGAAGGGGTAGAAGACGCCCACCACGAGGAGCAGCCCCACCACCTGGGTGAGGAGGAACAGCGCGACGTGCCGCCAGGAGTCCCGCTTCCTCCGTCGCTCGAAGAGAAGGTAGTCGGCGGCGAGGCACACCATCCCCGCGCCGTAGGTGAGGTAGTGGCAGGCGAGGAGCGCGATGCCGCTCAGCGACAGGAGAATGCGGTTTCGCCGGGAGTGGTCGCGGTGCAGGTAGAGGTAGACGAAGGTCAGCGCCAGCGCGAACGCCAGGCCGTAGTACCGGCTCTGCCGCAGGTAGAGGAACAGGGAGACGTTCCCCAGAGTGAAGATTCCGGTGAGGGCCAGCAGGGACCGCGGCGCTTCGCGGAGCATCCACCAGGCCCAGAGGAAGAAGCCGGCCAGGCCGGCGAGGACGAAGGGGAGCCGGGCGGCGAACGCGTTGCGCCCGAGGAGCCCGAGGAACGGTGCGGCGTAGAAGTACTGGAGCGGGGGATAGGCGCGGTTCTTGATTCCGGCGAGCTCGAGGCCGCCCCGGAAGGCGATGATGTTGGTGCCGTCGAACGCGGTGGTGTCGCCGGTCTTCCAGACGTTGGCGGCGAAGATCGCGGTGTTCGCCTCGTCGTCCCACAGGGCAGGGGTGCCCAGGTGGATCAGGAGGAGGGGGGCGACGGCGAGGGTGACGAGCAGCGCGCCGGTCCGCGGCTGTATTGCAGCAAGGGTCACTGGCGGGTCAGCGGGACGCTACCATCCATCGGCGGAAGCCATGCGCGGAGAGCCGGGAAGCGAAGCGCCGGGCCCGGCCGGCCCAGCCCTACTCGCTTCGCGTCGGCCGGTCCTCCGAATCGCGCCGTCCGACGAGGACGATCGGGCCGCTCACTGTGCCGGATCCTTGTCGCAGACCGCGAAGGTGTTCAGCCCGAACTTGTGGCCGAAGCACCGGATGCGGCTCGGCTTGAAGCCAACCGCGACCAGGAGTGGCCAGAGGTCCTTCACGTCGTAGTACATCCGGTGGTCGTCCATTTCCGACGCCGGACTGAGCCCGAGCCTGAAGGCGGAGAACTCCAGGAACCGCTTGCCTCGCCAGGAAGGCACGTTGATCAACGCCCGGCCACCGGGCCGGAGCACGCGGTGGATCTGACCGAGAAGACCCTGGGCATCGTCGACGTGCTCCAGCACCGAGATGCAGAAGACGAGATCGAGCGCGGCGGTGGGGACTGCCTCGAGCGTTCCGGGAAGCGGTCCCTGGAGTGCCTTCACCCTGGAGTCGGCGACCAGCTCCGGCGCGAGGCTCACGTCTGCCACGTAGGCGAGCTTGACCCGGTCGAGCAACGCGCGGACGAGGTGAGCGTGGTATCCGGCCCCGAAGTCTCCGATGACCCTTCCGGCCGGGTCGTTGGCCCAGCGGAGGATCTGCCGCAACGAGAGCCACACCCCGAAGCGATCCACCAGCGTGAGCCTGTAGGTCTCGGCGTAGGCGTGCGCCCGCAGGCCGGCTGGATTCTCGGGAGACGTGTTGCTCGTGGCCACTTCCGGTACCATCCAGAGAGAGCGCAGATGTCAAGCATGAGTCCGTCCACCTGTCCAGACGCCCCCGGCCTTCGAGCATGCTGATCACCCGAACACCTTTGCGAGTCTCCATCGGAGGGGGAGGAACGGATCTCCCCTCGTATTACGAGCGCTTCGGCGGCTTCGTGATCGCCGGCGCGATCAACCGGTACATCTACGTCAGCATCAACCGGACGTTCACCGACGACTACTTCCTCAAGTACTCGGCCCTGGAGCGCGTGAGGTCGGTGGACGAGATCCAGCACGCGATCATCCGCCAGGCGCTGAAGGCGCACCCGGTCGGGCCCGGGATCGAGGTGGTCAGCATGGCCGACATCCCGTCGGGGACCGGCCTCGGCTCGTCCGGAGCGTTCACTGTAGGGCTGCTTCGGGCGCTCCACGCCTTTCGCCTCCAGCATGTCTCTGCCGAGGCCGTGGCCGAGGAGGCGTGCCGGATCGAGATCGACGAGCTCAACCGCGCGGTGGGCAAGCAGGACCAGTACATCGCCGCGCACGGTGGGCTCGCGTGCTTCCACTTCACCCGCGAGGGCGTGCGGGTCGAGCCTCTCCGGATTCCCACCCCGACCCTTCAGGATCTCGAGGAGCATCTCCTGATGTTCTTCACCGGGTATTCGCGTGATGCCGATCAGGTGCTGCTCGAGCAGAAGGAGCAGTCGGAGAAAGGCCAGTCGCCGATGATCGACAACCTGCACTTCGTGAAGGAGCTCGGGGTCTCGATCCGCACCGCGCTGGAGGCAGGCGATTCGATGAAGTTCGGCCGGCTCATGCACGAGCACTGGCTTCACAAGACCAAGCGCTCGTCGAAGATGAGCAACGAGCGCATCAACCGCTGGTATCGGGTGGGGATGGACAACGGCGCGGTCGGGGGAAAGCTGGTCGGTGCCGGCGGAGGAGGCTTCCTGCTCTTCTACGCGTCCGATCGACTGGCGCTGCGCCAGGCCATGGCGCGGGAGGGACTGACCGAGGTCCGGTTCACCTTCGACCACGACGGCTCGGTGGTCATCGCCCGGAACTGACCATGCAGTGCGTGATCCTCGCCGGAGGGCTCGGGACGAGGGTGGCCGCGATCGCGCCCTCGGTCCCGAAGGCGCTCATTCCCGTCGCCGGACAACCCTTCGCCGCTCATCAGCTCTCGCTGCTCGCAGGCGCCGGAGTGCAGCAGGTCGTCTACTGCATCGGGCACCGCGGCGATGCCATCCGGGGCTTCGTGGGCTCCGGCGAGCGGTGGGGCCTCGAGGTCAACTACGTCGAGGATGGCGAGACCCTGGTCGGCACGGGCGGTGCGCTCCGGCGGGCGCTCGACGCAGGTGCGCTCGCCCCGGCCTACTTCGTGCTCTACGGCGACTCGTATCTGCCCATTGACTACCGGGCGGTCTGGGACGCGTTCAGCGCCGCTCGCCCGCCAGCGCTGCTCACCGTGTTCCGCAACGAGGGACGGTGGGACACGAGCAACGTGCTGTTCGAGAACGGCCGGGTGGTGCTCTACGAGAAGCGGCGTAAAGATCCTCGCTCCACCCCCATGGTTCACATCGACTACGGACTGTCGGTGTTGAGCCGGGAAGTCGTGGAGAGGCTCGTCCCCTCCGGAGCACGGGTCGATCTGGCAGACGTGTACCGGACGCTGAGCCTCGAGGGGAACCTCGCGGGGCACGAGGTCCATCGCCGGTTCTACGAGGCGGGTTCCCCGTCCGGCCTGCAGGACCTCGAGGCGTATCTCCGAGCTGGATCGGAACGGCCGTCTGACTGACGGGTAGACCGGCGCCTTGATCGAGATCTGCATTGTTGGTAGTCCGTCCCAGGTCCCGGCGCGCGGGACACCCGCATACGCCGGACCGCGCACACCGGGGGGCCAGGCGAGCCTTGGAAGCTCCACTCCACATCGAACCGCAGCCTCAGCAGGCAGCTGGCTCCGACCCGGAGCTGCGTCTTCTACTGCCGGAGCGGGACGTGGATCGCCCCGAGGTCTCGGTGGTGATCCCCGCGCTGAACGAGGAGCTGACGGTCGGGGAGTTCGTGGACTGGTGCCAGGAGGGCTTCCGGCGGGCGGGGGTTCGCGGTGAGGTCCTGATCATCGACAGCGGGACGGACCGCACGACGGAGATCGCGCTCGCTCGCGGAGCGCGGGTGCTGAAGTCGCCCAAGCGAGGGCTCGGACGGGCGTACATCGACGCCCTCCCGTTCATCCGGGGCCCCTTCGTGGTGATGGGCGACGCGGACTGTACTTACGATTTCCGCGACCTCGGGCTGTTCGTGGAGAAGTTCCGGCAGGGATACGAGTACGTCATGGGGTCGAGGTTCCGCGGCTCGATCGAGGCCGGCGCGATGCCGCCTCTGCACCGGTACCTCGGCACGCCGGTCACGACCTGGATCCTGAACCGCCTGTACTCCAGCCACTTCTCGGACATTCACTGCGGGATGCGGGGCATCACCACCGAGGCGCTGGGCCGGCTGCAGCTCGAGTCGCAGTCATGGGAGTACGCCTCGGAGATGGTTCTCAAGTCGGTCCACCTCCGGCTGCCCACCGCGGAGGTCCCGGTGAAGTTCTACAAGGACCGCGAGGGCCGGCTGAGCCACCACAAGCGATCGGGCTGGCTCTCGCCATGGAAGGCGGCGTGGATCAACCTGCGCGCGATGTTCGTCTACGGCGCGGACTTCTTCGTGCTCCGGCCGGGCTGGGTGTTGCTGGTGCTCGGCCTCCTGCTGACGCTGCCCTTGACCTTCGGGCCAATCAGCGTCGGGCAGGTCACCTTCTCGCTCTACTGGATGCTCGCCGGGTTCGCCGCCACCCTGCTCGGGATCCAGGGCGTGTACATGGGGTGGATCGCGCGGATCTTCTACGATTTCACCGGCACCGCCCGGCGGAGGCTGCTCGCGCTGTTCCCCTACACCCGGACCGTGCTGCTGAGCGCGCTCCTCTTCCTCGCAGGCGTGGGCCTGACGATCCCGCTGATCACCCTCTACGTGCAGGGTGGGCTCCGCCTGCCGGCCGACCTGGGCATCGCCTCCCACATGGCAGTGACCGGGCTGCTCCTCTGCCTCTGTGGCTTCATCACCTTCGTGTTCATGCTGCTGGTGCACGCGGCCAGCCGACTCTCCAATCTCGTCTACGGCGCATCCGGCGCCTCGCCTCGCGCGAACCTCGGGAGGACTTCTTGAGCAGCTTCAGTGCTTCCTACCTCGCCGAGACCAAGGCGATCCTCGACGCGCTGGAGGTCTCCCAGCTCGACCGCATCGCGGAAGGGCTGGCGGCGGTGCGTTCCTCCGGCGGACGACTGTTCATCCTCGGCGTGGGTGGGTCGGCCGGGCACGCGAGCCACGCGGTCAACGACTTCCGGAAGATCTGCGGCTTCGAGGCGTACACGCCCACCGACAACGTCTCCGAGCTCACCGCCCGGGTCAACGACGAGGGCTGGGACACCACCTTCGTGCACTGGCTGCAGGGCTCGAGGCTGCGCGCCGGGGACGGGCTCCTGGTCTTCTCCGTGGGTGGCGGAAACCGCGAGAAGCACGTCTCCAACAACCTGGTGCTCGCGCTGGAGCACGGGAAGAAGGTGGGCGCGCGGATCTACGGGATCGTCGGCCGGGACGGTGGCTTCACCCGGGAGGCGGCGGACGCGTGCGTGGTGATCCCCCCGCTCAACCCCGAGCGCATCACGCCGCACACCGAGGGCCTGGCGGCGGTGCTCTGGCACCTGCTGGTGACGCACCCGGCCCTCAAGATGCAGGCGACGAAGTGGGAGTCGGTCCGCTAGCGTGAGCCAGGATCGAGGAGAGAGCGTCTTCGTCGTCGGCGGAGCCGGGTTCATCGGAAGTCACTTCGTGGACCGGCTTCTCGGCGAGGAGACCACCCGCCGGGTGACCATCTTCGACAACTTCTCGTCGGGTCGGGAATGGCACTACTCGCATCACCGGTCCGATCCGCGCTTCACCGTGGTCCGCGGGGACGTGAAGGACCTGGGCGCCCTCCGGAGCGCGATGGACGGGCACGAGGTGGTCATCCACCTCGCCTCGAATCCGGACATCGCCCGGGCCGCCACCGAACCGGACATCGACTTCCGCGAGGGCACCTACCTCACCCAGAACGTGGTCGAGGCGATGCGGCAGAGCTCGGCGAAGTGCGTCCTCTATGCGTCCGGGAGCGGGGTGTACGGCGACCTCGGAGAGGTCGAGGCCGGCGAGGACCACGGGCCCCTCGCGCCCATCTCCACTTACGGCGCAAGCAAGCTCGCCGGAGAGGCGCTGATCACCTCCTACGTCCACATGTTCGGGCTGAGCGGGTGCAGCTTTCGCTTCGGGAACGTCGTCGGCCCGCGCCAGACGCACGGAGTGGGCTTCGACTTCCTCCGCCGCCTGCTGAAGGACCCGAGCGAGCTGTCGATTCTCGGGGACGGGACCCAGAGCAAGTCCTACATCCACGTGACCGACGTGGTGGACGCGGTCCTGGTCGCTCATCGTCGCTCGACGAAGCCGATCGAGGTCTTCAACGTCGCGACCGGCGACTACATCACCGTGCGGGAGATCGCCGAGCTCGCCTGCGAGTGCCTGGGCCTCGGCCCGGGGAAGACGCGGCTGTCGTTCGGCACCGGAAACCGGGGCTGGAGGGGAGACGTTCCGGTGGTGCGCCTGGCCACGGACCGGATGCGGAGCCTGGGGTGGCGGTGCCGGCGTAACACCCGTGAGGCGCTGAAGGCGTCCCTGATGGAGATGCTGCCGGATCTTCGGGCTGGGCGGGCATGAGCGGGGAGGGTGGCGATCGTGGACCGGCCCGTCGCCTGGCGGTCTTCCTCGACCGGGACGGGGTCCTGAACCGAGCGATGGTCCGGGACGGGCTGCCCTATCCGCCCGAGAGCGTCGCCTCGCTGGAGGTCGTGCCCGGGGTCGCCGAGGCGTGTGCCACACTTCGCGGCGCCGGGTTCCTTCTCGTCGTGGTCACGAACCAGCCGGACATTGCCCGGGGAACGCGGACCCGGGAGGACGTCGAGGCACTGAACCGCCGCCTTGCCGCCCTGCTCCCCCTCGACGACTTCCGCGTCTGCCCTCACGACGACCGGGACGGCTGCGACTGCCGGAAGCCCTCGCCGGGCCTCTTGCTGGCGGCGGCGCGCGACCGCAGTATCGACCTGAGGCGGAGCGTGATGGTCGGCGACCGCTGGCGCGACATCGAGAGCGGTCGGCGCGCGGGCTGCCGGACGGTCTTCGTGGATCACGGATACTCCGAGCGTCGGCCAGAGCGGCCGGATCTCACGGTGAGTTCGCTCGGGGAGGCGGTGCCATGGATACTGGCGACCGCGTCACAGGAAAGGAACACGGTGTCATGACAGTCAGTGCGGGCTCGTTGAAGGTGAAGATCTTCGCGGACGGGGCGGACCGGAAGGCCATCCTGGACCTCTACGCCAATCCACTGATCAAGGGCTTCACCACCAACCCGACGCTGATGCGCCAGGCGGGGATCAAGGACTACGAGGCGTTCGCGCGGGACATCCTCGCGGAGATCAAGGACCGGCCCTTCTCGCTCGAGGTCTTCTCGGACGAGTTCCCGGAGATGGAGCGTCAGGCGATGAAGCTCGCCGCCCTCGGCGACAACGTCTACGTGAAGATCCCGGTGACGAACACCCGGCGAGAGACCTCGGCACCTCTGGTCCAGCGGCTGGCCCGCCGGGGAGTGAAGGTGAACGTCACCGCCCTGCTGACACTCGAGCAGGTGCGAGAGATCCGGGAGCAGCTCGCCGGAGGTCCTCCGTCGATCATCTCCGTATTCGCCGGCCGCATCGCGGACACCGGAGTGGATCCCGTCCCGCTGATGAGATCGGCGCTGGAAACGGTTTCGGGGCACAAGAACATCGAGATCATCTGGGCCAGCCCGCGCGAGGTCCTCAACATCGTCCAGGCGAACCAGATCGGCTGCCACATCATCACCGTCACCCCGGAGCTGCTGAAGAAGCTCCCCATGCTCGGGACGGACCTCGCCGACCTCTCGCTGGAGACGGTCAAGATGTTCCACCGCGACGCGACCGCGGCGGGATTCGTGCTCTAGATCTCGCTGCTCGGAAATCGTTCGGGACTAGGGGCGCTTCTTCCGACAAAGGACCTGGTACTGCGCCCCGAGCGGGAGCTTCCGGAGCGATGGCTCCAGCACGCGAAGCGGCGCAAACGCTCTTGGAAAGAAGAAGAGGAAGTCCGTCCGCATGACCTCGAAACCGGCGTTCCGGACGAGGCGACCGGCTTCGGGGGGCGAGATCTTGACCGCATTCCGGTCGATCACCGAGCGGTTCATGATCATGGTGACGACTGGATTCCAGGGGTTGTTCTCCCAAAGAGCAAGAATCGCCCCTGGCTTCATCCGCTGGTCGAGGTACGCGAACGCCGCGGCGCGCTTCTCGGGCTGGATGTGATGGAAGACGCCGCTGCAGTAGACCAGGTCGAAGATCGGTTCCGGGCCGAGATCCTCGAGTGAAACGAACTGCGCGGTCCCCCCGAAGTTTTCCGCGGCGCGCTTGACCGACTCGCGGGACTCGTCGACGCCGACCAGGACGTCAGGGGCGAGGAGCCGCGCGAGATGGGCCGAGGTCCTACCCAGTCCGGAGCCGTAATCGAGTATCGCGTGCGGGCGGAGTCCGACCTCGCGGAGACAGGAGTCGAGGAAGGAGACGCGTTCTTCGGCGAAGAAGTCGGGGGTCTCACCAGAGAACGCCATGTCCCGGCGTAGCTCCACGTCGTAGGTCTCGACCAGTGCGTCGAACTCGGCTCGCTCCCCGGTCATGGGTTCTACATGGGGCCGTGCTGGCGGGCTTGTCAAGGCGCCGTCGATGACGGCCCTTGCTCGATTCGATGCGCCATGATTTTCCCCTGTGTCGATGAGCCAGTCGCCGCAGATCGTGGATGGAACGCCGGTCCGTGTGGGCGACAGGCGTCGCTGGTTCCTGGTCGTCTCCGCACTGATCGCAACGAAGCTCTGGTTGGCGACTGGCCTCACCGTGACCGCCTACGCCACGGCTACTCACGACGACCGGCTCTACCTGTTGACGGCGAACCGGATCTTGAACGGCGCCTGGCTCGGTCGGCCGTACGGAAACATGACCTTGGCAAAGGGGCCCTTCTATCCGGTCTTCGTGCTCGTCAGCTGGGCGCTCGGGCTACCGTTGCTGTTTGCCGAGCAAGTTCTCTACGTGGCCGCCGCGGGGCTCTTCACCTGGGCGATTCGCCCGTGGATTTCGTCGCGCTTCGCCCGGACTGCGCTGTTCGCGGTCCTCCTGTTCAACCCGCTGACCTGGCACCTGCAACCCGCTACGCGGGTGGTCCGCGAGGGCATCTATCCTGCGCTGGCCCTCATCGTCCTGGCATGCGCGGCCGGACTGCTGAGTCGGCTCGACCGCCCGCGGCGCGAGGTGAGCGCTTGGGCGGCTGCTCTGGGGCTCAGTCTGGGGGCTTTCTGGCTCACCCGTGAAGAAGGCGTGTGGCTCGTGCCCAGTCTGCTGGTTCTTGCGCTCCCAGCACTGACAAGACTGCGGACGAGCTGGAAGCCACTCGTATGGGGCTTGCCCCCATTCGTGATTGCACTGGCATTTCTTCCTGTTCTCTTTGGCTCGATCAGCGAATACCGATACGGCGTCTTCGCCACGAATGAGTTTCGTGAGCACCCGTTCAGGGCCGCGATGGGGGCACTCCAGCGGGTTGAGCATTCGAGCTGGCACGCAAAGGTTCCAGTGCCCGTCGAGACGCGGGAGCGAATCTATGCGGCAAGTCCACGATTCGCCGAGCTTCGACCTTTCCTGGAAGGCCCTCTCCGACAGGCGTGGACGCAGGCCACCTGTACCGGGACTGAAGGACGGGTCTGCGATGAGATCGGCGGTGGCTGGTTCGTGTGGGCGTTCCGCGATGCGGTGGAGCAAGCGGGATACTATCGGCGCGGCGCAAGAGCGGTCGCGACCTACTACGAGGGTGTCGCGGCCGAGATAAATCAGGCCTGCCAGACACGACAGCTCGTTTGTGGCCCGCCGAGCGACTCGCTCATGCCCCCGCTGCATCGAGAGCATTGGCCCGCCTTCTTGGGGGCCGTGCGCCGCGGCATCGAAGTTCTGATCGCCCCCGACGAAGCAAGTCCCGGCCCGAGCGTTGGGACGTGGGAGGAGCTCGCGCTCTTCAGGGATCTGACCCGTGATCGACTCGGGCCCACCGTCGGCAACCCGAGCGATCCCAGCACGTGGCAGGGCCAACAACAGGCACGGCTCGATGCCTTCAAGCGACGGGTGCTGCTCTGGATCGGGCGTGTCTATCGCGCTTTGATTCTGCCAGGCGTCATCATTTCGCTGCTCGGATTCGCGTTCCTCGCGGTCCGGGACATCAGAGCGAGGACTGTCACGGGTCCCTCGGTCCTGGCTCTGGCGCTCCTCGTGGGCGTTCTGGCTCGAATCGTCTTGCTCTCGATCGTGGACGTCACTTCGTTCGCCGCCATCAATTTGCTCTATCTGAGCTCAGCTCTGCCGTTGCTCCTCGGATTCGTCGGCGTGACCATGGCCGAGGTCGCCTTGCCGTTGGCTCGACTCGTAACCAGCCGCCGCGCTCGAGCCGCGCGCCGGATACCAGCTTCGTGAACTGCCGCTCATTCCGGTTCACCACCACGCGCTAGGCACGGGCCGGTTTCGAGTTCTGCAGCGATGAAGGAGTTCGACCCCGTCGCTGACCGTGGGCTACTTCGAGGCGCGGATCAGGATGGGCAGCATGTTGCCGTAGGTGAGGTCTGGATGGTTGTCCGAGACGAATCCGCAGAAGACGTCGTACCAGAGCCCGACCTCGGCTCTCTGAAACCCGGCCTTGCGCATCTGATCCAGCAGCTGCCATCCGAAGTGGTGGTAGGCGAGCACTCCCTCGGGGTTGAGGGGGTCGCCGTGCATCTCGGGCTCGACGAGGTGCTGCACCGTTCCGTCCTCGTGGCGGATGGCCCGCCGGAGGTTCTCGTCACGGGAGGCAAAGAAGGGAACCGTCAGCAGCATCGTTCCGCCCGGAGCGAGGACCCGGTGGGCTTCGGCCAGGGCACGCTCGGGCTCGGGAACGTGCTCCAGCACGTCCGCGTGGATCAGCAGATCGAAGCAGGAGTCAGGGTAGCCGAGCCGCTCCAGGGACTCGTGCCGCACCTGGATCCCGTGCACCGTGCGCATCTCGCCCGGGGAAACGTCGGCTCCCAGGAACTCCGAGCCCTGCAACTCGGGAAAGCGCTCCTTGAGCAACGCGTACAGCGGGCCGAAGCGCTCCAGGATCGCCGGACGCTTCGGGGTCAGCTCCAGGCACGCGGCGGCGAGCAGACGATTGCGGTTCGACAGGCCTCGGGGGCACACCAGGCCTTCCCGCAGATTCGGGTGGGAGCCGTAGGTCGGCCCTGCCGCCACCTGGAAGCGCTGGACGGCGCGGCAGGGGATGCACAGCCCCTCGAATGTCTCCTTGCTCGCGAGTTGACGTTCTGAAAGTACCTGAAACGGCTGGAGCATCCGCGCGTGGGCACGGTAGGGTGCTGGCTCGTCGAACCAGAGAAACACGGTTCACATCCTTCCACATGCCTTCCGCCGGGAGACAAGACGCACATCCGGACGACGGTCCGCCGTCTTCCATACCGGAGGGGCCTGCGACGGAAGAGAGCTCCCTCGAGCAGCCCGGCGAGCGGTTCCACCCGGGGGAGGGAACGCCGGAGAACTCGTATGAGCACTGGCACCGCTATCTGTGGGCGCGAGAGCTGTGCCGGGGCAAGCGCGTTCTCGATGTCGCGTGTGGTGAGGGCTACGGGAGCTTTCTCTTCGCCGCCGTCGCTCGCTCGGTGGTCGGTGTCGACCTCAGCGCCCCGGCGATCGAGCGTGCGCGCCAGCGGTATCCGGCGGAGAACCTCCAGTTTCGGGTCGGTCGGGCGGAGGCGCTGACCGACCAGGCCCAGGCGTCGTTCGAGGTGGTGGTCTCCTTCGAGACCATCGAGCACCTCGCCGAGGCCGCGCAGGAACGCTTTCTCGACGAGGTCCGGAGGGTGCTCGCTCCGGGCGGGATCTTCGTCGTCTCCACTCCCGACAAGGAGACCTACGCCGAAGAGCTTCACCAGGAGAACGAGTTTCACGAGCGGGAGTTCACCGCCGCCGAGTTCCGGGCGTTCCTCTCCGAGCGATTCGGCCACGTTCGCTTCTTCGGTCAGCGGACGTTCCCCGGCTCCTACGTCTGGCCCATGGACTCCGGGGGCCGCCCGGATGGGCTCGAGGAGCACCAGCTCACCCAGGCTACGCCGCGACAGCTCCAGCCGGCGGACGCGGATCTCAAGCGCGCCATGTATGTCCTGGCCCTCTGCTCGAATAGTCCGATCGAGCTGTCCCGTGCCTCTCTGCTGATCGACACCGCTCAGCTCGCGATCCGTGAGCGCATCGAGGAAGCGGTTGCCAACCGTTGGCACCTGGAGCAGGCTCGAAGCGCGAATGAAGAGCTGACGGGGGGGCTCCAGATGGCCACGCAGAGAGCCGAGCGCGCGGAGCGCGGGCTCGCCGATGCCACCGAGCACATCAAGCAAATCGAGGGCGTCCGGAGTGCCGAGCAGAAGCGCTCCGCGGTACGTGACGCTGAGCTCGGGCGGGCCAGAGAGCGGCTCCTGGAGATCGAGGAAGAGCGCCGCCAGGCCGAGCAGCGCTGGGGCGACTTCCAGCGCTCGCGTTCGGCTGCGATCGTCCGGCGGCTGCAGGCCGTCCGGGCGCGCGTCGCTCCGTCGAGAAGCGTCCCCGGCAGGCTCCTGGAGCTGGGGTTCCGCGGGGCCGGGCTCGTTGCGCGCCAGGGCGTCCGCGGAACGCTGGCTCGCCTATCCGGATTCGCCGGCGCCGAGGAGGGCCTGGTCTACTCCCTGGATCGGCTCCTTCCGGAGAGACTGGAGATCGGACTGGGGACCGAGCTCCGGGTCTCAGGCTGGATCTATCACCAGCAGGAGGAGATCACCGAGCTGGACCTGGTGCTCGATGGCCGCCGGGTTCCCGCTACCGTCTTCCGGATCAAGCGGCCCGACGTCTTCGAGGCCCGTGCGTCGGAGGATCCGCGAGCGCGGAGCTTGTTCAGTGGCTTCGACGCGCTGCTTCCGCTGAGAGGCCCGGTACCCAGAGACGTCGCGGTCGAGCTCCGGGTCCAGCTCCGGCGTGGAACCCGCTTCTGGCGGAAGCTCGGGCAGATCCGTCTCCAGTCCTCGCAGGCCTCCCCGGCCAGGAGCGAGGCGGAGATCGCCATCTGCATGGCGAGCTACGAGCCGTCACCCGATCTCTTCCTGAAGCAGGTCCGATCGCTGCAGGCCCAGACGGTCCAGAACTGGGTGTGCATCGTCTGCGACGACCGGTCGAGCCGGAGATCGCGGAACCTCATCCGGGACACCATCTCCGCGGACCCTCGGTTCGTCCTGGTCGAGAACGACGAGAACGTCGGCTTTTACCGGAACTTCGAGCGAGCGCTGTCACATTTGCCGTCGAGCGCCCGGTACGTGCTCTTCTCCGACCAGGACGACGTCTGGTACCCGGAGAAGATCGCCTCTCTCCTCCGGGAGCTGGAGAGGGGTGCCAACCTCGCCTATGGCGACATGCGCATCGTCACCACCGCCGGGCACGAGCTCGCCCCGAGCTACTGGGTGGGGCGAGACAACAACTTCACCAGCTTCACCTCGATGCTCCTCGCCAACACCGTGACCGGAGCCGCCGCGATGTTCCGGCGCGAGCTGGTCGAGGCGCTGCTTCCTTTCCCCCAGCGGATCGGCGACTCGTACCACGACCACTGGCTGGCGCTGACCGCGATGTCGACCGGGAAGATCGGTCACGTCGCCCGGCCGCTCCAGGACTACGTGCAGCACCAGGGGAACGTGCTGGGGCACTTCGTCGGGACCGGAGCCCGTACCCGGGCAAGGGAGCTGCTGCGAGAGTCGCTCGCGGTCGTACGCGGTGGACCGGCGCGCGGACCGGTGCTCGCCGCCTGGGAAGGCATCTACCGGGCGGACGTGATGCGGCTGACCCAGTTCGCGAGAGTTCTCCAGGCTCGCAATCAGGGGCGGCTGGGCAGGAGGGAGCGGCGAGCTCTCCGCCGGTTCGCCCGGCTCGACCGCCCGCTCCAGTCGTTGCCGTGGCTCCTGGCCCGAGGTACCTACCGGGGACTCCTGGGACACAACGAAACGGTGGGAGCGGAGTTCTACGTGGCCAAGGGCCTGTTCTGGAAGGCGCTCACCTCGGTGCGGGCGCGGCGCGCGAGTCGACACGCACCCCGGCTTCCGCCGAGGGAGAAGTCCACCGCAGAGCCGGCAGCGGTGCGGATCATCGACGACGTCCAGCGGAAGATCGCCCCCCTTCAGCTGGAGGTCAGGAGCGGAGAGCCGGAGCGCATCAACCTCCTCGTTCCGGCCGTCGATCTCGTCCACTTCTTCGGCGGGTACATCACCAAGTTCAACCTGGCCCTCAAGCTGGCAAAGGAAGGGTGGACGGTGCGGATGGTCACCGTCGATCCGAGCTCCACCTTGCCCGCGGACTGGCGGACGCAGCTCGCCAGGTTCCAGGGCCTCCGGGACTTCTTCGACGAGGTGGAGCTGGTGCACGCCGCGGATCGCAGCCGGCCCCTTCCGGTCAGCCCCTCCGATGCGTTCATCGCCACCACCTTCTGGACGGCCCTGATCGCTGCAGCGGCGGTGCGTGAGCTCGGAGCGCCCGCCTTCACCTACCTCATCCAGGAGTACGAGCCCTTCACCTTTCCCATGGGCTCGTGGTCGGCACTGGCCGAACAGAGCTATCAGGCACCTCACTACGCAGTCTTCTCCTCCGAGCTGCTCCGCCAGTACTTCCGGCAGAACCGTCTCGGCGTCTTCTCCGGACCGGGAGGAGAGGCGCGCTCCATCTCCTTCCAGAACGCGATCACCGACGTGGGCCCGGTGCTCCGGGAGGAACTCGCCGGCCGCAACTCTCGACGGCTCCTGTTCTACGCCCGTCCCGAGTCGCACGCGGCTCGCAACATGTTCGAGCTCGGCGTGGTGGCGTTGAGCGAGGCCATCCGGCGCGGAGTCTTCTCCGACGAATGGGAGTTCTTCGGGATCGGGACCGTCGCCAGCGGGACCGAGCTTCCTCTGGCCGGGGGCAAGGTACTGCGCCTCCTTCCGAAGCAGAGTCAGGACCGGTATGCCGAGCTGCTGGTCTCCCACGACGTCGGTCTCAGCTTGATGTACACCCCCCACCCCAGCCTGGTGCCGATCGAGATGGCCGCCGCCGGGATGACCGTGGTGACCAACGCCTTCGCCAACAAGACCGAGGAAGCGCTTCGCGAGATCTCCGCGAACCTCTTTGCGGTCCCGCCGACCATCCCCGGCATCGTGGACGGGCTGGAGCGGGCGGTCCGCAGGACGCCCGATGTGGATGCGCGCGCCAGGGCGTCCGACGTCCGGTGGAGCAAGGACTGGAACCGGAGCTTCGGATCGGAGCAGATCAAGACCATCGCTCGGTTCGTGGCCGATTCGCGTGCCGGCGGGTCCAGCCGATGAACGTCCTGGTCACCGGTGGCTGCGGCTTCATCGGCTCGAATCTGGTCCGGCATCTCCGGGCGGAGCGGCCGGACTGGACCGTGGTGAACCTCGACCTGCTCACCTACGCGGGAAACCTCGAAAATCTACGGGAGCTGGAGACCGACCCGAGACACGTGTTCGTTCGCGGCGACATCGGGGACCGGCAGCTGGTCGAGTCCCTCCTCGAGCAACATCGCATCGACAGCGTCCTCCACCTTGCCGCGGAGAGCCATGTGGACCGCTCCATCCTCGGTCCGGAGCTCTTCGTCCGTACCAACGTGCTCGGGACGCAGGTCCTCCTGGAGGCCTGCTACCGGAAGAAGATCCGCCGCTTGGTCATGGTCTCCACCGACGAGGTCTATGGCTCGCTCGGACCAACCGGGGCCTTCACCGAGACCTCGCCCATCCAGCCCTCCAGCCCGTACTCGGCCTCGAAGGCGTCGTCCGACCTGCTGGCGCTCGCCTTCCACCACACCTTCGGTCTCGACGTGGTCGTCACCCGCTGCTCGAACAACTACGGGCCCTACCAGTTCCCGGAGAAGCTCATCCCCCTCATGGTCGTGAACGCGCTGCACGACGAGCCGCTTCCCGTCTACGGAGACGGGGGGAACGTGCGCGACTGGCTCCACGTGGAAGACCACTGCCGGGCGCTGGTGGCGGTGCTGGAACGGGGCAGGGCGGGCGAGGTCTACAACATCGGCGGCGGGGCCGAGCAGCGCAACCTGGACCTGGTGAAGATGCTGCTCGCCGCCTTGAGGAAGCCGGAAAATCTGATCCGGTTCGTGAAGGACCGTCCCGGTCACGACCGGCGCTACGCGATCGACCCGACCAAGGTTCGGACCGAGCTGGGCTGGACGCCCCGCCGCACCTTCCAGCAGGGGCTCGAGGCCACGGTGCGCTGGTATGTCGACAACCCGGACTGGTGGAAGCACGTGAAGAGCGGAGCGTACCGGCAGTACTACGAGACGCAGTACCGCGGCCGCCTCGGCGGATAGCTCGTCATGCGGATCACCGTCACCGGAGCCAACGGCCTCGTCGGAAGCCGCCTCTGCCGATTGCTGGTCGTCCAGGGCCACACGGTGACGGCCATGGCCCGCGGCGACTGTCGGATTCGGGGGGACTTCCAGTACCTGAGCTGTGACCTTGCCGATTCCGAGGCGGCCGGCCGCGCGATCGCCGCTGCCCGACCGGAGGTGGTGGTTCACACCGCCTCGATGACCGAGGTCGACGCCTGCGAGCGGAATCCGGACGCGGCGTGGGCGGCCAACACCCTCGCAGCCGCCTACGTCGCCCAGCATGCCCGGGCCGGCGGGGCCCACCTGATCCACGTCTCCACTGACTACGTCTTCGACGGTCAGGAGGGCCCGTACGACGAGGACGCTCGCCCGAACCCGAGTGGCGTCTATGCGCGGACGAAGTGGCTGGGGGAAGAAGCGGTGCGGCTCCTGGCCGGAAACTGGGCGATCGCGCGCACCGCCGTCGTCTACGGATACCCGCCCTCCCAGCGGCCCAACTTCGGAAGCTGGCTGCTCGGCACCCTCCGGGAAGGCAAAGCGGCGCGGCTCTTCGTCGACCAGTACGTCTCTCCCAGCCTGGCCCTCAACGTCGCCGAGCAGCTCGCAGAGCTGGCCGAACGGCGGCTTTCCGGAATCTGGAATGTCGCGGGCGCCGAGGTGGTCAACCGCATGGAGTTCGGGGAAGCTCTGGTGGACGTGTTCGGTCTCGATCGCCGGCTGCTCGTCCCCATCAAGCTCGCCGACGCGGGCATGGCCAGCCCTCGGCCACCCAGGAGCGGACTCCGGGTGGACAAGGCCCTTGGCGCGCTGACCGCACGCCCCCTCGGCCTTCGCGCCTCGCTGGAGCAGTTCCGAGCCGAGGTGGAGGGACGCAGGTGAAGGGCATCATCCTCGCCGGTGGCTCCGGCACTCGCCTGTATCCACTCACGCGCGTGGTGAGCAAGCAGCTCCTCCCCATCTACGACAAGCCGATGGTCTACTACCCGCTGAGCACGCTGATGCTCGCGGGCATCCGGGACATTCTGATCATTTCCACCCCGCAGGACCTGCCTCGATTTCGCGAGCTGCTCGGAGGCGGCGACCAGTGGGGCCTCCGGTTCAGCTACGCGGAGCAGCCACGTCCGGAGGGCCTGGCCCAGGCCTTCCTCATCGGTCGCAGCTTCGTGGGCACCGACCGCGTCGCACTGGTCCTCGGAGACAACATCTTCCACGGCCACGGGCTCCCGGAGAAGCTCAAGGCCGCCGCCGCGCGCGGCACCGGTGCGACGGTGTTCGCCTACTACGTGCGTGATCCGGAGCGCTACGGGGTGGTGGAGCTGGGGACGGACGGACGTGCGATCTCCATCGAGGAAAAGCCCAGGGCTCCACGCTCGAGCTATGCCGTGACCGGGCTCTACTTCTACGACAACCGCGTGCTCGAGTTCGCCTCGCGCCTCGAGCCCTCGGCCCGGGGGGAGCTGGAGATCACCGACGTGAACCGCGCCTACCTCGAGGCCGGAGACCTTCATGTCCAGGTGCTGGGCCGCGGCTTCGCCTGGCTGGACACCGGAACGCACGAGTCGCTCCAGAACGCCTCCACCTTCATCGAGATTGTCGAGCGCCGGCAGGGGCTCAAGGTCTCCTGCATCGAGGAGATCGCCTTCCGCATGGGCTACATCGGGCCCGACCAGCTGCGCGCCCTCGCCGAGCCGATGCGGAAGAACGAGTACGGGCAGTACCTGCTCGACCTGGTCGAGAACCGGGGAGCCATCGGATGAGGGTCGTGCCCACCGAGCTTCCGGAGGTGCTGATCCTCGAGCCCAGGGTGCACGGCGACTCCCGCGGCTTCTTCTACGAGACCTTCCAGGCCGGACGGTACGCCGGGGTCGGGATCTCCGGTCCCTTCGTCCAGGACAACCTCTCCCGTTCGGTCCGGGGCACCCTCCGCGGGCTCCACTTCCAGGAGCCGAGGGCCCAGGGGAAGCTGGTGCAGGTGCTCCGGGGAACGGTGTGGGACGTGGCGGTCGACGTCCGGCGCGGCTCGCCGCGGTTCGGCCGCTGGATCGCCCTCGAGCTGTCCGAGACCACGCCGCGCCAGCTGTGGATCCCGCCGGGCTTCGCCCACGGGTTCTGCGTCCTCAGTGACTCGGCGGACTTCTTCTACAAGTGCACCGAGCTCTACTCCCCCGAGTCCGAGCGAAGCGTTGCCTGGGACGATCCGGCCATCGGTATCGCCTGGCCGGTGGAGGAGCCTCTCCTCTCGCCCAAGGACCGGGCCGCTCCCCGACTGGCAGACGCTCCGGTGCTGCCCGTCTTCAGCGGTTGACGTGCGCGAGCTGCTCCCGGACTGGCTGCTCTCGCCTGCCTACGCGTTCCGGCGCGCGTTCCTGCCCCGGCACGGCTCCTTCCGGCTGATCCGGGACGAGGAGGGCCTCTTCCGCCTCTCCCCGGAGGCGGGAAGGCTCCCGCACGGGCGCGTCCTGTTCCGGCCCTCCGCCTGGCCGCCGTGGGACGCGCTGGAGCTCACGGGCTCGGTCCGGGTCTCCGGCTCCTCGGTCCGCTGGTCGCGCTGGCTGGATCCGCCGCCCACCGGAGAGCCGATGGAGATCGAGCTTCCCTACGGGCT
>Ga0207679_10000396_pt1 | contig 31334 bp, 14 predicted proteins | sample KBSC73metaG_FD_184320 | JGI IMG/M metagenome (GOLD analysis project Ga0207679, IMG submission 184320) | Corn rhizosphere microbial communities from Kellogg Biological Station, Michigan, USA - KBS C7-3 metaG (SPAdes) (version 2) | ecosystem: Host-associated > Plants > Roots > Rhizosphere > Soil ... | reverse complement strand
GCAAGTTGGGCCTCCAGTGGACAGGAGGCCGGTTGCTTAACGCTCAGGGTTGTACCGTGGACGACCGCGACGTTCTCGCGGCGCTGTTCGACGGCACCCGGTGCGCGGGCCGGTCGCTCAAGGCCTTCGAGAAACTGCTCAACGCAGGTTTGTCGCTGGCGACAACGACAGCAGTGCCGCAGCAGTTCCTGCTCGACAACATCCTGACGTTGGATCTGCGGCCGGACCAGGAGAGCGCGCTCCAGTCCTTCGTGGCCACCGGTGCGATCACCGCGGCGCACGCCATGAGCTTCGGCAAAAGCACGCTGGGCATGATGGCCATGACCCGCATTCCGGGCAGGCACCTCTTGATGGTGGACACGCAATTGTTGCGTGACCAGTGGATCGAGAAGCTGACGGCTCTGGCGCCAAGGGTGGAAGTGGTTCGGCGCGCCAAGCCTTCCATGCACGAAGTTCGGGTGTTCGACCGCGATGGCGGCCTGCGCTCGTGCATCCACATCTACAGCTACCAGACCCGCTCCAAGCTCGACGGGTCGTGGGTGGTCGGCTGCTTTGACGAGGTGCACCGCCTGCCGGCCCGTCGCGCCCACCGCCACGCCTTTGTGCAAACTCAATATCGCATCGGCCTGTCGTCGACGCCGGACCTTCGCTGCGACGGTCGGGGGGCGTTCGTCAGCAAGATGACCGGTGCGATCGTCGGGGCCGACTGGAACGAGCAAATGAACGGTGGCGTTGTGCCTCGTATTCCCGTGAAGGTCCTGCTCGTGGAAGATGTCGAGCACAAGCACGAGGTCGTGGGCATGCTGCTGCGGAGACATGACTCCGTGGTCGTTCTCTGCGAGTGCATCGCCGACGGCGAGGAGCTTCGGATGCGGTATGGCATTCCGTTCATCAGCAGCCGCACGAAGGACAAGCTCAAGATCCTCAGAGAGGCAAAGAGCATGATCCTGTCGCGCGTCGGCGATGCAGGGATCAGCGTGCCACACTGTCAAGTCACCGTGGACCACTCCGGACTGTTCGGCTCGCGCATTCAGAGCCTTCAGCGGCTGGGACGGCTGATGCATTCGCATCGGGCGCTCTTCCACTGCATCCTCATGACCCACGAGGAGCGTTACGAGCGGTTTGCCGCCCGCGTCGAGGCAATCAAGGCCAAGGGCTTTTCCGTGGAGGAGGTGCGGGCGGAACGCCAAAGGGCGTCCGTGCAGCGGCTGATTTCCCCGACGTTGCAGGCGCGGGTTTCAGCGCAGGAGAATCAATTTCTCTCGCTCTTGGGCTGGCGTCGGGACGAGTTGAGCGAGACGGCATGACCCGTAGGCTAGGGGCATGGTTCACGACGACGAGAAGGTGCAGATCCGAGAGGGCATGGATGCCTTGAAGCGCGGCATCGATGGCTTCCGATCCCGCCGGCCTCAGCTGGAGATGGTGGCGACTGTCGCAGCGGCCCTCGGCCGCTGCCGCGGCGAAGACGAACCAGCGGGCGATGGGGACCACATTGCCGTGATCGAGGCCGGCACCGGGACAGGCAAGTCCTTTGGTGCGCTGGTGCCGGCGCTCGTGATGGCTCGGTCTCGAGGGCGGCGCCTGGTGGTGTCAAGCTCCACTGTGGCACTGCAGCACCAGTACGCCGAGAAGGACGCGCCCGCCCTGCAGCGTCTGCTTCCGATGGGATTCACCTTCGCGGTGGCCAAGGGCCGCCGGCGCTACGCCTGCACCGCGAAGCTGTTCGGCGAAGCCGCCGATGCGGGCCAGCATGAACTCGACATGGGAGACGATGCCACGCCCAACTCGCCCGAAGCCGCATCCGCGCGCCGGCGCCGCACGATCATTCTGCAGCTGGCCGAGTCGTTCGAGAGCGAGCGATGGAACGGCGACCGCGACGAGCTCGCGGTGCCCGTGACGGGCGAGATCTGGTCGGAGCTGACGACCGATCGACAGGGCTGTTCGGGCAGCCGATGTTCAGAGTTTGCCCGCTGTGCGTTCTATGCCGCCCGACAGCGGGTTAAGGAGGCCGACCTTGTGATCGCAAATCATGACCTCGTGTTGTCATCGCTCTCGATCGACGCCGGTGGCGTCCTTCCGCCGCCGGCGGAAACGATGTACATCTTCGATGAGGCACACAGCCTGGCCGCGAAGGCCATCGAACACATGTCGGCCAAGCACGCGCTGAGAGGCGCTCAGGAGTGGCTTCACGGCGCCGTGGAAGCCGTTCGCGATGCCGTGCTGGCGCTGCATCTCGACGAAACGCTGCTGCGCGACGCCCAGCTGTCCGCGATGAGCGCGGCCGACGAGCTCGAGCAGCTTCGGCAACGCATCCACGCGATGCGGGCGTTCGAGGACAAGCGTGCGCGGCGCTTCAAGGACGGCAAGCTGCCCGAGTGGATGCTCGCGGGCGGAGAGCGGGCCCGCGAGGCGGGACGCGAACTTGAGAAGACGTTCGTCGCGTTGCGCGAGGCCTTGCTGGAGCGAGCGCCGTCTGAGGGAAGCCTGGTCACCCGCGTCCTCGCCGCTTTGGGCTTCTACGTGGGGAAGTTGGAGAACTTCCTCGCCACATGGGAGCTGATGCTCCAAGAGGAAGGCGAGGGCGAGATCCCTGTCGCTCGCTGGGTCGAGTTGCACGACGAGGGCGGCGCGAAGGACTACCTCGTATGCGCCGCACCGATCAGCGGTAGCGAGCGGCTGCGCAAGCTACTGTGGCACCGGGCCAGCGCGGTGGTGCTCATGTCCGCGACGCTGACCTCCTGCGGGACCTTCGACCTGTTCCTGCGCCAGACAGGCCTGACGGTCTATCGCGCGCTTCACTTCTTGCAGGTCGAGTCACCGTTCGACTACCGCGCGCACGCAAAGCTGGTCATCCCGCCAATGAAGTGCGACCCGACCGACGCAGAGGCGCACACCAACGAGGTGATCGAGCGCATGCCGCAGCTCGTGCACAGCCAAGGCACCCTGGTGCTGTTCGCCTCGGCGAAACAGATGAAGGCCGTCTATGCAGGCCTCCCGGAGTCGCTGCAGCGGATCACGCTGGTACAAGGCAGCATGCCGAAGATGGAAATGCTGGTGCGCCATCGCGCTGCAATCGACCGGGGCGACAGATCGGTGCTGTTCGGCTTGCAGAGCATGGCGGAAGGCGTTGACCTGCCCCGGGCCTACTGCACACACGTCGTCTGGGCCAAGCTTCCGTTCTCAGTGCCGGATTCGCCCCTGGAGGAGGCCCGCCGGGAGTGGATCGAAGGGCAGGGCCGTTCCTACTTCATGGAGGTCACGGTGCCGGAGACCGCTCAGCGCTTCAAGCAAGGCCTGGGAAGGCTGATCCGCACTACCGAGGATTGGGGCGTGGTGACAGTGCTTGACAGCCGCCTGATCACCAAGCGCTGGGGATCGTTGCTGATGCGCGGGATCCCAGACTTCGAGCGGGTGATGGGGCGGCCCACGTCCCGCTGTAGAACGCCATAGTTGTTGCTCTGGTGCGTGAGAGCAGACAGGGCCTGAACCGGGCCCGTGCCTCCGGATCGCTTGGGCCGGCGTGCGACTTGATGCCACTTGCTTTCCCTCCCGGCGCCAGAGTTGTTGCGCTGGCACACACCATATGGGCGGTCTCGCTCATCAAGCTGCCAGCCACGCGCAGGAGCTTGGTACCTCCAGTCGGCCACTTCCAGTCATACGATCGGTCGGGAAATCGCTATGCCAATGACCGGTTTCAAAGTGCTGCCGCCATAGGCCGACGGCCGCTGAAAGGTGCTCATTCTCCAAAGCAGTAGCTCACGGCCTTGCGGCGCTAGTCGGCATCCGACGCAGGCCGTACGTCCGGAGTTCGATCAGTCGAACAGGAACTGACGACCCGTCAGCGACGTTCGTGACGCTTAGCTCGTCGCCACAAAGCTGCTGCTCGGCCGCTCCCGCGAGCCGCCCCGACCATGCAGAGCCACCCGAAGGGCGTGAGCGTCCAGCCATCCCACCTTCACTCCTGATGCGCCAGCCGTAAAGATGGTGTCCACCTAGTTTTTGGTGGACACCTATGCAATCGAAAGAAGAGCCTCGCGCGAGGCGAGTGCACGGCGCGCAGATCAAGTCGAAGGTACTGGCCGAGTGCAGCCAGCCGGGCGCCTCGGTATCGGCGGTAGCGTTGGCCCACGGGCTCAATGCGAATCTGGTGCACAAGTGGCTGCGCGGCCACGGCCTGCAGCGCGCCGGGCTGAAGGCTGATGCACCGGCACAAGCGGCATTGGCCGCAGCGCCGCCACCGACCCAGGCAACGGCGGTGCAATTCGTTGCGGTCGGCATGTCGGCACAAGGCCAGCCGGCCGATGCCGGTGTGCTTGAGGTCGAACTGCGCCGCGGCGCCAGCCATGTGACAGTGCGCTGGCCGGCAGCGCAGGCGGCGCAGTGCACGCAGTGGCTGCGCGATCTCACCGCGGCTGTGCTCGGCGCCGAAGCGAGCGCACGATGATCCGCATCGACGCGCTGTGGCTGTGCACGCAGCCGCAGGATATGCGAGCGGGCGCTGACAGGCTGCTGGCGGTGGTGGTCAACACGGTTGGCCAGGCGCAGGCCCACCACGGTTGGCTGTTCGCCAACGCGCGCGCCACGCGCATCAAGCTTCTGGTGCACGACGGCTTCGGCGTGTGGTGTGCTACGCGGCGACTGCACAGCGGCAGCTTTGCGTGGACAAGCACGCCGGCAGGCGCACCCGCCCTGCAACTGACGGCGCAGCAGTTCGAGGCGCTCGTGGTCGGCCTGCCCTGGCAGCGGCTGCCTGAACTGCAGGTGATCGGCCGTGCTTGATCGCCTTGTGCGGCCGGTGTTGCTGCTGTTGGCAACGGTGCTTGCGCCAATGGTGCGCGCCGTTCGGATGCCGCATCATGCAGCGCATGCTTGGCCTGCACGAATTGCCCCCCATCGACGAGCAGCAACTGCCTGCGGACGTCATCGTGGTGCTGCAGCGCATGCGCCAACACATCGAGCAGCAGGCCCGGCAGATCCAGGGCCAGGACGAGGCGATCCAGGGCAAGAACGAGGAGATCGAGTCCAAGCAGCGCGAGATCGAGCGCAAGAGCCGCGAGATCGCCTGGCGCGATGCGCGGCTGGACAAGATCCACCTGGAGCTGGCGCGCCTGAAGCGCTGGAAGTTCGGTGCCAAGACCGAGGCCATGACGGCGCAGCAGCGTGCGCTGTTCGCCGAGACGCTGCTCGAGGACGAAGCCAGCTTGCAAGCGCAGTTGGCCGCGCTGCAGGCCAAGCTGCCCGAAACTCCTGCGGCCCCCAAGGACGCACCGCGCCGCCCCCGCCGCCAAGCGCTGCCCGAACACCTGCAGCGCGTGGAGCACCGCCACGAGCCGGCCCAGACCACCTGCCCGAACGCCGGCTGCGGCCAGCCGATGCAGCGCGTGGGCGAGGACATCAGCGAGAAGCTGGACATCATCCCGGCGCAGTTCTTCGTGCATCGCCACATCTACGGCAAGTGGGCCTGCCGATGCTGCCAGCAACTGGTGCAAGAGCCGGCCGAACCGGACGTGGTCGATGGCGGCATTCCCGCCAGCGGGCTGGTGGCGCACACGCTGATCAGCCGCTTTGTCGACCACCTGCCGTACTACCGGCAAGAGGACATCAATGCCCGCGCTGGCGTACACACGCCGCGCTCCACGCTGGCTGCCTGGGGCGGTGCAGGCGGGGCGGCGCTGCAGCCCCTGTACGAAGCCCACCGGCGCTTCGTACTGAGCACGGCGGTGCTGCACGCCGACGAGACTCCGGTCCCGCTGCTCGATCCCGGCCGGGGCAAGACCAAGAAAGCCTATGTGTGGGCGTATGCGCGCAGCACGCTGGACGGCGGGCCGCCGGGTGTCATCTACGACTTCTGCACCGGCCGTGGGGCGCAGTACCCGCAGGCCTTCCTCGGTGGGAAGGGGCCGCCGTATGCCGGGCCGCCCTGGCAAGGCACGTTGGTGTGCGACCAGTACGGGGGCTATGGCCCGGTGCTCAACCCTGCGGTCCAGCCGGGCCGGCAAGCCGCGGGCTGTGCCGCCCATGCCAGGCGCAAGTTCGAGGAGCTGACCACGCGCGGCGCCAGCGCGAGCCCCGTGGCGCTGGAGGCGCTGCAGCGCTGGGCGCGGATCTACCACGTCGAGCGTCTGCTGGCGGGCATGGCGCCCGAGGACCGCCTGGCAGGGCGCCAGAGCATGAGCCGTCCGCTGTGGGAGGAGCTTCGGGGCTGGTTGCAGCTGGAGCGCCAACGCGTGGCAGGCGGCGCCATCGGCCAAGCCATCGACTACAGCCTGACCCACTGGGACGCGCTGACGCTGCACCTGAACGACGGGGCCGTGCCCATCGACAACAACCACTTGGAGCAGCAGATCAAGCCTTGGAAGCTCGGTGCGAAAAACTGGTTGTTCGTGGGTAGCGAGCTGGCCGGCGAACGCGCGGCAGTGGTGATGAGCCTGGTGCAGTCGGCCAAGCTCAACAAGATCGAACCCTGGGCTTATCTGCGCGACGTGCTGGCACGCATCCACAGCCATCCAGCGTCGCGCATCGACGAGCTGCTGCCGCATCGCTGGCAATCAAGCTGAGTGGCTGCGTCGGCCAGCGCACGGCCGCCGCCTGATCACGGCGGGCAGGCATCTCTTCCCACGTAGGCGTCAACGTGGGGCCGCTGGACGCTCACCGAAGGGCCTCACAGCGGTAGGGCCTCCTGGCAAGCCTGAGCAGACGCGGGTCAGCTGGCGTGATGGGGTAGCTGACTAGGACCGCGACGACTTGGGCTTGAGATCCAGAATCTGGTCGAACGCCAGATTGCTAGAACCTTCACCGCGGCCCGTGGTCTTCCGGCGCCCGACCCAGATGAGCGTGCGCCCTTGCAGCCAGCGCACGCGCTGCCACATGCGCTCCACGTAAACGCCCGCGCGCGGCACCTCTTCCTCTTCGACGAAATAGGGCGAGGGCACCTCGCGCAGCAGCCGGCCTCGCGGCGGTTGGCCGCCTGCCATGCGTGCGCGTTGCAGACGAATCTCGCTGACGCTGCCTTCGGCATGAACGGGAATAAACGGAATCCAGTTGCGGGGAACCGTCGTACCGGCGACGTAACGAATACGCACGTTCTCGTCTACTAGCGCGGGGGCGGGCACGCTCGTCTGTGCCGTAGTCTCGTAACCGCTCACGCCCTGCCCGGTCTGTGAGGGCACCGTCGACTCTACGGCCCACACCGTGTTAGCCATCTCATCCCGCATGAAGTTCACGCGCTCGATCGGTGCGCTCTCCAGAACTTTGCCTGCCACGGGCGGCAGATAGAACAGGTTCCCGGCGGCGTCCTCACGCGCGCCGTGTTCGGTGAGATGGAACATCGAAAAGCGCTGCCATTGCGTCTCGGGCCCACGACCCGCCGCACGAATGAACGTATGCCGACCGAACGTGTCGTCCACCAGAATGCCGCGCACCTCGCACACCGTGTTGATGTCCATCGGGTGCGGCAGCATGAACCAGTCGTTCGAGTAGATGAGCCCGAACTCGGCGAGCAGCAGATGCAGTAGCCCGGTCGTGGACGTGTCGATCTGCCCGAAATTCGTCTCCGACTCTTCCATCTCCCAGAACCGCGGCTGCGGCTGACCCTTGAAACGCACAGGCGCGGGCAGGAAAGACTCGACCCGCTCCTCGTCGAGATCGGGCGAGGCGGCTCCCTCGCGATCCTGCGAGCTGGGAAACGGGCGGTCCATGAATGCGTCGAACGAGTGCCAGTCGAGGTGCCCCTGGTGGTACTGATCCGCGCGCAGCGTCGGCAGCGCTTGCTGCCTTGGTTGCAGTTCTGGCGGCTGCGCGCCGACCGCGAACTGATACTCGAGGTGATTCGGCACCCAGGCGCTCGCACCGTCGGCTTCGGGCTGCACGAATAGGCGCGCAATCGCTTGCGAGCAGGCGTCGGCAAATTCTCCGACGAGGGTCTTCAGCGCGCCTTCGTCGCCGGGTGCCTCGGCATCGAGCCAGGCGTCGTGTTTGCCGAGCGTCACGTAGCGCCACACGGCGACGCCATCGACGATGCGACCCGCCACGGAGCGAGCAATGAACTCGGCTTCGGCATCTTCGACAGGCCGTTCGACACCGGCGCTGGGCTGCGGCGGCAGCACGCGAATGGGAAACTTCCCGAGATAGAGTTCGTAGTGACCGTCTAGACCGGCATCCTTCATCATCCGCAGCAACCGCTTGCCCCAACGAATGGCGAACAGCACGTCGCTGAACACTTCTCCGGTCGCGAGCTCCCGCAAAACCACTGGAGTCGACTCGCGCTCCACGCGCGCCTCCAGCGGCATCGACAGCGGGTCGAATCTCGAGGGCGCCCCATCGCGTAGCGAGAGAAGACCCGTGCGGTGGTGGCGATACGCAATGCGCGCGGTCACCGGGGATGCCGCATCCTCGCCGCGGAACTCGCCGAACTGCCATTGTCGCGTGAGCATCCACAGCGGATCGCGCACTTCGGCTCGGATGCTCCGGGTGAAATCCATGGTCCGCGGCCGGGCTTCGAGCCGGTTGTACGCGACGATTCGCGGCAGCCGATACAGCTGCGTATCCGCCAGCACTTGGTTCAGGTGCAGTGTCAATGCCATGGCGTGCCCTCAGATCTTTGCCGTCGCGGCGTAGAACTCGCTGATCGGCGCAAACTGCAGCGCCACCAGCAGGTCGAGCGACACGTCGGCCTTGTCGAGGGTGCTGAACTCCGAGACGAGCGCGGGTGACATCGCATTCCAGATGAGCCCGTTCTTTTCGAGTTGCGCCGGCTCCACGGCGCGACGCTTCGCTCGCGCGAGCGTGTCGGTCAGCGTGCCGACCAGATCATCCCAGCTCCAGGAGCCGGTCTCTTCAGGTGTCACGGCGAGCAGCAGTGCCTGCGGAGGCACGGCATTCGGCTGATTGAAGCGGAATGAGATCCCCGTGTTCTCGCGGGCCGTGGGAATCTCCTCGGTCCACTCATCCAGCAGCACACCGCGTTGCGTTGCGTGGCGCCGGCTCCGAAAGCCGAAGCCCCGTGCGCCGTGATCGACAGCGTGTCCCGCGAGATGCCGAACGGCTTGGTCGGGTCGATGGGATCTCCTTCCGGAAACTCGACGGCCAGCCAGCTATCCTGGTCGCGAAACGGCACCTGCACCGGGCGCATGTCGAGTCTCGAGTCGTTGAGCGAATCCGTGAGTGCGCGCACGACTTCCCACGTCTGCATCCTCGGGCGCACTCGCGCGAGTCCTTGCAGCCACTCATCGACGAGCTCTGCGGCATCGAGGCCGGGCGTCACACTGAGCGCGTGCGCGAGAAGCTGCGCCCGCGCGGCGTCGGATGTCGACAGATCCACGTCGTTGTAGCAGATGAACTGTGGCAGGTACTGGAGCGTCTCGCCAAAGAGCGCTCGGCCGGCTTGCAGCAGGCTAGTCACCTGCTCAGCGACCGTGTGATCGGGTGTCGCGCCGGCGATCAGGGCCGCGGCCCGATCCAGCACACCGTCTTTCGCGCCGGTACGACGAAGCCGACGAGCCACGCGTTTTGCGCGGGAAAGTATCGAGAGTCGAGCCGCGTCGCTCGTGAGGTCGGACTCCGGCGGGAACGCGTCGGCGACTCCGAAGTACGAAATCGCGTGAAGCGTTGCGTGCAGCGCTTCTGCATCCAGCAACGCGAACGTCGTTTGAACGACGGTGGTATCGGTGAAGTCCGCACCCGCCTGGTCGAGCTTCGCGAACGCGTCTCCCAGTCTGCCCGCAAACGGTTCGTCGTCCGCCGCGTCATCCGGATCGTGCATGAACAGCAGGTTGATGTTCGGCGCCGCCGGCCCGTCCAGCGAATCCGCGAGCACTGTGAGCGCGACCCGCGCGGTCTCGACGCGCGCGGCCAGCTCGGCGGCGTCATAGCCCCCGGGATTCGTCTTGTCGACCGCGATGGTCGTAGCCTTTCCTCCGGCGGCAGGCAGGAAATCCTGCGCGCCCAGTGAGCGGCACTCGCCCAGCAACGACCGCAACCGCCTCGCGAGGGGCAGGATCTGCCCGAATGTCCGCTTGTCCGGCGCCACGTCGGCATCGAAGCCGATCCGTACGACCTCCGACACGGCCACGCCGTGCGCGCGTCGATACTGGTGCGCAACGCGCGTTTCCAGCTCAGTGGCGCCCTGCGCATCGGCGGAGTTGATGCCCGCCAGCGCGATGAGGTCGATCGGCTGCAGCTGCAGATCTGCGAGCGTCACGGGATGCTCGTCCGCAGGCGTTTCCGTGCCATCTGCGGCCTTGACCACCCGCCAGACATTGCACGACACATCGCTCGGCGAGCGGCCGAGCACCTCACCGAGCCAGAAGTTGACCCCCGGCTCCGCGAACGCCCGCGGTGTCATAGGCACCGGCGCCCAGGGGTTGCTCGCGTCGAGCGTCGGGTCCAGATCGTCGAAGTGCAACGTCACGCGGTTCGTGAACGTGAATTGCGAGCCGCGTGGCGTATCGAGCACTTCGAGCGACGCCGGCACGCGTGCATCCTTCTGGGCGAGCGAGACAGCCGCCACACGATCGAAGTTCCCCTGCACGAGCTGATACGCGTTCTCCGCCATCAGCACATCCTTCACCGCATCGAGTGTTTCGAGCAGTGAATCCCGTTGGGCCAGGATCGCCGCACCCTGGTTGGCGTTGGGCCAGTTCGCCGCGGGGAGCGCGGCCGAGAGCCCGAATCCGTTGGCGGCGGTCATCGCCGCGGTGGTGAGCTTCAACCCGTTCACCACGCTGTAGGGTGGCACGGTCTCCGTCGCGGGCCTGGTTCCTGCCTGCGGAATCTCGCGCGACTCGAACGGGAAGGCCGTGCGGTAGGGCTCGATGAACTCGTTGAGCTCCAGCACCGGCACTTCGTTCAACGCGGTGCTGGTCGAGGTCCGGTCGTGAAGCCCGCGCTCGAACTGATACCCCAGCAACGCTTCGATTGGCTGACCGTTGCGCATGCCTTCCAGCACGAATTGCGCGCGACGCACGCGGCCAGACGAGAGGTTGACGGAAAGCATTTCCGCCTGAGTGCTGTTTGCGTGGCTGAGATAAGCGCTGCGCAGGAGCGCCGAGGCCGCCGCGTGATTCATCGACGGCGCATGAACGTAGCCGCCTTGCTTCAAGCCACCCTGCGTCCGGGTCGTGGCGGCGATTTCATCCTCTTCGAGCACTGGCCCTTTGTCCTTGGGGCGGAGGGTTGGGGGCAGCGCCTCGGGGCGCAGAGTCGTTCGCGGTGTGCGTTTCAGGTTCTCGATCCACCCGTAGGCGCCGAGATAGATGCCCGTCGCGCGTTGCACGCCGTCCGCGTCCGTGCTGCGCTGAGACTGCAGTCGCTGCGCGATGAGACCGGTCTGCCACGCGTCGAGGCGATAGTGGCAGCAGTCCAGGTGCTCCACGAAACATCGTTCGAGGCTCGCGGTGCTGGATTTGGCGAGCACTTCCAGCGCAGCACGCTGCTCCTTCACAAACGCCGCTTCGGTTTCCGCGGCGGTCGGGCCGCTCCAGATCCAGTCCGCGACGCCCATCGTAGGAACGGGGTGGGCCGCTTCGACGGTGTTCACCGTGACGGCCATCAGTTCCAGCTTCGACACCGCGGGCAAGGAAGGCCGCACACCCGCGATCGCGACGCTGCCGATCGAAGCCTCCAGCGCCGGTTCGAACACGCTGCGCCGTTTCAGCCAATCGTATGACCCGTTGTGGAGCTGCAGGAGCAACGCGTTGCGCAGCATCACGTACAGCAGTGCCGCGGGCTTGGTGCCGGGAAACGACTCGTTGATGATCTGCGCCGTATCCGGCGCTTTCGCCAGCCAGTCGATGTAGTTGACCGCAAGCGTTGCGGCTTCGGAAGGCGGCCGGTTCTCGACGAGACTCGGCACATCGAGCGCAGAGACGTAGTGCTGCCAGAGCACGTGAGTGGCGCGGGTCTGCGCGACCTCGCTGTCGTTCGTAGCTATCCCGAGCGTGTTGACCAGATAGAGCCGCAGAGCCGCCGGCATGCTCCGTCGCAGCGATTCGAGCTCATTCTGGTACGCCCCGGGTCGGATGAAGCTGCCGAGCGTGCCCAGGTACTGCTCGTGGAAGCCGATGCGTTGGTAGAACTCCACGGAAGTGGGGTGCAGGCCGAGCACGTTCATCAGCACGTCCGAGGAGTCTGTGCCGGGCTTGCCGACGTACAGGAGATCCGCCACGAGCGCGTTCCAGTGGTCCTGAAGCACAGCGAGGAGCCGCTGCAGATTCGAGAGATACGGCGTCAGCTCCTCGAACAGCGGCAAGACCGCTAACTGCGCGCCCTGCAGCTCGCGGTACTTCCAGCGCGAGAGGTCGCTGGTCACCAGCACGCCGTAGGGCTGATTGCCAACACGGATCGCCGGCAGGGGCCCGCGGCCCGTCACGTGCTGATCGAAGAACGAGCGCGTGAGGCGCGCGGCCGTGGGCGTGACCACCGGCCCCATCCACGTTTGCAGCCAATATCCGAGTGTCGACGGAAAGAGCGCGGCGTTCATCGAACGGGCTTCGAGAACGTCACGCTGATCCGCGTGCTGCACGCGTTCGAGCGACGTGTACGAGAGGCCCAGCGCGTCGGCGAGCAGGCGCCCGTCCGTCTGGCTGACACGCGGGTCGGCGGACGTGGCATCGAACGCCGGCGGATCGAGCTCGGTGAAAAACGCGAGATCGTCGTAGGGATCGTTGTCAGAATAGCCGGTGCCGTTCTGTTCCGTGTTGTTGGTGGGTGTGCCCTGGGGAACGAGGCTGAATCCGCTCGGGCTGTACTGATGATTCGCGATCAGCTCCTCGAGCATCACCGCGCTATCCTGCGCCGCCGTGGACAGGCGCACACCCAGCACGGCCACGCGCGCGAAGCCGTTGGCCGCCTCCTGCTCGGACAGCGGCACGCGAAACCCAAGGCCCTGCGCGACGGCGACGTCGAAGTCCGCCAGCCAGGCACTCTCCCCGCCCGGCACCCGCGCGTTGTCCTTCTCCACGAGAAACTTCGCGGGATCGAGCGGATCGGGGCCGAGAGTCACCGTATCGGGAATCAGCTCCCCGGGTATCTCGCTCGGCGTGGAGGCTTCCGTCGGATACAGCAGCAGCACGAAGCGGTCGGGCAGCACCCGCGTTCGCGGCGCGCGGCTCCACGCATGCGTCTTCGTCACGTCGAGGGCCGGGAACCCCTGGATCTCGCCCCGCACGACGTCGATGATGCGCCCACCCCACGCCTGCTGTTCGGCAAGCTTGATGAAGGCATCCCCGTCATCCTCATAGACGGCTCTTTCCAGCGATGCGCGCGTCGTTGCAGTCAACGGAAGTGCTTCGAGCGAGGTGAAGAACCCGGCGTCGATGGCAAGCAGAAACGCGATCAGCGACTGGCCCGCACCGGCCGCGGCGAGTGTGTCCCAATCTGTGGGCTTCGTGCTCTTCGCGACGTACGCCGCGCGCTGGCCGCCGAGCAGATCCACCATTTGCGTCCAGGCGGCCCGCTGGCGTCGCTCGCGCTCGGTCGTCAGGTGAGCGGCCGTCACGAGCTCAGTCCAGTAGAGCTGACCGGCGTCGACTTCGCGATCGGTCAGCGTCGCCTCGTGCGTGTGGACGACAATTTCGTCCGGGAAGATGCGTACGCGCAGCTCGTTGCCTGCAAAGATCGTTTCGATGCGTACCGGGAACAGCAGGAATGGAGTGCGATCATCGAGCCGTGTGAGGGCTTTGCGAGGATGCGGATCTTGCGCATACAGGCCGCCGATCTGCGTGGCGATCTCGCCTTTCAGCCGGCTTCCTGCGGCACTACTGCGCTTGGCGTCGGCATCGAGCCCGGCGATATCCGCCTCGATCGCCTGACGATCGGCGAACACCGGCTGCGAGATTTCGGCAATCCGGCCCTGAAGACCCGCAAGATCGGCGCGCAGGCCGTCCAGGCGCTCCTGAGTGGAGCTCAGCCGGTCAGGCAGCGCGCGCTCTTCCCCGCTCATCTGCTGAAGCTGTGCCGTCGCTGCGCGAATCGCCTCGTCGAGCTGATGCCGTGAGCTCTGGAGTGACTCGATCTCAGCGCGCACCCGCGCGATTTCATCATGTGGCGGCGGCTGTTCCTGCTCGAGTTCCGCGCTTCGACCATTCAGCGCTTCGAGCCGCTTCTGCAGAGCCGTCAGATTCTGCTTCAAGTGCTCGACGAGCCGGCGCTGCGCGGCGCTCTTGTCGAGCGCCTGAGTAAGCTCACGAGCCTGCTCTCGCAGCACCGCCAATTGCTGGTTCACGCGCGCCATCGCGACTCGCAGCTGAGCGATCTCCTGCTGCTGGTCTGGCGCCGGCACCGTCATCTGCTGCTTCGCACGAGTGAGGCGCTGCTTCAGCTTCTGCGATTGCACGCGCGCGCCGTACAGCGCCTCTTCGTGCTGGCGTGCTTCGGAGCGCAGGCGCGCGATGCTCTGGAGCTGTTCGTTGAAATCAGGCATTGGCGTTCTCGAGCATTTCGCTGGCGTGCACGGCGACCATCACCGGAGTCTGGAAGAGGATGTAAGCCATCTCGGCGGCGCTCGACCCCCAGCGATGCGCGTTGATGTCAGCCGGATTCGGGCGTGGCAGCGAGGGCACGGGCGTGCGGGAAACGAACGGCGGCTCCGCCGCGCCAAAAGAGTTCCACGCGAGGTTGTTCCAGGTGTCCAGCGGATCGTCGAGCGGGTTGTCGTTCGTGTCCCGGGTCGGCTCGTACTTGATGTCCATGCCGAAGCGCGGCTCGCCCGGCACTTCCTGGATGACGAAGAACCAGCCGAGCAGGTCGTTGGGGAAGTCGTTGCTCGCAATCGTGCCGCGCGCCTTGTCGATGGTGAGGTCGAAGCCGAAGAACCGTAGGTCGGGGTCGATCTCGGCGCGGAACAACGGGAATTTGAGCTGCTTGTCGAACTGGTCGGGCGTCATGTCCTTCTCGAAGATCACGCGGTTGCCCTTGCCGTCGTCGATGGCTTTCTGCGCGTAGATCACGGTGTTCGGATAGCGCTTGAGCAGCTCGCCGCGAATCACAAGCACGAGCTGCTTCTCGCCCGGCTTCACGTCGGCCGTCGCGGGTGGCGGTGGCTTGTGAGCGCCGAGCAGGCTGGCGGCGGGCCAGGTGTGGATCTTCGTGATGTCCTTGAGCTGTTCGGCATCCTCGGGCGTGTCGGGATTGCTCACCCCTTTCACTTCCCAGAACTGGCGGAAGTAGCTGCCGCGCTGGTCCGTGGGATATTCACGCCAGAGCAGTTCGCGCGCCATCTCGTGATTCAGGCCGACGAGATAGGACTCGATGAACTTCGGATTGGTCTCGAGGAGCGAGATGGTGTTCGGCGGAATGAGATCGAGGTTGGGGATCAGCAGCTCCTTGCTGATGTCGCGCAACTGGGCGTAGGTCGCGTCCTCGAAGTCGGGGTGCGCCATCGCGTCCACGATTTCTTCCGGCTGGTCGAGCGTCAGGTTGGGCAGCTTCACTTGCGCGGACAGACGCCGCGGGAACGACACGCGCGGATCGATGGCCGTCGCGAGCTTCAGGTGCGCGTTGCGAATGTCCAGTGCCACGAGTGGCGCGGGTTCCGGCACGCGAATCGCAAGCCGGGACTGCAGTTGCAATGTCGCGGACCTGAAGCGAGCGGCTTCGACGCTATCCGAGCCTGGCCGAGGGCCGGGTGTGGCGGGCGGAGGCGTAGTTTCACCCGGGACCGGCACATTGAAGTCTGGCCGCGGCGGCACAGCCTCGATGACTTTGATTGCCTCGGTCGGGTTGGTGAGCACCTGCGCTTCGGTGTCCCTGCGTGCCAGCGAACCGAGATACACGTAGCCGGCCACCACCGCGGCAGCGACGACTGCGGCAGCCAGCAAGCCCCCCGCAAAGGCAACGATCAACAGGAGTAGCAGCGCGATGACGAGCGCGAGCGTTCGATGTGTCGCCAGCCAGCGCAGCCACTCCGGCAAACTGCCGAGGCCCGCGGCTTCGGCAAGATCGTCGACCGAGGGAAGACCCGCGGGCACTTCCCGCGGAGGCGCCGGACTCACCCGGCCCGAGTTCACCGCATCGACGAGTGTGCCGAACTCCAACGGTGTGCCGTTCGCGTTCAGGCGTTGCGCGACCTTGCCGGCGGGCCGCGCAAGACGACGGAAGGCGCTGCCAAACACCGGCGCACGCAGCGGGCTGCTGCGAATCTGCTGGCGGATCGTCGTCGGGCTGCCAAGCACTTTCGCGTGCACGGCCGCGGTTATCGCGAGGAACTGGGCCGGCGCCACCGCCGAGAAGAATTGGGTCGTATACCGCGTGCACACCTGCAGGATGAATTGCACGTCGCGAATCTTTCGGTTCGCCTCATACACCTTCTGCACCTGTTGCCAGGCGCGCTGCATGAGCCTTTCCTGGTTCTTCTGGATCACCAGCGTGCCGAACGCCGCCGGCACGCGCGTGCGCGGATCGCGGTTGAGGTCGTGGTACCAGCCGGTCTTCGTGACATCCAGCAGCACCTTGTCGGTCTTGTGCTGGCGTGCATGATTCTGGCAGTAGAACGGCAGCGTGACGACCGGGTCGTTCAGGAAGTCTTCGTCCGAGCCCGGCAGCGCGCTCGTGTCGGTCTGGATCTCCTCGGGAAGATTCACGAGGATCTGCAGCTCGTCCTGGAACGCATTCGGCGTGAACACGTCGGGGAGCGACTTCGTGCGGTTCGTCTTGAGCGCGCCCTCCAGGCCCTGCACTGGTGGCAGCGCCGCGGGAAGTCCGGGCTGCTCGCCCGGCAGCAAGGGCCGCTCACGGCCCTGCGCATCCACCTTCACGAAGCCGGGATGCTCACAATCCATGTTCCGGATACCGATGCGCGCATCGAGCACGCGCGGCTCGATGATCTCCACCAGCGATTCGAAATCCACCTGCTCGCCGGTGCGGAACGGCCAGTCGTAGTAGAAAGGCAGCTCGACACCGGCTGTCCCGTCCCAGGAAGGCTTCTGCGCCGGCACGCCGGCGTTGGGCTTGCCGAGGCCGGCGAGGCGCCCGCACTCGAACGCCGGTATGAGAAAAGCGTGATACGCCGTGTTGGGCTCGAGATGTCGGGGCGACATCAGGCGGCTGTAGAGCTTGTCCGGATCGGTCGTGATGGTTGCTTGCAGCGACTTGAGATAGAGCTCGAGACTCGAAAGCTCGTTCGGTGGGATGGCTTGCTCGAGATGCGCGTGCGCGAACAACCACGTCTCATCCGAGCGTGGCAGGGCCTCCTTGCTCTTCACCGTGACGACCGGCAGCGGCACGCGTCTGTCGTCGCGAATGAGCTCGTCTTCTTTCAGAACCAGGAGCAGCAGCCAAGGACGCAGCCTGTCGCCGTCAGGCTTCGCGGGCGTGTAGCGCCAGGGGAAATCCTCGTCGTAGAACTCGATGAACGCAAGATAGTTCGGCTCGAAGCTCACGTTGCCGCTGCGCGGCTCGGTGCGCACGACCATGTCGCGGTGGACGCCGATGATGTCGCCGGGCCCGATGAGCGCAAACGTGTGCGGATCCTGCGGTGCGGAGTTGATCGACACACCGATCGGCACCGATGCGCGCTCGCCCGAGGGGACCGGCTTCGCGGGGTCTCCAAGAACATCCTGCTCATTGATCTGGGTGGCGATGCCCTTGCGCACCCAGGACTGGAATTGATACTTGGCGACTTCGATGGCCATGACATTCCTTCAGCTCGCGAGCTCGAACTGTGAGACGACCTGGATCTGGCCGGCCAGCGCGGGATTGCCGCGGATCAGCTCCTTCTGGTGCTGGTAGGCCTCGGCTTCGGTGCGGAAGGTCCGCATGGACTCTCCGGCTGCTGCGTATCCCGTGAGGTCTGCCACGTTCGCCAGCGCGTATTGCTCCGGCGGCAGAACAACCCGAGGCGGCGCGTTCAACGATGGTCGCGTCTGTTGTTTCGCGAGCGCGGACTGCCGCACGGCGCTGCCTTTCACGAGCCGCTCGTAGGCTTTTATCGCAAGCCGCACGAAGCCGCTGAACTGAGTGCGAATAGGCTTTCGTCGCAAGTAGCTCAGTTCGTAGATCACTTCGCGCGTCACGGGAAGCGTCGCTTGTAGATTCGACGTGCCCGTCAGTGAGAAGCCACTTGGCAGCGCCTCGAACGAGCGGCGCGAAAGCTTCTCGCTGTCGCTGAGCTCGGTGAACTGGCTGATGGCGAACTGCTCGCGCACGCCCTGATAGTCGGCCGGGACCGCAAGTCCGCCCGCGTTCGCGTCCGACAGGGTGAACTTGTTGTCGGCGAGAGGTTTGCGCGTGCCGAGCTTCTCGATCAGATAGCCGCCCAGCGGTAGCGCCCGCTCGGAGAACGTGAGCACGCCGGCTGGATGGATGACGAGTGGCACTGCACCTGTGGTGGGCGGCTCGATGGCGCGCAGACTCACATGCAGGTGATTCGCGGGCGGCAGCTCCGCATGCCAGTTGCGGGTGTCGGCCAGCTGCCGCTTCAACAGGTCCAGCAGGTCTTCGGTCTTCTGATCGACCGCCGGTGGCGGATCACCCCAGGTGACATGAAAGTCGACCGAGATCTCGAAGAAGAGAATGGAAAGCGAGGCCGTGCCGCGCGCATCCCAGGGGGTAGGGCCTGAGAGTTGCGCGGTGACATTGATCCCGGCGATGACATCGTCGTCCTGGCGAAGCGCCACACCACCATAGAGCTTGGCGATGAAGTGGAACGGGTCGAACTGGAACAGCACGTCATAGCCAAGGAAGCCGTAGACGTTGAAGCCCGCGGCCGCGGCATAGAGCTCGACCTTCGCGCCGAACTGCACCGTGTTCGATGTGACCGCGAAATAGGACTCGACCTTCAGCCGCGGATTGTCGTCGGAGAGCAGGCTGAGGCCGATGCGCGCCATGTTCCGGAAGCCATTCGGCAGCGCTGGAATGGTCGGAATGTCATGGAAGTCCGGGTGGAAGCCGCCGACACTGAGTGCGAACAGTTGCTCCTCGCCCCACGAAACCACGAACGCCATGCTTCCCGTGATCGTGTACAGCAGCAGCCGCGAGTCGAACAGGTCCGCGCGGAAGAAGAGGTAGCCACGGTCGAAATCCAGAACGCCGATGAAGTTGACCTGCAACTTCAGTATTGCCGCTTCCTCTGCAGGCAGCACCGCGCGCAGGATGCCAACGATGGCGAGCATCGGCTTCGGCAGATCGAGGAGCAGCCCGAGCTCAGCGGTGATGATGGTCGGCGTGCCCCAGCCGAGCTTGCCCATCGGGCTGACGACGAAATGATCCTCCTGCGGCGGGAAGAACTGCTTGATGTCGCTGATGATCCGCGTGACGTTTGCGATGACGTCCTGCGGGAACAGGATGCTGGCGATCGCATTCGTGCGGATGCCTTCGACCAGCGCGTTGACGAAGATCGTGCGGTTGAGGCCGAAGAGACCGCCGACGCCATTCAGCGTGAAACCGAAGCCGAGCTGGATCGGCGTGAACTCCGCGGTGATCAGCACAAGCAGCGAAAAGCCGGGTGAGCCGTCCGGCATCTTCGTGTTGATGATCGCAATGGCCTTCACCGTGAACAGACCATTGAAATCGAGCTCGAGCGCGCCAGCGTATTCGCCCTTGGCCGGGTCGAAGCGAAGGTATCCGCCCCCCTTGAATCCACCGGCATCGAGCGTCAGGCCTACGCCGGTAGGCGGCATGAAGCCGAAATCGAAATTGGCGGGCCCGAGGTTCCCGGGTGTGAAGCGCAGGTTGGAACGCAGGCCGACGTTCTCGGCGACAGCCTTCATCGGGCCCAGGTCGAACTTCAGGTTGACCCCCGATTCGAGCGCGAAGCCATCGCCGCTCGGCGCGAGCGCCAGCCGCAACCGGGTGACGTGAATCGGACCCGCATCCAGGTGCGTACCGATGTCGAGCGCGAGCTTCCCGCCGCCCTTGAACGTGAAACCCGACTCGAGCGACATGCCGAAGGCGACCGCCGCCTGCGCGTCCACATGCACGCCGGAGAGCACCTTCTGCAGGAAGCCGTCGCCTTCGCCGCCGTTGACGACGAGTCGCACGGCTTCGATCTCGGCTTCCACACCCAGATCGAGTTTTTCGCGCGTGCCGTCGACGTACCAATTGACGCCCAGTCCCTGCAGCGAAAGCCGCGAGCCTCCGGCGGAGCCGATGAGAATGATCTCTTGCGACTTTTCCTTCTTCTCGTGCACCTGCAGCGCGGCATGGAAGTTGCCCGTTAGATTCAGCAGGCCCTGCGCGTCAAAGGGCGGGCGGACGACGAAGCCGACGCCGCGAATGTCGGCGGTCGATTCGAATTTCAGTTCGCCGCGATCGCACACCTCGAAATCGAAGGTCGAGGTGCCGGTCATGAAAGGAAAGAGGGCGAACCCGGCTTTCTTGCCACCCTGGGCGACAGCGGGCGAGATGGTCAGGCCGAACTGCGCGTAGGTTGCCGGCGTGAGTCCCTTCTGGAGCAGCGGCAGGCGCAACTCCGGCCGGGGAATGCCTGCACCCAATGCTGCCATCGCCGCACTGGATTGCAGATAGATCCCGCCGGGGAAGCCGTTCGCGCCCATGAATCTCTCGAGGCGCGCGAGCAGCTTCGGAAAATCAAGATTCGTGTTCCAGCCGTAGACGTCATTGAAGATTCCGCCCGGCTCCTGGAACAGCTTGCTGAAGCGGTTCCAGTTGATGAGTCGTGCCGCCTGTCCGGCCGCGGGCTTCGTTTCGTACTCGATGAGTCCGAGCACGTGCATCATGTCGTGGGCTGCGCCGTTGCGCGCACTCAGGTAGTCGAGCACCAGGAAATCCAGCAGCCGGCGTGGCAGTTCGCCGATGTTGGGCACCGCGCCTGCGGCTGCCTGCAGCTGCGAGTGCAGAGCACCTGCTGCCTGCACGGTCGAGCGCAGCAGGTTCATCACCTTGAAGTTCTCAGCGGTAATCGAGACGCCGTCAGTCGATATGGAGAGGGTGCCGACTGCCGTGTTCAAGGCGCCAGCCTGAGCGGCGAGCGCTGACAGTGCGGGGCCGAACGCGGCCTGCGGAATCTCGTAGCCAAGTTGCCGAAAGAATGCCACGCCCTGAGCTGACGTCTTCACCGTGGCAAGGCGCGACAGTGCGATGCCGGCGCCTGTGAGCAGGGACTGGAGTGCGTCGGGCATGCGGCTCAGCCCTGATCGAACACTTCGATCTCGTCGATGAAGATGTCGTTCTTCACTGAGACCTGCGCCTCATCCTCATGTGAGGCGAACACCTCAGAAAGGCGTGCAATATTGAATTCGTTCCTGGACAAGCTGTCGGTGAGTCCTCCAGCCGCGAAGAGGTCGTACTCGAGCTTCACGCAATTCTCGTGACGAAAGGAATTGCTAAGCTTAGTTTTCAGGTTCGTCAGTCGGACACGGCTGCCAGCCAGAGCGCTTCCAACGAGCGCTTGCGTTTCGCCTGCAGCGGCGACTATCGGGCCGAAAGCAAATGGACCGTCTATCTGTTTCGTGCGGTCGTTGGGATCGCTAGTCACCTTAGAGTTGTCATAGCTCAGAACCGCTTGCCAGGCATCCGCCGGCATGTTGCGACCGAAATGAAAAAGCGTCTTCATACCGTCGGAACCTCGAGGCCGGATGCGCATATTCCGATTGCTTTCATGGCGTGTCGGAGGGATCGCCTCCGCGATTCGCTGATTGAACTTCTCCGGGCCGAGTGTCATGCAAAGCGCGTACAAGTTGGCGAACTGCACGGTGTAGTCGCAGTCGATGCCCCATCGCGTTGGCCTCGCAATGATGGCGGCGACTGCATCTGCGGGTTGTTTTCCGGGCAGTACCTGAAGCACTCGAAGCTCATGGTTGTGGTGGCTATCCTCCTCCTCTTGCTCTTCGAGCTTCGGATAGACGGGATGCCAAAAATCTCGGTCGAACATGTCATTGGCAGGTTTGTCGTCGCCACCAAAATCGACGCCGCGCCACCCGACGCACTGACTGGTGATTACCGGGATAGGGCCGTTGAAGAACGCGTCATACAGCGAACGGGTGGCCTGCCGGAGGTGGTACTTGAAGCTGCCCGGCGGAGCCATTTCGTAGAGGCCGCCGGGCCCCACCGCTAGAAATCGTGCTGTCGATCGGCACATGGTGTGCGTCCTTTCCGTCAGCGTTCAGGTATGCAGCAACGGTCCTTCGCGCAGGTGGCGAATGATCCAGTGGGCGCGTGTGCCGGAGAGCCCGGTGAGCACGTCGTCAAAACTCGTTCCAGCGAAATATCGGTCACGCAGCGCTTCGAGAACGCGGGCACAGGCCAGGATGTTGCTCTTCGGGAAGCGCGCGATGTTGAACAGATCGATGCGCGCTTCTTCACTAAGCGCGGCAAGTTGTGCCCGCAATTGTTCGTCTGCAAAGGCCCGCTGGTCCGCGGCATCCGGCAGTTCCTTCCAGGGAAGCAGCGGCGGTGACATCGTCATGGCCAGCAAGGCTAAGCGGATGTCGCAGACACCCACCCCGGTTGCAGCCAGTCGAGCGTAGTCGCCCGCGCCATCCTCGATGGTGCTGGCCAGCAACTCGACCTGCACGCGGCGTTCCGCGATCGTGTGTCGCGAGGCACCTTCCGACGCCATGCCGAAGAGAAGGCGGTGAAAACCGGTTCCCGCTTCCGGTGTCTTCAGCGCCGCGCCCTGGTAGTAGACGCTGTGCTCGTTGACCAGCTCGCGCAGCGTCTCCGGATTGCCTATGCCTGGGCCGGGTGCATCATTGGCAACCTGAATGAGCGACTCGAGCGTGGCGCTGGGCGCCGAGATTGGTTGATCGAGCGTCAGGTTTGCCTGCTGGGCATTGGAGGAGTCGAGCAGCCGCACGCTCACCGACAGCGAGCCGGGTTGTGTCGGCTGGTAGAACGCATCCGCGCGCACCGTGGTGCCGGTGCGCTTGACTGCATTGTTTTCCTTGAACGTCCACTCGAACGTGGCGACGTTCGCGGCGAGCGCGGCGTCCGACACGATGACCACGTAAGTATTTGCGCGTCCGACGATGACCGGAGCCGTGATGAAAGAAATGAGCGCGCAGCGGCCATCGCTGGCGACCACGGCTTCGCCGAGATCTGTGGCCTGGAATCCTTTCGGCAGGCGTCGCTCTGTCTTGCGCACAGCGATCCTCCCTCCCTGCAGTTTGAGAGTCCAATGGAACGGCTTCCCGGCTGCACTCGCTCAAAGTCACGACGAAGAATTTAAGCCGGCGCTTTTCTTGACGGGGTACAACACGCGTCGTATCCCATCGCATGCTTCTATCCGTGCGGCTGGTACAAACCTTGCGCCGCATCCTACATGCGCACGAGGCTCGTTGACAAGCTCAGCTTGCCAAGGCGACCAATCCGGGCGATACAGCGACCGAAACAGGAGCGCCATCCCCGGCGCCGTCTGGAACTGTGGGCCGGCGGCTTGGGCCCGTGGTGCCCGAGGGGGGTCACACTCGCGAATTTCGAGCCAAGCACGGCATCGCAATCGCCCTCTCGGACGCATACCTGTGGGGGCCACTTTCGAGTGTCTAACTTGTGAGGACTATCTACAGGTCGCTTGCGACGCAAGCCTCGGCCCGGTGTGAGATGCCGGGAAGCTGCCGGTGGCGAGCGACAGTTCCTGGCCGGCAGTGTGAGTTCCCGGTGTTCGCTGACTGCTGACCTTGGCTGGTCTGGCCCGCGACATTGAAAGTCAGCTTCCTAGCGCTGCCTCGTACTCACACTGCCGGCCATATGGAGTCGGTCACGCGTGACGCCCAAAGCAGCCGTCGACTGCACTATGCCGCAGATGAAGAGCGATGCCGAACATCGGCGGCGCGCGTGTGGTGGCCAGAGATCGGACGTGGACCCGCGCCTCAAAACGGTTCGTCGACTGAATGGGTCGAAAGGAGGCGCCGTGGCTCGTCAGGAACGCACAATGTGTAGTTCAATCGATCCAAGCGCAGTGAGGGCTCCGAGCGACCTTCAAGGTGCAGAGAGCCTGCTGGAAAGTCCCCATTCATATGGGCCGCACGACCGCATTGTTCCGGTGCCGCCCTCCGGGCGGGGCCATCGTCGAAGGGCGGACTACGCATCGCCTTGCACATTCGGGCCGACAGGCTTACTGTCTGTCAAGCGATTTCGCCACACCGAGCCGGCAACAGGCTTCGTGCGGCATGCACGCAAAACTTGCGCGACCGGGAGACCTTCAGCATGTCGAAAACGACTCCCATCCAGATCGACTTAACGAAGCCGCTGGCAGCCAGGAGGGTGGGCGCCGACGAACTCATCCAGCGAGATGCGTTGCAGGCCATTTCGTCGATTGTCAAGCGGCAGCTCAAGGACGTTCCACCTCGTCCGGGATCTGGTCCCGTGGACAACGACTACGCCATCGATCGCCGGCACAACGCGATCACCGTCGCGGGCGGACGAGGAACGGGCAAGACGACCTTCATGCTCAGCCTGCGAAGGCTGCTCGAGAAAGAGCTCGCAGAGCAGCTCGTCTGGCTGCGGCCCATCGATCCGACGCTGATCGAGAGCAGGGAGCACATCTTCGTCAACGTCCTAGCGGAGATGTGGCTGCAGGTCAATCGGGCGGCGACCGTGGACCGTAAGAGTGCGAACTACAAACAGTGGAGCGAGCGGTACCTCAGTGGGCTGGCCGAAGGGCTGCAGATGCTCGAAGGTGGCGCGGCGGGCTCGTCGCGCGATGCGGACTGGCAGAGTCCGCAGTACAGCATGGACCTCGGCATCAGTCGGGCCAACAGCAGCGCCAAGCTGGAGTGGCGCTTCCACGAGTTCATAGAGAAGACGCTGGTCCTGCTGGACAAGAAAGCGTTCGTCGTCACGCTCGACGACATCGACACCCAGTTCGAGCGCGGCTGGACGGTAATGGAAGTGGTGCGCAAATACCTCACCTCGCCCAGCCTGATCGTGCTCGTGCTCGGCGACATGCACCTGTACTCGCTGCTGGTGCGGCGCCAGATGTGGAGCATGATGACCGGCACCGTCCCGGTCGAGCGGCTCGGGGAGCAGGAGCTTGCGGAAGCCATCCACCGCCTGGAGTCGCAGTACCTCGAGAAGATCTTCAAGGTCCAGAACCGCGTCAAGCTGCAGACGCTCGATGAAGTGCTCACCCATCACGACGTCGAGGTGGTCAGCCGCGAGCAGCCCCGGGACACGGCTCACGACCTGAAGGATCTCATCAAGGCGTTCTGCCGGTGCGGCCTCGCGCTCAAGGACGACCGCGACATCGCAAACGTCTTGCACCTACTGCTGCGGCAACCGGTCAGGACGGTGCTCCATCTGTTGACGGGGCCGATGTACAAATGGGTCGAACCCGATCGAAGCGTGCAGGACCGCGATGTTCGCGAGATGCTCGACCTGCTCGCCGAGACCTGCCTGGGAGCCCTGTACCAGCACGGTGTTCGCGTCGACGACCTTCGGTCTGCCACCGCGGACAACGTGATGGACCTGGCCATCGACTTCCTGCGCACGGCCGACCTCTGGCATGACGGCTATCGGCTCAAGCCGGAGTTCCGCGACGACTCGAAGAACCTCGCGCTGCTGGCGCTGGGATCGCGCATCACCCACTTCCTGAAGACGTCGCCGCACCTGCTGGGCGACTACGTGATCCGCGTCGGCATCACGCGCGAAGCCGGGATGATGAAGGACACCAGTCGCTACCTGCAGTTCGTCGGGCTGGAGACGACGAAGTCGCTTCCGACGATTGCACGTCGTGCGATCGGGTACTTGCGAGCCGATCTGCAGGGGCGCGCGGACAAGTATGGACCGACACTCGGTGCGGTCGCCACCGTCACCCACGTGACGACGAACGAGATGAAAGCCTATGTCGGCCCGTTGGCCACCTCGCCGAAGGACCGCAGTCACTACAGCGTTTACCTCGCGGGGATCGGCGCGGGTGCCCCCCTGCCCGCGAAGGTGAACACTATCGGTTCCGTGCAGCGCCGCCTGCGCGGCTTCGGCAGCACGATGGCCGCGCTACCGGCGCTGCGTCTCACGGACGCAGCGGGACGGAGTACCTCATACTTGTCCATCTTCCCGTTGATCGCCATTGTGAGCGAACTGCTGGACCCAAATGTCAGCAACCGATACGACGCCTTGCGAAGATGGGGCCAGCTGAGGTCCTTCCCTCTCTACTGCGAACCGCACGAATACGGCGTGCTCAAGCGCGAACCGAAGCACATCGAGCGGACCGATCTGGATGCCGGATCCACGATCAGCCAGGAGCGGGCGGCCGTGGCGTTGCCGGGCGCGATGTCGGTTGGCCCCCACCCGCTGATGCGCTACATCGACGCGTGGGCGACGTGGGCCAACGAGGACTGGGCGGGCGGCCCGTGGGAGGCCCTCCCGTCGCATGTGCTCGGCGACATCTGGGCCCGCTTCTACCATGCCATCGAACGCGTGGACGAGACACCGAGCACCGAGTGGTATGCAGGGAACCTGCTGCATCGCTACATCGTGGCATTCCTCAACGCCGTGCTGGTGGAGGAGCACCTCGCCCGCGGCTACAGCGAGGACGTGCGATTGCAAAGCGTGGCCCAGACCGACTATTCCTTTGTGGTCAACCTGGAGCACTATCTTCGAGCCCATCAGGGCGATCGTGTGTCCGATCGATATCCGTGGTTCGACCTGTTCTTCCGGTGCCCGCTCTGGGCCATCTATCTGAGGCCGCCGCGCACCGACTGGGCGCCAGCGAAGGAGAACGGAGCGGCATGGTCGGCGCAGGTCGACTCCTGGTGCTCGCCGCCAGGTGATCCCCGCACGATTGTCGCGGATGCCAGGCGCGAGCTGCGCGCGCAGGCGCTGAAGGTCGAGTTCATGGTGGATGTCACTGACACGACCAGCGTCTCATACCCGAACATGTACTGCATCTACGACTCGGTGCCGGTTCAGGGCGCCACGGACCGGGGGTGACCGGTGAGCACGCTGCACCTGCGGCTCGCGTTCAGCGATCCTGCGCTGTTGCGGTGCCTGAAGGGCAAGCGGCTCACGTTCGATCAGTTCAAGCGGGGGATCTTCCTCGCCGAGCGCCGCCTGGACTACCGCATTCCCGATCACAGCTACCGGCTCGCGTTGGAGCACAATTTGCGGCACGTCGATTCGTTCTCCTCGCTGCTGACCGAGGTGTTGCCCAAGCTCGCAATGTCCTTTCTCAGCGACTCGGGCGATCGTCTGCATGTCAAGGCGGAGTCGTTCGAGGAGTGGCAGCAGCTGATCACGCGCATGTCGCCCTTGTTCCTCATCGTGTGCGCGATGTTCCGAAAGTACCAACTTGCCAAGTGGTCGCACGATGACATCCGCGATCGCGGCTGGGAGGCGCTGCACCGGCAACTCGCCAGAAGCACCCTGCTGACGGTGCAGCAAGCGGAAGTCGACTCATTGATCGCGGAGGTAGGGCTTGCGGACCTGCACGTGCACCTAAACGGCTCGACCGAAATGGATTGCGTGTGGCTGCATGCGCTGCTACACGTCGGAACCTACATGCGCAACCTGATCAAGGGACACAACAGGTGGCCGGTGGCCGAGCTGTACGAGCAGATCGAACATGGATTGGATCCGACGGGCGTCATGGATCGCCTTCTCGCGGCGCGGCGGCTGCGAGCAGGCATGTCCGAGCAACTCCTCGGGACGGGACACTATCCCTGGGAAGGAGATCTCATCGAGCTGGCGAACTGCATGGGCGACGCCGCCCTGACGATATTCGACAGTGACCGCAAATGGGATCAGCACCCCGTGCGCAGGCATTTCGGTCACGCCGTCTCGGTGAGCGAGACCCAGTGCGAGGCCCACTTCCTGCTGCTCGCTCTGAACAATCTAGCATCTCACACGGACGAGGCCTTCGCCGAGGCACTGCACGCCTATCTCCTGATCCAGGGCTCCACGTTCATCCCGCTGTGCGTGCAGCAATGTGAGCAGGTCGGATTCGACCAGTTCCACAAGCTCACCATGAACGAGGCGCGCGACTACATCGAGCAGGAGTACCGCCAGCGGTTTCATCAGGCCGCGTACGCCGAAGGGCTGAGCGACCTGTGGTTTCTCGAAGGTCGCTTCGCGCCCAAGAAATGTGAAAAGGAAGTCGCCGCGCTGCTCCACAGGATTGAGCTCGGCTATGAACAGTACCGTGACGAGATCTCCGAGGTAGCACCGGAGCCCGTGGCCGGCACGGCACCGGCAGGCCTCTGCCGCGCGCGCACGTTCACGCTGCGTCTCGTGGCCCACTTCATCAAACAGCACGAGCCTGTCCACAAGGGGGAACGGTGCTGCCGCTTCGATGAGCTTCGCAGGCTTCTGGACAGGCAAGCGAGAGTGCTCGTGGCGTTGCGCGCAAACCCTCACTTCGCCGAGCTCGTGCGAGGCGTGGACGCTGCCGCCAACGAGCTTCACACGCCGCCTGAAGTGTTCGCGCCGGTGTTCCGCCACGCGCGGCGCAACGGCATACCGCGAGCGACCTTTCACGTCGGCGAAGACTTCCACCACCTTCTTAGCGGCATTCGTGCGGTCTGGGAGGCCGTCCATTTCCTGGACCTGGGCGAGGGCGATCGCATCGGCCATGGCATCGCGGTCGGCATCGCACCAAGGCGATGGCTCGCCGCCATGCCGCGCAGCATAGTGTTGCCCGCGGGCGAGTGGCTGGACAACCTCACGTTTGGGTATTTCGTGTTGACGGAAATGGGCGCTTCGTCGAGATCGATGGCGCGCATCAGGAGGAAGGTCCGCGATCTCGCCGAATGGATCTACGGGCCACCGGATCGTTTGCGTCGATTGACGAACGACCAGCTAATGGATGAGCTGATCGCGGCGTGGCGGCTTCGCGGTCTCGACCCGATCACCCTGCTGGACCGGTGGCTTGACGAGAAATCCTGCGTCGAAGATACAGCGGCCGAGGAGCGCGAGGCGATCGTCGCGGCAAGGCTGCGGCAGCCCGAAGCATGCGCCTTGTACGAGCGCTATCACAGCGCCGACGTCGCGCAGCGATCGATGGAGACCGTGGAGGTCGAATCCGCCTTCATCCCGGGTGCGACGCTGCGCGCGATCCAGGACCACATTCTGCGGCTGCTCGTGCGTCGGGGCATCGCGATCGAGACGCTGCCCACCAGCAACGTCCGCATCTCCTACTACGAGAGCTACCGGGACCACCACATCTGTCGCTGGCTCACCGCCAGGCCCGGACAGCCTCGCCCCACGGTGTGCGTGGGCTCCGACGATCCCGGCATCTTCGCGACCAACATGCGCAACGAATTCCTGCACATCTACTTCGCTTTGCGCCATGCCGGTCGCTCTGGTGAGGACGCGCTCGACGCCTTGCGAGAGCTGAACCAGAACGCACGTCGCTACGCGTTCCAATGACGTGACCGCGCATCTCAGCGCCGTGTGGCTCCAAGCGCCATCGCGCAATGAGACTCCGCTCACTGCGGCGGCGGGCCGCCGCCGGCGCGTCACGCGAACGACCGCTTCCTTAGGTGACGAAGTACAGCAACGGGTGGGTCGGCAACCTTCGACCCCGCGCCCATTGACCGCTAATTGCTGACCGTCGAAGGCACCGCAGGTGCCCTGCGAAGCCGCGGCGGAGGGGTTGATGAGAGCGACGCCAGTGAAACCATGAGTGCTCCAAACCGGCAACGGCACGAAGGAGCCTCAAGATGGTTGCGACCACGAATTGGAAGGACGCTGATGGCAAGACTGGGCGCGCGCTCGCGACGGTGCCGGATGGCGGCGCCCCGATTGCACCGACTCTGCTGGGGCGGTCCGCACCCCGCATCCCGATCGGCGGCCGCATCCGCGCTGGCATCAAGGTCCTGACACGCAAGGCCGCCGAGGTCGCCGAGGCCAAGCGAATCTACGATGAGGGTGTGGCGCAAGGCCGCGGCTTCGACGCGATCGAGCGCGACATCGCAGAGAAGTGCGAGGGCTTGACCAATCCGCTCACTCCGAAGAACGTCCCTTACTTCACAGTCCGCGGTGAGGATTTTCCCAACCCGGAAATCGCTCGCCAGATCATGGACCTGTACGCGGAGGATCGCGGCGACGGGGTGCGGCGCCTCTACCGCTTTCCCGTTGTCTTCCCGGCCGATGCTTGGCAGAACGTGATGCCGCACGAGCTGGTCACTTGGACCTCGAGCGAGCGCAGGTACTGGTCCGAATACTCGGAGGACGGGCAGACGCGCTACTGCATGACCCATCAGCCCGTCCCGGTGAGCAGCGGCCAGCGCGCGATACGCATCTTCGGCGGGCGCAAGACCATGCCGCGGCCGGACAACAACGGCCTTTGCGAGCCGGAGTCATGCCCCGAGTACCAGACGAAGAAGTGCAACCTCTCGGGCCGCTTCATCTTCTTCATGCCGGGCATCAAGACACTGGATGCGTTCGATCTGCCGACCAACAGCTTCTACGCGATGCAGGCCGCGATCGAGAAGTTCCAGGCCATCGGGTTCATGCGTGGCGGACGGATCTCGGGTTTCCTCGACGGCAAGCGCACGCCGTTCTTCATCACGAAGCGGCTGGTCGAGGTTTCCCGCATCGGCGACGACGGGAGGCCGACTCGCGTGTCCCAGTGGCTGATCGAGCTCGAGGCGCCCGTGGACGTCACTGCGCTGCTGCGCCCTGACGACGACTTCGAGGCGCTGGAGCATCGGGCAGCGGAGGCGACGACGGTGCTCGAGGGCCGACCGCAGTCCCAACCCAAGGTCAGCGAGGACGGCGTGATCAACATGGACGAGCCGGGCACCAGGAGTTCGGACGCTCGAACCGGGACCCCGACGCCCGAGGCGGTGCCATCGGCTCGGTCGGGACGCGCCGCATCGGACATGCGGCAGGACAGCGATCCAGTGGTGCAGCGCGCTGCAAGCCCGGCTCCGGAGCCCGCTTCCGGGAAGCAGTCCGTCGCGAACGCCAAGGCACCGCCGCAGGCGGACGTCGCATGGATCCTCGACGCCGCAGTTGCCTTGGGCGTCGATCGCTTCGAGCAGTACGCCGACAAGCGCTGGGGCAAGGGATGGAAGTTGGCCGCCGGAGGCCGTAAGCGGGCGCTCGACGAAGTGACTGCGTTCGCGGACGACCCGAGCGGTTTCCAGGAGAAGGTGAAGGCGGAGCTCGAGGTTTTCAGCTGACCTTGAATGCGGCGTCGCCGGCGGGATTCTGTGTCAGCACGGCGGCATCCCCGCGCCGCCATTCACGAAAGGATGAACCCATGATTCGAGTCGGTCACTTCTCTGACCTTCACTACAGCGCCAAGAACCTGGAGGAGGCCGACCGCTGCTTCGGCTTCGCGGTCGACGAGGCGATCCGCCGCGGTATCGACGTCGCTGTGCTGTCCGGCGATGCGACGGACCACGCGCTGGAGATGCACAATCCCGCCGTCGAGCGCCTGGAGCGCCAGGTCGCCAAGCTGGCAGACCATTGCCCGGTCCTGATGCTTCAGGGCACCT
>Ga0207679_10000395_pt1 | contig 31380 bp, 27 predicted proteins | sample KBSC73metaG_FD_184320 | JGI IMG/M metagenome (GOLD analysis project Ga0207679, IMG submission 184320) | Corn rhizosphere microbial communities from Kellogg Biological Station, Michigan, USA - KBS C7-3 metaG (SPAdes) (version 2) | ecosystem: Host-associated > Plants > Roots > Rhizosphere > Soil ... | reverse complement strand
GCGCTCAATGTTGATGATACCGCCACGGCCCATGAACGTTTTCGCCGTGATGCGCGACGGTTTACCGAAACTAAAATCGCCCATCTGATAAACCGCCAACCCGTTCACCTGACCGACCGCGCTGCCATCCACGTCCACCAGCACTGTGCCTTCGGCGATCAGCTCCTGGAGATGCTTCTCGATCAAATTGAGACGAAATGTTTTTTCTGTGATCGCCCGTTCCACGTGCTTGCCAGTGACCAAATCGGCCTGATCTTTTTCCGCCCAATAATTGGATTCGATCAGCAGATCGACCATGTCACTGAATCGAGTGGAAAGCTTGTTTTGGTCCTCCACCTGGCGGGCACCTTGTTCGATCACTCTCGCTACCGCTTCGCTGTCGAAATGCCGCAATCCCTCACGATTGCAGTAATCACTGATAAAACAGGCAAACGCGGTGAGATTTTCCTGCGTTCGATCAACTTCGAAGTTAAAATCGGCTTTGACTTTGAAGGTCTCGCGAAAATCCGGATCGACGGCCGCTAAACTCCGGTACAGATACGGATCGCCGATCATAATGACTTTGGTGTCGGTAGGGATCGCCTCGGGGCGAAGGCCCTGAGGCGGAACAAATCCGAAAAACGTTCCCGGCTCCTCGATTCTAAGCTCGCGATTTTTGATCACCCGCTGGAGCGCTTCCCAAACGCCCGCATTGGACAGGACGTCACGGTCATAAAGGACCAGATAACCGCCGTTGGCGCGGCTGATCGAACCCGCCTTGATCATGGTAAAATCCGTCGTATAGCCACCGACGATCGGTTTTTTTTCGATCACACCAAAAACGTTATGATAGGTTGGGTTGGTTTCCACCACGATCGGCGGTCCCTGAGTATCGCTGTTGTCGACAAATACGTTGACTCGATAGGGCAAAAATGGATCGCCCGTCGTCTCACCGAACTGCAGCGCAACCATCGGCATTGCAGCCGGAACGGCATCAGCGCCTTTAAAGCGAGCGCGGTTTTTGAGAATGTGGTCGCGGGCGGAGTCCAGATAGGCCACGACTTTTGGATACTCCCGGTATTTTTCCTTGAGATCGCTGATCGGCGTCCGCACTAAGTAATCCGCGACCCGAGTCTCTGTCTCTTCTAGTCTTTCGGCAATCTCGCGTTCGAGCTTTTTGCCTTCCCGGAGCGTGTCTTCGACCTTCTTTTCGATGTCGCCGCGTTTTTCCTCCAGATTTTTCCTTTCTGTCGCCGATAGCTCGAGATATTCCGAGTCCTGGAGCGGTTTGCCGTTTTTAGCCGGCAGTAAAACGATGCCGGACGGTGTCATACGCAAAATAAAGCTGCTCCGGCTTGCTTCTTCCATAAGAGTTTCCATCATCGACTGCTGTTTTTTCTGCAGCTGCTCGATCATCTCCTGTCGCTGATGCGCATACTCATCGCTCTCAAACGTCTTTTTTGCCTCGCGTTGCAGATCACGTACGAGCTGATCCATGTCCATTTTAAGAAGTTTTCCCCAACCGCGTCGGATTTTGAGCGCTTGCGGTCGGTCCGCATCGTTAAAATTGTAAACATAGCACCAATCCTCGGGTAAGGGTGAATTCGCAATTGATCCGGTGTGCCGGCTGGTTACTTTTTTCAGAAACGCTTTGATGATACTGGTCTTTCCGGTGCCGGTTAGACCGGCGACAAAAATGTTGAAGCCGGGCTTGTTCACTCCCAATCCGAATTCGATAGCGCGAATGGCGCGCTCCTGACCAATAAAATCTTCGAGCGGCGTCATTTCCGCTGTACAGGTGAAAGGTAGAAAGGACAGATCGCAACGCCAGGCTAGTTTTTCCGCCGAAACTTCAAATTGCACCGACATGGTTGCACTCCTCTGAATTGAATCCGTTGACAATATGTAGTCGCACAAAGCTCGTCAACTCTCCGTCAACATTGAATGGCCGGATGTTAGTCTCTATACTCTACCCATGTTTGGCCCCAGCGGCTTACGCTGCTCCTGGCGCGCTCATAGCGTCTGTGTAGTTTTAGTTTCTCTTCTGATCAGCGGTTGCAGTTCCGGGTTGTCGTCGGCGATTCCATCGGTGTCAGGCCCGACCGAAGACGAAGAAGTCAGAATCAGCCGCGAATTCCGGCGCGAAGCAAAGAAGGTTCTTAAGTTCGTCAATGATCCGGAAGTCGAGCGTTACATCGATCGCATTGGACGGCGCATATTGGCCGCCACCGGACCTCTGTCGTTTGACTATCGATTCTTTGTCGTCGATGAGGACCAGCTCAACGCATTTTCCGTTCCCGGCGGATCGATTTACGTATACACCGGACTGATCGAACGGACGAAGAACACCGATGAATTAGCCGGAGTCTTGGGACACGAAATAACCCACGCGAAGAACCACCACATGGCGCGCGCGTCGGGACCCGATGCAGTTTCAATTCTGAGCCTCCTGGCGATGGTAGCGCTGGCAAGAAGCGGCAGCGGTGCGCAAGCAGCAGGAATGGTCGGGCAAGCGGTGTCAGCGACTCGCCAGTTGGCGTTCAGTCGCCAGCTAGAAATGGAAGCCGATACCCTGGGAACAAGATATATGGCCGCGGCGGGCTATGATCCCAAGGGTACAATCGAGTTCCTAAAGATATTGGATCAGGAACGCGCGCTTAATCCAGTCGATGTGCCTGCGTATATCCTAAGCCATCCGATCTCTCAAGAACGCATTGCCAACGCCGAACTGGTCGTCAAATCGCTTGGCCAGACCCAGCCGCGTCCGGACGACCCGACAGCGCTCAAGAAAGTTCAGATTGTCATCCGTATGGATCGAGCAAATCGGGATGACGTGGTGCACGAATATGAAAAGCTCGTCAAGCAGGCACCGCGCAATCCGGAACTCCTCTACCTGCTTGGCTATGCTCAGCAACGCCAAGGACAGCTATCCGAGGCTCGAGCAAACTACGAGCAGGCACGAAAAATTTGGCCGGAAAATGCCAGCTTACAGCGCGATTTGGGTCGGCTCTACGGCGAAATGGGCGATTTTATGAAGGCCCGAACGGCATTCGACCAGTCGTTAGCCATCGAGCCCAACGAGCCACTGACATACTTGTATTTGGGTGAGATGCTCGAAAAGTCGGGCGACCTACGCAGCGCCGTGGGGTCATATCTGAATGCGCAAAATTTGGCCCCGCTCTGGGATCGTCCGCTTTACAAGCTGGGAATGCTCTACGGCAAGCTCGATCGGCCCGGAGACGGCTACTACTACCTGGGTCGAGCCTTCGCGCTTCAAGACGAGGATGACAAGGCGATCAACAATCTTGAGCGGGCGGTCAAAATCCTCGGGGCGAATTCACCCCGCGGTCAGCTTATTCAGGAAGAGCTAAATACGCTGAAAAAGAGAAAACGCTAATCATGCTGTGCCGCCATCGCGGCCAGAGACAATATTTTCGGACGCGCTGGTTTGACGTACTTGTGTTCCCGCTTGAGCAGCATCTCCCGCAAGTACTCCGGATCAAAACCCAATAGATCGCAGATGTTAGTAAACGAAAATAGCCAATCGGTATCCGTGTCTTGGACCCATTCGATGGCGCTCTGATATTGGCACCGCCCCAGACTGTTCCGAGCACCGCGATACTTGTCCAGACATTCCACGGCATCCTTCAAAACCGCGATCATGAGGCGTTTTTCGCCTTCGAGTTGCCGGGATAAGCCTCCCGTGCCGTAGAACTGCGAAGGTAAAAAAATGTCAGGTTCCAGGATTCGCGCTAAGAAATCATCGTACATCGCCGCAAACGCTCCTCATCAATTTGAATCGCATTTTATACCACACGTGTAATCGCCAGGCAATAAACTTCCACATCGGAAAAGCGTAAATCCATAGCCGATCGGACGCACCCGATTGAGATTCCTGCCCGAAAACAGCACGGAGTGATGAGTGGAATATCTGGACAGAGCGTTTAACTCTAGCACTTCACTGAAGACCGATCGGGACAAGATGACTCGCGTATTTTAATTAAATATTCTTTACAGGCCCTTTGAGCGGAATGCCGCTCTTTTTTTCCGTCGGTACGGCTATTACGTTATGCTGCTCCAACTCGCTAGCGAAATTTATGAATCCGTCTAGCGGGTCGATTGTGTAAGACCCAGTATATAGATTGCGATCTCCAAATTCGAAAAATTCGTATTTATCTGGAAAGACACTTCTGATCTGCTCCATGCTTTTGAACAGTACGGGATTATTCGCTCGGATGGTGATTTCAAACACCACGATGGGTCTGGACTGACCGAGCGTTTTACGCAGGCCTTCCAATGCTGGTCGCTCAAACCCTTCAATGTCCATTTTGATTAAATCGACAATTTTAACGCCGGCAGCCTCGAGGGCCTGATCACCAGGGACAATCTCTAATTGTTGGTGCTTTCCGGAGCCTGAAATAAACGCGAAGCTTCCAGTGCCGTCGTTGTCTTTGGCTGGCTCTTCAAATATGAGCCGTTGTGCCTTGTCGCCTAGCCCGACAGGATGAACGAAAATATTTTTTATGCCGTTGGCTTGGATTGCTTGTCGAAACCGTTTCAGCACCGGTTCATAAGGCTCGAAAGCATGGACTTCTTTAGAGTATTTGGACATGAATAGTGAATGCACGCCCTTATTGGCTCCAATATCGACGAATACACCACCGCGCGAAACGTCGCGCAAGAAAAACAGCTCCGGTTTTTCATATGCACCGAATCCCAACACGTGGCGATCGAGCAGATCTGCAGTATTGCCCTCATAGAGCATGCCGAACATGGTTGTCTTGAAGCCCGTGGGCTTGCCGTCAATGCAGGCAAGCACTGAATCGGCCCCCGTAAGACAGCGATATATGGCATAGGCGAGCACTGGCCGCATTTGATAGAAAATCACGACCCCAGCAGTAAAAAGCACGAATGCGAACGAGACTAGTCGCAATACGGATCGAGTTTGCATAGTACCATCCGGCAATGTCGCATTGTTGCCCGCTCGCAATACCTCGTCAATAAATAACCGGCAGGACATTCAGGTCGCCAACCGGAAACTAGCGGGGACGCTGGTGCCGCGATAGTTTTCGCGCACGGAAACAACAAGCTGGTGATTCCGGGTTTAAATCTCGACGATGAGAACGGCTCTGGTGCTAAACGCCGTCCATCAGGCCGGCAAGCTTGGTTTTGGCGGCATTGTGATCCCAGACTTTTTGCACCACCGAGTCCTTTCGCCGGCCCTTCATAACGCGCTGCGTCTCGTCCTCGTTGTACACCAGCACGGGACCCAGCAGAGCGGCTTTATAGAATCGAGAGGCGGCTTCCTCCAGGTCCACGCAAGCGGCAAAAACCCACTCGATCGCCTGTCCGACAACCATGGAACCGTGGCCGCGCAGCATGACGGCATCGGCCTTTCCTAGAGCTTTTGCCACCGCGTCTCCCTGCTCGTTCGTATGAATGAGCGCGGGATCCATGTATTTCGGTAGCGCTCCCGGTCCGAAGAATGCGCCCGGGTTCGAAGATGCGGGATAAAACGGTTTATCTACCATCGACAGAGTAGCCACCATATGGTTGTGCAAGTGAGCCACGCTCTGGACATCTCCGCGCGCCTTGTAAGCGCGGGCATGCATATAGACTTCCGAGGGCGCTTTGTACTGGCCCTCGATCAACTTTCCTTCGAAATCCGTAATGACCATTTCGTCCGGCTTCACCGTCGCGCGGCTCACCGGATGGGGCAAGATCAACAGGTGGTCCGAGCCAGGAATCCGCACGCTGATATGCCCGCTGTAATCCACTAATCCGGCATTGAATAACATGCGCGACGACATGGCGAGTTTGATTTTGAGTTCCGCTAGGTCTGACACGAAGTTTCTCCTCTCTAGAGAGCTGCTTTTTTGTGCTATATCTTTCATTCCATCGGAGTTCAACCGAACTTCCGTCGCCGCGTTACGAAGCTTCACACCACGGCCTCCTCAATTGCGGCTGGCCGCTGGAGCACCCGGGTTGGAAGGATTGGGCCAACTCCGCTCATTTGCAGGAGCAAAGCCGACGAAGTCTAAGAATTAGGGTAGAGCCCAACACCTAAAAAGGACCATCACATGGCGAGCAGCGCTGAAGGAATTCGCTGGAATCTCAATGATCTCTTTACAGCAGCCGACGATCCGGAAATCGAAAATACCCTGGCCGATTGTCGCGCGCGTGCAAAGGCGTTTGCCAAACGCGTGCGGTCCTTGATGCAAAACCCGCAAACGCTCGGCGCCGAGGATCTGCTCCAAGCCCTCACCGAATTGGAAAGTATCTACGAAGCTTTGGGCCGAGTTGGAAGCTACGCCGGATTACTTTACGCCGCGGATACCGCCAATCCCGTGCACCAGGATTTGGAGCAAAAGGTCGAGCAACGCTCGACTGAGATACACAATTTGTTGCTCTTCTTCGAGCTCGAATGGCTAAAATTCGACGACCCAGTCGCCGATCGGCTCCTCGGAAATGAGCGTTTGAAAAGCTACACTCATTACCTTCGAAATATCCGCCGCTATCGCCCCCATACGCTCGCCGAACCGGAAGAAAAAATCGTTAATGAAAAAGACAATACCGGCCGTAATGCCTTCGGCCGGCTATTCTCCGAAATAACCTCTGCGCTCTTGTTTACGCTCGAGATCGACGGCAAGCAGGAACCCCACAACTTGAGTCAAATGCTTTCACTGCTGCATGATCCCGATCGGACACTGCGCCAACGCGCCATGGAAACGCTCTATCGCGGACTCTCCGAACAGGGTCAAATGCTCAGCTTTATCTACGACACTCTCATTCAAGATCATATAACCATGGATCGGCTGCGGCGTTACGCCGATCCGCTGGCGCAACGCCACCTGTCGAATGAAATCGATCCGAACGCGGTGAAAATTATGATGGAAGTGACCGAGGAGCACTATCACTTAGCGCAGGACTACTTTCGTCTCAAAGCTAAGCTTCTCGGGCTTCCCCGCATCGCGCTTTACGATCAGTACGCCCCGCTGGGCAAAGAAGCGCGTTCTTTTCGCTATGCACAAGCACGGGAGCTCATCCTTGAAGCGTTCCAATCATTTGATCCTTCTTTTCGGCAACTGGCCGCGGAGTTTTTTGCCAACAGTTGGGTCGACGCCGAGGTACGCAACGGCAAACGCGGCGGCGCCTTTTGCGCATCGCCTTCGCCAAAACTGCACCCCTACATCCTTTGCAACTACGATGATCATCTACGCGATGCGATGACCTTGGCCCACGAGCTTGGTCATGGGCTGCATGGGTGTTTGAGCCGCAAACAAAATTACTTTAACTACGACACGCCGCTCACCACCGCGGAAACAGCCTCAGTCTTCGCTGAGATGCTTGTCTTCGATGATCTGCTCGCGCGGCAAACCGATTCCCAGGCCCGAATCGCGCTGGTCGGCGGCAAACTGGAAGACATTTTTGCCACCGCGTTTCGCCAAAATGTGCTCACGCGATTCGAGGAAATGGCATTTGCGGCAAGACAAGAAAAGCGTCTTACACCGGAAACGCTCGGAAAGCTCTGGATCGAAGCCAATGAAAAATATTACGGCGATGCCGTCGACATGCCGGACGGCTATCGCTGGGGCTGGTCCTACATCCCGCATTTCATCCACTCACGATTCTATTGCTACAGCTATGTGTTTGGTCAGCTCTTAGTGCTCGCGCTTTATCGCATGTACAAAGACCAGGGGAAGAGTTTCGTGCCAAAATACCTGGCGCTGCTCGAGGCCGGTGGTTCGGATTCGCCCGAGGCGCTGCTTCGGCCTATGGGTGTCGACATTCACGATCGGGAGTTCTGGCGAAAGGGATTCGAAGAAATCGCAGGAATGATTGCCACTTTTCAGAAGTTAACCTGATCGTATGGCGCGCGAACAGCTCAGGAGAACTTATCTCATCTTGAAACTGGGCGGGACGATTTCATCGATCCCCTTTCCCGTCCAATGCCACTTGTTGACGCTCGCCCAAACCTGTTCGCCCTTGATTTGCACTTTATCGAGCAGCGCTTCTTCATCTAGACGAAGGTACTTTCCTTGATCGACAAGTAACTCACCGTCCACGATCACCGCTCTCACATCGCGACTAACCGCAGTTTCCATCAGCGACCGGATGGGGTCGCGTATGGCACCGAAAGCAATGTCGCGCAAATTGACGATCGCAATATCGGCTTTCGCGCCTTTTTGTAAGCGTCCCAAATCGGTGCGCCCGAGCATCGTCGCGCCACCTAGGGTAATGGCGTTGTAGACGTCGCGCGGATGACCGGCGAGAAAACTTTTCTCCGCCACGCGGGACGCAATCGCTGCGTAGCGCATATCCGAAAGAATATCTTTAGGAAAAGTATCGGTGCCGATTCCCATGTTGATGCCGGCCTGGCGATACCGGTCAAAGGACTCCATGAGGATGCCGAGCTTCAAGTATTTCAACGGGCTATAGGCCACCGAAGCGCCGGAGTCGGCGATGATCTTCAGGTCGTCGCCATAGGGATAGGCAAGCCAGCTGTGGCCGCTGATGAAGATGCAATGCGAGAGAGAAACCTCCGGATCGAGAAAGCCGATCTTTTGCAGGAGCTCGATCGGCGTACATCGTTCGCGCTGCATGACCGTATGAAATTCAAAAAGATTGATGGTGGCATGGATCTGTACGCGCACGCCGAGTTCTCGCGCCGCTTTGCGCGTCTCTTTCAAAAGCGCCGGCGTACAGGAATCCACGTGCCCGGGAAAGAGCTGCGCGCTCACGCGCCCGCTGCAGGCGCCGTTAAATTTTTTGGCAAACGCGATGGCGGCTTTGAGTCCTTGACTGCCGAGCTCGTCATCCCAATCGTACTCTAAACGCCCCTCCTGATCGTGAAAGAAACTCACGTTCTTGTAGCTTGGCCCGGCCGCGCAGCGGATCCCGACTTGGTCGATCATATCCACATAGCGCTCAGGCTCGCTCCCCGCGCCGCCGATGTCGAACGTCGTCGTGACGCCGCTCTTCAATAGATGGATCAGTGAAAAACGCTGGCCGATATCGACGTCTTTTAAATGGGCCGCATGCGCGCCCGCGCGCGTCGGGCCGCCGTGGGCCAAGTAGTTGGAGGCAAAAAAATCGGTTTTGGAGGAATCGTTGAGAATATAGTCGCTGGCGTTGATGCCGGAATGGAAATGCGTGTCGATAAATCCGGGAGAGACCAAACAGCCTTTGGCATCGATCTTCTTGTCCACCGGAGCTGGGTAATCGGTCCCGACGAACTCGATGCGATTTCCGTCGAAAACCACCACGCCGTCTTTGATGATCTCATGCGCTTGACCATCGAAGCCGATCACCCAGCCGCCTTGGATCAATGTTTTCATTGCGCGCCTTTCAGAGGTGTCCGATTTCGCCGAAGATCACTTACCCCAGAGTTCCTTTAGAAACCCGCTCTTTTCCAATTGCAGGACAAATGAATTGTCGTAAAGATCCTCCACTCTTTTTTTGATCGGCGTACCGAGACTACGTTGCAACTCCACCGACTCGGCCACTGCCGTCACGGGCACGACCATGTGGCGATCCACGATATCTTTTGTGTAGACGTTGTATGCAACCTGTAAAGCTTCTTCGTCTTTGATATGCATGATTTTGCTGATCGCCGCCTTTGCTTTTCTTGGGTTGTGCTCCGTGAAATTGACGGCCGTGGCAAATGCGGCCACCATGCGCTGCACGGTTTCCGGCTTTTCGCGAATTGTTTGTGAGCTCGCATGAAGCGAGCTGTAAATGAACGGGATATCGAGATCGATCAAGCGATAGACAACATTGTACCCGTCGTTTTTGGCGCGCACATCGAGCGGCGGCGTGATCACCACACCCTGTACGATGTTGGCGGCCATGGCCTGATACCGTTCGGTCTGGCTGCCGCCGATGGGTCGCATCGTTACGTCGGCAACATTGAGCTTTTTCACCAACATTCGCGAGAGCCGATCACTCAAATCCCCCGCCCGCGCAATCCCCAACGATTTGCCTTTTAGCTCTTCAACTCGGTGAATTTCCTTACGGGTTACGAGAACGTACGGCAGCTTCAACATCGGCGCGGCGACGATTTTGGCATCCACGCCGGCGACCATCGCGGGAATCGTCGCATCGGCGGCGCAATAGAGAAACTGAATTTCATCAGCCATCAGAGCCGCCAGCGATGCACTGCTCCCGCGAATGAAGACATGTTCGACTTTTAAGCCGTATGGCTCGAATAGCCGGTTTTCGAGCGCCGTATACAGATGTGCAAAGCCGCCGGACACCGCGCAGGTTGCGATGCGCACGTGGACCGGGCGCTCGCCGGCTTTGGCGAGATACGGATTTGCGCGTGCCAGCGAAAGAGATGTGACGATGGCTAGAATTATCGCTGCTGAAAAACCCGCTAGTCTCCGCATACTCGTTAGAAGCACGGCCACTGTTGATCTGCCATCAATTTTTAGAGCCGCGGATCATATGCTATTTCAAGGGCCTACTCAAATCAGCGCACCCGGTCGTTCAAACCGCAAAACGAAAGTGGATAATGTCGCCGTCCTTCACCGGGTAGTCCTTGCCCTCGAGCCTGAGTTTCCCCGCTTCTCTGCATTTCGCTTCGCTGCCATAGACGATAAACTCGTCATAGGTGACGACTTCCGCTCGAATAAAACCGCGCTCGATATCGCTGTGAATTTTTCCGGCGGCTTTTTTGGCCACCGTTCCCTTCGTGATCGTCCAAGCGCGCACTTCGTCTTCACCTGTTGTGAAAAAACTCAAGAGATCCATCAGCGCATATGCCGCGCGAATGAATCGATCGCGGGCTGGCTCTTCGATGCCGATTTCCTTGAGAAATGCGGCGCGATCCTTCTCATCCAGCTGCGCTATCTCCATTTCGACCTTGCCGGCGAGCGCCAAGCCCTGAAGTCCGCGGCGGTCGAGCTCTGCTTGGTAATCTTCCGCGAGCGGGCGCCCGGCTTGCTCTTCCGCTTGGTTGAAAATTACCAACAAAGGTTTACGACTCAAAAACCCGAACCCTGAAGCGAGATTTTCCTCATCCGCAGTGAACTGGAGAGTTCTGAGACTTTGCTCGCTTTCCAGGGCTTGTGCGCAGCGTTCGAGCAAGGCCTCTTCCTGCGGCCGCGCCTTTTCTTTTTTTAGGCGGCTGCGTCGATTCTCGACGACCGTGAGGTCAGCAAGAATCATTTCGGTCAGTAACTCGGTAAGCTCTCTCAGCGGATTAGCGGCGCTATCGAACAATCGCACGACCAGCGTGATCGCGTCGACCTCGCGCATTTGCGTGACGAGAGCCTGATTCGATTTTAGATTCTCCTCTCCTTCGGTGGGCGGAAAATCGGTGAACCGGATCTCGGCGTACGTGGTCTTTTTTGGCTTGAAGATCTGTGACAGGCGGTCGATTCGAGGATCCGGGACTTTGATGACGCCGAGATGAATTTCTTCCTTTCCCGCAAAGCCGCCGACCTGGGCCTGCAATCCGGTTAGCATGTTGAAGATGGTAGTTTTTCCGGCGCCCCGATAGCCGATCAGACCGACTTTCATTCATCTCCCCCGTCTTCGAAACAGGCAATCTAGCAGGAAACCCGCGGTGAATAAATGTGCCTTGGGTAGCTCAGATTATTTTCGAAAAAAATGCCCAGCTCCCGTGCGTCGAGTTGCGACGCCAGGGCTGGGCATGAGCAGTGACAACTGGTGATTATCGCTTCAGCGCGAGAAATACACTCGCGTCACCTCGTCGCACCAGGAGTAAAACCGATTGGCCTTTCTTGCTCTGCGCCATTTCCCGATTGTAATCCGCGAGGTTCTTGACCGGTCGACGATTAATTTGCGTGATCAAGTCTCCTTCTCGGAGTCCCGCGTCATCGGCAGCACTCCCGGGTTTCACCTCGGTAATGACCAGCCCTTCAGCGCGATCCAAGCCCAGGCTCTGCGCAACCTCGGGGGTCACGGGCTGCACCGCCAATCCCAACTCACCCTGTTGCCCGCTCGCAGCGACCTCGGTGTCTTTCATCTCACCGACGGTGATCGCAAGCGTCATCTCCTTGCCATCTCTCAACACCTTGATTGACGTGCCAGTTCCGGGTGCGACTCGCGCCACCAACCCGGGTAGCTCCGTGGAGTCTTTGACTTCTTTGGAATTAAACTCCGTGATAATGTCGCCGGTCTTGATTCCTGCTCGTTCCGCCGGGCTGCCCCGCACCACATCCGCCACCAGCGCTCCTCTCTGCTGTTTCACACCGAGAGAATCAGCGATCTCTGGAGTGATTTTTTGCACCGTTGTACCGAGATAACCACGTACCACCCGGCCTTTGTCTTTGAGTTGCGGCAAGACTTCCTTGATCGAATTGGTCGGGATCGCAAAGCCGATTCCAATGTTTCCACCCGACTGGCTGTAAATTGCCGTGGTGATGCCCACCACCTCGCCCCGTAAGTTGATCAACGGACCGCCCGAGTTCCCCGGATTAATCGATGCATCGGTTTGGATAAAATTGTCATACGGACCCGCCCCAATCTGCCGCCCCTTGGCGCTCACGATTCCTGAAGTCACCGTGTGATCCAAACCAAACGGATTGCCAATTGCCATCACCCATTCACCGACGTCGAGGCGATCGGAATCGCCGAGCGTCACGGCGGGCAAGTCTTGCCCAGCGTCGATTTTGATCACGGCGATATCCGTCTTTTCGTCCTTGCCGAGCACTTTTGCATCGTAGCTCTTCCCATCTGATAAGGTGACGGAAATTTTTTGCGCGCCATCGACGACATGATAGTTGGTGAGAATCGTACCGTTACGATCTATGATAAATCCCGATCCGAGCCCCATTTGCCGCTGTGATCCGCGTGGAATTCGTCCGCCAAAAAATCGCTGCCAAAATTGGCTCATCGGATCGTCGCCATCGAATGGCGACGGCACGTCCGCTGCTGCTTTGCGCACCTGAGTGGTTGAGACATTCACTACGGATGGACCGACTCGCTTGGCGAGGGTCGCGAAATCCGGCAACCCTTGAGACACAGCTGGAGCCTGAGCGTTGGCGACGGCCGCCATGCGACCGCCAGCCTGATACTGATCGATCGCGCTGCTGATGCTTACGCCCGCAAGCAGGCACAAGACACTGCCGAAAACCAGCGATGAAACCCTAATGCTTTTTTGTTTTGTCAGCTTACTGAACATCCTTTGAACCTCCGCTCGATTAGACGCGGCGTCGTGCAGTTCGGTTCACATCAACTCAACCCGCCCGCGTCATCCAACCGAAATCAACCAACTAATAATTTCCTGGTCTCCTTCTTGCCTCGACCGCTAAGGGCGGCCTCTTTCCAGCGCATGAGTCCTTGCCTCATGTAGGCCGGATCATAGCCGAGTGCTTCGCAGACGTTCTCGAAAGAGAATGGGTAGTTGCGATCGTCATTGACGATCCATTCTTCCGCATCTAAATGCATTAAGCGCTTACGCTTGCATGTCGCTGTAACGTTATCTTGAAAACAAACTACGGCATCCTGCAGAACCGCGAGCATCAGCACGCGCTCCGGTTCCAGATGGAAGCGCCGACGGTATGTCGACTGATATTGGTTCTCGACCAGTATGTCCGGCTGAAAAATCGCGAGTGCCCGTTCTTCCATCGGCGCCCGCGGCTGCCCGACTCCATTAAGCCAGAACGGCGACCGGCCATGCTGATGGTTATGGCGCCCTTTCACTGCTTTTTTGGCGATCATGACTACCTCCAATAGCTTAGACAGCGGTTTGGCTCGGATGGTTCCAATTCTTCCGCGTCAAAGCGTTACGTGAATGACCAATCCCCAGAGGCAGCCCGTGGGCGCCCAAGGGGCGACGTAACTGAACGCCTGAATTGTCAGGAACGGCTTAGATCAGCAGGACCGAATCGAGCAGGTGAAGGGAAATTTTCGACGCATATGGATTGGCGTAGATTAGATTGTCCTCGCGGGTGCTGCGAGGCAGACTCAGTGGCCTGTGGGTTTGGACCACGCCGAGGCCCAGCGCCGGTGCATCGCAGGTTTCGCAATCCAAACCGGTCCGCAGAGCGCCACCGCTTGGGTGTGCCAGCACAGGCGAAAAATTCACTCCGCCAAGATAGATATCTCTTTGCGGGGCAAGGGTATCATGGGCGAGACTGAGCGCAACGCCGCTGAGCGTGACTACGAAGAGTAAGCCAACAACCGCAAGTGTCTTCCGCAGACGTCTACTCATAAACCCGCAAAACACGCTAACACCGATGTGCGCAAAGTCAACACGTCGGATAACGACAATAATCCAGATTTTTACCGGCTTCCCGTAATCTTAGTGCGGCGAAAGTCCGGTTGACGGCTCGCACCAAGATGGTACATTGATTCCCCGTGCCGCTAGCCAGCATTGAAGAAGCCGTCGACGAAATCCGACGTGGTGGAATGGTCATTCTCATGGATGACAAGGACCGCGAGAACGAAGGCGATCTTTGCATGGCGGCAGAGAAAGTCACTCCGGAAGCGATCAACTTCATGGCGACTCACGGGCGCGGGTTGATTTGCCTTCCACTCACTGAAGAGCGGGTGAGACATCTCGGTATAGCCATGATGGTTTCCGATAACACCTCGCCGTTTGGTACTGCATTCACCGTTTCCGTCGATGCCGCAACGGGAATTACCACCGGAATTTCCGCCGCCGATCGCGCCAAAACCATTCTCGACGCGATCGCCGATGACGCCAAGCCCCACGATTTGGTCACGCCCGGCCATATCTTTCCGCTCCGAGCGCGTAATGGCGGCGTGCTGGTCCGCGCCGGGCAAACCGAAGGTTCAGTCGATTTGGCTCGTTTGGCGGGTTTAAAACCGGCCGGAGTGATCTGCGAGATCATGAAAGATGACGGAACCATGGCGCGGCAACCCGATCTCATGCGCTTCGCCAAGAAGCATAAACTGAAGGTGGTGACGATTGCTGATCTGATCCAGTACCGGCTGAATTACGATCTACTGGTATACCAAGCCGCATCGGCGCCGCTGCCGACTCGGGTCGGAGGTCTCTTTCGGGCGATCGTCTACAACACCCTAGTGGATCAAAGCGAACATCTCGCCCTCATCAAAGGTGAGATCTCGGCGCGCGAGGAAACTTTGGTGCGAGTTCACACCAAATATGTCCCGGGGGACGTTTTTGGCTTTGAGTTGCTCAATACCAATGCGGTCATCCAACGCTCGATGGAGATCATCGCCAAGGAAGGACGCGGTGTGATCCTTTATCTTCAACCGCAGCGCAAAGGTTTGCGACCGGCGATGGTGGCTTATCCGAAACTCGAAGGCAAACAACAGAAGGAAATGAACCGCTCGTTTGTTTATCAGGCCGATTTCAAGGAATACGGTATCGGCGCGCAAATTTTACGGGATCTGGGCGTGCGCAAAATGCGCCTACTGAGCAACAACAAAAAACACCTGGTGGGCCTGCGCGGTTACGGTTTGGAAATCACCGCTCTGGAACCGATCCGGGACAACGTCGTGCGTGAGACTACGAAACCCAAAAAAACCAAGCTGCGGCACGCCTGAGGAGAGGATTACTTTATGCCGATTTTTGAGTACGCCTGCCGGCGTTGTCAGCACCGATTCGAAACCATCGTGCTTTCCACGAATGAAACAATCAATTGTCCCAAGTGCGCTAGCGTGTCTGTGGAAAAGCAGTTGTCGGTGTTTAGCTCGCCCGGCTCAACCAAAGAAGCAGACACGTCGAGCGGCGGCTGCGCATGCACACCGCAAACGTGCGGCTGTCACTAGGAGTCTTGCGGCCTGCGGAGATAATCGGCCAAGTCGACGCGAATCCGTTTCAGCGCTTCGCCCATGTTAGCGAAGACTCGTTCTTCTACGAGTTGTCCGTTGACCCAATAGTCCAGTGATGGCGCATCGGTAAAATTGATATCGAGGAAACGCGCACCGACCGGCTCGCCGGTGATGATCACTCTGACCGAAAACCCTGCGTCCACGACGACTCCGCGAGCAGCTTGGGGCAACGGCAGACCGCTTTTGATTTTGTTTAATTTTTCTATCGGATAGGTGCCGATTTCCAAAGAGTAGTATCCCCACTCACCGGGGCCAATCGAGAGGCCGTTCAAGATTTTACTGTTGATGTCGACGAGATTTTTCGCCGCTTGGTCCTGGTTGTAATTCTTCAGCAGATCGTAGGCCCATTTTTCGACGATTCCCTTGACTGGTGCCTCTGCTGGCTTTTCCCGCTCTTTAACCGGACCGCGATCAATCCACCATTTCGTTTCTTCGAAAGCTTGAGGTTTTTCGTCAGCCATAAAATCGCCACTCAGATCTTAAATTCCTCGAGAGTGCTTTTGGCGAACAGGGATTCGACCTCGAAACGTTTGCTGATCAGCCCCTGCTCATAGGTATACTGGATCAGAGTTTCCAGTATGTGACGATTGGGTTCCAGACCATACGCCCACGCATCGTCGCCAAGAATCGCTCTTTCCTTCTCCATCTCATCGATGGACCAGGCCAGCATGTACTTGAGAGCAGAGAACTCGTACATCGCCTCTTTGCAGAGCCGCTTGGATTCATCGAATGCCTTGAAAAGGCTCTGCGCGATCCACGGCTGCTTTTCGTAAACCTCTTCGCGTATGACGATGGTGTGCATGATCGGAAAAATTTTCGTGCGCTGAAAATATTCCTGCTCCACTTCGCGAAAATTGGGGATCAATCGACGCACCTTCGGATCGCGTCGCACAAACGGCGACGGCATATGCGCCGAAATCATTGCGTCAATCTCGCCGCGCTCGAGCATTCCTGAAAGCGTCTTGTCAGCCGGAATCGGCTGAATATCGATATGGGGCGGCAGGTTGTGCCTGACCTTGTCTTGCCGTCCCGGATGCTCTTCGCCGCCGGTGAACCATTTCATTTTTTCCGGTGCCACGCCGTATTCATGTTGCAGGATACCGCGTGCCCATGTGGCCATGGTGATCTGATACTCAGGAACCCCAACGCGTTTTCCCGACATATCTGCCGGTTTCTGAATCCCGGAATCTGTATTAATATAAATGCAGGAATGCCGAAACGTCTTCGAAGGAAACACCGGAATACCGATGAGCCGTGGTGCGCCTTTGTCGCGTGCCATCAGAAACGAGCCCGTGGACATCTCTGCCACATCGAACTCGCCGTAGCGCAGCATGCGCCAAAAGGTCTCTTCGACCCGGAGCGGCAAGTACGTAAGATCCACACCCTCGACTTCAACACGACCGTCTTGCAAGGCCCGCGTGCGGTCGTAATCCCAACAAGCCAAAGTTAACCGGATCTTTGCCATGATCTGCTCCTGCTTTCACTGGATGCGAGCTGCTTCGCTCAAGTTTGAACGCCGGCGAGAAATCGTGCCGCACTGATGACGAATTGTTCGTGCTCGTTCTGCAACACCACCGCGGCCTCGCCGGATGCGAGCGTCGTTCGTTGCTGGATCTTATAAGTCTTGCCACGAAAGGACACCGTGCAACCGGGCTCGAATTTTTTTAATGCCTCATGATCACCTTGCGGGTCGATTTTTTCCATCGCTGAGTTCATAACATATTGCGCGCGAAATCTTAAGCCAGGTTAAATTGACTTCAGTGCCACCCAAGCTTAAAGTCAGCCCAATAACATCTTCGACCTATGCGTATCGCAGTGATAGGGACAGGCGCCGTGGGTGGCTATTTCGGCGCCAAGCTCGCGGCAGCGGGACACGACCTCTTGTTTATCGCCCGCGGCAGACATCTCGAAGCCTTGCAAGCAGCGGGGCTGCGGATTCTGAGCCCAAACGGTGATCTGCATATTCACAAGGCGGATTTTCTCGCGAGCCCCGCGCAAGCCGGAGTCGTTGATCTGGTCCTGTTTTGCGTCAAGTCCTACGACACGCAAGCGGCGGCCGAATCCCTCGGTCCGCTGCTCGCGGAGAGCACAGCTATTCTCTCGTTACAAAACGGCGTTGATAACCCGGAGAAAATCGCCGCTGTCTGGCGCAAGCAACGCATTTATCCCGGAGTGGTTTACCTCGGTGCCGAAATTTATTCTCCCGGAGTAATTCGCCATTCGAACGGCGGAAAAATTGTGTTCGGTGCTCCTGACGGCCAAGCGGATGAATCGGCAGTCTGCATTGAGCAGGTGCTCTCGCAAGCCGGAATTCCATGTCAACTCAGCGCCAAAATTCACGAGGTGCAATGGAGCAAGCTCCTTTGGAATGCTCCCTTTTGCGCGATCAGCTGCTTGGCGCGCGCGGATGTCAAACAGATCGTCGATTCCGTACCACTCACCCAACTGGCGCTCGATTGCATGACGGAAGTTCAATGCGCTGCGCAGCTCCGCGGCGTGATCTTGCCACGGCAATTGTTCGATCAAACCATCGAATTTTCCCGTGGCCTCGGTGCTTTCAAACCTTCGATGTTGCAAGATCTGGAAACCGGCAAGCCGCTGGAATATGAAGCCTTCAATGGCATGGTGGTGAAGCTTCTGCAGGTTTCCGGCAAAGCCGCGCCGATCAATCAAAGCTTTCACTCGCTGCTTGAACATTTGGATAAACGGCCTCGCGAAAGCAAAAAAATTACATGAAGAAACTTTTTCGCCCACTTGGCTCGGTCACGTTGTCGTTCTTAACGCTTATAGGCGCTGCGATGCTGCAAAGGACCGCGAGAGCCCAATCGGATAACAAAGAACTGCTCGCCAAAGGCCAATACGTTTTCGCTCTGGCGGGCGGTTGTGCGTGCCACACGGTTCCTAAGGGATCGCTCAACGCAGGCGGCCGTGAGTTTCCGATCCCCACCGGCGCCGTTTACAGCACCAACATCACCTCCGACAAGGAAACCGGATTGGGCGGCTGGAGCGACCAACAGATTCTTGACGCCATGACCCAAGGCATCAGTCGCGACGGCAGTCGGATCTTGCCGGTGATGCCGTATGAGAAGTATTCCGGCATGGCGCAACAGGACTTGAAAGCACTGATCGCCTATCTGCGCACGCTGAAGCCGATCAAGAAACCGACACCGCCACTGAAGACATGGGCGCCGCTGATGCGGAGCGTCGGCACGCTAGGGTACTTGAAATTATTCGGCCGGTTCAGTAGCTCGCCCGCCGAAGCACCGAGCAGCGGCGTCGAACGCGGCCGTTACCTCGTCGAGCACGTCTCGATTTGCGGTGACTGTCATACACCGCGAAACTCGATCGGTGTACCCAATCAATCTCTTTACCTTGCCGGCGCATCAAAAAAAATCGGACCGCTGGGTAACGCCGTGGCCAACATTACCCCGGACAAAGAGACCGGAATCGGTGAATGGAAACGGGAAGACATTGTCGAGTTATTGCACTCGGGCACCAAACCCGATCTCGATAACGTGCAAGGACTCATGTATGAAGTGATTCAGGGCGCCCCCTATGGCTATAAAGATATGAAAAAAGAAGACGCCTCGGCGATTGCTGATTACGTGAAAAGCATCCCGCCGGTCAAGAACAAGGTGGACTGACTCTGGCGAAGTTACTGCCTGGGGACCTGCTTCATCACTTCGCCGATCACCTGATCGGCGGTGATATTCTCCGCTTCGGCTTGGAAATTGAGAATAATTCTGTGGCGTAGCGCCGGGAGCGTGATTTTTTCGACATCCTCATAACTCACGTGCACGCGTCCTTCGACCAAAGCATTTCCTTTGGCGCCGAGGATAATCGCTTGTGCACCACGCGGGCTGGAGCCGAAGCGAATATACTGCTTAATGGTAGTCCTCGCCGCTCCGCCGTTTTGTCCATCTTGCTGTGTCGCATGCACCAGTCGCACGACGTAGTCTTCGATGGGCGGGGCGATCATCACCTGACGCAAGAGTTGTTTCATCGCGTTTACGAGATCACCGTTATCATCCGGCAAAACTCGACCCGCATCAGGAATTTCCGCTCCCGTTGTGCGCTTGAGAATCTCGCGCAACTCGGGCGGCGCGGGCGGCATCACTAGCAGCTTGAAAAAGAATCGATCGAGCTGCGCCTCGGGCAATGGGTAGGTGCCTTCGAGCTCGATCGGATTTTGGGTTGCGAGCACAATGAATGGAGACGCCAGAACGTGCGACTCGCCGAACACGGTAACCTGTTTTTCTTCCATCGCTTCGAGCACCGCCGATTGCGTCTTCGGTGTCGCTCGATTGATTTCATCCGCCAGGACGACGTGAGCGAAGATGGGACCTTTTTTGAACTGAAATTCACGCCGTCCGCTCGTGTCGGTCAAGACTTCGGTCCCGACAATGTCAGACGGCATCAAGTCCGGCGTAAACTGAATGCGTTTAAACGACATTCCAAGCGCATGAGTCAACGCCTTGACCAGCAAGGTTTTACCCAAACCAGGCACACCTTCCAACAGCACGTGTCCCCCGGCAAAAAACGCAATCAAAATTTTGCGGATCAGATCGTTGTGCCCGACGATGACTTTTTGCACTTCCGCCTCAAGGCGGTTGAACGTCTGTTGAAACTGCTCCGGTTGCATCAAGCGCGCTTCCATCAGCGAATCATACCTCGATATTCGAGCGGGAGTTGTTGTTTCTCGCTGGCGGCGTTGGGAATGTGAGCCGGTAGTGGCACATTGCTCACTGGAATTTGCGAGCGACTCCGGCCGCCTTTCGAATCCTTACTTGGGCGGCTCTCGAATTTTCCCTCCGCCGCAATCTCCTCGGGCAACTGCACGGTGACATAGCCTGCGCCCTGAAGTCCTTGTTTGCCCTCACCTGACGGGTATAGCCGGTCAGCCGGCGCCACGCCTTGCGGCGGTGGCTGATCCGACGCCTGTTGTTTGCCCGCTCCTTCTTTGGATCCGTTCTGGGTTTTTCCGGCTTGTTCCTTATCGGGATCTTTATTCGCCTGGTTCGGATCTGTCTGGTTACGATCCGCTGTCTCGCCTTGCTGCGGATTTTTGTCCTGAGCGGGTTGGTTGGGTTTGGGCGTGCCGGCGTTTCCTTGCTGGATATCGGAATTGGATTGTGTTTTGGAATCCTCCTGACCTGCCCCGGCGCCTTGGCTTTCTTTGCTTTCTCCCTCTCCCTTCTGCGGCAAATTACTCTGAATCCCCCCGCCACCTTTCTGCTGTTCGTTACGTGACTGTGCGCTCGCGACTTGTTGCTCTGCTCCCTCCAGAGCGCCGGACGCCTCGCCTAGCAAATTCCGATTCTCTTGCGTGTTCTCCTGCTTTTGCTGCTGCTCGATCTGTTTCTCCACTTGTTCCGCAAGTTGCTGCTTCTCTTGCACGGTCGCTTTTGGATCTTCGAGCTTTGCCGCCAGCGCTTCCAGTTGTCTCGCCAGCGATTTAAGCTGCGGTTTTGTCGCCATCTTGTCAGCGAGCTGATGAAGCCGAGCTTCAACCGGCGCAACTCGAGTTCCTCCCCGGACCACGGGTGCGATGAGCTGAATCAAAAGCACTGCCAGTAGCGAAGCGGCCATAGAGCCATATGCCGAGCCTTTAATTTTATAAGGAAAATCCCGTTTGATTTCGATCCGGTTACCGAATGCACTACTCTCCCGGCGCAGCCGCAATATGAACGAGACCGGATAATTGCCCGACGGAAGTGTCGCTAATGTTAAAAAATGATCTTTGGCGCCAGATTGTCGGTCGGCGAGTTCCGCCACCTGGGGAATCTCGGGCGCAGACCGACGGTAGCGAACCATTGTCGCGCCCACTGTTCCTGCAAACGCAAGCATCACGATGATCCCGATCGCCCAGGTATCTACCGTGGCTCCACGAAACAGGATTGCCAGCGCGTAAATCGCCGCGCCAAACGGCGGCACAATCAAAAGTAGAGTATCCCAGAGCGCGTGTTGGCTTAATTTCGCGGCTAAGCGATCGAGGAGAATTTCGGCTGCACTACGCTCTTGTGCATGAGGCGTTGCCTGCATTGGCAAGACTATAGCATGCCGGTGTTGATGGCTTAAGCGCGGCTTTAGTGGTGATTGACGGACCTCGAGCGCGCTGCGGGCTCACGAACCGGTTGGTAAATCCGCACTGCGTGATTGTGCGCCTCGATGGTCTCAGAGAACAAATGAGTGCCGTCGTTTTTCGAGACGAAATAGAGATATGGCACATACGCCGGATATAACGCGGCACGAATGGAAGACAAGCTTGGATTGCAAATGGGTCCGGGGGGCAGGGCGGCAACTCTGTAGGTGTTGTACGGACTCGGATCGTTGAGATCCTTGCGAGTCAAATTACCATTGAACTCCTTCAGGCCGTAAATGACCGTGGGGTCGCTTTGCAGCGGCATTTGGTGTCTTAGCCGATTGTGAAAAACCGCGGAGACGAGCGGGCGCTCCGATTCAACTCCGGTCTCTTTTTCTATAATCGAGGCGAGCGTCACGACTTCGTGCGGCGTCATCTCCGTTACGTTTTGCGCCAAAAGTGGTTGCACGGACTTTCGAAACTGCTCGGCCATGGTGAGAAGAATATCTCGCTCGGGCGTGCCCGGAACGAAATGATAGGTATTCGGAAAAAGATAGCCTTCTATTCCTTTGCCCTGTAAGCCGACAGTTGCCAGCAGCGCCGGGTCGCTGGCTGCTGCGAGAATCTTCTCTTTGTTGGCGATCTGCATTTTTTCCAGCAGCTCGGCAATTTCTCTGACCGTGAGACCCTCAGGTATAGTCACGATTTGAAAAATGCCCTTACCCGTGACCAGCCGCTCCAAGACTTCCCGTGGCGAGACTTCGTCGGTAAAGCGATAGAGACCCTGATGGATCTTTTTGTCGGAGCCGACAACACGCGCCCAAAGGGAAAAAAAGATTGCGTTTGAAATAATATTTTGTGCGCGCAGTTTCCGCGCTACCGTAGCGAAAGAATCGCCCTGTTCAATCCGCACCTCGGCCGGTAAAGCTCCCGCTCCGGGAGTAGAATAGAAAATATTATAGAGAAACGTACCCGCTAAAAGGGCAAGGCAAATCACGGTCGCGAAGAGTGTAGCCCGTAAAGCTTTCACGATGACTCCGGCTGGCGCGAAAATAGAAGGTGACTTAGATCAATCGCCGGTTAATTTTCGGTCAAATTGACCTTCATCCAGCCTTCGATTTGGCGCACAAACCCGGAAAACGGATCCTCTCCAGGAGCCGCCGCAAAGTAGGCCTTGCGCGTATAGTCGAGCGCGCCGGAATAGTACTCGAATTTTTTCGAGAGCTCTTGGTATAGAAAATAGCCTGTACGGTAGAGCGAGAGATCGAGCTCGGAAACCGTCCAGTAAGAACGGCTGCCTTCTTGAATGTAATAATCGAGGGACCCGCTGCCTTCTACGTGCTTGCGAAACATGCCGCTCATGAACAGCGCATAATCACCGACATATTTACGTAACGAGCGCTCGTTTAGAACATCGGTTTCATCGTTACGCGCAAGCGGCTTTCGGAGCAGCATTTCCGCTACGCTATCGATCTTTCGACCCGCCCGTCCGCGAAGTTTGTAAAGATTATCTGTACGAGCAAAATCGGCAAGGACGTCTGCGACATAGTCGACCACAGTGGCATCGTAAATCCCTAACTGCCAAAAACTCTGACGCACAATCTTAACAAAGAAATCCTGCAGCCGGGGGTTTGAATGTCGGTCTTGCATCGCCACCAACGAATGATAGCAAAGTTGCCATAATGTGAAAAGATACTTTTCCTCGGGCGGTACACCGCCGCCGCGCTGGCTAAGCGCGGCCGGCTCTCGCTATAATAAGATGGCTGTTCCATCGCGAGCATCGCGGGCTTAGAGGCTGCGTGTTGAAAATAAATCGTCCATGCGCGCCAGCGCGGCACCTTGATTCAGTCACTTTCCAAACGGATCTGCTTTGGCTTCGCTGAACTGGCAGCTTCCAGATAGTCGTTGAACGGGAGGAAGGGAATGGCAAGAGATTTAAAGGAAGAATTCTTTCGGCTCGACGGCGCATGGGCTTCCTTCGAGCTGATGTCGATCCGTAAACGTGATGATTATTTAAAACCGTTCCGCGTGCTCCGTTGCAAGATTGACGATCAAGTCGATTTTCGCGCCAGCGAAGAGTTACGGAGCACGACCGAAGCGAGCCTATTGATTGAGATGTTCGGCGCCGAAGAACTCGTCGCCGCCACTGGAAACGGCCCGGTGCATGCCGTCGACAACGCCATGCGGAAAGTTCTCGAGAAACATTATCCGCAGCTCGCCGAGGTTCGCTTGGTCGAATTTGACGTGCACTTGCTGCACGGGGCGGCAGAAAGCGAGGAGGAATACGGCGCAGCCGCACTGGTGCGGGTTTTGGGAATTTTCACCGATGATCGGGATCGTTGGGGAACCGTGGGAGTGGCCGCCGATATTCTTCAGGCCAGCATCGAATGCATTATTGACGGCTTAGAGTGGAAACTCCGTGGCGAGCAGAAGCACTGAACGGTTTCTATGGGTCCAGAGCCACCTTAATCCAATTGCCCGTCCTGAGCGCCGACATTGCTATAGGCGTTCCTCACATATTGGAAGATCATCCGTTGGGTGTTGAAATACGAGCCATTCAGCGCGATGGCCGAGCGCATGACTTGCGCGAACTTATCTGCATCCTTGTAGTAAAGCGGCAGGATAACTCCAGCTAATTTATCATACAACGATAACGCTTCCGCATCGGAATTGTTTTCCGTACCGCTATCGCCGATCGACCACCCCGTGACACCTTCCACATGACCCTCGATCCACCAACCATCTAGAACGCTAAAGCTCGGCACACCGTTCAACGCTGCTTTCATGCCGCTCGTTCCTGACGCTTCCTGCGGGCGAAGAGGCGTGTTGAGCCAAACGTCGACGCCGGAGCAAAGCAGCTTCCCGAGCGCCATGTCGTAGTTTTCCAGATAAACCACGCGCACATCGTTGGCGAGAACCGCCGCGGCCTCGAAGATCCGGCGAATAATCGCCTTGCCACCCTCGTCCCGTGGATGCGCTTTTCCGGCATAGACGAGCTGTATCGGACCGACTTGACGCGCAATCTGTTTCAGACGCTCCCGATCGATAAAAAGCAGATCGCCTCTCTTGTACCCAGTCGCCCGGCGAGCAAAACCCAATGTAAAGACCTTGTCGTCGAGCTGAACGCCGGTGAGCCAGCGAACGTGGTTGAGCAGTTCCCTTTTCGCCGCCAAGTGGGTCTGTCGAATTATCGCAAGTGGTATATCGACCGCATAGCGCAAATAGCAATTGTCCCGGCGCCAGTCCGGCAGTACACGATCGTATAGCTCCGCGAACGGAGCGCTCGCCCAGGTCGCTGCGTGGACGCCGTTGGTGATTGCCGCGATCGTATAGTTTGGAAACATCGCACGGGAAATTTCGCCATGGCGTAAAGATACGCCGTTCACGAACCCAGAGAACCTGAGCGCCAGTTCCGTCATGTTGAGAGCGCCATCCATAACCGAGAGACGTGCCAGCGCATCCGCACGCTGTTTGCCCAAAACCTGAGCAACGAGATCAGCGTTGAACCGGTCATGACCTGCGGGGACCGGTGTATGCGTAGTAAATACACATCGGCGTCGGACGGCGTTCACTTCCAATTCGGTATAAGTTCGATCCGGCAAGCTACCCGCTTGTTCCTCCATCAACGCAAGCGTCGCCAAAGCCGAATGTCCTTCGTTCATGTGAAAAACACGAAGCTCGGCATAGCCGAGAGCGCGCAGCATGGCGATGCCGCCAATCCCCAAAATTACTTCCTGACACAATCGATAGCGCTCATCCCCGCCATAGAGAAAATCCGTAAGGCCGCGATCTGCAGGATCGTTTTCCTCCAGATCCGTATCGAGAAAATAAAGCGGCACCGAGTATCCGGTGATACCCTGAAATAAATACTTCCAGGCACTCACGCGGACTTCGCGTCCTTCCACTGCCACGATAACTCTGGGTGAAACACGCATTAGCTGGCTTTCCGGGGACCATTTGGCCGGACTCTCCAGCTGATTTCCGCCCGCATCGAGGCGCTGATCGAAATACCCTTTACGATGAACCAAAGATACGGCAACCATCGGAACCGCCAGATCAGCGGCGGAACGCAACATATCACCGGCTAAAACGCCCAAACCGCCACTGTAAGTCGGGATTTTTGAATCCACCGCTATGTCCATGGAAAAATAGGCGATGGTCCCCGTGGGGGGCAATGGATTAGTCATAGCCCGTTGCTCTTATTTGACGAAATTAGGAAACAATCGATCGAGTGGATGCGAGAGGATGCGACAATGTACCGAGTCTCTCCGGAATGTCGAAGTTAAACTAGCCATAACATAACGGCCTCACGCGGGCAATTAGCTGTATCTCAGCAAGGATAGTGCCATTTAACAGAAAAAGGCAGCTGAAATGTCGACTGGCCGGGTAAGTGAAACGAAAAAGCGAAGACCTTGTGTGAAAGGAGTGCTGCGGTGAACCGGGTTCTTGCCGCCTGCCTAACAAACGCCGAACAGGTCGCGCAATTCTGTCCAGGAGCGATACTTGGTCAACGTGCGCAACACCATCACGGTCGGCGGCATCATGGGAAAATCATTCTGCGCAAAACGTTCGAGCGCAAGTTGAGGCGAAATCCACAGGCTCTCAGAAACTTCCTCAGAGACAGCCAGTGGGCTTTGATCGGGCGGAAGAGCCGCGATGTAAAATCGTGTATCAAATCTCACCCGATAATGTTCGGGGGTCACACGATGGAAAAAATAGGTTAGACGGCTCAAGTCGCAATACAGCCGCTCGGCTGTCAGTAGCTCGGCAAAGCTAATTTTTCCGTTTTGCAACAGCGGCCTGCGCTCAGCCATGCGTTGGTGAATATTGTTGGATGCTGAATTAGATGTCTCCGGGTCGGAAAGCAAAAAGTAAATTCCCACTTCCTCGAAAAGTTCTCTTACAGCCGCGACCCAGTAACCCAGGCAGATTTGTCCCGGCGAGGCGGCGCCGAGCTTTTGCTGGGCTTCGGATGCAGTAAGGCCACGCGTGAGCGCCAGCATCGCTGCGGAGCAATCGCTCTCCTCAACGCGCCCCCCAGGAAAAACGAAAACACCGGCATACGTATCCAAGTGAGCGGGCCGTCGATTCAAATAGACATCGAAGCCGTTCTTTTCGTTCGGCCGTAAAAGCACCACTGTCGACGCCGGCTGAGGAATGGCGGGCTCGGCCATTAGGGTAAATCTCTCATCCGAACCACTGTGAAGGTCGCGATCATATTCCGTAGATTTTCTCAGCCCCGCGACGATGGCTTGCCGATATGAATATGAGCGCCCGTTGCCGCGCCCGGCACAGCATTTCTGAACGCGATGAAAGGAATTCCTGCTTGCCGCAGATAGGCGAGCAACGATTGACCTTCTTTGCTGTCGGGATGAAGCGCCACGTCCATGGCGTTGCGGTGATCGAAGTGCAGACGCTCGTGTGTCGCGGTCTGACCCAGGGCGCTGATCGGCAGGACACGACCAAACGTGTTGAGGAAAAATTTTTCGATATTCCCGGCATCCGCTAGCCGCCATGCCGTCTCGCCATTAAAACGAATCAGTGAGCCCGTCTCGCTGTAACCGCCCAGCGAAAGACGCGGCAACCGAAGCAGCTCATCGCGCATAGCGAATTCGGTGAGCGCCATATCGCTTTCCGCCAACCAGCGCTTATCCTCCTTCACACGCGTGATCGCCTCGGCCAGGAGGTGCTCTGCTTGCAGCACCTCATTGCGTGAGATCAGCCCTTGATAATACAGTTCGCGCCGCTGCTCATACTCCTCCGCCGATCGTTGCCGCGCGATTTCGTGTAGCGCTAATAGCTTTTCGGCTCCTTCCCGCGTTTCTCGCATTTTCTGAACGACCTCGTTACGGGCGCGCGTCAGCTCGGATTCGCTCGAGTTGCCGCGCGGAGTCCCGGAGGCACTGTGTGAACCCTCACCGGCCAGTCCTGCAGGTGAGTGCAACAGCAAAAACAGAACAAAAAGTAGTTTTTTCCGTTTCAGCAAAACCGCTGCCTCAGTGTTTCGTCGTGTGCGAGTCTAGGTAGTAAGCGGTTGTCGGTCAAGCCCTCCGCTTCTCTCTACACGCGCACAAAGCGTCAGCTTGCGTACGGCCAACCTGCGGGAATGTCGGCGTGCGATTTTCGCGATCCAGTTGCAAGAAAATGTCGCGGAGGCGCGATCAGTTCGGCGTTATGCTGAAGAAAATATCGCGCCGAGAAATTTCAACGGCAGATCAAAACTTCCCGAATTGCGAAGCTGAAGAGTCCCAACCGGCGGAAATAGCCGCGGTGTATCGGCGTCAGCCGCGCGTGACTCGAGTCGACGGCCGACCGACGTGGATGTGAGGCCCGGTGGAAGTCCCAGGAACCGCGCCTCGGAACGCGATAAACGGGATGCCCATTTTGCGCAGTTCTTGAATGAGCGCTTTACCTTCCGTGCTGTCTGGGTGGACGGCAACATCCATCGCGTCGTGGTGATCGAAACCCAAGCGATTGTGAGTCGCGGATTGCCCCAAAGCCGTCACGGGCAATTGGCGCCCAAAACTCTGGGCAAAATATTTTTCAATTCGCGGTGCTTCCTTGAGTGACCATTTAAAACTGCCGTTAAATCGAGTCGCGTCCCTGCTTTCACTGAAACCGTTGGCCGGCAATACCGGCAATCGCGCAACCTTTTCGCCGAAAACCGCTTCCGTGATCGCGATGTCGGTTTCGAGCACGGCATCGCGCATGGCATAAACCTGATTGAGTGCAGCGACGAATGCCTGCTCGGCCTCTTTGACTTCCTGTTGTGAGATTTGTCCGTCGTGATGAAGCTTGCGCTTGGTGATGACTTCCGCGCGCAACCTGCTTTGGTTCCGTTCGTACTCGACCAGCAAAGCTCGGTCGGCCTGGAGACTCGCGCGCATTTTCGTAATCCCATCGGAGCCGTCCGTCGCGCGCGAAGCAGCCCTGAAAGGCGACGACCTGGTTTGAAAACCAACAGCTTTCAGGCCTACCAATCCTATGCCGACGAGGGGCAGAAGAATCGCAGCTGCTTGAAAGCTTCGTGATTTTGCCAGGTCCGAAAACATGAGCCCCAAAGTTTAAGGGCTTACCGGGAAGGCGTCAACCGCAAGCACTCGGCTGCGGTATCGGTTCTTTTCGCGATGGCAAAGCGCGACAAACCGCCTTAGACGGAAGCAAGCAGGCCCCGCTGAATCAAATCCTGAGCGATTTTGACTTTGTAGCTATTGTCTTTGAGCGGTTTGGCGCCTTCCAGCGCGATCTCGCCGGCTTGGCGCGCGCTGGCTTCATCCAGCTTTTTGCCGCGTAAGAACTCTTCTGCCTTGGCCGCGCGCCAAGGAATCGGCGCGACGCCGCCCATGACGACGTGCGCGTTGCTCACCACACCCGCGCTGCTTTCGACGACGGTAGCAACGGCGACGATGGCGTGGTCCCAAGCGAGCCGTTCGCGCACTTTGTGGTAGAAACCTTTGCTCCCGGACTTGGGCGCGGGCACGATGATTTCCGTCACGATCTCACCAGCAGTAAGAATATTTTCACGCTTGTAATCCACGGAGGGTAGAAGAAAGAATTTCTCCAGAGGAATCGTTTTCTCTCCTGCCGGCCCGGCAATCTTGATTTGCGCGCCGAGCGCTACGAGGGCGGGCGCGGTGTCGGAAGGGTGGACAATATAGCTCGGCCCTGCACCCAAGATCGCATGAAAGCGGCTATCGCCCGTCACCGTGTAACACACCTGGCCGCCCTTGCGCAGACAGGTAAAATTCGCTGAACGGAAATACCAGCAAAACGGCCGTTGACAGAGATTCCCAGCGATTGTCCCGGCATTGCGAATCTGTGGCGACGCGGCCTCGCCCGCGGCACTCGACAAAATCAGCAATTTCTCGTGGATCGTTGGATGCATTTCAATGTCGGCGAGCTTGGTCAGCGCGCCGATGCGAAACGCGCCACGCTCCTCCTTAATATAGTCGAGGCCGGGAATCGTTTTGAGATTGATCAGATAATCCGGCTCGACGACGTGATCTTTCATCAACTGCAAATATTCGCTGCCCCCGCCGACGACCGCCGCAGTTTTTTTCTGCTGCTGAAACTTTTGCAGCAGATTAACCGCTTCCTTGACGCTTTTGACATCGATATTTTCGAAGCTCTTCATGGGGCGGCTCCTTAAACCTGCACGGCGCGGACGATTTTGTCCGGCGTCATCGGCAACTCTTTAAACCGTTTGCCGGTCGCATTGAAAATCGCATTGGCGATCGTCGCCACTGCCGCGGTAATCGGCGGCTCACCGACGACTTTGCCGCCAAACACACCGTATGGATCATAGTTTTCGATAAAGATGACCTCGACCTCAGGCGCTTCCAAGTGGGTCGGCACCTTAGCGTCGCGATAGTTGGGATTGATCGGTGTCGCTGTGACTTTGTCGATGATCAGCTCTTCCGAAAACGCCATGCCGATGCCTTGCACAACCCCACCTTTGATCTGGCTTTCTGCGGTCAAGCGATTGAGTATCGTGCCGCTATCGTGTGCCGCGACGTACCGGGTGATCTGCACGTGACCCGTCCACGTATCGACTTCGACTTCAGCAAAGTGAGCCGAGAAGCACTTTCCATCCATCTCTTTGGGAAAATTGGGGTTGGTCGTCGCGCGGCCAATCAGTTCACCCGCTTGCGCCACGACCTGTGACAGCGCGCGTTTTTGCGCAGGGTCGTTCTTGACGAACACCTCACCGTTGCGCAGCTCGATCTCCTCGGCTTTAGTTTTGAGCTGGCTCGCAGCCAGGTTGAAGATCTGTTTGCGCACATCTTCGGCTGCTGCCACGACAGCGGGGCCGGTAAATGCCGTAGTGCGACTGCCCGACTCGCCGACCGAATACGGCGTCACGTCCGTATCGCCGTTAGTGAGTTGAATTTGGTTGAGCGGAATGCCGAGCGCTTCCGAGGCGATGATCGCCATCGTCGATTTTGCACCCGTGCCGATGTCGGTGACGCCGACCAACACGTGCGCGGTACCGTCTGAATTGATTCGGATGGTTGCAGCGCCAAGGCCTGGCCGAAAGGGATAGCCGCCGAGGGCCATCCCGATGCCATGCTTTTTCGGACCGGCCGTTGCGCCGGGCTTGTGCCATTTTTCGCGCCAGCCAATGCGCTTCGCGCCTTCGACAATGCACTGTTCCAGGTAATTGGAGGTATATGCGAGCTTGCCTTTCGATTTCTGCGCGCGATTGCGCAGGAACATATCGAGTGGATTCAACCCCAATTCGAACGCGATCTGATCGAGAAAAGACGCAAAGCCGAAGACCGACTGGGGATAAGCGGGGGCGCGGTAGTTTGCGGCGACAACTGTATTGGTGTGCACCGGCTTCACGACTTTTTTGAAATTGGGAATATTATAAAAATCCGTGCCGCTCAGATTCCCGCTGTGTTTTCGGTACGCGCCCATGTTGGTGACCGCATCGAGCATCACAGCGGTGATCGTCCCGTCATTCTTGACGCCGACTTTGTAGTGCTGCTCCGATGACCAGCGGCCATGCATGCCGATACAGTCGT
>Ga0207679_10000392_pt1 | contig 31445 bp, 31 predicted proteins | sample KBSC73metaG_FD_184320 | JGI IMG/M metagenome (GOLD analysis project Ga0207679, IMG submission 184320) | Corn rhizosphere microbial communities from Kellogg Biological Station, Michigan, USA - KBS C7-3 metaG (SPAdes) (version 2) | ecosystem: Host-associated > Plants > Roots > Rhizosphere > Soil ... | reverse complement strand
GAAACACTTGGGTGAGCATTCGCGACTCGAGCCATAACCGCGATGACTCGAAACAGGTGTTCGTAGTCAAACGTTATCCCCATGCGATGCAGGTCGCGTGGAAAGACGCCAATCATCTCACCATACATTGCCGTGATTGCAAGCCAGACGAAATAAGCCTGCAAATCGTACAACTGGACTCGGTACAGATCTCATACGAGTAGATTCTTTACACTCCTGAAAATCGAGCTGAACCTTGGATGACCGTGGAGCGATGTAAGCATGCCCGAGGATGATTGTCGAAAAATCGCCATTTCACTCATTGACCCGGATTTTGGCGAACAAACAGCGCAAGCTTGTGAAATCGCCTGTTAACAACAGTTGACGCTGGGCGAGAGTGGACGGCAGTCTGAAATGCATGTAGAAAGACCGCATGGACAGCATCCTGCCCTCGTGGCTGTCGGATCGGCCCCTACTGCTTGCGCTTGCCGCGACTTTTTCAATTATCGCGATAGTCTATCTACGGAAGAGTCTCGGAAGAATAAATACAGCGAAGCTGCCCCTATCACTGCAGCTTAGCGGCGCATCTTTTTACGGGCCGGTTGATGAGATTTCCGTTTTGGCAACCGGTACGCGACATGGCCGAGAATATGTCCTGTTCGACCACACTGCAGAGAGAGAGAACTCATTCACGCAAACGGTACTCGCGATTAAGAGTGCACTGCCCGCCTCTCCAAGTACTGACCTGTCGCGCACGTCGGGCCTGCAGTTTGAAAGGGTCGGAGAATGGATCTTGGTCTTTGACAACCACTTGGTGGAAGGGCACAAGCGGGACGATTTTGTACGTGACTGTTTTAACCTGCTGGATTACTCGCTCGACATGCATCCTCGCGGGTAGGTGTTGAAACATCGCCATTTCACCAGCTACTTTGCCCGGACACCACTCAGGGTAGTTGGTGAAATCGCCTGTTTTCAACAGTTAACTTCCTGTCCGTCCTGTCGAGCTGGAAATGGCTTCCATTGAAGCGTAAATTCCGACTATGAAGAGTGCCGCATTCTTCACGCTACTGTGTGTTCCCTATGCCATGTTGTGTGCCGCGCAATCCTTACCCGACACAGCACGTCCACCAAAAATCGAGGTTCATTTGAGTATTCCAAAACGAACATACAAAGTCGGTGAACCGCTGGAATTAACGGCGGCCATCAAGAATGTTGGCTCCGAACCCTTCTACGTTTGGAACGGAGTTTCTTTCTTGTACTACGGAGAGGGAATTTTCACACCTCACTTGATTGACTCGACTGGGAAGGATGTCCCTGCAAGAACTCAATTTGGTGCACACAGGTACGTTGCTGGCCAGAGCGATTTCGCAGAGTGTGTCGAAAAGGAGTGGCTTGTTTTGGCTCCGGGCCAGTTCTACGGCATGACCGCTGCCAATTGGTTTTCAGGTGGTCTAAAAGCGGGCCGTTATTCGCTGCTGATTGAATACTCGAGCACTGCTTTCCCGTGGCTGTTTGCAGGACAAACCATGGATGACCTACGGAAGTCAGCGACACGATTGAAGTATCCAGCTGTCCTCGGCCAGTTCGCGAGCAATAAGGTATCGTTCGAGGTAGTGAAATAGTCAGAATTGTGTCTCGTAGTTGGCGAAACATCGCCATTGCACTCATTGATACCGAAAAACCCGATTTTCTTTTTCGCGGTGTTCGCAGCGTTACGCCGCTCCCCCACCCCCGCCAGGGAGTGTCCGACGCCCGGCCTTCCGAGGGACTTCCGAACTTTCTGATAGCAATTCAACACTTGCTTTCGAAGTGGGAAACATTCCTTGAATACTAGGCCAAAGTGGCAACACGGCAGGAGTGGTCGGACTGGGAAGCCGGTGGGTCGGTCAGCTTCCAGGAGACGGCGGTGGACTGTCTCAACAAGAGCATTGTGGGGTGGTCTAAAAGTCTCCGTATAACTGCCTTTGTTTCAGTCGTGCATTTTGCTTATTGACACTGGTCTACAATCGGTCGTATTGTGACCACATGGAGGGTTCTATGCGCGTCGCTTTGTACGTCCGAGTCAGCAAAAAAGACCTCAACACCGATAACCAACTGCACGATCTGCGGACATTCGCCGCGACCCAGCCCGGTTGGAAGATCGCCGTGGAATACATCGAGACAGTGACCGGTTCCGGCCTGAAGCAGCGCAAAGAGTTCGACGCAATGATGCTGGCAGCCAGTCAGCGCAGGTTTGACCTCTTACTGTTCTGGAAGTTGGATCGGCTTTCACGCGAGGGGATCAGTGCGACGCTGCGTTACCTGGAGCAGCTCAAGTCGTGGGGCGTGGGTTGGCGCTCGTTTCAAGAGCCGTGGCTCGATACAGGGAATGAAATGGTCACCGGCATCGTCCTCAGCGTCATCTCTGCGATGGCACAGCAGGAGCGCACTACCCTGATCGAACGCACCAAGGCCGGACTGAGAACTGCTCGGCGCAATGGCAAGATCCTCGGCAGACCACGGAGAACAATCGACTGGAAGAAGGTTCAATCCCGCGTTGATTCCGGGGAATCGGTCCGCAGCATCGGACGCAGCCTGAAGGTCAGCCATTCCCTGCTTCTGAAGGGCATCCACGCTTAACACCATCACTCCCCGAATCGCGCCGAATTCACGAAAGTGGGAAAGATTCGCGATCTGTAGCCCTCCAGTGTTTACCACGTAGCAAATAGACCGTCCGCATTAAATGGTGGTGATCGGCATGTACGTTGCAAATCAGACCGATTTTTTCGGCAGTGGAAAGTGCAGAGCGGACTCTTTTTCTGACGAGGAACAATCCTCACAATTTCAGTTTCTGAAGGAGCGGAATGTCAGCATTGCACAACTATTGCGCAACAGGTTATGCAACACCAGATCTTGCACATTGCACAACCTATAGGTAGAGAGTTATGCAATACCATTAAAAACCGTCCTCCGGTAAGGTGTAAGTTCTTATGCAACTTACACTTACCGTCGGGGGTGGTCTTTGCGGCGAAAAACCGGTGTGGAATGGGGTTGTGCAATATCTTTTTTGGCGGGGATGCAATGGGGTTATGCAACGCCTTTTCAAGCGCTGGCGGACTTTGCTAGTTTTGACCGCTCGCGTTTGTGCTTCTCTCGTTTGCGGCGCATGCCGTCGGCGGCCTGGCAGTTGGGCGAGCAATATTGCTGGAACGGTAGCGTTCGGAAGAATTTCTCGGGGCACGCCTTGCGTTTGCATCTTGCGTAAGCGCCAATGTCGCTAATCTCGAACAAGATCAGGGCAAAGAGTGCCGATCCGATAGTCTCGCAAAGAATCCCCGTAGCCAATCGATTCGCAATGGAGTTCCACCAGACCACCATGCGCGTGTAACTGAGGCCGCCGTTGAATATCGGAGGCAACAGCTTAATTGGATCTTCTTTGTACGTAGGCGCAAGAGCATTTCTTCCCCACTTGAAAGGTTTCGTAGGCGGAGCCTGAAAAAGCCCTGTAAAAAGGCGATCTATAGCACGGTCCAGGTCCTTATCATTTCTCTTCGCGATTGCGTCAGCCAACTGAAAAGCAAACCGTAGAAACGGAACCATCAATTTATCGACCGCACCATACTCAGCCTCAAACGCTCGCCGATTCTTGAAATAAAGATCCAGGTCCTCCCGCACTAGGCGGCGAACATTTCCTTGAAGCGCCTCACCAGACTTCCCCTCTTTATCCCATGGGATGAGAACGGGAAGTTTCTGTTCCGGGGAAGCGATCCGCGTTATGGGGTTGTTATGGCTCCGGAATCTCTTTGCTTGCATAACTCACCCTACCGCGTAAGGATGCAAAAAAACAAGCAAAAAGGCAGCCTTTGGAGGTCACGGACAATGGGAACTTGCAAAGTCAGAGAAGCGGCGAACGACATAGGAACGACGATTAACCACACCTACACGTTGCTCTATACCGGCAGGCTGGACGGATTTAAGGACAAGTCCGGTGAGTGGGTGATCGACAAAGCCAGCGTAGAGCGCTATCGCCGATTACGCGAGTTACGGGCAGAACTGCAGTCGAACGTTCGCTCGGCCAAATAAACAAGGGACCGTGTTAGCGGTCCCCAAGACTGATTCTCGGAAAAGGAAATTCTGGATGCCCCAAGATAACACGACAAACCGCCCGCCTGTAAAGCAACTGCAGCAACATAAGGGTAATGAGTTCGCCAGCTTTGAGCTTCCAGCCGATCCGGCGAGGCCCTAACGAACCACATGTCCCCACGCAAACAATTCGCCCACTTGTTCACCCCTGAGGACTCTCGCAGGTACTTCGCGCTTCGCTTTCCCAACGCAAACCTTGATGCACGACCGAACATCATGCTGCGCTGTCCGTTCCCTGGCCACAACGATTCTTCGCCTTCATTCAGTCTCAACGTGGAAAAGGGTGCTTGGACTTGTTTTGGTTGTACTCCCGCAGGCGGCGGCATTTACGCCTTCGAGGAAAAGTATTCCAACTGTGACCATGCCACGGCGCGAAAGAATGTGGCCAATCTGCTTGGGCATCCTGAGTTGGAATACGAGAAGGATTTTTCCCCGCATAGCAGGGGGACGCTAGTGGCGGAGTTCGAGTACTGGGATGCCCACCGGCGCAATCTCATTTTTCGCAAACAGAAATTTCTCCTGCCCGATGGTGCCAACGATTACGTTCTCCAGCAGAAGGTCGGGAACTCTTGGGTCAATCACCTGCGCGGAATCGAAGAGAAGGTGTTGTATGGCTTACCTGATCTGATTACCGCTGACACGGTGTTTGTTTGTGAAGGCGAGAAAGATTGCGACTCGATTCGGAAACTGGAACTGGAAAAGGTATTCAAGGGCCTCCGCTTCGCTTATGTCACGAATTTTGATGGCGCTGGACACTGGCGACCAGAATATGCCCGGTTCTTTCACGCAAAAGATTGTGTCCTCTGTGGCGATAACGATGGGCCGGGCCGCGCTCATGTCCGCAAGATAGCTCGCAGCCTCACAGGGGTTGCAAGTGAGGTACGTGTTCTCGAATTTCCTGGCGAGCGCGAAGGGTTCGATGTCAGCGACTGGATCGAGGAACATTCCGACAATGAGGGTGATGTTGGACGGCAGTTTATTGAACGCGTGAAGAGCGCTCCGTTGTTTGTCGACGACGACAAGGACGAGGAATGGAAGGGGCTGTTCCACTCCTATGATGAGTGCGTCAACGCTCCTCCAATTCGCTTTGGGATTGAAGGCTTCCTGCAAGACGATGGCATTACTTTAATCGGGGCATTGCCGCAGAATTTGAAAACCTTTTTCATGCTGGCTATCACCCGCGCTCTTTTGGAAGGTGGACAATTTCTCCATCATTTCCCGGTCAACCGGATCAGCAGCCGCGTGATCTACCTGATTCCAGAATCGGGCTTGAGTCCGTTCGTTCATCGGCTGAAATTGTTCCACTTGCTCGACTATGTTCGTGACGGACGGTTGCTGATTCGTACATTGAATAGCGGAAAACTGTCCCTTACTGATCCCCTCCTCCGAGAAGCGGCCAAGGGTGCCGACATGATTTTGGATACCGCTACTCGGTTTATGGAGGGTGACGAGAATGCTTCTGGTGAGCAACGTCAGTTCGCGGAGCTCCTTTTCGACCTGCAGCGTGCCGGAGCGCTAACCATCACTGGCGCACACCACTCGCCCAAGGGGTTCGGTGGGGCGAGCTTTATGACACTGGAAAACATTTTGCGCGGATCCGGCGACATTGGCGCTATGGCTGCGACCTGTTGGGGACTCAGTCAAATCGACTCCGCAACGAGTCGCGTTTTCGTCCAAAACGTGAAAGCCAGGGACTTTGCGCCGTGTGAGCCTTTCATCATCCAGGGCCGCCCGTCGATTGATGCGACCGGATATTTTGAACTCACGACTCCTCCAGGGTTTGCGGGAAGTTATGAGGAGAACAAGAAGAACAAGGGCGGTCATCCACCACTGCCAGAGAAGGACGAGCTTGTCGCTCAGGCCAGAGCGCTGAAGGCTCAAGGTCAAAGTCAAAGTTCCATTGCCAAAGCTTTAGGCGTCGACCCGGGAACGGTTTCGCGTTGGCTGAAAGAGAAAGTCCAATGATTGAACGCTTTGGAACCGAGAGCGGTACGCGTGACTCGCATCGTATCCGTCGCATGGCGCACTTGCTCTGTTTGTGCGGCCATCGCCGCAATGAACATGTTGTTGCCTGTCTTGGGTGTGACTGCACAGATTTCAGACTGGGGGCTCATCAGCCAAGTAAGTTGCGCCCGACCGCCTCCGGAAACTACGAAGCAAGAAAAAGTGCAGTACTTGTCGCAGCCCGAGACTTGGAATTCGGAGAAGGAGACTACTTATGAGCGGTGAAGTCAGCGTCAATCAGTTATGCGTTTCCGGGCACCTTGAAGATGTCGTGCTACGGCACACCCAGAAAGGCGACCCAGTTTGTAATTGCACAATTGTGCTGGTGGACGGTCAGTCGAATGGTCGCCCCAAGACGCAGTATCTCAAGGCGACTGCGTGGCGCGGACTTGCAACCCGATTGGCAGAACTCCCGCCGAAAGCAAAAGTTCGTGTAACCGGAAAGCTACAGACGGCGAGCTGGGAAGATAAGGAAAGCAAGCAGCGTAAATATCGAATGCAGGTCGAAATCGATTGGCTGGAAGAAGTTCCGCATCTGCAATCGCCGGCAAGAAACAGGACTCCTGTCGGCCACTCGACGATAGCGATATACCGTTCTAATGAGTGAGGAAGTCACATGCAAAGAACGAACAAAGAAAAGCTCCTGAAATTCATGAATTGCTTAATGAATCACAGCCCCGAGGTTTTCCCCGAGGAGAGGCGCGCGGAAGACCTCGAAACCGTCTGGATGGTAATCCTGACGACCGCAGCCAATCCAGGGGAACAAATTGCCGCACCGCAGTCAGCACTATCGGCAGCACTCAGTCGCCGCCGGTGCTGGTGGGAATTGCCATGTGCGAGCGAACTCATTCATTAGGAGGAAAGCATGACAACGATTAGCGAAGAGATTCTGGCTGCAGCGCGTGGCCGTCTTGAACAAGCACGCCAGTGGAAGGAGCAAATCGCGAACGCTGGCGAATTGAGAGATGCGGGGTGGGTTTGCAGTGCCCCCGGCCCATTGCTAACAGGCTTAGCTGCGTTCGCGCTGAGTGGCGCGGAGCAAGAACTCGCTGCGGAAGTAGAGCGCCAGCGTGAAGCTGCCGAGCAGGCAGCCATCGCCGAAGCCCAGCGCATCGACCGTGTCCATTTCTTGAAAGTCGGCATGTCCCGCGCTGATTGGGAAGCGAAAGTGGCGGAGAAATCTCCTAAATAGAATGGACCACGATCCACACTTCGCTGATCGGCGACCCGATGGTAGTCTTCCGGCGGCGAACATCGGCGCACCATCGGAGGCTGAAAGGATGGCGCGTCGCCGGTTTCAACAACCAAAACCGAAAAGGGCGGGACGGTTCTGGTACATCCGCATCTGGCAAGACGTTTTATGCGGAGGCAGGCCGACCCGAAAACTTAAACGCATCAAAATAGCTCCGGACACAGTTCCGGAGCGTGAAGTTAGAAAGATTGCGGCTGAAGTTGTAGCTCCACTGAATCAGGGACTCGTTACAGTTGGAGCGGGCGTCAACTTTGGAGGATTCATCGAAACGATTTACAAACCAAACTACTTGCCACTGCTGGCACGGCCTGTGCAGAATTGCTATCTTTCCTTGCTGAAACTGCACTTGCTACCAGCCTTCGGGCATCTCTGCCTTCGTGATGTTTCGAGGGCGACACTGCAAGGATATTTCGCAAGCCGGGCGGGTGGCGTCGAATATCCCACGCTGGTCAAAATTAGAGACGCAATGTCATCTGTGATGCGATCAGCGGTCGATAGCGAATACCTAATCAAGAACCCGATGGCAGACATGAAACTCCCGCCCGACAAAAGAAAGCGGGGCATCAAGCCGACCATCACGCCCGAGCAATTTCACTGGCTCATGACAATCATCGCGGAGCCATATCGAACGATGATTTTCACGGCCACTTTCACCGGCCTGCGCATCTCCGAGTTGTTGGCCCTGAAATGGAGATGCATCACCGATTCCGGAATTTCCGTCGAGGAACGTTTCTATCGAGGGGATTGGTCCTGCCCGAAGACAGACTCATCGGCGGCGACCATCCAAGTCTCAGCGGAAGTGCTGAACCGGATTCACAACCTGAAAACCATGACCATCGAGTTCAAGGCTGGGTGTGCTGTTCGACGTTATCCCGCCGTGAAATCCCCAGGATCCGATGACCTCGTTTTTCAATCACCACTGAGTGGGAAACCGATGCGAGACGGGAACGTTCTGCGGCGGCATCTGAAACCCGCAGGCAAGACTCTAGGAATCCCATTCCTCAACTGGCAATGTCTCAGGCGTTCCTATGCAACCTGGATGATTCAGGCGGGCGTGGATCCGAAGTCGGCGCAGGCGCAGATGCGGCACTCGCGTGCTTCGACGACGATGGACATTTACGCGCAAACGGTGGCAACGGGACAACGCAGGGCGGTCGAACAACTGTCTACATTCGCCAACCAAAAACTTGTCACAGTCTTGTCACAAAAAAATGCACCATTTAGCGAACAAGTGAATTGATGAGAAGACCTCAACTCGTTCAAAAGATTGGTGGAGCTAGTCGGGCTCGAACCGACGACCTCCTCGTTGCGAACGAGGCGCTCTCCCAGGCTGAGCTATAGCCCCACTAGTTTGAGTGGACTCGTCGATTTTATCAGCGATGTTGCACGCAGTCATCCTCGTCTTTGTTCCTCAGCAACATGTTTGACGAGCCCACGAGGTCCCCCCTGTGGTATAACTCCGCGACAACGCAACAAATCTCACGCGGTAACTAATGCCAAAGGAAAGTGCCATGTCCAAATTTATGTCGTCACTTGTGCCATCAAATACCAAGGCGGTCCCACAGTGCGATCATTCTAATGTCAGCGAGTCGCCACGCCGACGATTCCTGCGTTTCGCAGCGGCCGGCGCCGCTGTCGGCTTGGCCGCAAAACTCGGCATCGACATTGGCTCCCCTGATCGTGTGTTCGCTCAGAGTTCGCTCACGCCGGACGCCGCCTTAGAACAACTCATGGCTGGGAATCAGCGATTCGTCGCTGGCAACATTACGTCCGACGCTCAAGATCTGCAGATTTTGAAGCAAAAGACCGTGGACAAGCAGGAACCATTTGCCGCCGTGCTTTCGTGCGCGGATTCCCGCGTGCCGGTCGAATTGATCTTCGACCAAACGATTGGCCATGTTTTCGTAACTCGAGTTGCAGGCAACATCGCCACTCCGGAAATTATTGCCAGTCTAGAGTACGGCGCAGCCGTTTTAGGTACAAAAGTGATTCTCGTGATGGGACATGCAAGCTGTGGCGCCGTAAAAGCTGCCATTCAAGGCAAAGAAGTGCCGGGGCAAATCAGCGCTCTGTTTCCTCACCTGCAACCGGCAGTTGCTCAAGCGGGCTCAAATCTTGAGGCGGCAACGAAAGCAAACGCGAAGATCCAAGCCGCGCTCCTGCGCGAATCATCGACCGTAATCGCACCCATGGTCAAGGAAGGCAAGGTCAAGGTCGTTGCCGCATACTACGACGTGGGAAATGGCACCGTCACTTTAGTGAATTAGGGCGATTGGCCACTGGATCATCCAAAGGACCAAGCGCGGTATTAGTGTGTCTTGAACCGCTCGTCTACCTCAACCTGGTATCCGGCGACCACGCGATTCGTCTCGTTGGCCATGCCCACCACTGACATCAACTCTTTAAACATCGCGTCCGTCATGCCCTTCTTTTTCGCGGACGCGGTGTGCGAAGCGATGCAGTACTCGCACTGGTTGGTAACGCTGACCGCCACGTACACCAACTCTTTTACGAGTGGATCAAGTGCGCCTGGCGCCATGATCTGCTTGATGTCCTCCCACGTGCGCTTAAGGGCTACCGGGTCGTGGGCGATGGCTTTCCAGAAATTGTTGACCCAGTCCGTTTTGCGCGTTGCCATGATGTCGTCATAAACGGCCTTCACTTCGGGGCTTGCATCGTTGTACTCAATCAATCCAAATGTGGCCATGCGAGGTCTCCCAGAAAATTCATTCTGCCAACGATCGGCATTCCAGCTTGCGAAGATATCAGTTCGATTGCTGAACTCCCAACCAGGGGTAACAAACGTCCCGCCCATCGGTACGCAATCGCCCCGTATAATCAAGGGGTGAGTGATTCCGTTCGACAACTAGCCTCGGCTGATTTCCCCACTCGCTGGGGAATCTTTCGTATTTACGGCTTCGTCGGTGAGTTCGGCGAAAACGACAAAAAACGTAAAGAAGAGGCCGTCGCGCTCGTCATGGGCGACGTCACTTCGACCCCGCCGCTCGTCCGAATTCATTCCCAATGCCTTACCGGCGACGTATTCGGCTCCCTCCGATGTGATTGCCGCGAACAGCTTGAGATGGCGCTTTCGATGATCGCAGGCCAAGGCGCTGGAATTTTGCTCTACGAGCAGCAGGAAGGCCGCGGAATCGGCTTGATGGCCAAATTGCAGGCTTACCAGCTACAGGACGCGGGTCTTGACACCGTTGAAGCCAATGAGCGTTTAGGATTTAAAGCAGATCATCGCGAGTTTGCCCTTCCGGCCCAGATGCTGAAAGCACTTGGCGTACGGGAAGTTCGCTTGCTTTCGAACAACCCAGACAAAGTTTCTGCCCTTGAGCGCGCCGGCGTAAAGGTGGTGGAGCGGGTACCTTGCGAAGTCGCCCCGAGTCCCCACGCGGAAGACTACCTCAAGACAAAGAAAGAAAAGTTAGGACACCTCTTCTCCTCGCGCTAGCCAATACGTTCTGTTTCTATTCCCAAACAGAGCGCTGGTCATGGTTAAATGCGACCAAGTCTTGTGACCACTCGTCCACCAGTATGGATGTTCTGCATCACCATTCTGCTCGCCTCAGGAATGGTCTGGCACTATTTCAAATTCTTTCTTCCACAGGTCACCGCCCGCCAGCACACCCAAAGCTCGATGGGACAGAGTCCCTACCTTGGGATCGATCTGTATCAATGCTGGATTGGTGCTCGAGAACTCTTCCGTTCTCGTGTCTCGCCCTACAGTGATGAAGTGACGCGACAGACTCAGACCGAACTCTACGGACGGCCCATCGATCACGCTCGGCCCGGCGATCCGAAAGACGAACATCGGTTCCCTTACCCGTTGTACATGGTCTTCTTGATTGCACCGTTTGCGACCTTGCCATTTGAGTCAGTGCGGGTCGGCGCGATGGTCGTGTGGATCATTCTTAGCCTGGCAGCCTTTCGATTGTGGACGAAATCATTTGCGCCCGATTGGCATCGTGGCTGGCTGCTGATCGGCCAAATAATGGTCTTGTCGAGCTACCCGGTACTCGAAGCCATCTTTGCCGAGCAACTCGCGATGCTCGTGTCTTTTTTGATGGCGGCAGCAATTTTGGCTATCCGTCGCGATGATCTCCGTTTTGCCGGCGTTATGCTCGCGATTGCTACGATCAAGCCCCAACTTGTCTTGCTGCTCGGGATCTATTTGTTCTTGTGGGTGCTCGCGGACTGGAGCAGACGAAAACGCTTACTCTACGGTTCCGCGGGAATGTTAATACTGCTCCTGATCGCCGCCGAAATCGCTCTTCCTGATTGGTTCTTGGAATGGTTTCGCACCATCACTGCCTATCGCACCTATACCCTGCCTCCACTCGCAAACTATTTACTCGGCCCCCTTCTTGGCGCGTTGCTCTCAATTGCACTCGTCGGAGGCTTCGCATCGATGGCTTGGACGTTTCGCGCAGTCGCCGCAACATCCCGGGAATTTTTCTACACTGTCGCCGCCGCATTGGCTGTGACGGTTATCGTTTTCCCCACTGCCGATGCCGTGTACGATCACGTTCTGCTGATGCCGGCGTTGCTCGCGCTTTTTCAAGCCCCGGAACAAAAAACTCCGAGTGTTGTCACGCGGGGGCTGGCACTCCTTGGGGTGGTGGCGATCCTGTGGCCCTGGGTATCTGCGAGCACAATCGTGCTATGGAGTTGGATCACGCCCAGTTTGGATTTCTCCGAATTCCTTAGCCTCTTGCCAATACGAACAGCGGCCTCGATCCCCTTCGTTCTCCTTGCGCTTCTTGGTCTTCGCCTACGCGGCCTTGTGGGTTCGCCTCACGATCCTAGGCACGTTTGAGAAGTCGTGCAATTTGCTCACGATTTTTGACTGGAAGATGTTTTAGCGCCGACTCCGCCAAAGCAATGTAAGCCTTATGCGCCGCGGGGCTGGACTGTAGGGCTCGCAAGTGTGCCGCAACTGTCTGCGCGTCTCCACGAATCAGTGGTCCACTGAATGCGGCTGCCGGGCCAAGAACACTGTAGTTTTCTAAAGTCTGTTCGAGAATTGGCAGCATTCGCCGTCGTGCTGCTCGCGGGGGCACACCCGCAATTCGCGCCACCTGTTCTGCAGTCACGAGCAAAGCGATCAGCAGGGGTGAGCTGAATGTACTCCAAGCGTGGTATGCGCTCTTAGACCGTGCGCCCACTGTAAACGCTTGGGCTCCGAGGTCGCGAATCATCTGTCGCGCCACACGTACCGCGCGCGGATCGCCCTCAAATGCGAAGGGCACACCTTTGAAACTTGGTTTGGAATTTGAGACAAATGTCATCAAAGGATGAGCCGACGCGACCGACGCTCCCGCGTGTCGCAACGCTGTCAGTTCCGCGCTGCCGAGCGCGCCGCTCGGATGCAGCACAATCTTGCCTGCCCACGGACCCGATTTAGCCAGCGTACGCCCGATGGAAGCGATGGCAGCATCGGGAACACACAGCCACACCAGCTGGCCAGCAAACGGCGTGCCCAATTCGATCGCTTTGGCTCCAACCTTCCGCGCAAGAGACCGGGCTCGTTGCACTGATATCCTTCCGGTGCGTGAAACGATTTCGCGTACGGGATAACCAGCTCGTTTCAGCTCAAGAGCGAGAGCACTCCCTAGACGTCCGGGCCCGACAATGGTTACACCGATCCTGCCCGCCATTGCGGCAGCATAGCAGCATAGTCGCCACAGCAACATTCGCTATATTGTTGGGATGGCGAATTCCAGATCTCGCAGACGAACTAAACTTGAACGTATCGTCTCGTCGAAAATTTCCTACAAAGGCCCCGTATTTCAAGTCACCACCGATGACGTCGTTGAACCAGGAGGAGTGCGCGCGCGCAGAGACGTTATCCACCATAGCGGCTCCGTGGTTGTCCTCCCGGTCGACGATACCGGACGCGAGCCCAAAGTGCTCCTCGAACGACAATACCGCCATGCGGCTCAGTCCTACCTCTGGGAATTGCCGGCCGGACGCATCGACGAAGGCGAAACCGAATTGGCTGCCGCCAAACGTGAACTGATTGAAGAGACCGGTTATCGGGCTAAGCATTGGAAGCGAATCTTGAACTTTTATGCCAGCCCCGGTTTTTTGGGCGAAACCATGTCTATTTACCTGGCAACCGGGCTAAGACAAGGCGAAGCCGAACCTGAAGAAGATGAGCGCATCGTCACGAGGGTGTTTGCACTGTCTGCTCTGGTTGACAACGTCTTGCGCGGCAAGATTCGCGACGGAAAAACGATCGCGGGGGTACTTTGGCTGGAGACACAGCGTCGTAAGCGGACGCGGGAATAGAGACTAGGACATGTGATCCCAGTCACATACAATATCTGTATACGTTTTCACAATTCCCTATATGCCATCTTCTGGCTTAGCTTGTCTTGACTCTGTAAGAGGGGGATACGTGGAACGGCTGAAAGGTACGGTGAAGTGGTTCAATAATGCGAAGGGATACGGGTTCATCGGTCGCGATGACGGCCCTGATGTCTTCGTTCACTACAGCGCTATCACCGCCGAAGGCTACAAGAGCCTGCAGGAAGGTGATGCGGTGGAGTTCGAAATCACTCAAGGACAAAAGGGACCGCAAGCGGCCAATGTTTCTCGGGTCTCCTAACTAAAACGGGAACGGTTTTAACCGTGGCCCCCAACGGCAGTTTGCAGAAAACCTTGGCGCACTGCACGGCTCAGAAGGCAAACCCTAATTGCCCGAAACGGCCGGCACGAAAGACGCACCCGCCAATTCGGGATTCTTCTGCTCCAATTCTTGGCTCTAACCCTCAACAGCTTTAACCTCAAATCTGATTGCCCGAGCGTTGCACGCCTTCGTACGAACCAATACCATTAAGCGCATGCTGGTTGAAACGGATACGCAACCCACAACCTCCAGTCGCGTTCGAGCTCCTCGCGGGGCAACTTTGTCATGCAAGGGCTGGCAGCAGGAAGCCGCGATGCGCATGCTGATGAACAACCTCGACGAAGAGGTTGCGGAGCGCCCACAAGACCTCGTGGTCTATGGCGGCACGGGCAAAGCCGCCCGCAACTGGGAGTGTTATCACGCAATCGTCAACGCCCTGAAATCTCTCGATAACGATGAAACACTGCTAGTCCAGTCAGGCAAGCCGGTGGGGGTCTTCAGAACGCACGAATACGCGCCGCGTGTATTGCTCGCGAACTCCAATCTCGTTGGACACTGGTCAAACTGGGAGAAGTTCAACGAACTAGAGCGTGCCGGACTGATGATGTATGGCCAAATGACCGCCGGATCCTGGATCTACATCGGATCGCAGGGAATCGTGCAAGGAACGTTTGAGACATTCGCCGCAGCCGCACAGAAACACTTCGGATCAGACCTATCTGGGAAGCTTGTCGTCTCCGGCGGCATGGGCGGAATGGGTGGTGCACAACCTCTCGCAGCAACGATGAATGGTGCTGCATTCCTGGGAATCGATGTCGATCCAGATCGAATTAAAAAGCGTCTGAAAACGGGCTATTGCGATTTCATGGTAACGACGCTCTATGAGGCGTTGCGCATCTTGAAGAACGCCGTTCGCAAGAAAGAAAACGTTTCTGTTGGCTTGGTAGGCAATTGCGCTGACATCATCCCCGAACTAGCCGAGCGTGGCGTGGTTCCGGACATTCTCACTGACCAGACTTCCGCGCACGACCCCCTGAACGGGTATGTTCCCAACGGAATGTCGCTCGAGGAAGCCAAGGAACTCCGAAGTCGCGATCCCAAAACCTATCAGGAGAAGTCACTTGATGCGATGGCGCGTCACGTCGAGGGCATGCTGAGATTGCAGAAAATGGGGTCGGTCACCTTCGATTACGGGAACAACATACGGACGTTTGCTTTCCAGCGCGGAGTGAAGGACGCTTATGACTTTCCCGGATTCGTACCCGCCTACATCCGTCCTCTGTTCTGCGAGGGCAAAGGGCCGTTTCGGTGGGTTGCGCTCTCCGGCGAGCCCTCCGACATCACCGTTACCGATAAACTAATTCTTGAACTTTGCCCGGAAAACAAAAGCTTGGCAAGATGGATCGACCTCGCGCAAAAGCGCATAAAGTTTCAGGGTCTTCCCGCTCGCATCTGTTGGCTCGGCTATGGTGATCGAGCAAAGTTCGGCCTCGCTATCAATGATTACGTTAAGCAAGGAAAGATCAAAGCCCCGATTGTCATTGGGCGCGATCACCTCGATTGCGGCTCCGTCGCGTCGCCCTTCCGTGAAACTGAAAGCATGAAGGACGGCAGCGACGCGATCGCCGACTGGCCAATCCTGAACGCGCTGGTCAACACTGCAGCAGGAGCTTCGTGGGTGTCTGTCCACAACGGAGGTGGCGTTGGCATCGGTTATTCGCTGCACGCTGGGCAAGTCACCGTTGCCGACGGCACTGACATGATGGCGAAACGCATCGAGCGCGTCCTGACGACCGACCCGGGTATGGGTGTGATCCGTCACGTAGACTCGGGCTACGACGAAGCAAAGCAATGCGCGGAAACCAAAGGAGTGAAAATCCCGCTGCCGAGCGGACCACTAAAATCGCCCAGTAAGGGCTGACACACAAAAAGCATGGCGCATCCTCACGAGCTCGTCACCGCAAATGGCATACCCAATCTGTAAAATCGCAGCATGAAAGCCACAGGGCACAATGCCCTTCTTCTCGTAAACATCGGGCAGCTGTTGACCCTGCGCTCGACTACAACCGGCCCACGGCGTGGCGCAGCTTTATCCGAGCTAGGCATCCTTGAAGGTGCTGCGGTCCTGCTTCAATCGGGCAAGATTGTTTCCGTTGGCAAAACCAAAGATGCCCTCCGCGACCCGTGGCTTAGAAAGAATCGTAAGAAAGTAATCGAAATCGACTGCGAAGAACAAGTCGTCTTGCCAGGCTTCGTAGACTCTCACACCCATCCAGCCTTTATGAACCCGCGCCTCGTGGATTTCGAGAAACGTATCTTGGGCGCAAACTACGAGGAGATCGCCGAAGCTGGCGGAGGCATTCGCTCGAGCATTGAAAGCGTTCGCAAAGCGAGCAGAGGCGCACTTGCTGAAACAATACTGGACGCCCTCCATGAAATGACCGAGTACGGAACGACGACCGTCGAGGCAAAGTCCGGCTACGGTCTGAGCGTCGACTCCGAACTTAAATCCTTGGAGGCCATTCGTGACGCAGCATCGCGCTGGCCCGGAACGGTTGTCACAACTTTGCTCGGCGCGCATGTCGTTCCAAAAGAATTTCAAAATCATCGCGATAAGTATGTCGACGAGATTTGCGAAAAGATGATCCCGCAGGCAGCAAACAAAAAGCTGGCCCAGTTCGTCGACGTGTTCTGCGACAAGGGCGCATTCACTCCAAAGGAATCCGAACAGGTCTTCGAAGCGGCACAACAACATGGTTTGGCAACCAGGGCCCACATGTGCCAGCTGAGCGAAACAGTCTTGCGACCGTTCCTCAAATACCGTCCCGCGTCCTTCGACCACATGGACCACGTGAATCGAGACGACATTCCTCTTCTTGCGGGACACGATACCGTCGCAACGTTAGTGCCCGGCGCAAACTATTTCTTAGGACTGAAAGACTATCCGCCCGCTCGCCAGTTCATCGATGCTGGCGTTCCCGTTGCCCTTGCCTCCGACTACAACCCCGGTACATCGCCTACCATGAGTGTGCCGTTCGCAATGTCACTTGCCTGCACGCACATGAAAATGTCGCCCGCAGAAGCGATTTCGGCGACAACGATCAACGGTGCGTGGAGCTTGCGCATCGCCGATCGCAAGGGCTCGATCGAACCAGGCAAAGACGCAGACTTGGCCGTGTTCGACGTACAGGACTATCGAGAGATCGCGTACTGGGTAGCCGCGAACAAATGCGCCTTCACAGTGCTGAATGGCACAATGATCGCCTCAGGTGGCTCCGGCGAGGTAGCGTAAACGAACCACCCGCGCTGATGAGTTTCGCCATTGCAGACAAAGTGACCCCTGGGTTGCGCATTCCGCCCATCGCCGACGATACTAAAAGCTCAACCTATGAAGACCATTCTTGCTCTTTCTTCTCCCGCCGAAGTCGCCTCCGATTGCCTGGTCGCCGTTGTTCTCGATCGAGGCGAAAAAGATAAGCCCGACGTTTTGGTCGACTCAAACGACGCAGCCGTTAAGGACGCGGCAAAAGAAGTGATCGCGAGCGGCGAAGCAGCCGGCAAGATGTTCGAAACCACGCTTCTGCATTCTCCCGCCAAGCTCAAGGCAAAGCGCCTCCTGCTTATGGGCGGTGGCAAGGCGAAGTCATTTTCTTCTTCAGAGCTGCGCAAGCTCGCCGGCGCGGCGGTGCGTACTCTGAAAGCCAAGAGCATTCGTGAGTTCGCCTTCATCGCGCCCAACAGCCTTCCTGCGGACGAAGCTGCCCGTTCCATAGTGGAAGGAGCCTTCGTCGGCAACTTCGACCCGGACTACTACAAGAGCGATCGCAAAGACCAGAAGATCGATACTCTCACAGTGGTCGCAAGCGGAGATAAGACCAGGATCGATGCCGCCCTCAATCTCGGGCACATCGTTGGCGAGTCTCAAAATTTCACCCGCGACCTGGTGAACGAGCCTTCCAATCGCATGACGCCTACCATCCTTGCCGATCGCGCCAAAAAAATGGCCCAGGAAGTCGGATTAAAGTGCGAAGTCTATGGTGCGGACAAAATTAAAGAACTAAAAATGGGCGCTTTCTGGAGTGTCGCCCAAGGCTCGGACGAACCACCCGCCCTGATTGTCCTGAAGTATGAGCCAGCCGGCGCGCCAGAGAAACCGGTACTCGGTCTTGTTGGCAAAGGCATCACTTTCGATACCGGCGGCATTTCAATCAAGCCAGCTGACGGCATGGAGAAAATGAAATACGACATGGCTGGCGGCGCCACGATGATCGGCGTGATGCGCGCGATCGCAATGCTGAAGCCGAAAATAAAAGTCACGGCAATCGTCTGCGCAACTGAAAACATGCCCTCCGGCAAAGCGCAGAAGCCCGGCGACGTGCAAATTGCCATGTCCGGCAAATCAATCGAGATCATCAATACTGACGCCGAAGGCCGGCTCGTTCTCGCCGACGGGCTCTTTTATGCCCGCCAACTTGGCTGCACTCATCTGGTGGACGCCGCCACTCTTACAGGTGCCGTTGTTGTCGCACTCGGATACGCCAACGCAGGCATCTTTGCCAATGACGATCAAATGTACGACCGATTCAGCAAGGCCCTATCGAAAGCCGGCGAAAAGATGTGGCGCCTTCCGCTCGATGACGACTACAAAGAAGTCATCAAGTCCAACATCGCCGACATCGTAAACTCCGGCGGACGCTGGGGCGGAGCCATTACCGCTGCCATGTTCCTCAAAGAATTTGCCGAGGACACGCCGTGGATCCACCTCGATATCGCCGGCACAGCCTGGACCGAAGACGCCAAACCATGGATCGCCAAAGGCCCATCCGGAATCGCCGTCCGCAGCCTGATTGAATTCGTGCAGGGATTTCAAAACTAGCTGGAACGATTAGAGTGGTCGACCGAAGGGCTGTCGGCACGGGGAGAGGGCAACGTGCGGTCTTCAGTGTTCATTGCTGCGGGTGCGGTGGTCATGTTGCTGCTCGGACTCCTGCACTTGGCGTATACGTTTCGCGGTCCGAAACTTCATCCTCGCGACGCAGACGTTACGGCGAGGATGATGGCCGTTTCACCCGTGATCAGCCCACAAACGACCATGTGGCGGGCATGGGTTGGCTTCAACCTAAGCCATAGTCTTTGCCTCATTTTCTTTGGCGCCTTGTACAGCTACCTCGCTTTGCGTCACAGCACATTTCTCTTCCACTCGTGGTTCCTGCTCTCGCTTGGCTTCCTGCTGCTGCTCGGCTATGTCATCCTCGCCAAACTGTATTGGTTCTCCGTGCCATTTGTCGGTGTCGTGATCGCAACATTTCTGTACCTGCTGGGTGTCGTTCTCCACCGCGCATAGCCGCAGCCCAGGCGGGCCCTGGACCGCCGCTCCATGAGCACTTCCGTTTTCCTTTAAACTGGATGTATCCCCGCGAATGGACCTCCTGCAGAAAATCCGGACCCTCCCCACCTCGCCCGGCGTGTACCTCTACAAGAACGCCGAGGGGCAGGTCATCTACGTGGGCAAGGCGAAGAATCTACGAAGCCGGGTCTCCTCCTACTTCCACGAAGGCCGCCTTTATGACGCGAAAACCGGCACGCTCGTGCGGGAGGCAGTTGATGTCGATTACATCGTCGTAGCCAACAACAAGGAGGCGCTCGCGCTTGAAAATAATCTCATCAAGCAGCGCAAGCCTCGCTTCAACATCCTTCTTCGCGACGACAAGACCTACCCTTATGTAAAGCTCACCCTGGGCGAGCGCTACCCGCGCGTCTACGTCACTCGCAGGCTCCGCAAAGACGGCAGTTCCTATTACGGTCCGTACTTCCCTGCCAACCTCGCCTATCGGATCGTCGACCTCATCCACAGGAATTTTCTCGTCCCCTCGTGTAAGGTCGACCTCACCCGCTACCACGCCCGGCCGTGCTTGCAGTACTACATCAGGCGTTGTCTTGGACCGTGCGTCGAAAATCTCACCACTCCCGAGCTCTACACAGAAGCAGTGCGTGACGTCAGATTGTTTCTGGAAGGTAAGCGCACCGATTTGGTTCGCTCGTTGCAACAGCGCATGACAGATGCTGCCGCTGCACAGGAATACGAACGCGCCGCACGCTATCGCGACCTGATATCAACTGTCGAGCAGTTGCAGGAACGCCAGCGCATTGCCACTACCGAAGGCGATGATGCTGACGTTTTCGGATACCACTGCGAAAACGGCATGCTCGCCGTCAATCTGTTCCACATGCGCGGGGGCAAGATCGTAGACCGCCGCGAATTCTTTTGGGAAGACCTGCCAGAATTCGGCACAACGATCGAACTGGCCCCCATTCACGTAGACACAGCCGTCCAGCCAGAAGAAAGTGCGCCTCTTGCTGCCGAGAGCTTCCACCCAGAAGCTCTTTTTTCGGCGCTACTGAACCAGCTCTATATCGGTCAGCCCTACGTTCCGCGGAACGTTTATGTCCCAGTCGACTTCGAGGACCGCGAAGCACTGGAAGATCTACTCTCCGAACAACTCGCTGCCGAAGGGAGTCGCGCCACGCGCGTTCACATCGAAGTCCCGCAACGCGGCGAGAAGCGCTCGCTCATCGACCTCGCTGCTACGAATGCAAAGCAGTCTTACGATCAGCGTTTCCGAGTGATGAAGCCCAACATGCGAATGATCCAGGAGGCGCTGCAAGACGTGCTCGGTCTAACTGACCTGCCGAAACGTATCGAGTGCTTTGACATATCTCATATCCAGGGCGCAGAAACCGTGGCATCTATGGTTGTTTGGGAAGATGGCGCCATGAAGAAATCCGACTACCGCAAATTTATTATCAAGTCCGTTCAAGGAGTCGACGATTTCGCATCCATGAGAGAGGTCATCACTCGCCGCTACAAACGCCTGCGGGACGACCAGAAACCGCTCCCTAGCCTGATCCTGGTCGACGGTGGCCTCGGACAACTGCATTCCGCAGCTGCGGCCCTCGAGTCTCTTGAAATTATCAACCAGCCGCTAGCTTCGATCGCCAAGCGCGAAGAAATTATCTACGTCCACGGACAGGAAAATGACCCTGTTGTTCTCGATCACCACAATCCTGTACTCCACCTCGTCCAAATGATTCGCGACGAGGCTCACCGATTTGCCATCACGTTCCACCGGAAACGCCGGCAGATGCGCGATCGCTCCACCGAATTGCTCGATATCCCCGGCGTAGGCTCGAACACAACACGCCGCCTGCTCGAACACTTCGGAAGCCTGCAGGCAGTCAAGCAAGCCAACGCCGCCGCGCTTGCCGCGGTAGTAACGAAATCCCAAGCCGAAGCGATCCTGGCTCACTTCAAGAATGCATGAGCCCCAGAAGTGCGGGATATTGGCATTCTTAGCGTCGGATTATTGCTCTTTCACGAGCTCTTTCGCAGCCTTGTTTCTTTTCTCGCCCATCGTCAGATCCACCCGCTCTTGACGAACTGCGTTTATTAGACAACAGAAGTTGGGGACTCGGCAGTATTGGCGCTTCTCCACGCAAACCACGCCACAGTCGCCATCATTCCGCACCATCCGAGAAGGCGCACGAGTGCGGCGATTTGGGTGTCGTGTTGCAACAACCCCAGGCTCGAAAAAATGTAATTCCAATCGTGCTCCGCCATATCCGGATCGCCCACCGTCACCAATGGCAAATTCATGGCTCGCGCATCCGCCATATAGCTGGCCGTGTAGAGCCAGTTCTCGAAAAAAAAGAATACGCAGAAAGCAGTGCCGGCCAGTTGTCGCTGAAAAACGAAATACCCTGTAAGGAGCAGCGGCACCAGCCATTGCAGAATCGTCCCGCCCCAGATGCCCAGCGTCGGCCCAAACCATCCAAACAGCAAATGGCCGCCTTCATGGACGACCAGATTCGCCGAATCCACAAACAGATACCCGCCGTGCTGCGCAAATGCATAGCCCAAGAAGGCCAAATAGAAGACGATCCAAGCCCACACAGACCATCGGGCAAGGGGCTGCCAATCTTCACCAATCAGCTCTTGCGCATGATTCAAGATATGCATCTGCAAGAAATCCTAGCCAAAATGCCGAGATCACAAAAGATTACGTCCGCGTAACGCAGCCCTTCTCATTCCCCTTCCGTTGCGACCTTCCAATGCCCTGTGCTAACCTCGCCTCACCTTCGGAAAACCATCTCCGGTTTCCCTTTCGGCCACTCTCGTCGCTGCACGCCAATTAACTATTCGAGGAGGTTCTGCATGCCTGACTTGGAACAACTGAAGCAGAAATACCAGCCCGTTGTGAATGCGATACAAAAAGAAGGCGGCACCGTAGAAGCCCTGGATCTTCAGGACGGAAAGTTGCACTTGAAGGCCACCGTCGTGTCTGAGGCCAGCAAGAATCGAATCTGGGACGCCATCAAGGCAGTCGACCCTACATTTGCTGACCTGAAGCACGAAATCGTCGCTCGCCAGGGCGATCAAATGTATGTCGTGCAAGCTGGAGACAGCCTTTCGAAGATCAGCAAGCATTTCTATGGCGATGCCAACCAGTACATGAAGATCGCCAAAGCTAATAACATTCCTGACCCCGACAAGATCAAAGTCGGACAGCAGATCACGATCCCCGCTGCATAAACGAATGCCCGGGCGCCCGGCGACGGGCGCCTGTTACTCTGGTTTGCCCCGCTTCGCAAAAGCCGCTTGAAGTCCTGTTAGAGTAAGACCCATCATTCTTGTCAGCGCGACTTGCTTTTTAAAGCGCCCGCTTCGTCCCTGACCCACGATCACGATGCTTCGTTCACGCCAATGGCTCGTCACCTTCGGATTGCTACTCCTCATTGGACTAGCCGTGGCCGGCTTGGTGTGGACACGCGGGTCCCAGACTGCCGTTGCCCCTAGGCTCAAAACACGTGCTCAAACACCGCAGCCGATGGTTGATCAAGCGGCGCTGCAGACGGCACGGAAAATCGCACCTCTCGCCTCCACCCCCGAAGAACATCAATTGGCTCAAGATGTCTTACGGCTCGCTGACCACGAAGTAGACCTCGCGTTCGCGAATGCGCTTCGCCAAGCTGCTGAAGCTCCCCAGGAGCCTGCACCTGAAACCCGTGAGTTGCATCAGCGGATGGATGACGCCGAAGCCAAGCTAAAGAGCACCCAGGACCGCGTAGCGCTCTTATCCAAGCAAGCTGAGGGGGCGACCGGCGAGGCGAAAGATGCCGCCAACGCGCAGATGATGCTCGCCAAGGCAGAACTGGAACTCGATCAGGACGAACTCAACGACGCCAAAGAGGACCTGATTCGCGCGGGAGGAAATCCAGAAGGAACGCTTCAACGTCTTCTGGACGAGCACGAAGCCGCCGATCACGCTGGAGAAAACACCACTCCAACAACTGCCTCAACCCCGAACGCAGATAATTTCCTCGGGCTCGCCCAAACATGGCTCACCCTCAGGCGTCTTCGTAGCCAACTCGCCGATGCAGAAAGCCAGAGCAAGGCCGCCATCAACACCTTGAGCCAAGAACACGACGCTCTTGAAGCACGTGTTAATGCGGAAGCTTCTCGACGTCAGGCAACGAAATCTGTGGCCGCCGGCCTGGCAAATGAAGCCGCTTCACAAAGGGATGAAGTGTCGAAGATGGTCGCGGCCGCCGCACTCGCGTCACTCAAACACTTCACCAACGATCAGAAAAGTCTCTCGACGCTCGACAAACGAATCCAGAATCAAAAAGAACTGGCCGATGTTTACGCCAACTGGAACATGCTGGCGCAAACCCGTTCGCGCACGGCTCTCAATGGCATGATCCGCGACTTCCTCTGGATTCTTGTGGTTCTCCTGCTCATCTACCTGGCAGGCGTCCTGATGGACCGGATGTTTACCGACCTCACCCCCGACCAGAAGCGCCTCATCACGCTGCGTTCTGTAATTCGCTTCGCTGTGCAGGTCCTGGGCGTCCTTGTCATCATCTTCGTCCTATTTGGAATTCCCAATCAAACACCCACCATCATCGGGCTCGCCGGCGCTGGTCTTACTGTTGCCCTGAAAGACTTCATCGTAGGCTTCGTGGGTTGGTTTGTCCTGATGGGCAAGAACGGCCTTCGAGTTGGAGACTGGGTGGAGATCAATGGCGTGGTGGGCGAAGTTGTCGAAATAGGACTGCTTCGCACCGTCCTGCTCGAGACTGGAAACTGGGCCGACTCTGGTCACCCTACCGGACGAAAAGTAGCATTCGTCAACAGCTTTGCGATCGAAGGACACTTCTTCAACTTCTCGACCTCCGGTCAGTGGCTATGGGACGAAGTGCAACTCATGATTCCACCCGGACGCGACCCACACACCGTCATCGAAGCAATTCAAAAACTCGTCGCGAAAGAAACGGAAGCCGACGCTCACCTCGCAGAACTGGAGTGGCAGCGCGCTACCACTCACTACCGCGTGAAGTCATTCACGGCTGAGCCGGCCATCAATGTGCGCCCAACCAGTTCCGGCATAGAAGTCCATGTCCGCTACATAACCCGCGCTCACGAACGCTACGCAGTCCGTACTCGGCTCTACGAAAAGATGGTTGAGGTACTCCACGGGAACGAAGCCGCGCTGAAGAGCTAACTTGCAGCGCACGTGTAAGAGTCCGCGGTTGCAGTCCAATCAGGCTAGAAAGGTGAACAGGGCACGCCTTATTCGCGGCTCGCGCTCCGACAAAAGTTTTTTATTTCGATTTTGCCGCGCTGGGAAGTTCGCCTGAGAGCAACTTACCGAGATCCAGAGCCATCACGCGCAAACCGATGTAGAAATGTCCGAAGAGGGCGTATTCGGCGCTCACCTGGTCGAAGCGCATTTCGTAGATCAGTTTCTTGAAGACAACGGGCTCGTCTGCAAACAGATCGACACCCCACTCCCAATCGTCGAAGCCGATAGACCCGCTGATGATTTGTCGGACTTCACCCGCGTAACGTCGTCCGACCATGCCGTGCTCGTTCATCTGGCGCTGACGTTCCTGCATGGGCAGCATGTACCAGTTCTTCTCTTCACCACGCTTGCGATCCATTGGGTAGAAGCATGCATACCGATTGGCAGGAATTGAAGGAAACAGACGCGTCTTCATCGCTTCTTTTTGGCGGGCAAGAGTGTCGTTAATTTCCTTGTTCCACTCGTCGGAGTGCGGTTCTACTCCGCGGTCCGCGAGGGTGCGGTAAACCTTCAACGTGGACTCGTAAAGTCCGAGTTCAATGATTGATAAATAAGAACTTGTAGGTTCAAGAAAGTCGCTCAGCCTAAGCTCGCTTAGATCCAGTTCCGCTTGATTCAGGTCATCAAAGCTGTTGCGGAAGTGAATTAACATCAGGTCGCCCTTGTGGCCCAGCAACGAGAACAAGGCGGATTGCCCGGCGCTTCCTTGCTCCATTTTGGCGAGAGTCCCGACCGCCTCCTGCACCATCAAATCGCGCTCCGCCTTGGGGACTGCACGCCATTCGGACCGGCGAAATCGCAGCATCTGGTGAAGCACGGAGAAGCCCTCCAGCGTAAGAGGGACCTCGGGGATTTCTGTCGATGCAGTCTCTGGGTTCATGGGGCGCGTAGCGCTCATAGTCTCTTCCTTAGCCGACCATTGTAACTGGTGGGCACGATTTGAATCCTGGACCGCTTTCACGCTGCGATGCAAGCCTTCGCGGGTCGTAAGCCCTGTTTCGTCGATGCATCGCGCTGATGCGCAATATCTGGTTCTTATTTCTCAGCCGGCGACTTTGGGGTAAATAGCAGATCCTGATAATCGAAGCTGAAGTCTGCCAACGGAGACACTGCTTCCATCTTCATGTTGCTAATCGACCCATCGGAATTGAGGGCGAAAGTGACGAAAGCATCTTCGATCTGGCGATTCCTCCAGTGCGACTTGAACGTATCGTATTGCCAATGCTGGAGGTCTCCGATCATCCCAGGTGTGTGGTCGAATGTGAGGGTAAGCCCGCTACTTTCCATTCGAATTGTTGCGGTCCCGTACCAGGCGTCATGGTAAACACCTACGTATTTTTCAAGGGGAAGCGACGTTTTCGATTCGGCATTCCGGGCCGCGCCCACTTTGGCCAAGGTTTCGTCAGCTTGCTTTCTGTCGAGTTCGTCATTTGCCTTGAATGCGGCTATCCAATCGGTTGGGGCAACACCGAAGTATTGATCGATGATGTGAAAGAGAATTGAATCGAAAGCACTACCCGACTCGGCATTGGTCAGTATGACCACCCCCAGATTTTCTTCCGGCACCAGCATTACACGGGAAACGTAACCTAGAACACCGCCAGTATGACCAACCATCTTGCGGCCTTTGTAATCCCGAGTGCCCCATCCGAGGGCGTAAGCGGCAAAGTTCGCCTTAAGAGAAGCGAGGGCGGCCGGCGGAGTTCCGATCGGCAAGATGGTTTGGCCTGCCCACATTTCCTTTGATTGCTTCTCGCTAAAAAGGCGGTCGTCGCGATCGGCAAACTTCCCGTGGTTGAGTTGCAGCAAGAGCCAGCGTGACATTTCCGCGGCAGAAGAGTTAATGGCGCCCGCTGGACCAACGTTGTCGAGGTTTTGAAAAGGAACTACCTGTAGCGTTCCGTCGATCTTTGAATGAGGAAATGCCACGTTGTCACCAGGTTTGAATGAGCTCGTGCTCACGGTGCTCGACTTCATTCCAAGCGGCGCCAAGATGCGAGTTCGAATGTAATCGTCCCAGTTCGTGCCCGTAACTGCAGGGATGATTTGCCCAGCGGCCATGTATAGCAAGTTGTCGTAAGCGTACTTGCTGCGGAAGCTGGAAGCTGGCTTCATGTAACGCAGCTTCTGGATGATCTCGTCCCGCGAATAGGTTGTGGGAGGCCAGAACAGAAGGTCGCCTTCGCCTAGACCCATGCCACTGCGATGCGTGAGCAAATCGCGAATTGTCATTTCGTGTGAGACATACGGGTCATACATCTGGAAGCCCGGAAGGCGTTCGTAAGCCCGGTCGTCCCAGGAAATTTTCCCTGCGTCGACCAAGGTTGCAAGAGCCGCGGTTGTGAATGCCTTAGTGTTCGAGCCAATGCCGAACAGAGTATTCTCGTTCACGGGCGTACTCTCTCCGAGTTTGCGCACGCCGTACCCCTTTGAGACGACGACTTTGCCGTCTTTCACAATGCCGACTGATAGGCCCGGAACGCCGAACTCTTTCATCGAGCGAGCAACCCACGCGTCAAGGTCAGGTGGAGGGCCGACTACAGCAGTTTGTGCGAGAACAGTCGCCCCTACGAGAAGCAGGAGAAGTGCTAACGAACCTCGGCGAAAACGATTGCGCACGGGAAATGTCTCCGAAAGCCATCGATCGACCGGCAATTAAATCACACTGTTGTTGGTTCGCGCGGCTTGCACTTGCGGGCCATTTACATGGCGGACGGACAGGATTAGGGTTTGGACGGTGCAACAGGAACGCACAGCCTGGGAATATGTCGGTCAGCAGAGCGATCTGCCCTTTCCCGATATGGACAGCCTCTGTCTGCCAGCAGATCTTGATCTGGCAGAGCGGACGGTCTTAGAGGCGGAAGTGCTGATGTGGCGCCTTTGGACAGCATCGAAAGCGGCAACTTAATCGATCCGCAAGAGCGCGCCTCATCCGCGACTCATTAACCTGGAAAGCAGTGCGTATCCAGTTGATGTGCTCGCGATGCCCTCAACATGAAGATTCTGTTCTGTTTGCGTTGATGATGGGATTGCCGAAAGACCAAGCAGACGTGACAAGCAAACCATTTTGCTTGGGTATAATCGCGCAACGTTGAATGGGGGCGCGCGTGTGGTTCCTTCGTCTAATCCCAATGTCCCGGTGAGATTCGGCCCTTTCGAGCTGGATGTTCGGACGGGAGAACTACGCCGTGACGGAACTTCCCTCAAACTGCAGCCCCAGCCCGCGAAAGTGCTGCAGTTGTTGGTCGCCCGTGCCGGCGAAATTGTGACGCGGCAGGACCTTGCTCAGCAGGTGTGGTCTTCCGACACGTTCGTGGATTTCGACCAAGGGCTGAACTACGCAATCCGTCAAATACGCACCGCGCTCGACGATGACGCGGAGCGTCCACGTTATCTGGAAACGCTTCCTAAGCGGGGCTATCGATTCATTGCCCAGATCGAGGACGTGAAACCAAAGATTTCGGCGGATCTTCCAACGGGTTCAGCTGAAATTCTTCCATCAGCGAAAGCGCCACGCGGGCACCTGCGGACCCGGTTGCAGTGGATCGCAGCAAGCGCTGGGGTGGTTCTGTTGGCTATCGCAGCATGGGTTTACATTGCCGGAGATGGTTCAGCGTCCCGTGGATCGGGTCGCGACATTCAATCGGTGGCAGTATTGCCACTGGAAAGCCTTTCGGCCGATACCAACCAGGATTATTTCGCAGATGGCCTTACTGATGAGTTGATCACCGAACTTGCGCGCCTCGGACGTTTCCGCGTGATCTCACGAACATCGGTTGTCGGCTACAAAGGTACGAAGAAGAAGGCCGCGGAAATTGGTCGGGAGCTCAACGTGGACGCGATCGTTGAAGGAACGGTCGAGCGCGTGGGCGATCATGCTCGCATCCGCGCACAACTCATCCGCGCCGGCGACGATCAACACGTATGGGCTGAAAGCTACGATCGAGAGGTCAGTGACCTATTGCGGCTTGAACGAGACGTTGCTCGCGACATCGCGCAGCAGATCGGATATCGGATCACCGAGCAGGGCGATCGCGCTCGCACCATTCCACAGGTTTCTGCGGCCGCGCATGAAGATTACTTGCGCGGCCGATACTACTGGAACAAACGGACAGAAGCAGGGCTACTGAAAGGAATCGAATACTTCCAAAAGGCGATTGACCAAGAGCCCAACTACGCATTGGCTTACGCTGGCCTTGCGGATTCCCACATCATGCTCGCAAATTGGGGATTCGCCGCACCACTCGATGCTTATCCTAAGGCTAAGACCGCTGCATTGAAGGCGCTCGATTTGGACGATGAGCTCGCCGAAGCGCACACGTCGCTTGCTTATACAACTCTCCTCTACGATTGGGATTGGGTGAACGCCGAAAAGCGATTCCGCAAGGCGATCGCCGTCAATCCAAATTATGCGTCGGCCCACCATTTCTACAGCATCTGCCTCATGACAGCGGGCCGCTACAAGGAAGCAGTGGCTGAGATTCGCCGCGCACAAGAACTCGATCCGCTGTCATTGATCGTGAACGACGTCCTTGGGTGGACTTACTACGAAGGGCGGCAGTATGACCAGGCGATCCAGCAATTCACCAAAACTTTGGAGATGGACCCGAACTATGTTCCTGCGCTGCTCGATCTGGGAAGCACGTACCTGAGAACCGGGGAATATGGGAAAGCGGTCGCGCAATTTGAAAAGGCGCGGAGCATTGCTGGAGAAAATGGAGTTGTGCTGTCAGGATTAGCACAAGCCTACGCGCTATCCGGAAACCAAGCCGGGGCAGTTAAGATTGTGCGTCAATTGGAAACACCGTCGACTGCGTCGTTTGTCTCTCCTTGGGATTTGTCAACCATTTACGTTGCGCTTGGCGACAAGACCAGAGCAATTGACCTTCTGCAAAAGGCCGCCAATGATCGCGTCGGATGGGTTGTGCGGTTGGGGGTAGATCCTGCCTTTGATAGTTTGCAGGGCGAACCGCAATTTCAACGCTTAATACGTGAAGTTGGAATTCCGAAGATCGCCAGCCAGAGCACCGGTGTTCGCCGCGAGTTTCCTCGCAGGAGTGGATAGAACGCGCAGCCATCGACCGCGCGTTCTGGAAGTTGCTGCTTAATTTCCCTTCAGCGATGCCATGTCGATCACAAAGCGATAGCGGACGTCACTTTTCTGCACGCGCTCGTAAGCTTCGTTCACCTGTTGAATCGGAATTACCTCGATGTCAGATGTGATCTTATGACTTCCGCAAAAATCCAACATTTCCTGAGTTTCCTTGATCCCGCCAATGGCTGAGCCCGCTAGACTGCGACGGCCCATTGCCAATGGCATTGCGCCAACCGGAATCTGTTTTTCAGGAATGCCGACTACGACGAGAGCGCCGTCCACTTTTAGAAGGTTTATGTATTCGTTCCAGTCCATTTCGGCTGAAACTGTGTTGATGATGAGATCAAAGGATCGTTGTAGTTTTGTGAATGTTTCAGGGTCGGACGTAGCGTAGAAGTGGTCGGCCCCGAGACGCTTCCCATCTTCTTTTTTCTTCAATGACTGGCTCAGAACGGTTACTTCCGCTCCCAAAGCGTGCGCCAGTTTGACTCCCATGTGGCCAAGACCACCCATCCCGACGATAGCCACTTTTTTGCCAGGCCCGGCACCCCAGTGTTTCAGGGGCGAGTAAAGCGTGATGCCGGCACACAACAGAGGCGCGCAAGCCTCGAGCGGGAGGTTACCTGGCATCCGTAACACGTAGTTTTCGTCGACGACCACTTGTTCGGAATATCCTCCGTACGTGGCGACTCCTTCATCGTCTCGACTGTTGTAGGTAAAGGTCGTGTGGACCGAGCAGTACTGTTCGAGGCCCTTCTTACATTCCGGACAGGTGCGACATGAGTCGACAAAGCAACCGACGCCAACCTTGTCTCCGACTCTATATTTCGTCACTTTCTTGCCGACCGCGGCGACGATACCAGCGATCTCATGCCCGGGAACCATCGGGAAGATCGACTCTTCAAGGAAATCGCCCCACTCATTGCGCGTCTGGTGAATGTCCGAATGGCAAATACCGCAATATTTAATATCAATGACTACGTCGTGTTCCCTTGCTTCGCGACGATCGAAGCTAAATGGGACGAGCGGAGCTTTGGGTGAGGCTGCAGCATAACCTTTGGTCTTGCTCATGAATTCTCCACTGGAAAATGACGTTCGGATTTGGAACGACGATGATGGTTTGTTCTTCTCGCACAACAATTCGCGCAACGTTAGCGTGAAGTTTATTGGATGCAACTGCTCAGGTCCTCGATTCGGCGGGCTGGGGAAAGTAAAATGTTTTCCATCAGGAGGTCATCATGGTTGAGACACCGCAACAATACACACAACGCATTCTGAGCAATTCTGCTGGCAAGGATGCATTGCGAGTCCAACGAGGGACAGCAGCGCAAATCAAGACTCTGCTCAAGGGCTTGAGCAAGAAACAATTGAATTGGAGATCCGAACCCGGGAAGTGGTCGATCAATGAGATCGTTGCACACTTGGCCGATACGGAAATTGTGGTGAGTTGGCGAATGCGGCTGATTTTGGGAGCGAATGGTACGCCAATCCATGCGTTCGATCAGGACGCGTGGGCATCTGCGCTTCTGTATGCAAAGAGCGATGCCAAGTGGTCAACGAACACGTTTTCGATATTGCGCGAAAACAATTTGCGGCTGCTAAAGACGATCCCTAAGACAGCGTGGGAGAACTATGGAATGCATTCGGAGCGTGGCCAGGAAAGCATCGAGCATATTGTGAAAATGATGGCGGGCATGACATCAATCATGT